>WNGK01024208.1_pt1 | contig 11214 bp, 10 predicted proteins | sample 5400601 | NCBI WGS metagenome assembly WNGK01 (sample SAMN13153376, study PRJNA577476) | soil metagenome | isolation source: 60 cm soil or saprolite under Garry oak tree replicate 1 | place: USA:California | collected 2016-06-15
GCGATTCGCCGCATCGACGTGGAAGTAGCGTGTGCAGCCGACGATCTCGCCGGACGTGCTGGCGCGCACGACGAACGGCATGGCGCCAACGTTCTCGCGCATCCCGAGCGCGGTGTCGATGTAGGCCGCGGTCTTCTCGGGCGTTGGCACCGACGTGTACCAGAGGCGCCACAGCTCGCCGTCGGCGGCCGCGCGTCTGAGAGCGTCCTCGTGCTCGCGAGCCAGCGGCTCGAGCGTCGCGTGGGCGCCCTTCAGCGTGACTGGCGCGACAAACGCCACACTAGCGCCCCGTTCGCGCCATGAACGCGACCCGCTCGAACAGGTGCACATCCTGCTCGTTCTTGAGCAGCGCCCCGTACAGCGGCGGAATGACGACCTTCTTGTCCGAGCTCCTCAGCGCCTCGGGCGGGATCTCCTCGGCGAGCAGCAGCTTCAACCAGTCGAGAAGCTCGGAAGTCGACGGCTTCTTCTTCAGGCCCGGTACTTCGCGCAGCTCGAAGAAGACCTCCAGGGCTTCCTTGAGCAGCGCCTTCTTCAGCCCCGGAAAATGCACGTCGACGATGCGCGTCATCGTCTCCTTGTCCGGAAACTTGATGTAGTGGAAGAAGCACCGGCGCAGGAACGCGTCGGGCAGCTCCTTTTCGTTGTTGCTGGTGATCACCACCAGCGGTCGATGCCTCGCCTGGATGGTCTGCTGCGTCTCGTATACGTAGAACTCCATGCGGTCGAGCTCGCGCAAAAGATCGTTCGGAAACTCGATGTCGGCCTTGTCGATCTCGTCGATCAGCACCACTGCGGGCGTCTGCGAGTCGAACGCCTCCCACAGCACCCCGCGCTTGATGTAATGGGCGATGTCGCCGACGTGCTCGTCGCCGAGCTGCGAGTCGCGCAGCCGTGATACCGCGTCGTACTCGTAGAGGCCCTGCAGCGCCTTGGTGGTCGACTTGATGTGCCACTGCACGAGCGGGCGCCCGATGGCGCGTGCAACCTCTTCGGCCAGCATCGTCTTGCCGGTTCCCGGCTCACCTTTGACCAGAAGCGGCCGCTCGAGCGTAATCGCCGCATTGACCGCGAGCATCAGGTCCGGCGTGGCGATATAAGTATCGGTGCCTTCGAAACGCATTCAGCGCAACGACCAGAGTACGCCCATCCCGGCGGCGATGGTCAGCACCGCGCTCTGCCTCCACCAGGCGACGCCCCCCGCGACGAGTGCTGCGACCAGCTTGGCGTTGCCCGGATCGACGCGCAGCATCCCCGGCGCGATGAACACCACCGCCGGGACCACGATCGCGGTCAGCATCGCCACGGGCACGTGCCTGAGCGCCTGGGCGAGGAGCGGCGGCATGTCGCGCCGCGCGAAAAGCGCGATGAACGACAGCCGCGCGGTATACGTGATCGCGCCGACCGCGAAGATCAGGAGCCAGATCGTCAGCTCTCTATCCACGCTTTCCCATCACTTTGTCACCGAGCATGCCGGCCGTAATGCCCAGCAACCCGGCGCAGATCATCGACAGTCGCAACGGCATCGCGTCGAGCGCGACGATCGCGATCGCCGCGACCGCAAAGACCAGAATCGAAACGTGATCCCGAAGTAGAGGCACCAGCACCGCGAGAAAGCACAGCGGCACGACGAACTCGAGCTGCCATGACGCCGGGATCACCTGCCCGGCGACGATTCCGGCGATCGTCGCGATCTGCCAGGTCCCCCAAAGTAACGCGCCGGTTCCAAGGAAATACGACGCGTTCGCGCGCAGATCGTCGGAGCGCTTGAAGCGCTGCAGCGTACCCGCGAACGCCTGATCGGTCAGCACGAACGAAAGGGCACGAGAGCAGGATCACCGCAAAGGGAGCGCCAGCGACCAGGAGCTGCGTGGCGACGATTTGCGCCGCGCCGCTGAACATGATCATCGACATGGCCAGTGCTGCCAGCGGCGACGCGCCAGCCGCGATCGCGCCCACGCCGCAGACCATGCCGAAAGGAATCACGCCAAGCATCATCGGCGCCATGTCGCGGACCCCTTCGAGGAACGCGGGTCGGGAGAAGTGCGTGCGCATGCGTTGGATCGATCGTTATATGAAAAGTCGAGTCTGACCCTACTTTTCGGGATCGAGCCCCGGCCACACCGCGTCGGCGTCGATGCACTGCATAAGATAAATCGCCAGACCCGGATCGCCGGTATACAGCGAATAGCGCCGCATGCCGTAGGTCGCGGCGTGCTGCTCGCACTGCGCGATGGCGTGCATCGCGAAGGCGCGTGCGCGGTCGAGCCAGCGTTCGTCGCCAGTTCGGCGAAAGAGCTTCAGGAAGGTGTAGCCGTTGCCTGCCGTGCCGTGACACAGGCCCGCGCCCTTGGTCAGCGGACCGGCCGTCCACACGAGCTCGCCCGCAGCGAGCAGGACCTCGTCGAGTCGAGAATCTCCCAGTGTCGCGAGGCTCGTCACGAAGCCGGGCGCACCGTGACACCACTGCACGAGAAACCCAGGCCGCCGAGCTAACCACGATGGAGTCCAATTGGCGAGCGCGCCATCCCGCGCCACGGTCGCCAGCGTGGTCGTCACGATGCGCTCGATCCATTCTGCGCGCTCGCGCTGCGGCAAGAGCGCGAACCCGCGTATCAGTGCACCCGCGTTGCCGGCGAAGCCGTGACCGGCACCGAGATACGTCGCGCGTTGGCCGTAGAGATCCTGGTCCCAGAGCCGGCAACCCTCAGGGCCATCGATCAGCGCGTCTTCCAGCGCTTTCGCGGACGTGCGAAACAGCTCCGCCCAGCGCTCCTCTCCCGTCCACTCGTGCATCGCGAGCGCGGCGTGCATCGTTCCCGGCGCGCCCCAGAGCAGCTCGCGGGACGGGTGCTTCGCATTCGCAGCGATCGATTGTGCGAGGCGGTCCGCCACCTCGCGCGACGGTCGCACGCGATAGTGGGTGAGAAGCACGCCCGAGCGCCCCATGAGAAACGACTCCACTCCATAACCCCAGGGCTCGACTTGCGCGAGATTGCGCGCTTCGAGCGCGGCGAGCGTCGCCGCGAAGCGCTCCATGGCCCGGGCAAACCCGCGCCGCGCCAGGCAATCGAGGGCCCAGATGACTCCGGCGGCGCCCATGTACAGCATCGTAAAGGGCGCCGGTGCCGGCTCGCCTTCTGCGTCGAGCGGATGTGGCGGCCACAGCTCGTCGGGCGAGAAACGATCCTCGCAATCGCGCACGATCGTTTCGATCGCGCGGCGCGCGGCGATTTCGTCCCATACCGGAGCCGCGACGCCCTCGTGGCGGTCGGAATCAAAGAGCGGCATCAACCTTTGACTCGCCGGGGGTCTCGTCGATTCGCTCGAAGATCGCAAACTGCGCCCATCGCGTTGCCGACCAGTAGCCATACAGCAGGACTTCGGCATCCTGCCAGGCGATCCCCTGAGCGATCATCGCCTGATCGAGATAGGGCACGGAAACGTGCCCTGCCTGGAGGCATCGCAAGCCGTTGGCATCGGCCATCGCGATGAGCGCCTCCTGGTCGAGCGTATCCCGATGGGTCCCGTCGTCGTGGAAATTCGAGATAGTCATGGGCCAACCCGCGGCTCGGTATTCGGCGGCGGTCGGAAGCATCTTCGTCGTCGGCGATGGCATCTCGACATAAGCAAGTCCACCGCGACACAAACGCTTCGCAAGCTCGGCGAGCGTCTTAGCCGGAGCGGTTACGTGCTCCAGTATGTGGCTCGCGATGAGCGCATCGAACGCCGCCTCCGGAAAGGGGATGCCCTCATTCAGGTCGGCGATGCGAAAGTCGTCATAAAGCGACGCGGTGAGCGGCTTTACGAGGTCGGTGCCGAACATACGGATGTCCGAGCGATCCGGAGCCAGGAATTGTCGCCAGAATGGCAGGCCTCCGCTCCCCGCGCCCACGTCGAGAACGCGAGCGTTCGGCACGACGCTCTTGAAGAAGTTGAAGCGGGGATGCACGCGCCAGTACCACTCGATCAACTGGTCCTTCCCCACGTTTCGGAGCGCTGCAGGGCACGAAGGTGCTTCGAAACGCGAGACGTCGAACGACGGCCGTGATTCGGGGTGGATCGCCGCGGACCTCCGGCTTAGCGCAAGGCTCCGAACCAGCGCAAAACTCTTTCGGAGGTCGCGCGAGAATGGAGGAACCATAGGCTGGAATGCTTTCGCTTCGCGGACGGCCGGACCGAGCTCATGCAGTCGAGCCGGCCCAGGTTTCGTCATCTATAGCATAGAGACGACTTCGGTGTGAAGCGCGGCTACAATGGATATGTATCGGCGCAGCGCAGCCCGGAAATCGCTCCGCCTTGTTCAGCGAACCGCAGGGATAACTTCACCCACGCGAGGACCCTCCATGGACCTGCCCGTCAACCATCTCAAACGCGCCATCGCCGCCGGCAAGACGCCCGTCGGCGCGTGGCTGGTGAGCGCCGCGCCGTCGGCCGCCGAGGCGCTGGGATACATCGGCTTCGACTTTCTGGTGGTGGACATGGAGCACACGCCGCTCGATACGCCGCAGATGATCGGCATCCTGCAGACGATCGCGGGCACCCCGGCTCAGGCGATCGTGCGTCCGCCGTGGAACGATATGGTGATGGTCAAGCGCGCGCTCGACGCGGGCGCGCAAAGCCTCCTCTTCCCGTTCGTGCAGAACGCCGAGGAAGCGAAGCGCGCCGTCGCATCCACGCGTTATCCGCCCGCCGGCGTACGCGGCGTCGCCGCGATGCATCGCGGCAGCCGCTACGGCACGGTACCGAACTACCAGAAGCGCGCGCACGAGGAGATCTGCGTCATCGTGCAGATCGAAACGCTGACGGCGTTCGATCAACTCGAGGCGATCGCGGCAGTGCCGGGTGTGGATTCGATCTTTATCGGGCCCGCGGATCTGTCGGCGTCGATGGGTTTTCTCGGCGACATGGGCAACGCGGCCGTGCAGGAGAAGCTCCGCGCCGGAGCGCAGGCCTGCAAGCGGCTTGGCAAACCCTGCGGCATCGTCGGCGGCAACCCGGAGATCGTCGCGAATTTCCTCGACTACGGCTTCTCCTGGGTCGCGGTCGGTTCCGACCTGGCGATGCTCGCCAGTCGCGCGACCGAATATCTCGGCGCCGTGCGCAGCCGGATCGGCGCGGCGGCCAAGGTCTAGGGAAAGCTCGGCAGGTGTGACTACGACGCTGGAACTCTCCGCCGGCCGGGCGCGCGTCGTCCTGGCGCCGCAAGTTGGCGGCAAGCCCGTTCTACGGCCGACGCCGAGGGACGCGCTGACCGCAGGTGACGTGCAGCGGTTTTCGTCCTACCCGTTGATTCCGTTTTCGAATCGCATCGCCGACGCGACGTTGCACTGGCAAGGCGTCGAGTATCCCCTGCCGCGTTATCTCTCGGGACATCCGCATGCGATCCACGGCAACGGCTGGCGCCGTGCGTGGCAGGTAGTCGAGCAGGCACCGGCGCGCGCAACGCTCGAGCTCGTGCACACCGCGGCCGGCGAGAGCGCGCACGAATGGCCGTTTGCCTATCGGGCGCGCCAGGGTTTCGATCTCGCCGACAACGCGCTCGCCATGAGCCTTGCCATCGAAAACACCGGCAGCGCATCGTTTCCCTTCGGGCTCGGCTGGCATCCGTTCTTCCCGCGCACGGCCGCAACGGTGCTCTCCTTCGCCGTGGCGCGCGTGTGGCAGACCGATGCGACCGTGCTGCCGACGCAGCTCGAGCGCATCCCCCCGACCTTGGACTTCACGTTGCCGCGGCCAATCGGCGCGATCACGCTCGACCATTGCTTCACCGGCTGGCGCCCACCGGCGACGCTGCGCTGGCCGGAGCGCAGACTGGCCGCAACCGTCAGCGCCGACGCGGCCTGCACTCACCTGGTCGTCTATGTGCCGGCGGATCGCGACTACCTCGCCATCGAGCCCGTCACGCACATGACCGATGCGTTCAACCGGGCCAGCGCGGGCCAACCCGATACGGGCACGCGCGTGCTCGCGCCGGGCGCGACATTTTCTTGTACGATGCGTCTTTCCGTGTCGCCCGATTCCGAAGATGCCCGCGGCGTTTGAATGTGTGCTCGACATCAAAGCGAGTCTCGGCGAATGCCCGGTATGGTCGGTCGACGAGCAGGTTCTGTACTGGGTCGACATCAACGCGCCGTCGCTCAATCGCTTCGATCCGCGCACGGGTCGTAACGCGGCGTGGGCGATGCCCTCCTCGATCGGTTGTTTCGCGCTGCGCCGGAGCGGGGGTTTCATCGCCGCGCTCCGGGACGGGTTCTGGCTCGTCGATCGCGACGGTAAGCTCGAACGCAAGATCGTCGACGCCCCCTACGATCCGGCGCATCACCGCTTCAACGACGGCCGCGCCGACGCGGGTGGCCGCTTCTGGGCGGGAAGCATGAATGAAAAACGCGACGCCAACTCCGCCAGGCTCTATCGCCTCGATCCCGATTTCGCGCTGGCGCCGATGATCTCTGACATCATGATCTCCAACGGACTCGCCTGGAGCCCGGATGGGCGCACGCTCTATCACACCGATACGCCGACGCGGACGATCTACGCCTGGGGTTTCGACGCCGCGACCGGCGCCCTCGCCAACCGCCGGATATTTGCGCAGTTCGCCGGCGAGACCGATCGCCCCGACGGCGCCGCAGTCGATCGTGACGGCTGCTACTGGAGCGCGTTCTACCGCGGAGGGAAGATCGTGCGCCTATCGCCCCGCGGCGAGGCGCTCTCCGAGTCTCCGCTGCCCGCGATGTGTCCGACGATGTGCGCGTTCGGCGGAGCGGACTTGATGACGCTGTTCGTGACCACCGCGCGCCAGCATCGCGACCCCGAGGAGCTTGCGCGGATGCCCCAATCGGGAGGGATTTTCGCGCTGCGCATCGACGTGCCGGGCCTGCCCGAGCCGAAGTTCGCAGGTTAGCGGTAGCGCCGATGAAAATCGCCAAGTGACTGAGCAGGGTCCGTCGTCCCCGCTCATTTACCTAACTGAGCGGGGACCCAGCGGCGTTTGCCACAAGACACTGGATTCCCGCCCTCGCGGGAATGACGACTCTAGTGACACTGCTTGCATTAGAGTGCGGTAATGCACCTCGACGCCACCGCGTACTTCCGCCTCACCGCATCAAACAGTCTGGGAACCTCCGCGTCGGGCGCCGAGTTCGCGACCAGCACCGGCGATGTCCTAGCCGTCGCCTGCTTCGGCGCGGGTATATTCCGGATCCGCGTGGGCGCAAGCACCAAGCCCGACTATGGACTGGTCGTCGCCCGCGCGCAGCGCTGCGAGGTCACGCAACCCGATGAAGGCGTGTGGTCGTTCGCCGCCGGTGGCTCACGACTCGAGCTCACGGCAGAGCCGCTGAAAATCCGTTTGTTGCACGACGAGCACCCACTCCTGACGTCGGTGACCGACGAGCATTTCCGCGGCTTCACGCGCCTGCCCGTCATCGGCCGAACGCGCAATGCAGCGCAGTGGCTCGCCGCGTTCGCGCTTGTCTCCGGCGAGCCCGTGTACGGCCTCGGCGAAAAATTCGGTCCGCTCAACAAGCGTGGACAGCTCGTGACCTCGCAGGTGGAAGACGCGCTCGGCGTCAACGCGGATCGCTCGTATAAATGCACGCCTTTCTGCTGGAGCCCCGGCAGCGGCGCGGCGAAGACCGGCGCCTGGGGAATTTTCGTCAACACGCCCGGCCGCGTCACCCACGGGGTCGGCCATCCGGAGTGGTCCCATCGCTCGTACGTCACCGTGGTCGACGACGAGGCGCTGGATCTGTTCCTGATTGCCGGCCGCGATCCGGCGCAGGTGCTGGAGCGCTACACGCTGCTGACCGGCCGCGCACCGAACGTCCCGTTGTGGAGCCTGGGATTGTGGGTCTCGCGTGCGTACTATCGCACCGCGGACGAAGCGCTGGCGGTAGCCGAACAGATGCGCGCGCGCAAGATTCCCTGTGACGTGCTCTCGCTCGATGGCCGCGCGGTGTGGGACGTGCAGACGCGCTTCGATTTCCGCTGGGATCCGACCCGCTACCCCGATCCGGCCGCAACGCTCGGGCAGATGAAGCACCATGCGCTCAAGATCTGCGTCTGGGAATATCCGTACGTGTCGGTACACTCGCCGCTCTTCGGCGAGCTGGCGGAGAAGGGTTTCCTGCTCGAGACGACCGCCGGCGAGCCCTATGTCTTCGAATGGGATACGGCGCCGGCGACCTCGCCGTTCTCCGGTGCCCTGACGCCGCTGGCGCCTTCGGGCATCGTCGACTTCACCCATCCCGACGCTTACGCGTGGTGGCGTGATGCGCACGAAGCGTTGTTCAAGGCCGGGGTCGACGTCATCAAGAGTGACTTTGGCGAACATGTGCCAGACGACGCGGTCGCCTTCAACGGTGATCGCGGCGCGCGGCTGCACAACGTTTATCCTCTGCTCTACAACCATTGCGTCTACGATGCGACCAGGAAATTCACATCGGCCGGCGGGCAACCTGTGATCGTGTGGGGCCGCGCGGGTTGGGCCGGCAGCCAGCGCTATCCGGTCCAGTGGGGAGGCGACCCGCAGAGCGATTGGGAAGGCCTCGCGGCGAGCATCCGCGGCGCGCTGTCCTGGGGCATGAGCGGCGGCCCCTATCATGCCACCGACATCGGCGGCTTCTACGGCACGGAGCAACCGTCCCCGGAATTGTACTTGCGCTGGTTGCAGATGAGCGTGTTCAGCTCGCACATGCGCCTGCACGGGCTCGGTCCGCGTGAGCCTTGGGCATTCGGCGAAGAAGCCGAGCGCGTCGCCCGACAGTGGATCGAGTTCCGCTACCGGTTGCTGCCATACTTGAAGTCGGTGATCACCCAGGCAACGGTGACCGGGCTGCCGGTGATGCGCGCGATGCCGCTGGCGTTCCCGAACAACGCCCTCACGCGCGCCTATGAGACGCAGTTCATGTGCGGCGACGCCCTGCTCGTCGCGCCGATCGTCGCGCCTGGCGGCGAGGTCGACATCGCGCTGCCGCCCGGGGCGTGGTACGACCTGGCCAGCCAGCAACGGCTGCCAGGCCGGCAAGTGATCCGCTACCGCGCGACGCTCGACAAGTTTCCGGTATTCGGCCGCGAAGGCTACGCGCTGCCGCTGGGCCCGGTCGTGCAGAACACCGGCGAGATCGATCCCGCTGCGTCGCTCTCTGCACTGTATCTCTTCGGCAAGCCGACGCAAGCGCTGGAGGGCTTCGAACAAGCGAAGATTGCCCTCGCCAATGGCAGCGCGACCGTCAGCGTCGCCACGACGGTGGAAGTCGAGGTTTTCGGCGATTCGGCGGGTATAAGCATCGAGCGAATGTAGGGACGTATGATCAATACCTTGAACCACAGAGGACACAGAGAGCACAGAGGAAGAATCTTTCAAGATCAATATGTGAAAATAGAATTCTCTGTGCTCTCTGTGATGTGGCCTTTCTGACACCATTTGCGCACACTGCCCCATAGTCGACGAATTTTGAAAGTAGAATTCTCCGTGTTCTCTGTGCTCTCTGTGGTGTCAGCCCTTTCCCCGCAATGACCACCCGACCGACCATCGCAGTAACCATCGGCGAGCCTGCGGGTATCGGCCCGGATCTTTGCGTGCGGCTGGCCGAGCGCGCCTGGCCAGCGCGGCTCGTTCTGATCGGCGACATCGAGCTCTTGCGCGACCGCGCTCGGCGCCTCGGCGCCGGTGTGCGCTTCTCGCCGTACAGCCTCGGAGCAAGCGCTGCGGCGACGACGCTGGAGGTCGCGCACTTCCCGGTCGCGGCGCCGGTCGTCCCGGGACGGCCGGACCCGGCCAACGCCAAGGCGGTCGTGGCGACCCTCGATGCGGCGCTCACCGGCTGCACCTCGGGCGAATTCGCCGCGATGGTCACCGCACCCGTGCAAAAGAGCGTGCTCAATTACGCCGGAATCCCGTTCACCGGCCACACCGAGTTCCTGGCCGAGCGAACCGGCACCCGCCGACCGGTGATGCTGCTGGTCGGCGGGCCTCCGGAGCGCATGCTCCGCGTGGCGTTGGTGACCACACATCTTCCGCTCTCGGCGGTTCCCGGGGCGATCACCCGGCCTGCGATCGAGGAGATCCTGCAGGTCGTCGCCGCGGATCTCGCGAGCAAGTTCGGCGTCGAGAAGCCGCGGATCGCCGTATGCGGCTTGAACCCGCACGCCGGCGAAGGCGGCGTCCTCGGCCGCGAAGAGATCGACATCATCGCGCCGGCGATCAGGGCCGCTCAGGCCGCGGGGCTCGACGTCATCGGGCCGGTACCGGCCGACACGGCATTCGTTCCGGCGCTGCTCGCGGAACTCGACTGCGTGGTCGCGATGTACCACGATCAGGCACTCCCGGTGGTCAAGCACGCGAGCTTCGGGCGTGGCGTCAACATCACGCTCGGCCTGCCTATTCTCCGCACATCGGTCGATCACGGCACCGCGCTCGATCTCGCCATGGACGATGACAAAGCTCGGCGCGCGGATCCCGGCAGCCTCTTTGCGGCAGTCGAGCTCGCGATCCATCTCGCACAAAAAAAGTAGGGTCAGACTCGATTTTCTCGCCGGATGATGGAAGAAGCGCGGTTGCGTGCGAAAATCGCGTCCGAGCCCCCTTTCCCCGCACCATCGTGCACGACGCCTACCGTACCCATCTCCGCCGGACCCTCGACGGCATTCGCGCCGAGGGCTTCTACAAGACCGAGCGCATCATCGGCAGCCCCCAATCGCCCGCCATCCGTCTGGCCGACGGCAAGGAAGTGCTCAACTTCTGCGCGAACAACTACCTCGGTCTCGCCGACGATCCGCGGCTGATCGCCGGCGCGAAGGCCGGCCTCGATGCCTACGGCTTCGGCATGGCCTCCGTGCGCTTCATCTGCGGCACCCAAAGCGTGCACAAGAAGCTCGAGGCCGCGCTCGCCCGGTTCTTGGGCACCGACGACGCCATCCTTTACGGCAGTTGCTTCGACGCCAATGGCGGCTTGTTCGAAACGCTCCTCGGCGAGGAAGACGCGGTGATCAGCGACGAGCTCAACCATGCGAGCATCGTCGACGGCATTCGGCTCTGCAAGGCGAAGCGGTATCGTTATCGCAACAACGACATGGCCGATCTGGAAGGCAAGCTCGACGAAGCCGCCGCCGCCGGTGCGCGCTTCAAGCTGATCGCGACCGATGGCGTGTTTTCGATGGACGGCATCGTCGCCAATCTCTCTGCGATCTGCGATCTCGCCCAGCGGTATG
>WNGK01021171.1_pt1 | contig 11213 bp, 7 predicted proteins | sample 5400601 | NCBI WGS metagenome assembly WNGK01 (sample SAMN13153376, study PRJNA577476) | soil metagenome | isolation source: 60 cm soil or saprolite under Garry oak tree replicate 1 | place: USA:California | collected 2016-06-15
GTACTTCACGTCGCCGCATTCTTGGCTGGCCGCGACTCTCGCACTCAATCCGCCGCCGCACCTGGTCTTCGCGGTGCAACCCAAAACCACGCTGCCGCTGATGACCATCACGCCGGCGGTGCAGGTGAGCGTGACCGACGCGTCGGGCAACGCGGTCACGGGCTTCAGCGGCCCGGTGACCATCGCCATCGGGCACAACGGCGGCACGCTGATGCCGGGCACGCTGTCCGGGACCAAGACGGTGACGGCGGTGAATGGCGTCGCGACGTTCGCGGACTTGAGCATCGATCAGCTGGGCAACGGTTACACCCTGGTGGTGACGGCTGGAGGGATCACGGGCGCCGAGAGCGCCCCCTTCAACATCGGAGCGTTCTAAATGCGTCGGCTGCCAACCGTTCTGCTCGCCGCCGCGGTGCTCACCGTGGCGTGTACCGACAACCTCGGCCCGCTGCGTCCGGAGGGCCGTCACGTGCAGAACCTGGCCGCCGCGGCCACCACCATCGCGTTCGACAAGCAGGTCGGCACGCTGGGCGAGGACACGAGCGTCCTGGCGAAAGGGTTCAACGGCGGCGACCCACAGACCGGCGACGCCGTCATCGTCACCTTCTTCTGGTCGGGCGCCGGTACCCTCCAATCGGTGAGCGATTTTCACACCGACGTCAACCGCACACCCCTCAACAATACCTATCACCAAGTCGGGCCGATCGTGACGGCGGGCGGCATTTCGATGGCCAGCTTCGTCGCGACGAACATCCAGGGATACGTGCCCAATCAGGATCCGAACGTGGTGTACGCCGTGCAGGGGATTTTTTCGCAGCGTGTCCACGGCGGCCTGCTGCTCACCGCGTTCAGCGGCGTCGCACCCGTGTTTACCGACGCCATGGGTGCGTCGAGCTCGGCTTCAGGCGCGATGAGTCCCAACGGCGTGCTGTCGGATCCCGGGGCGATCGCGATCGACGCCGGCCAGGTTGCGTACGGCGCCACGATGACCAACGGCATGGTAGGACACGATCCCCCGCCGCCGCCCTATGTCCGCACCGTCAACGGCGTCATGGGGGACGCGGTACTGATCGCCGAGGGGAATTACACGAGTCCGGCGTTCTCCGCCCCTGGTACCACCGACCCGCAATGGAATTGGGGCGGCAGCAGCACACCCAGTCCCTGGCTGGCGCAGGTGCTGGCATTGAAGCCGTCGGGCGGCACGACGAACCAGCCGCCGGTGGCGGCGTTTACCTCGAGCTGCAGCTCGCTGACGTGCGCGTTCACCAGCACCAGCAGCGATCCGGACGGCACGATCGCGAGCTACAGCTGGGACTTCGGCGACAACCAGACGTCGACGGCGCAGAATCCGTCGCACCCCTACGCGACGGCGGGCACATACAACGTCACGCTGACCGTCACCGACAATGGCGGGGCGACCAATGCGGTCACGCACCCCGTGACCGTGACCCAGGCGAACCAGTCGCCCACAGCCGCGTTCACGTCGAGCTGCAACGGGCTGGCCTGCTCGTTCACCAACTCGAGCAGCGATCCCGACGGCACGATCGCGAGCAACAGCTGGACGTTCGGCGATGGCCAGACGTCGACGGCACAGAATCCGTCGCACACCTACAGCGCGAACGGGACCTACACGGTCACGCTCACCGTCACGGACAACCAGGGTGCCACGAACTCCGTGTCGCACCCGGTGACCGTGGCCGCCGCGAACCAGTCGCCCACCGCGGCGTTCTCCTCGAGCTGCAGCGGCGACGCTTGCACCTTCACCAACACCAGCAGCGATCCCGACGGCTCGATCGCCAGCAACAGTTGGACCTTCGGCGACGGCCAGACGTCCACGACGGCGAGTCCGTCGCACACCTACAGTGCGAGCGGGACCTACACGGTGCAGTTGACCGTCACCGACAACCAGGGCGCCACGAACTCGGTGTCGCACACGGTCACCGTCAACCGGCCGCCCGTCGCCGCGTTCACGTCGAGCTGCAACGGCCTGACCTGCTCGTTCACGAATTCGAGCAGCGATCCGGACGGCTCGATCGCCAGCAACAGCTGGAACTTCGGCGACGGTCAGACGGCGACGACGGCGAGTCCGTCGCACACGTACGGGGTGGCGGGGACGTATACCGTGACCCTGACGGTGACCGACAATCAGGGCGCCACAAACTCTGTTCAGCACAGCGTGAGTGTGACGGCGCCGAACCAGCCGCCCGTGGCCGCGTTCACGTCGAGTTGCAACGGCCTGACCTGCTCGTTCACGAACTCGAGCAGCGATCCGGACGGCTCGATCGCCAGCAACAGCTGGAACTTCGGCGACGGTCAGACGGCGACGACGGCGAGTCCGTCGCACACGTACGGGGCGGCGGGGACGTATACCGTGACCCTGACGGTGACCGACAATCAGGGTGCCACGAACTCCGTCCAGCACCCCGTGACGGTGACCGCGCCGAACCAGCCGCCGGTCGCTGCATTCAGCTCGAGCTGCAATGGGCTGGGTTGCAGCTTCACCAGTACGAGCAGCGATCCCGACGGCTCGATCAGCGCCTACAGCTGGACGTTCGGCGACGGCGGGACATCGACCGCGCAGAACCCCAGCCACACGTATGGGGCCGGCGGAACGTATACGGTCACGTTGAGGGTTACCGACAACCAGGGCGCGACGAACAGCGTATCGCACAGCGTGACGGTCACCGCGCCGAATACGGCGCCGGTCGTGAACGCCGGTTCGAACGAGACCGTGCTGCTCGGCGTGCTCTACACGTTGAACGCGTCCTTCAGCGATCCCGACAACGGTCCGTGGACCTACTCGATCAACTGGGGCGACGGCTCGTCCTCCAGCGGCAATCTCTCGAGCCCGGGCTCGTTCTCGGCGGGCCACACATACCTGGGCATCCTGACCCAGCGCACGATCACCGTCACGGTGACGGATAGCCGAGGCGCGTCGGGTTCGGGTTCCAAGGTCATCACGCTGATTCTATGAGTAACCGTGGTGTAGGCCTCCTGCTCGCGGCCGCGCTGTTAGCGGCCGCGTGCAGTGACGCGGCCGGACCGGGATCGCGGCCCCGCAACAGCGTTGCGGCTGGGGCGGGAATCACGCTCGACCAGCAGACCAGCGTCCTCAACGACGGTGAGCCGTTGCCCAACGGCGGCACGCACGTCGGGAAGGACTTCAATCCCGCCAACCCGCATCACGGCGACGCCATCGTCGCCACGTTCATTTGGCGCGGCACGGCGAACACCATCACCGAGGTCACCGACCACCTCTGCGACGCCAATAACACGCCGGTAGGGAACGTCTACACGTTGGAAGACTACGTCACCGCCGGCGCATACTCGATGGCCACCTACGTCGCGATCAATGTCCAGGGCTTCGCCGATCCGGCGACCACGAGCGATCAGCTGCTCTGCGTGCACGCCATCTTCTCTAACGCCATCACCGAAGGCGGCGTGATCCTCTCGGCGTACCACGGTGTCGACCCGTCGGCCGCTGCGCTCGGCGCGCATCATGCAGCCACCGGCAGCGGTTCGGACACCACCATCGCCGACCCCGGCGCCATTGCTGCGAGCGCGGGAGCGCTGGTCTACGGCGTGAGCATGGTGGATGGACCCATCGACAAGGACCCACCGGCCGGTTTCACCAATCTCACCGACGTGGCCGACACGGCGATCCGGGCTGACGCCGAGTACCAGGTCGAAGCGAACGCCGGATCCGTCGACCCGCGGTGGACTTGGTACTTCCACTCGCCGCATTCCTGGTTCGCCACCGCACTCGCCCTGAACCCGGCGCCGGCCCCGGCGAACCAGCCGCCGGTGGCGGCCTTCACGTCGAGTTGTAACGGCCTGACGTGCGCCTTCACCAGTACCAGCACCGATCCGGACGGCTCCATCAGCGCGTCCAGTTGGACCTTCGGAGACGGGGCGACGGCGGCAGGACCGAATCAGACCCACGCCTACGCCGCCGCAGGCACGTATACGGTCACGCTGACGGTCACCGACGATCGTGGGGCGACGAGCTCGACCGCCCAAGCCGTTACGGTGACCGCCGCAGACCAGCCGCCCGTAGCGGGATTCACCGAGACCTGCAACCTGCTGTCCTGCGTCTTCACCAGCACCAGCAGCGATCCCGACGGATCGATCACGGCATACAGCTGGTCCTTCGGCGACGGTACGACGGCGAGCGACGCGAATCCAAGCCACAACTTCGCCACCGCGGGCACCTACACCGTGACCCTGACCGTCACCGACAATCAGGGTGTCTCGAGCTCGACGTCGCAGTCCGTGACCGTCACTACCCCGAACACCGCACCGGTCGTGAACGCGGGGCCCGATCAGACCGTCATCGTTGGCCTGCTGTACACGTTGCAGGCGACGTTCGCCGATCCCGACAACGGGCCCTGGACCTACACCATCAACTGGGGCGACGGGTCGTTCTCGAGCGGCAGTCGTTCGACCGCGGGCTCCTTCTCTGTCGGTCACACCTATCTCGTGCCGCTGACGCGGCACACCGTCACGGTGACGGTCACCGACAGCCGCGGGGCCTCCGGATCGGACTCGAAGCTTGTCACGGTGCTCCTATGAGCGTTGCCCCTCGTATCGCGTTGCTCGTCGCCCCCGCGCTGTTCGTGGCGTGCCACGACGCCGCTGGTCCACGACCCGACGCCCCCGGCTTCGCTGCCGCGGCGAGCCTGACGGGCATCACGCTCGACCAAACGACCGGCGTCCTTCCTGACGCCGAGGCGTGGCCGGCGGGCGGGACGCACATCGGCAAGGACTTCCCCACGAGCCCGCACCTGGGCGACGCGATCGTGGCGACGTTCGTCTGGCGCGGCACGACGAACACGATCACCACCGTCAGCGACCACCTCTGCGACGCCAACAGCACGCCGATCGGCAACACGTACACGCTGGTGGAGTACGTCACCGCCGGCGGCTATTCGATGGCGACCTACGTCGCCACCAACGTGCAGGGATTCCCGGTTCCGGCCACGACGGCCGACCAGAAGCTCTGCGTGCACGCGCTGTTCTCGAATTCGTTCACCGAGGGCGGGATGATCCTCTCGGCGTACCAGGGCGTGAACGCCGTGACCGCGTCGGCGCTGGGGGCGCATCATTCGGCCGTTGGCGCGGGCTCCACCACCACGGTGGCCGATCCCGGCGCCATCGCGATCGGCGCGGGCGCGCTGGCATACGGCGTGACGCTGGCGAACATCGCCGCCGGCACCGATCCGCCGGCCGGATTCGCGAACGTCCAGGAAGCCGAGGACAACGCGCTCAAGGTCGACGGCGAGTACGCAGTCGTGCCGACCGCCGGGACTGCGGACCCGCGGTGGAATTGGTATTTCACGTCCTCCCACACGTGGCTCGCCACCGATCTGGCCTTGAATCCGGCCGGCGGCTCGACCAACCAGCCCCCGACGGCCGCGTTCACGTCGAGCTGCACCGCGCTCACCTGCGGCTTCACGAGCACGAGCAGCGATCCCGACGGGTCGATCAGCGCCTACAGCTGGAATTTTGGCGACGGTGTTACGTCGACGGCGCAGAATCCCCCGCACACGTTCGCGGCTGCCGGGACGTATACGGTCACGCTGACAGTGACCGACAATCAGGGGGCTACGAACTCCGTATCGCACAGCGTCACGGTGGCCACGGGCAACCAGCCGCCGGTCGCGTCGTTTACGTCGAGCTGCAGCGGGCTGACGTGCGTTTTCACGAGCACGAGCAGCGACGCCGACGGCTCAATCAGCGCCTACAACTGGACCTTCGGCGACGGGGGAAGTTCGACCGCACAGAATCCCGCGTACACGTACGCTACGCGGGGCTTGTACACCGTCACGCTGACCGTGACGGACAACCAGGGCGCGATAGACTCGGGTTCGCAGCAGGTGCACGTTCGGCAACGCTAATGGAGTTCCTATGGTCACGACTCGGCAGCTCGTACCCATCGTCGTTTCCCTTGTCCTCCTCGCCGGCTGCGATCGCACGCCTGCACCGCTGGCGCCGTCGCCCCGCAATCCGGCCTTCGCCGCCGCCACCGATCCCGGCTCCGGCCGCATCGCGTTTGTCAGCACACGTGACGGTAACAGCCATATCTACCTGATGAACCCGGACGGCAGCGGGCTCACGCGCCTCACCGATGACCCGGGCTCCGATCTGTTTCCCGCGTGGTCGCCTGACGGCAGCCGCATCGCCTTTGCGAGCGACCGCTCCGGCAACACCGAGATCTACGTCATGAATGCGGACGGGACCGGCGTCACGCGCCTCACCACGACACCGAACTCGTCGTGGAGCTCACAGCCGGCGTGGTGTGGCCACCGGATCGCCTTCACGAGTGACCAGTACCTCCCGCCGTTTACGGACGTCTACGTCATGAACGACGACGGCACCGGCGTGACCCGTCTGACCATCGACAACGCGACCTCCGACGAGTTCCCGACGTGGTCACCCGATTGCTCGCGGATCGCGTACTCGCTGGACCCGAACAAGCGGCCTGGAGACCGGCGTCGGCCGCAACCGGTACCCCGCCTGGTCACCAGACGGGACGCGCCTCGCGTTCACCAGTAACCGGGACGACGGTTTCAGCTGGGAGATCTATGTAGTGGCGTTCGGCGGGCAGCCGACCCGCCTGACGGTGGGAAGCGACACGGTGGGGAGCCCCTACCACGACTACTTCGCTCCCGCCTGGTCTCCCGACGGGGCGCAGATCGCGTTCCAGGCCCACACGCAGAGTGACGGGCTGAGTGACGGGATGTACGTCATGAACGCGGATGGCAGCGGCGTGACGCTGCTCGCTGACTCCACGCCGTTCGCCAACCGGCCTGCCTGGACCGGCGCCAGCGCGCCGCCCCCACCGAATCAGCCGCCGACCGCGGCGTTTACGTCGAGCTGCAGCGCGCTCGCGTGTACGTTCACGGACGGCTCCAGCGACCCCGACGGCAGTGTCACCGCCTACAGCTGGAGCTTCGGCGACGGCGGCACGTCCAGCGCCCAGAGCCCGTCTAACACCTATGCGGCGGCCGGGACCTACACCGTCACGCTGACTGCGACCGACAATCAGGGGGCCGCCAACTCGGTTTCCCAATCGGTCACGGTCAGCGCGGCCACGACCGATCCCGGCTCCAGCCGCATCGCGTTCGTGAGCGCGCGCGACGGCAACAATGAGATCTACGTCATGAACGCGGACGGCAGCGGGCTCACGCGCCTGACCAACGACGCGGCGTCGGACTTCTACCCGGCGTGGTCGCCCGACGGCAGCCGCATCGCGTTTACGAGCACGCGCGACGGCCACAACAATATCTACGTCATGAACGCCGACGGCTCGGGCGTCATCCAGCTGACGACGTCGACCACGTCGTTTGGAAGCCAGGCGCCGGCATGGTGCGGCACCCGCATCGCCTACATGACCGACGAGGACTACTCGCCGTACCCCGACGTCTACGTCATGAACGATGACGGCTCTGGCGAGACCCGCTTGACGCTCGACAACGCGTCGTTCGACGAATTTCCGTCGTGGTCTCCCGACTGCGGCAAGATCGCGTTCACCAAGGATCCATCCGGCAAAGACCAAGTGTACGTCATGAATGCGGACGGCTCGGGCGCGATGCAGCTGACCAACGGCGGCATCTCCAAGAACTCGCACCCGGCCTGGTCGCCCGACGGCAGCCGCGTCGCGTTCAGCACGGACCGCGACGACGTGGGGAACAGCACCGAGATCTACGTGATGAACGCCGACGGCACGCAGCCAACCCGCTTGACGGTGAACACCGCGTTCCACTCATATGACTCCCCGGCGTGGTCGCCCGACGGCGCGCAGATCGCATTTCAGGCAAACAGTGTTCCTAATCCGGGCACTTACGTCATGAACGCGGACGGGACCGGAATCACGCAGCTCGCCGATGGCTTCTATTACAACCGGCCCGCGTGGGTCGGACAGGGCGCGTCGCCGCTACGGCCGTCGGCTCCCATGCGAATCAAGACCCGGACGGCAGCGAAGCCATAGACTGTCGCGCGGACACGACGGTTGCCGCTCCCGTTCGACGCACGCGGAGCGGCAACCAGCCACTGGGGCGGGCACGGCAGTTGCAGCCTCCGGACCCATGACTCACCAGACGCCAGTCGCCGCCGAGCGAGCCGGCAAGAGCCCGGCGCCGCTCACGATCACTCGCGTCAATCCGCTCGAGCACGCCGACGAGATCAAACAGCTGTTCCTGGCACACGAGCGCCCGGAGTTCCCGGCGTTCTTCGATCGGACATACCCGGCCGCCGTGGCGGACGGCGCCTGGAGCTGCCTGGGCCGCGACGCGTCGGGCCAGATCCGCGCGCACATCGTGCAGTTCCCGCGGCGGCTGACGTTCGACGGGCGCGGCGTGCGCGGTGCGCTGCTCGGCAACCTCATGGTCGCCACGGCCTATCGCACGTTCTGGCCCAGTGCGGCGTTGTTGCGCCGGATGGTGTCCGAGCTGCAGCAGACCGGCTCGGTGGACGTGCTCTATGCCGATCCCAACGAGCCGGCTCGGCCGGTCGCCGAGGCGGCGGGCCTGCGCTACGTCGGGTCGTTGCGGCGTTTCGTGCTGCCCCTGACCGACCGGCGCCCGGGCATCGGTCTCGCGGTGCGGATGTATCGCCGCGTCAAGCGACTGCAGGCGAGCACGACGGCGCTGATGGTCACGGAGCAGGGAACGGCCGAGGTGCCCCGCGCCGTTGTGGCGGTCGGCGATGCGCAATCGCTGCGCCCTGCTCGTTCCGAGTCGGTCTATCGCGGCCGCCTCGCGGGTTACCCCGCGCCCGGCGATCGCTGGTACGTGTGCCGCCGGCGCGACGCCACCGGCGGCCCCGTCGGCCAGGCGCTGACACGCGGCGCCGATGCGCGCGGCGTGGTCACGCTGTGCGCGTGGGAGAGCGAGCCCCTCACTTTGCTGAGCGCGATGCTGATGGCGCTCGGCGATCAGCTGCGGGGGCGCGGCGGCGAGCGGCTCGAAGCCTGGGTCATGGATATGTCGCGCGCCGAAGGCGAGTTCCGGCGCGCGGGCTTTCTCCCGCGCGAAGAACAGGTGCCGATCGTCGCGCGGGCCTTCACGCCGCTGGGCACTGAGGTGGTCGGAGCTGCGCCCGAATGGCGCATTCTGCCGGTGGATCTGGACCGGTGACCACCACTACCACGGCGGAGCCGGCCGCCGGGGCGACCCAACCGATCTCCGTCCCGGCGTGGCGGCGGCAGCTCCCCGTGCACTCGCCTCTGCCCTGGCGCGCGTTGCTCGCCGGCGTGCGCGCCGCCGCGTCGAGCGTCGCGGCGGCACGCGACCGGACCACGCTGCTCTCCTTGTTAGCCCGACAGTACGCGCCCCGCGGCGTGGTCCTGATGGACAGTGGCACGAGCGCGCTCACTGCTGCGATCGCCGCCATCGTGCGCGACCGTCCGGGGGCGGCGGTGGCGCTGCCCGCCTTCGCGTGCTACGACGTGGCGACGGCAGCGGACGGCGCGGGCGCGCCGGTTCTCCTCTACGACATCGATGCGCGCACACTCGCACCGGACCTGGAGAGCGTGCGCGCCGCCTTGCGCGCCGACACTGCCGCGATTGTCGTCGCCCATTTCTATGGGTATCCCGTCGACTTGGCCGAGGTCAATCGTCTCGCCGAGGAATCCGGCGCGGTGGTGATCGAGGACGCGGCCCAAGCGGCCGGTGCGACACTGGACCCGCGGCCGGCCGGCGCCCAAGCCTCGCTCAGCGTGTTGAGTTTCGGACGAGGCAAGGGCTGGACAGGCGGTGGCGGCGGTGCGTTGCTGGCCTGCGATGAGATCGGAGTTCCGGTGTTGGATGCGGCCCGAGCCCGGCTCGGCGCGCCGCGCCGGGGATGGCGCGAGCTCGCGGCACTGGGCGCGCAGGCCCTGCTGGCGTGTCCCCATCTCTACGCCATTCCGGCGGCGCTGCCCCTGGGACTTGGCCAGACCGTGTATCGCGCGCCGCGTCCCGCTCGCGAACCGGCCGCGGCCACGGGCGCGGTGCTGGCGGCGAGCTGGCCGGACGCGGCGGCGGAAATCGAAGTGCGGCGACGCAACGCGACCCGCTTGCTGACTGCGTTGCAACACGAGCGGGCCTTTGAAACGATCGCCCTGCTCCCGCGCGCACGCCCCGGATACCTGCGGCTGCCGACACTGGTATCGTCCGGAACTCGCCGGACGCTCCCCGCTGCCCTGGGCGTCTTTCCTTCTTATCCACAGGCGTTGTGCGACCTGCCGGGATTCACGGCGCGCTGCATGAACCGCCGCGACGCGTTCCCGGGCGCCCGACTGCTGGCGTCTCGCCTATGCACGCTCCCGACCCACAGCCGTCTCGACGACCGCGACTTCGCGGGCCTCGAGGGGTGGATCCGCTCCGCCGGGCGCTAGTCCCGGTTTCCAGCCCAGCCGCTTGCCGTAGAGCGCCACATATCGCTCGACCATCCGCTCTGCAGTGTATTCCGCCTGCGCGCGCCGGGCGGCGGTGGCCCCCATCTCGCTGGCGTGAGCGCGGTCATTGAGGAGCACGGCCAGCGCGTGCGCGAGCCCGGCGGCGTCCGCGGGCGGCACCACCGCGCCGGCACGTCCGTTTTCGAGCACGACCGGTATCTCGCCGACGGCGCTGGCGACGATCGGTCGCGCCGCGAGCATCGCCTCGACCAGCGCCAGCGGCAGGCCTTCGGAGAGCGACGGCAACACGAAGATATCCGCTCCGGCCAGCAGGTTCCCGATGTCGGCGCGCAGGCCGAGCAGGTGCACGCGTCCCCCGAGTCCCAGCGCGCCTGCTTGCGTGCGCAGCGCGGCTTCCAGCTCGCCGCGGCCCGCGATCGCCACGTGCAATTGCGGGAATTGATCCGCCAGCAGCCCCAGTGCCTCGACCAGGTAGCGGTGGCCTTTCACCTGGTAGAGGTTGCCGACTGCGAGCGCCAGCTGATCGCCCGCGTGCAGTCCCAGCTCGTCGCGCAGCGACGAGTGGGCCACCGCGGAGACGTTCGCGCCGTTCGGAATAGTGACGATGCGGGAGGCGCGCAGCCACAGATCGCGGCTCAAGTGGCGCGCCACGCTTCCCGAAACGGCGACGGCGCCGCCCGAGAGCTCGACGGCGACGCGCAGCGCGATGCGCCGCCGCCAGCGACTCGCGTAGTAGCGGCTGCCGTGCATCGTGAAAACGTGCGGCACTCCCGCGCGGCGCGCCGCCCACGCGCCGCACAGCGCCATGATGAAC
>WNGK01017541.1_pt1 | contig 11212 bp, 11 predicted proteins | sample 5400601 | NCBI WGS metagenome assembly WNGK01 (sample SAMN13153376, study PRJNA577476) | soil metagenome | isolation source: 60 cm soil or saprolite under Garry oak tree replicate 1 | place: USA:California | collected 2016-06-15
CGACGCCTTGGCCCACGCGGACCTGGTGGTGAATGCCACGCCGCTCGGCTCCGGCTCGAACGTCGAGACACCGCTTCCTCCCGGCGCCGTGCTCCACCGAGGGATGGTCGTGTTCGACCTCGTGTACCGGCCTCGGGAGACGCCCCTGCTCCGGCAGGCCCGGGCCGCCGGATGCCGCACCGTCGAGGGGATCGAGATGCTGATCGAACAGGGCGCGCGGTCGTTCGAGCTGTGGACCGGCCTCTCCGCGCCACTGGCGGTGATGCGGACCGCCGCCTATCAGGCCCTGGCCGCGCCGTCGCTGGCGAGGGTGGGCTGATGCTCCGGTTCCTCACCGCCGGCGAGTCCCACGGGCCCGAGCTCTCCGTGATCGTGGAGGGGCTTCCGGCCGGCGTCCCTCTCGACCTCGAGGCCGTCGACCGCGACCTCCACCGGCGCCAGCTCGGCTACGGGCGGGGGGCCCGTTCGACGAAGATCGAACGCGACTTGGCGACGGTCACCTCCGGCCTGGCCGGCGGCGCCACCACCGGGGCGCCGCTGGCCATCCGGATCGTCAACCGGGACTTCGCCAACCAGCCCCTGGACCCGCAGCCGCTCACCGCGCCGAGGCCGGGCCACGCCGACCTGGCGGGCAGGGTCAAGTACGGCCTGGCGGACTTCGGGGTCGTCCGGGAGCGGGCCAGCGCCCGGGAGACGGCCGCGCGAGTGGCCGCCGGGGCCCTGGCGAAGCAGCTCCTGGCGCCGTTCGGGTGCCGCCTGGGGGGGTTCGTCCTGCAGATCGGGAAGGAGGGGGCCGAGCTGCCCCGGCCCGTCGATCTGCTGAAGGCCGGGGAGCTCCACGCCCTGGCCGAGGCGGCAGAAGGCGACGAGCTTCGAACGTTCGACCCGGCGGCGTCGGCAAGGATGCGGGCGGCGGTGGACGAGGCCCGCGAGGCCGGCCAGACCCTGGGGGGTGCGTTCTGCGCGTTCGCCACGGGAACGCCGGCCGGGTTGGGCTCCTACGTCCAGTGGGACCGAAAGCTCGACGGCCGCCTGGCCCAGGCCGTCCTGTCCATCCACGCGGTGAAGGGCGTCGAGATCGGCCCGGCGTTCGACCTGGCGGCGGTGCCCGGGACGGAGGCACAGGACTCGGTGGAGTGGCACGCCGGCGGCCTCGCCAGGGGGTCGAACCGCGCCGGGGGCCTGGAGGCCGGGGTGACCAACGGCCAGCCGGTGGTGCTGCGGGCGGCCATGAAGCCGCTGTCGTCGGTTCGAACCCGGGTCCGCTCGGTCGACTTCGTGACGGGCGAACCCGTGGACCCCCCCTACGTCCGGTCCGACGTGTGCGCGGTCCCTGCGGCCGTGGTCGTGGCCGAGGCCATGGTGGCCTGGGTGCTGGCCGACGCCGTGTGCGAACGGTTCGGCCAGGACCGCCTGGACGGCATGCTGGCCGCGTTCGAGGCCGTGGGCCGGCCGGACGAACCGCCCAGGCCGGGACCGCGCCGATGACCCTCACCCGAACCCCGCTCCCGGTCCCACCCCTCCCCGGCGGGCGGCCCCGCCTGGTGGTGACCGGGTTCATGGGGACCGGCAAGACCACTGCCGGTCGCCTGGCCGCGGAGAGCCTGGGGCTGCCGTTCTTCGACCTCGACCAGGAGATCGAACGCCGCACCGGCCGGCCGATCGGCGAGATCTTCCGGCGGGACGGCGAGGAGGCGTTCCGGCTGATCGAATCCGAGGTGGTGGGGCAGGCCGCGCGGCTGTCCGCGGCCGTGATCGCCACCGGCGGCGGGGCCGTGCTCGGTCCCGGGTGGCCCGCGCTGGCACAGGGCGCCGTCGTTTCGGTCCTCACGGCAGAGCCCGTGGAGATCGCGAACCGGCTTCGCGGGGAAGGGGGCCGCCCCCTTCTCCAGGGCGACCTCGACGGCCGGACCCGAGAGCTCCTGGTCAGACGGGCTTCCGCCTACGCCGGTGCCGGCGAGCCGCTCGACACGACCTCCCACCCCCCCGACCAGGTTGCCGCCGAGCTGGTTCGACTGTACCCGGGCTCCCGCGAGGGCCCCGTTCGGATCCCGGTGGGAAGCCCGAACGGAACCTACGACCTCGTGGTCGGGCGCCCAGGATTCGAGCGGTTCGGCGAGGAGGTCGCGGCGGCCCTCCCCGGATGCCCGGCAGCGGCCGTGGTGACCGACCCGGCCGTGGAGCCGCTGGCCGCGGCCGTCGTCGATCGGCTGGGGTCGGCGGGCATCGCTCCAGTCGTGTGGAAGGTCTTGCCACCGGGAGAGCAGGCCAAGAGCCCCGCCGTGGTCCAGGAGCTGTGGAGTGCGTTCGCCGAAGGCGGGCTGGCCCGGGACGGCGTGGTCGTGGCCGTGGGAGGGGGGGCGACGCTCGACGCGGCCGGGTTCGCCGCGGCCACCTTCAACCGAGGGGTGGCCCTGGTGAATGTGCCGACCACCGTCCTGGCCATGGTCGACGCCGCCATCGGGGGAAAGGTCGCCGTCGACCACTCGGGCGTCAAGAACCTTGCCGGGGCCTTCCACCATCCTCGACTGGTGGTGGCCGATCCCATCGCGCTCCGCGGGCTCCCCGAGCGCGAGTTCAGGGCCGGGCTGGCCGAAGCCGTGAAGGCGTTCGCCATCGCGTCTCCGCTGGCGCTGGACGCGCTCCCGCGGCTCGATCCGCACGAGGAGCGGGATCTCACGTGGCTGGTCGAGCAGGCCGTTCGGATCAAGGCGGCGTTCGTCTCGGCCGATCCGGAGGACCGAGGGGCGCGCCACGCGCTGAACCTCGGGCACACGTTCGCCCACGCCCTCGAATCGGCCACGGGCTGCGGCATACCCCACGGGGAGGCCGTGGCGATCGGCCTGGTGGCGGCGGCTCGCCTCGGCGCGGCCGTGGGCGCCACCGACCCGGCGCTGGCCGGCCGCCTTTCCGGCGTCCTGTCCGCGCTGGGGCTGCCCACGGAGCCTCCGGAGGGGCTCGACCGCAACGCGTTGGCTGCGGCCATGGGTTCGGACAAGAAACGAAGGTACGGCCGGCTCAGGTTCGTGCTCCCCGCGGCCGACGGGGTCGAGCTGGTCGAGGGCGTGACCGCGGAGCAGGCCCTGGACGCGCTGCTCCGTTCGGTGCCTGCGGTCCGAGGAGGCAGCTAGTCGTGCGCATCCTGGTCCTGCACGGCCCGAACCTGAACCTCCTCGGCGAGCGCGAACCCGAGGTCTACGGATCGATGACCCTCGAGGAGATCGATTGGAGGATCGGCGAGCACGCCGAGGCAGCCGGGATCGAGGTTCGAACCCGCCAGACGAACCTCGAGGGCGAGCTGGTCGAGGCGATCCAGGAGGCCCGAACGTGGGCGGACGGCATCGTCGTCAATCCGGGCGGGTACTCGCACACCAGCGTGGCCATCCGCGACGCCGTCGTCGCGGTCGGCATCCCCGTGATCGAGGTGCACCTGTCGAACCCCGCCGCCCGCGAGGAGTTCCGCCGCACCGACCTGGTGGGAGGGGCCTGCCGCGGCGTGGTCGCGGGGTTCGGCTGGCGGAGTTACGCGCTGGCCCTGGACGCGCTGGCCCTCGACGCCCCGGCCGGACCGGACTGACCGTGCGCGTCTTCCCCGACCGCCGGACCTTCGAGGCACAGGCCGAGGAGTGGCCGCTGGTCCCCGTGTGGACCGAGCTCCTGGCGGACGTGTCCACCCCGGTGGGTCTCTTCCCGGTGCTGGCCGGAGGCGGGCCGGGCGTGCTGCTGGAGAGCGTCGAACGCTCCGAACGGTGGGGCCGGTACTCGTTCGTGGCCGGGGACCCGGCCGCCATCATCACCGTCGACGGTGGCGGGACCGTCGTCGCGCACGACGTGACCCGGGACCTCCACCTGCCGCGGTTCGATCCCTTCGTGGACGCGCTGTCGAACCTGAAGGACGCCGCGGCCGCGCTGCGGGCGCCTCGCCCGGCGGAGCTTCCGCCGCTCACGGGCGGCCTGGTCGGGTTCGCCGCGTACGAGGCCGCCGAGCTGTTTCACGGCCACCCGGCCGTGCCCGGCGACCCCGGGTGCCCCGCCATGCAGTTCCTCCTGATCGACCGGGCCGTGGTGTTCGATCACTGGCGGCAGCGGCTCCTGCTGGTGGCTCACATACCTAGAGGGCCTAAGCATAGACAGCCTAGGTATGAGGACGCCGTCGCAGCGGTGGAGGAGATGGCCGAACGCGTAGCGGGCATGAGCCCCCTCCAGCCCGAACCGGTGGCCCCCGCGGCTCTTGTGGAGGCCGAGTCGAACGTCACCGACGACGACTTCATGAAGGGCGTGGCGGGGGGCAAGGAGCACATCCTGGCGGGCGATATCTTCCAGGTGGTGCTGTCGCGGCGGCTCCGGTGCGAGGCGCCCGGCGGGGCCCTCCCGATCTACCGCCGTCTCCGGGTGACCAACCCCGCGCCGTACATGTTCCTGTACCGGGCCGGCGGGCTGGAGCTGGCCGGGTCCTCGCCCGAGCCGCTGGTCCGGGTGGAGGCTCGGGGGGTGCTGACCCGGCCCATCGCCGGCACGCGGGCTCGCGGCGCCGACGGGGAGGAGGACGCCAGGCTCGAGCAGGAGCTGCTGAAAGACCCCAAGGAGCTGGCCGAACACGCCATGCTGGTGGACCTGGCCCGCAACGACCTGGGCATGGTGTGCACCCCGGGAACGGTCATGCCGACCGAGCTCATGGGCGTGGAGCGGTTCTCCCGAGTCATGCACATCGTGAGCACCGTGGAGGGCGAGCTTCGGGACGGCCTCTCGCCGCTCGACGCCCTCGCGGCGACCTTCCCGGCGGGGACGGTCACCGGGGCTCCCAAGCGCCGGGCCATGGAGATCATCGCCGAGACCGAACCCACTCCGCGCGGGCCCTACGCCGGTGCCGTGGGCTACCTGACGTTCGCCGGGGACATGGACTTCTGCATCACCATTCGAACCGCCGTCGTATCCGGCGGGTTCGCCTCGGTGCAGGCGGGGGCGGGGGTGGTGGCCGACAGCGACCCCGCCCGCGAGCTGCGCGAGACCGAGGAGAAGGCGTCGGCCCTGCTGGCCGCGATCGGGGAGGTCTCGTCGCGATGATCCTGGTGGTCGACCACTACGACTCGTTCGTCTACAACCTGGTGCAGCTGGTGGCGTCGCTCGGGTTCGAGGTGGAGGTGGTTCGATCCGACGCCGAACCCGCGGCGGCACTGGCGGCGCGGAAGCCGCAGGCCGTCATCCTGTCGCCGGGCCCCGGGCGGCCCGAGGACGCGGGGTGCTTCGTCGAGGTCACGCGCACGCTGGATCCGGGCACGCCGATGCTCGGCGTATGCCTGGGGCATCAAGCCATCGGGGTGGCGTTCGGCGCAAGGGTCGAACGAGCCCCCCAGCCCGTGCACGGGAAGGCCTCGCCCATCCGGCACGGCGGCGACGGGCTGTTCGGCGGGCTCCCGGCGGCGTTCGAGGGAGGGCGCTACCACTCGCTGGTGGTGGAGCGTGACACGGTGCCCGCCGACCTCGAGGTGACCGCCGAGACGGACGGCGGCCTGGTGATGGCGCTGCGCCACCGAACCCTCCCCCGGTTCGGCGTGCAGTTCCACCCGGAGTCGATCCTCACCCCCGAAGGCCCGAGGATAGTGAAGAACTTCTTGGAGATGGTCCGCCGGTAGCGCGACTCTTATGCCCGCCTCGGGTTCGCCCAAAGTCCGACCGCCAGCCCGACGACGAGCTCCACGAAGAACAGACCGACCAGAATCAGGATCCAGGCGCTTCCCGACGTGCACAGCCAGGCGCCACTCGCCCCAGGGATGACCCCGCATTGGCTGAACCCGAATAGTGCCGTCAAGAAGTATGCGGACCAGCCCATCCCTAGCACAGAGAAGACCATGGCCACGACCGCCGGGCCGCGACCGCGGACTGGTCGCGGCGCCCGGAGCGACCACGTGCCGAAGGCGAAGCCGGCGACGGAGAACACGCCGATAGGGATGATGCCAAGGAGCGCGACCAGGACCGTGACCAGGACCGTACCTCGAGGGTTGATCTTCGAGCTCCCGTCTTCCGGTTGATCGCCAGTCGTATGTGGCGCGCTCGTCGCCCTGGGCAGGGCTCCCGATCGTCCGGCCAACTGGATCGCCTCCTCGAGCCATGCCAGGCGCTGGGCGGGGGTGGACCGAAGCCACAGCCCGCGTTGACGCCGCCGGTGCTCTTCCCACCCGGAGACCACCGGGTCGGCGACCTGCTCCGGCCCGCCGCGATCGTCAGTCATCTCGTTGGCCGGCTCGTTCGATCTCCCGGAGAGCCTCGATGTCGGCCACGTCCTGCGGCCGGCCCGACAGCCGTTTCAGGTGGATGAGGTCCCCGATCGAGGCGATCCTGGCCTCGGTCGATCCGACCGAGACGATCTCCGAACGTGCCCACAACGCTTCGAACTCGATCGGGCTCTCGATGAACAGGTCGACCTGATGCAGTGGGTCGTGTGGATCCCACAGCGAGAACACCTCCATGTGCTTCTCGGATCGCCATGCTCGCCGCGTCTCCGGATCCGAGAACGCCGCGGGATCGACGGGGACGACGGGCCGAAGGCCGAGGGAGGTGAGGGACTCGATGGCGCGGCGCGACTGGTCCGGGACGAGGTCGACGATCAGGTCGAGATCTGCGGTCAGGCGAGGATGCCCGTGCAGGACGACCGCCACGCCGCCCACCACGACGTAGCGGACCCCATCACGATTGAGTGCTCCCAGAACGAGTTCGAACGTCGGCACAGCCGAATGATAGGGCCGGTCCAGGAGGTGACCGCCTCACGGCGCGGACGCCGGTTCGAGCTGCATGGACGGAGGCCTCCGGGCCCACAGCTCGGAGAAGGCCATCGCGGCCAGCACGATCGTCGCGCCCGCCCACTGGTGGAGCGAGAGGCGCTCGCCGATCCAGATGGCAGCGAAGGCCGCGGCGAACACCGACTCCCCCGCCAGCAGCACCACGGCTCGAACCGCCGTCACGCCCTGCTGGCCCATCACCTGGAGCGTGTAGGCCACACCCGAGCCGAGCACGCCGGTGACAAGGAGCAGCGGCCACACCCGCGAGGACGTGACCTCGTGCAGGCGCAGGCCGGTGCCGGCCACGGCGACCAGTTGGAAGGCCGCCGTTGCCGCCATCTGCCCCAGCGAGATCGTCCACGCCGGGAACCTGGGAGCGAAGTACCCAAGGCCGGTGACGTGCCCGGCCAGGTCGCCCGAGTGGACCCGGATCTCGCCGAGATCGCGGATCGACAGCAGCGCCAGCCCCGCCACGGCCACGGCCACGGCGGCCCACGCGCCCGCGGGGATGCGCTGGCGGGACACCACGGCGGCGAGCATCGGCACGAACACCACATACAGGCCGGTGATGAACCCGGCGTTGGTGGCGGTGGTTCGAGCCAGGCCCTCGGTCTGCAGGACGTAGGCCACGAAGATGAGCGCCCCCAGCAGCGCCGAAGGCCACAGCGCGCGCCTGGCGGTTCCCGGCGAACCGGGCTGGCTCCGGCGAAGCACCGGGACCATCGCCAGGATGGCCACCAACCCCAGCGTCCGGGTCCATGCCATGAAGGTGAACGCCGGGATGTGCCGAAGGGCCAGCTTGCCGGCGGGGAAGGTCGCCCCCCACAGGACCGGGGTCAGCAGGAGCACCACCCCCGCGTCGAGTCGGCGCCTCATCGACCGGCCACTCTAGCGGGCGTGGGCCTTGACCTCGCGTCCGGGACGGGCGGAGGATGACCCCATCGGCGATGGAAGGCCCGATGCGACTCGTTCGAACCCTCGTGGCCGGCCTGTTCGTGACGAGCCTGGCTGTCTCGCAGCACGCGGGGGCTTCCTCCGGGAGGCCCGCCGCCACGCCGGCCCCCAGAACCGGCGCGGCCATGACCTACGACCAGGGCCAGCGGCGCATCGTGCTGTTCGGCGGGGAAGACGCCGCCGGCATCTTCATGAACGACACGTGGACGTGGGACGGCACGACCTGGACCCAGATGCATCCCGGGCATCCGCCCTCGGCGAGGGCGTACGCGGCCATGGCCTGGCGAGATCGAAGGGAAGTCATCCTGTTCGGTGGGTTCGGCCCGAACGGCTACCTGAGCGACACCTGGCTCTGGGACGGCCGGAGCAAGGTGTGGGCGGAGAAGACCGTCACCACCCACCCACCGGCCACCGAGACGGCCAGCATCGTGCTCGACTCGGCGGCCCGGAGTCTCGTTCTGTTCGGGGGCGACGGGCCTCGCGGGCCCAGGAAGCTCACGTGGACCTGGGACGGCGCGGCCTGGACATCGCAGTCACCGGCCACGTCTCCCACGAAGCGCGGCTCGGCGGGGTTCGCCTACGACCCCTCGAGCCCGAGATCGGTGCTGTTCGGCGGGTGGGACGGCGTGCAGGCGCTGGGCGACACGTGGACGTGGGACGGCACAAACTGGAAGGAGGTGAACCCCACCGGGGCCCCTTCACCGAGATCCGACGTCGCCATGGCGAACGACACGAAGGACACGGAGATCGTGCTGTTCGGCGGCTACGCTTCCGACGGCTCGGCGCAGGGCGACACGTGGAGGTTGAAGGGCTCGACGTGGACGCAGCTCCAGCCAACTACCTCGCCTCCGCCCCGTTGGGGGATGGGCGCGGCCTACGACAAGACCCGGCAAGTCCTGCTGATCTTCGGTGGGTGGGACGGAGGGGCGTCGGTGTTCGGCGACACGTGGGCGTTCGACGGGATCACCTGGACGCAGAGGGCCTGACGCCGCCGACGGCCGATCCGCGGCTCAGCCCTACAATGGCCGGACCGTGACGGCCTCGAAAGACACCTTCTACATCACGACCCCCATCTACTACGTGAACGACGTGCCGCACATCGGCCACGCCTACACCACCGTGGCCTGCGACGTGATCGCCCGCTACCGCCGACTGCGCGGCGAGAAGGTGTTCTTCCTCACCGGCACGGACGAACACGGCGAGAAGGTGGCGCTCTCGGCGCAGGAGCGCGGGCTCGACCCGAAGGCCTGGACCGACCAGATCGTCCCCCGGTGGAAGGAGGTGTGGTCGCGCCTCCTGATCTCGAACGACGACTTCATCCGGACCACCGAGGAGCGCCACGAGCGGCCCGTCCAGAAGTTCGTGCAACTGCTGAAGGACCGGGACGACGTCTACCCGGGCACCTATCGCGGCCCGTACTGCGTGAGCTGCGAGGAGTACAAGGTCGAGTCCGAGCTGCTCGAGGGCGGCCTGTGCCCGATCCACGGCTCTCCGGTGGAGTGGCTCGAAGAGGAGAACTACTTCTTCCGGCTTTCGAAGTATCGGGACGAACTCCTGAATCTCTACGAGGAGCACCAGGAGTTCGTGCTGCCCGAGGAGCGCCGCAACGAGGTGGTGTCGTTCGTCAGGGGAGGTCTGCAGGATCTCTCGCTGTCGAGGGTGAGCTTCGAATGGGGCATCCCGGTGCCGTGGGACCCCAAGCACGTCATCTACGTGTGGATCGACGCGCTGCAGAACTACATCACCGCGGCGGGGTTCGGCATCGACCAGGCCAGGTTCGAACGAACGTGGCCGGCCGACGCGCACGTGGTGGGCAAGGACATCCTCCGGTTCCACGCGGTGATCTGGCCGGCCATGCTGATGGCCGCGGGCCTGCCCGTGCCGAAGACCGTGCTGGCGCACGGATGGCTGCTGGTGGGCGGGGAGAAGATGTCGAAGACGAAGCTCACCGGGATCCATCCGTTCGAGCTCATCGACCACTTCGGGGTGGACGCGTATCGCTACTACTTCCTGCGGGAGGTCCAGTTCGGACATGACGGGAACTTCTCGTGGGAGTCGATGCTGGCGCGGTACAACTCGGAGCTGGCGAACGGTCTGGGCAACCTGGCCAGCCGGGTCCTGGCGATGGTGGAGTCGTCCTTCGACGGCGTGGTTCCCGAGCCGCGGGGCGAGCCGGGGCGGCTCCGGGAGGCCGCGGGCGACCTGGCGAAGCGCTTCGACACGTCGATGGAGGCGTTCGACCTGACCGCGGCGGTGGCCGCCCTGGACGAGTTCGTGCGGGAGGCCAACCGGTACCTGGTCGAGGTGGCGCCGTGGGCGCTGGCCAGGGACCCGGAGCGCCGCCAGGAGCTGGCCGACCGGCTGTACGAATCGGTGGAGACGCTCCGGCTCGTCGCGGTGTTCGCCTCGCCGGTCATGCCCCTGGCCGCGGCCCGGCTGTGGGAGCAGCTCGGGATCCCCGAGCCGCTGGCGTCCCAGCGCCTGCCCGGCGCGGCCGGTTGGGGAGGCCTGAGGCCGGGGACGAGGACCCGGCGCGGCGAGGCCCTGTTCCCCCGCCTCGAGGGATGACCGACGAGGCCGCAATTTCGCCGGCCTTCGAGGGCGCCGTCGACACGCACTGCCACCTGTTCCTGCTGGAGGAGGGGCCGGCCCCCGCGGTGGCCGCGGCGTGGGAGGCGGGGGTCGGCCGGATGGTGTGCGTGGGGATCGACCCGGAGAGCAGCCGCCGCTCGCTCGAGCTGGCCGAGTCCTTCCGAGGGGTGTTCGCCTCGGCGGGGGTCCATCCGCACACCGCCTCGGAATTCGACCGGGCGGCGGGGGTGGTGATCGAGGAGCTCCTGGCCGACCCGCTGGTGGTGGCCGTCGGCGAGACCGGCCTCGACTACTACCGGAGGCTCTCACCGGTCGAGGACCAGCAGCAGGCGTTCCGAACCCACATCGCGCTGTCCCGGGAGACGGACAAGCCGCTGGTGGTGCACGTCCGGGAGGCCTGGGACGACGCCATGCGGATCCTGGAGGAGGAGGAGGCCGAACGGGTCGTGCTGCACTGCTTCTCGGGGGACGCCGCGGCGGCCGGCGAAGCCGGCCGCCGCGGCTACTTCACCTCCTTCGCCGGCAACCTGACCTATCCCAACGCGGCGCCCCTTCGGGGCGCCGCGGCCGCAGCCGCAGCCGGTCGCATCCTGATCGAGACCGACAGCCCGTTCCTGGCGCCCCAACACGTTCGAGGCAGCGCGAACTCCCCGGCGAACGTGGTGTCGGTCGCCGCTGAGCTGGCCGAGATCCGCGGGGTGAGCCTCGAGGAGATGCTCGCCCGCACCACCGCCGCGTCGCGCGAGGCCTTCCCGCTCCTTCGGTAGGTCCGGGTTTTCCCCCGGATCCTCTCCCCGAACGCCTGTTCGGTTGCCAGGTTGCACCTGAGGTTGAGGCTTTGCTAGGGTCGGCGGGCCCTCGACAGCGCGGTACCGTCAGGGCGACGGCCA
>WNGK01049553.1_pt1 | contig 11212 bp, 8 predicted proteins | sample 5400601 | NCBI WGS metagenome assembly WNGK01 (sample SAMN13153376, study PRJNA577476) | soil metagenome | isolation source: 60 cm soil or saprolite under Garry oak tree replicate 1 | place: USA:California | collected 2016-06-15
CCGCGTTCTGCATCGCGACGGGGGTGGGGCCCGAGCGCCTGAGGGACGTCCTGGCGGCGGCGTACGCCGTGGACCCGACGGGCCGGCAGGAGGGTGCGGCCCAGGACGGGCCGGGGAGCCTGGTGGCGGCCCTGGAGATCGGGCGGATCGACGTGATGGAGTTCGACCGGACGCTCGCCCGCTGGCTCTCCGAGGGCCTGCCCGAGCCGCTCGAGCCGACGGATCTCTCGGCACGGATGTTCGCCGGGCTCCGTCCCGACGACCGCATGCGGGCGGCGGTCGCCGAGGCACGCCGGCGGGGGCTCCGCACCGCCATGGTGTCGAACACGTGGGGGCTGCGGCCGATGGAGGACGGCCTCGGCGAGCTCTTCGACGGCGTGATCCTCTCGGGCGTCGAGGGTGTTCGGAAACCGTTCCCCGAGATATTCTTGCTCGCCGCGGCCCGTCTCGGGGTCGCACCGGAGGCGTGCGTGTTCGTCGATGACATCCCCGCGAACGTGGAGGGCGCCCGGGCCGTCGGGATGGCCGGGGTGCTTCACCGCGACGTCGCGATCACGCTTCCCCGGCTGGAGCAGCTCCTCGGTGTCAGATTGAGCCGGCCCTAGGAGCCGCAGGGGCGGCGGGGGCGGCAGGGGCGGCCGGGCGGGGCCGTCACGATCGAAGACACCGAGAGCGAGACACCATGCTGCAGGTTCGAGAACTCTCCATGGAGGTGGGTGGGCGCCTGATCCTCGAGGGTGCCTCGTTCGACCTGCGTACGGGGGACAAGGTCGGGCTGGTCGGACGGAACGGTGCCGGCAAGACCAGCCTGCTGAAGGTGCTCTCCGGGGCGGGTTCGCCGCTGTCGGGGGTCATCCGGCGAGGCGGGGCGCTCGGGTACCTCCCCCAGGACCCCGGGCTGCGCGGCCTGGACCCCGGACGGACGGCGCTCGCTCACGTGCTGTCCGGTCGCGGGCTCGATGAGGCGGTCCATCGGCTGGAGAAGCTCCGGCTGGCCCTGGAGGAGAGCCACTCCGACCGGAACGTCCTGCGGTTCTCGAAGGCCGAAGAGGCCTACCGGGACGCGGGCGGATACTCCGGTGAAGCCGAGGCGCGACGGATCGCGGCGGGCCTGGGGCTCGCCCCCGACCGGCTGGACCGGCCCGTGTCGGTCCTCTCGGGCGGCGAGCGGCGCCGCCTGGAGCTCGCTCGGATCCTGTTCGCCGGGAGCGACCTGCTGCTGCTCGACGAACCGACCAATCACCTCGACAACGACGCCAAGGCCTGGCTCATGAGGTTCCTGGCGTCCTACCGGGGCGGGCTGCTCGTGGTGAGCCACGACCTGATGCTGCTGGACGCCGCCATCACCCGGATCCTGCACCTCGACGACGGGGGGCTCGTCCAGTACCGCGGCTCCTACTCGCAGTACCGCGAGGCCCGCCGCCGCGACGAGGTCCGCCAGGCCCGCGTCGCCGAGCGACAGCAGGCCGAGATCGCTCGCCTGGCCGGCCTGGCCGACGCGATGCGCCACCAGACCACGAAGCGCGCCCGGATCGCCAAGACGCTCGACTCGCGCGTCGAACGGCTCCGCTCGGCTGCCGTGGCGGCGCCCGCGCGGCACCGGAGGGTCCGCTTCCGGTTCCCCGAACCGCCCCACAGCGGGAACGTCGTGCTGACCGCCCACGGGCTGGCGAAGTCCTACGGGGGGCCTCCCGTCTTCGAGGAGGTGGGGTTCACGCTCGGGCGGGGCGAGCGGCTCCTGATCATGGGCCTGAACGGGGCCGGCAAGACCAGCCTCCTCAGGATCCTGGCCGGCGAGACCCGGCCGGACCGGGGTTCGTTCCGGTTCGGGACTGGCGTCTCCGCCGGCTACTATGCCCAGGAGCACGAGGGCATCGAACCGGGGGTCGACGTCCTCGCCCACATGACCGGGCGGTCGACCGCGCCGCCCCAGGACCTCCGCGCGCTGCTCGGGATGTTCGGCCTGGTCGGCGACGTGGCGTTCCAGGACGCCGGGACGCTCTCCGGCGGGGAGAAGACGAAGCTCTCGCTGGCCCAGCTCGTGGCCGGCCGGCACAACCTGCTGCTGCTCGACGAGCCCACGAACAACCTGGACCCGCCCTCCCGGGAGGCCATCGCGAAGGCGCTCGCCGGGTGGCCGGGGGCGATGGTGATCGTCAGCCACGACCGGGAGTTCGTCGAGGCCCTGGAGCCCGAGCGGATCCTGATGATGCCCGACGGCGCGCTGGACTTCTGGAGCGACGACCTCCTCGACCTGGTCGCCCTGGCGTAGCGGGCGCACGAGCCACCCATCGCGTGGTGACGGGGTCGGCTCCTCCGCGTTGCCCCGCGCCGGGGTGGGGGGTACTGTGGCCCCCGCCGAGGATGAAGGGGAGCCGAGATGGCCGGATCGGATGCACGGGAGCTCGCCGAAACGATCTGGAAGGCGTTCGAGGCCGGGGACTGGGAGCGGGCCGCCGAGCACCTCCACGACGACTTCGTCCAGGAGTGGCCTCAGTCCGGGGAGCGGATCGTGGGCAAGGACAACGCCATCGCGATCAACCAGAACTTCCCCGGCGGCCTGCCCAAGATGCGCTTCCGCAGGACCGTGGCGAGCGGCGACCTGGCGGTGCTCGAGGTCGTGCTGGAGTACGCCGACGGGAGCGTCTACGACGGCGTGAGCATCATGGAGATCCGGGACGGGAAGGTCACGAAGGAGACCGACTACTTCGGGCAACCCTTCGCCGCTCCGCAGTGGCGGGCCCAGTGGGTCGAGCGGTTCTAGGCCTCCTGCCGGCCGCGCCGGCGCACCGCCCGTGACCGCGCTCCAGAAGCGGTGGACGCTGATCGCCGTCGTGCTCGGCTCGGGCGTCGTCTTCCTGGACACGTCCGTGGTGAACCTGGCCCTGCCGAGGATCGGCCGGGACCTGTCCTCCAGCCACTTCGGGACGCTCGAGGCTCAGTCCTACGTGGCCGCCGGGTACTTCGTCACGCTGAGCGCGCTGCTGATACTGGCCGGCGCGCTCACCGACTACCACGGGCGGAAACGGATGTTCGCCGTCGGCCTCCTCTCCTTCGCCGGAACGTCCCTGCTGTGCGGGATCGCGCCGACCATGGAGTTCCTGATCCTCAGCCGGATCCTCCAGGGGGCGGCCGGCGCCCTGCTCGTCCCGGGTTCGCTCTCCATCATCACCGCGAGCTTCCAGGGAGAGGAGCAGGGCCGGGCCTTCGGGATCTGGGCGGGCGCCTCGGCCGCGACGACCATCCTGGGCCCCTTCGTCGGAGGGGTGCTCGTGAACACGGTCTCGTGGCGGATGGCCTTCCTGGTCAACCTGCCGTTCCTGGCCGTCGCTTACTTCGCCACGATCCGGCACGTGCCGGAGTCGCGGGACGAGGCATCGACCGGGCACTTCGACTCCCTGGGCTCGCTGGTGGTCGCCCTGGCGGTGGGGGGGCTCGCGTTCGGCACGGTCAGGGGCCAGCAGCACGGATGGGGGGAGCCGGCGGCCATCGCAAGCCTGGCCATCGGAGGGCTGGCGGCCGTGGCGTTCCCGTTCATGATCACGCGGCGGAAGGATCCGCTCGTGCCCCCGCGCCTCTTCCGTTCGAGGAACTTCACGGTCACGAACGTCTCGACCTTCGTGATCTACGGGGCCCTGTACGTGACGTTCACGTTCCTCGGGATCTTCATGATCGGGACGCTGGGCTACAACGAGCAGGCCGCCGGGATCGCCGGCGTCCCGGGAACCCTGTTCCTGGTGTTCTTCTCGACCCGGTTCGGAACGCTCGCGTCCCGGTTCGGCCCGCGCCTGTTCATGGCGGTCGGTCCCGCGGTCATGGCGCTCGGGATCCTGTGGCTCGCCCGGATCCCCTCCACCAGCGCGCCATGGGTCCTGGGTACCGGCTCCTCCTCCTCGATCCTGCCGCCCCGCGACTACTTCGTCGATCTCCTGCCCGGCCTGGTCGTCTTTGGGATGGGCCTCACGGTCATGGTGGCTCCGCTGACCACGGCGCTGATGACCTCGGTGCCGGCGAGGAACTCGGGCGTGGCCTCGGCGGTCAACAACGCGATCTCCCGGGCTCAACCAGCCGTCGGGCGACGTCTCGGCTCAGGTCAGGGCCGCGGCGAAGGACGCGTCGACCCAGGCGTTCCACCTCGCGATGTTCGTGGGGGCCGGGCTCCTGCTGGCCGGAGCCGCGGTGAACGGGTTCGGCATCCGCAACCCCGCGCCGGCCGGGCGAAGGATGGGACCGGGGGCCGAACAGCCTCCCCCGGAGTCGGGATCCCACGGGGCGCCCGGGCCCGTGAGGGCCGCCGCGGAAGACCTCTCCACAGGAGCGACGGCGGCCGCCGAGAAGACCGGTCCGGCACGAGATCCGACGTGAGGCCTTACCCGGCCGCGGGGGGGCCGGACCCGTCCGCTCCGTGGCCGGCTCGGGCCGCTTCCTGGACCGCCCGCCACACCCGCTCGGGGGTGAGCGGCATGTCGATGTGGCGGACCCCCAGGTGTGACACTGCGTCGATCACGGCGTTCTGGACGGCCGGCGTCGAGCCGATCAGGTTCGCCGTCAGCGGGTTGCCGTCCTCGTCGTAGGTCACGCCTTCGTACAGAGCCTGGGCGATGCCCTGGGCCAGCCCACCGTGCACCTGGCCTTCCACCAGCATCGGGTTCACGATCCGGCCGCAGTCGTCGACGGCCACGATCCGGATCAGCCGGGCGTCCCCGGTCTCGACGTCGACCTCGGCCACGGCGACGTGCGCTCCGAACGGGAACGAGGTGCCTCCCGCGTCGAAGTCGAGGGACTCGGCGAGCCCGGGTTCGAGGCCCTGGGGCAGGCGATCCGGGTCGGCCGCGGCGGCGGCGACCTCCGGCCAGCCCAGCGAGCGGTCCGGCGCCCCGGCGATCCCCAGCCGGCCGTCGTCGGTCAGGACCACGTCGTCCGGCGCCGTCTCCAGCAGGTGCCCGGCGACCTTCTTCCCCTTCTCCAGGACGGCTTCGCTGGCCCGGTAGACCGCGCTCCCACCGACCTGGAGCGAGCGCGAACCCATCGTCCCGTTCCCCCGGGGCACGGCGAACGTGTCCGAATGGACCACCGAGATCCTCTCGAACGGGATGCCGAGGACGCTGGCGGCAACCTGCGCCAGCGACGTCTCGTGACCCTGCCCATGGGGGCTGATCCCGGTCATGACCGTGGCGGTGCCGTCGGCGTGCACCTCGGCCGAGCCGAAGTCCGAACCGAACCCCGTGACCTCGACGTAGACGGCGAGCCCGATCCCCATCTGCGCCCGATCGCCGCGGGCCCTTCGTTCGGCCTGCTCGCGGCGGAGGTCCTGGTAGCCGGCCAGGCGGAGGGCCTCGTCCATGGCGAGCCCGAAGTCCCCCACGTCGTACTCGGTCCCGACGGTCGTGCGGTGGCCGCGGTCGAACGCCGGGATCAGGTTCCGGCGGCGGACCTCCGCGGGGTCGACGCCGAGCTCGGCGGCGACCATGTCCATGGCCCGCTCGATCAAGGCGGCGGCTTCGGGACGGCCCGCGCCGCGGTACGCGCCGATCGGCGTGGTGTTCGTCACCACGCACTTCACGCCGTAGTCCACGTGCGGCAGTCGGTAGACGCCCGGCGCCATCATCTGGGTCAGACGGGGCAGGAACACCGCGTCGGACGTGTAGGCGCCGGTGTCGGCGATGAGCCGGACCCGCATGCCGGTCAGGGTGCCGTCGCGGGTCGCGGCCACCTCGAGGTCCTGGATCTGGGCCCGGCCGTGGTTCATCGCCATCATGTTCTCCGACCGGGTCTCCGTGTACCGGACCGGGCGACCCAGCCGCCGCGCCAGATCCGCCACGACGATCTGCTCGGGGTACGTCGTGGCCTTCGCGCCGAACCCTCCGCCGACGGCCGGGGCGATCACGCGGACGCGCTTCTTCTCCAGGCTCAGGGCCTCGGCGATCTCGTCCCGGGCCCAATGGGGCGCCTGGGTCGGGATCCAGACGGTCACGTCGGCGTCGCCTCCCTCCTCGCCGGGGACCGCCAGGAGGCCGTTCGGCTCGAGGGGGACGGGGGCCAGCCGCTGGTTGACGATCCGGCCCTTCACCACCACGTCCGCGCCCTGGTCCCACGCGGGGTCGGGATCGAACCCGTGCTCCACCGCGAGGTTCGAACCGTGCTCGGGGAACAGGAGCGGCGCGCCGTCCTCCAGCGCGGCGAGCGGGTCCACGACGGCCGGCTCCGGCTGGTAGTCGACGACCACGGCCTCGGCCGCGTCCATCGCCTGGGCCCGGCTCTCGGCCACGACGACGGCGACGGCCTCGCCGACGAACCGAACCCGGCCCTTCGCCAGCAGCGGCCGGGAGAAGGCGGGTCCGGCCATGCCGCCGCCGAGGGGCGCCAGCCCCAGGTCGGCCTCCGTGATCACCGCGACGACTCCGGGCATGCCGGACGCCTCCGCCCCGTCGATCGACGAGATGACCGCGTGGGCGAACGTCGAGCGGACGAACACCGCGTGCAGCGCCCCTTCGACGGGGAGGTCGTCCGTGTAGCGGGCGGAACCGTCGAGGAACCGAGGGTCCTCGCTCCGGCGGACGGCGTGGCCCAGGATCGAGCCGCGGAACTCGAGGGGCCCCGGGGCCGTGCGCAACGCCCCGTCGGACCCTTCCTCCCGCGGGGCCAGGGCCTCGGCCGCCAGGTCGCCTTCGCCGGGAGCCACGATCTCGCCTTCAGCCCGGGAGCTCGGCCAGGCCGGTCCGGGGAGCGCTGACGAGCACCGCCATGTTGCCCTCCGGATGCCGGTTCTCGCCCATGAGCTGGTGGGCCAGCGGGACCTCGGCGAACTCGAACGTCCGGGACAGGCAGGGGTCGATCCGTCCCGACACGACGAGGTCGTTGAACGCCCGGGCCTGGTCGTCGTTCCCCAGGTGCGACCCCTGGAGCCGCTTCTGGCGCATCCACAGGTACCGCAGGTCCACGACGGCGTTGTAGCCGCTGGTCCCGGCGCAGATCACGACCATGCCGCCCGTGTCGCACATGAAGATCGACGTGGGGATGGTGTCCTCGCCCGGGTGCTCGAAGACGATCCGCGGCGAACGCTTCTCCCCCGCCGCCTCCCAGAAGGCCTTGCCGAACGCCTTCGCGCCCTCGAACCACGTCCCGAAGGCGTCGGTGTCGGTCCAGTGCGGCAGCATGCCCCAGTGGTCGAATCCCTTGCGGTCGATCGTCCCGACCGCGCCGAGCTTGCGGCAGAAGTCCGCCTTGTCCGCGGACGACACCACCGCCACGGCCTTCGCTCCCTGGGACGCGGCGACCTGGATCGCCATGGAGCCGAGGCCGCCGGCGCCGCCCCACACCAGGATGAGGTCGCCGTCGCGAACCGTGTGCGGCGGCCAGCCCATGAGCATGCGGTACGCCGTCATGCCGACCAGTGTCGGGGCCGCCGCCTCCTCCCACGTGAGCTGGGGGGCCTTGGGCAGGCACTGATGGGCCTGGACCTTCGTGAACTGCGCGAACCCACCGTAGTTCGACTCGTAGCCCCACACCCGGTAGCTGGGGATGAAGCAGGGGTCGCCGGCCGCGGCGAGCGCCGGATCGTCCGCGTCCCACTGCCCCGGGTGGATCACGACGCGGTCGCCCACGGACAGCCCGGCCACACCATCGCCGAGCGCCCACACCACGCCCGAGGCGTCACTCCCCCCGATGTGGAAGTCCGTGGGCTCGCCGTAGCGGCCGTGCACCGTGCTCACGTCGAGCGGGATGCCCCGAGCCGCCCACACGTTGTTGTAGTTGACCCCGGCGGCCATCACCAGCACCAGCACCTCGCCCGGCCCAGGCTCGGGGGTGTCCATGACCTCCACCTGGAAGGCATCCTTCGGCTCGCCGAGCCGCTCGCTGCGGATCACCTGGGCGTACATCCGCGGGGGAACCTCGCCCAGCGGCGGGATCTGGCCGATCTCGTACAGGTCTCGCCCCATGGCCCATCCTCGGTCCGGGCCGAACGCGGCGGCGGCTGCCGGACAATCCGGCCGTTCCGGGCACCACCCGCAGTACCGACCCGGCCGGAGCGACGGTGACGACCCGGACCGGAGGGCCGCGGCCGACCGCGCGGCGTCCTCGACGCGACCCGCGGCGTGGTCGAGCGTCTCGACCGTCACGTCCTCGGCCTGCCACTCCCCCGAGTCGAGGAAGAACGAGGCCACCCGGTAGGGCGGAACCCCGACCCGCAAGCACATCAGGAGCGCGTAGAACCGGAGGTCCTCCACGTACTCGGGGCGTGCGTCGCCGCTCTTCAGGTCGATCACCAGGCGCGAGGCCGCCGACGGGTCCCGGTCGGGCGGACCCAGCATCAGGTCCACCCGTCCCGACAGGACCAGCGACCCACCCGCGAGGTCGGCTCGCAGCCATTGCTCGGGCACCGGCGCCCACGATCGCGCGAGTGGTGGGAACGACGCCCGGAACAGGTCCAGGCGCCGGACCGCCTCGGTCACGAGCTCCCCCCGCGCGAGCGGTTCGAGACCGTCCCAATACGCGCCGAACGCCCGGTCGTCGCGGAGCCTCTCGGCCGCCTTCTCGGCCACGATCCTGGGGTCCACGGAGCCGCCCGCTCCCACGTCCAGCTCGATCGACTTGTGGAACAGGGCCCCGTGCGCCGTGCGGGGCGAGTGGGCGAACGGCGGCCGGCGGCCCTGGAGGCCGGCGAGGAACAGACCCTCGCATCGACCCCGGTCCGTCAGGCGCTCCTTCGACAGCCACAGCGGGGTCGCGAGGTCGAGCTCACGCGCCATCGCCTGCAGGCGATCCCGCAGGCCCGACGCGACGCCGGGCTCGAAGACGGGGAACCGGCGCACGGACATCAGGTCCCGGAGCGTCCGCTGCTGCACGAAGGTCAGGTCGTCCACGCGGGTATGGTAGGCATCGGCTCTGACAGGAAGGCCGAGCCGACCGTTCGACCCGGGAGGACGCGGATGAGGACGTATCGGTCCGACGACGGCGCCGCGGCGTTCGTCGGCCTCGCGCGCGGCGAGGACCTCCTGGAGGGCCTGAACGGCGCCATCGCCGAGATGGGCATCCGGGCGGGCACGGTCCAGGTGATCGGCGGGCTGGAGACGGCGACGCTCGGATACTTCGACCCCGAGGCCGCGGAGTACCGGATCACGACCACCGGGCACGTCGAGATCGCCGCCGGCCTCGGGAACGTGTCGGTCCGGGACGGCGAGCCGTTCCTGCACCTGCACCTGGTCGTCTCCGGCCCGGACGGTTCGACGCTCGGCGGCCACGCCATGGAGGGGTGCCGGGCGTACGTCGTCGAGGCCTACCTGCGCTCGCTGGGCGGCGACCCCCCCGTCCGGCAGCAGGTCGAAGGCTTCGCGCTGAAGGTCTGGCCGGGGAACTGACGGACCAGGCGGGATAGACTCGGCCCCGATGGCGGACACGAAGAAGGAAGAGCGCGAACAGGCCGGCTCGGCGCCCGACGCCGAGGTCACGCCGGGTCCGGAGGCCGACGCCGCCGTCGAGCCCTCGCCGTCCAGCCGGGCCACCGTTCGGCAGCGGATCGAGTACCTCCGCCGCCAGCGGGCGGAATCGGAGGTGGCCGGCGGCCCCGACGCGATCGAACGACAGCACGCTCGGGGCAAGCTCACCGCCCGGGAGCGGCTGGAACTGCTCCTGGACGTTGGGTCGTTCGTCGAGATCGACGCGCTGACCAGGCACCGGCTCGGGACGTACGGGCTCGACCGGAACCGCCCGTACACCGACGGTGTGGTCACGGGGTGGGGCACGATCGAGGGACGCAAGGTCTTCGTGTTCAGCCAGGACTTCACCGTGTTCGGCGGCTCGCTGGGCGAGGTCATGGCCGAGAAGGTCTGCAAGGTGATGGACCTCGCGGCCTCCGTCGGCGCGCCGGTCATCGGGATCAACGACTCCGGCGGCGCGCGCATCCAGGAGGGCGCGGCCTCGCTCGCCGGGTACGGCTACATCTTCGACCGGAACGTGCGGTTCTCCGGCGTGATCCCGCAGATCTCGGTGATCATGGGGCCGTGCGCCGGCGGCGCCGTCTACTCGCCGGCCATCACGGACTTCGTGTTCATGGTGAAGGGCACCTCGCACATGTTCATCACCGGCCCGGACGTGATCAAGGCCGTCACCGGGGAGACGGTCACGTTCGACGAGCTGGGCGGGGCGGCCACGCACGCCAGCCGGTCGGGCATCGCGAGCTTCATCTCCGAGGACGAGGCGAACTGCCTGGCCCAGGTCCGCTACCTGCTCTCGTTCCTGCCCCAGAACAACCTGGAGGACCCGCCGGCCTACCCGCCGACCGACGACCCCGACCGTCGCGACGCCGCCCTGAACACGCTGATCCCCGACTCGCAGCGAGCCCCGTACGACATGAAGGACGTGGTGCGGCGCGTCTTCGACAACGGCGAGTTCTACGAGGTCTTCCCGCTCTGGGCGATGAACATCGTGATCGGGTTCGCCCGCCTCGACGGGCATTCGGTGGGCATCGTGGCGAACCAGCCGAAGGTGCTCGCCGGCACGCTCGACTACGAGTCGAGCGAGAAGGCGGCGCGCTTCATCCGATTCTGCGACGCGTTCAACATCCCGATCGTGACGTTCGTCGACGTCCCCGGCTTCCTCCCCGGGACCGCGCAGGAGTACGGCGGGATCATCCGCCGCGGAGCGAAGCTCCTGTACGCGTTCGCCGAGGCCACCGTCCCCAAGCTCACCGTCATCACCCGCAAGGCCTACGGCGGCGCGTACGTCGTCATGAACTCGAAGCACCTCCGGGCGGACGTCTCGTTCGCGTGGCCGACGGCCGAGATCGCGGTGATGGGCTCCGAAGGGGCGGTGAACGTGATCTTCCGCCGCGAGATCACCCGCGCCGAGGACCCGGAGGTCCGCCGGAACGAGCTGATCGGCGAGTACGAGGAGCAGTTCGGCAACCCGTACATCGCCGCCGAGCGGGGCTACGTCGACGACGTGATCGAACCCGCGGACACCCGGGTCAGGCTCATCCAGTCGCTGCGGATGCTCCGGACGAAGCGCGAGCAGGTCCCCCCGCGCAAGCACGGCAACATCCCGCTGTAGGCGGAGGCGAGGACGGTGGCCGAGATCGTTCGCAGCGCGTCGGGGGGCTTCCGGTTCGAGGTCCCCAACGGGCTCACGCCGAGCGAGAAGCGGGCCGTGGACGCGGCACTCGAACGGTACCTGCGGCGGCGGAGCCGACAGCCGGGCCCGTGGGCGCTCGGAG
>WNGK01026335.1_pt1 | contig 11211 bp, 7 predicted proteins | sample 5400601 | NCBI WGS metagenome assembly WNGK01 (sample SAMN13153376, study PRJNA577476) | soil metagenome | isolation source: 60 cm soil or saprolite under Garry oak tree replicate 1 | place: USA:California | collected 2016-06-15
ATTGCCAGCTTTCGGACAGCCCGCTTAAGGCGCAATCATCGCCCGCCTTTCAGTCATCCGGAGATGGCGGGATCGGCAGCGCCGCGCCTACCGCGAGGCCGAGACGCCGGCACCTTTATTATGGGCCAGACGATCGTTGTCGAAGGGGGCACGACCATTGCGCCGTAAACGAGAAGCCTTTCTCCGCAACCCTCCCCCCTCGGCCGCAGCCCCTGGGCTCGCCATCCTCCCGCCGATCAGGCGCCTCCTTTTTAGTAGGGCCTTCTTGCCTTGCTTGGCGCCTTTTGTCCTGTGGTATTACGCCGCGCTGGTTACGTCCGGCAGTTTCATACTCTGGGCGCCGGCCATCGGTCCCGGGGATTCCGGACCGAGCTTCTTTGGCTTCGTTTTCAACAGCATGCTACTGCATCTCTTGAGGGGCGATTTCACCATCGACCCCAATGCAATCAAATTGGAAGCGGTCATCAGGAATGGCGAGATTTTTACGTATTTCGGCGTCATGCCGGCCGTGCTCCGCCTGCCGCTCGTTCCCTTTGTCGATCTCGCGCGGATCGACGTATCGCCGCTGTCGTGCTGTATTGCGGCCTCGCTGGCTGCCTTGTTCAACGTGTCCGCCCTGCGGATGGCTTGCACCGCTCGCCCGGCACACGCACGCAGCGACATGCTGGTCTGCGCGCTGTTCGCCTCTTTCGTGCTGGGTGGTCCCTCAGTGCCGTTCCTGAAGGCATCGGTCTATCAGGAAGCCATCCTCTGGGAAGGCGTTTTCGCCTCCGCGTTCCTTGTGCTCGCGCTGCGAGGGCTCACCGCGCCTGAGGGCTTTTCGCCGCGCACACTGCTGCTTATGGCGATCGTCGCGGGATGTTGTCTGCTCACGCGGGTAGTTATGGCGACGGGTCTTTATGCTGGCACTTTGGCGCTCTTCGCGTGGCGGTTCGGAGGCGAGATGTCACGGTGCTCCGGCGACACGACCAGGCCAATCCATACCGGGCTGCGTGTGGGCTTTCGCCTGCTGTCGACGCCCCGCTTCATCGCACCGCTGATGGTGCTGGCTCTATTCGCGTCTGGTGCCGCCTGCATCAACCACAAGCGCTTCGGCAATCCCCTAGTCTTTCACGATCCGACCCTACAGACGATCGTTCGCCCCCACGGCGTCCCCGCCCTCGAGCAGTATGGAGAATTTAATCCCCGCCGGATCCCTTATGCGTTGATGTATTATTTTGCTCCGGTCTGGTTCATTCATTCCAGCGACGGTGACTTGCGGTTCAACGATTACAGGAGGCGCGAGCTCGACCTCGCCGAGCCACCGCCCAGCAGCTTTTTCGTTTCTGACCCGTTGCTGCTCGTGCTCGCGGCTGCGGGCTTCAGCGCCCTCCTGCGGCGAGACCGTGTAGCGCTGAGCCGTCCGGCGGCTGGAGCAATCGCCGCCGCGCTCGCCGCGCCGCCGGTCCTGATGCTGATGGCGTTCGTGATGGCCTTCCGCTATCGGATGGAGTTCTATCCCCTGTTCGTGTTTCTCGCCCTCATCGGCGCCTTCGGCACCAAGCCCGAGATCGCGGCGCCGCGGCCGCGTTCGGCCACTGGACTGGTCCTGCTCGCGAGCCTCGGCATCATCGTCTCTCATCTCGTTCTCGGCGCCTACAAGCTGTCCCCTTGGGGCAATCTCGATCCCTCGCAGGATCTGCTGCAGATCTACCAGACAGGACTGCGCGATTTTTTGGCCCGCCGGCTATAACTCGCTACGATCGGAGGCCAAACAGGTGGTCGAGGTCTGCGGCGGCAGCGTGGCCCTCGCGTCGAGTGTTGCGGCAGCGAGCTGGCCTTTCCCTCGATATTACAATTACCCCCTGGATCCTGGGGTGAGGGGGAGACAGAGCCAGTTCCGGTACTTGGCATTCGGGATGATTTGTGCGCGCCATTCCGGGCCGTTATCGGTAATTTGGTGCATCGCATATCGGTGATGCGTCAATATTTGTGTGATTTGCAGACAGGGATCGTCGGGATTCGCTTCGAGGACGAGGCGAGGGCGAACTTTGTCAAGTAGTCGGCTCGCCCCGCTCAAAACGGCATCTGAGAAGCCTTCCACGTCGATTTTTATGAAATCGGGCTCGATATTCAGCTCCGCGACGATCGAATCCAGGGTTCGGCATTCTACTCGGATAAGCCTGCCCGCTTGACCTTGGTACCCGTGTACCGCCAAGCTCCCCATTCTCGCATCCTCGGCTTCGTGAAAATCAACGACTCCATCGGAATTGCCGACGGCGATGTTGAGGATAGTCACCCGCGAATTCAATCTGTTTTGTGTGACATTGTTGGTTAGCGCCGCGCAGATTTTAGGCACCGGTTCGATCGCGATAATCCTTGCGTGCGGATTAACCGTCGCTCCCAAAACCGTATATATCCCGCAGTTGGCGCCGACATCAATGAAACAACGCGCTTGTCGAACTTGCTCGAGAATTACAGGAATCGTTTCCTTCTCATAACCATGCAGGCCAGACCAGAATATTATATGACTAATATCATCAAACTCGGCAGGAAACCATTGGGATTTCCAACCATCACCGTAGATCGTAAACGGTTCGATTGCCCATCGCCATGGCAATACTCGCCGCACCCGAGAGGGGAGGAGCCGATGTTGGCACGCCCAGGCAACCGGCTGACGCAACGGGTGTAAAAATGCGATGGCCCAATCTTTGGCTCGCTGCGGTGCGGGACGAAGATTCGGTCTGCTTATGGCCATAGATGGATCGATGCAGCTTTTGAAGATCGCCGTCTTCACCCGGCGCATATATTGCCGGGCCGGCCGACGACCTGTTAAGGGACCATATCGGCCTGGTGTGTACGCGAGAAAAGCATGTCATCCAGCCCTAGACGAAATAACCTTTGAGCATATCGACGGTCCTTTGTTGTGTTCGATGCATCGGCGGCATTCCCACCGGCTCATCACGCGTCATCGCTTCCATAGCACAAGAGTTCTAATAATCTGTTAGATTGGTGGCTCCCGCTATCGCTCATTCAGGGTCCATCTCAGTATCTCGACTGGTCGGCTCATCAGACATCTGATGCGTCATATCTCTCGCGGCGGCGTGGGTTCCCGGGACTAAGCCCTAGCGATAATGATCATTCGCCGCCGGCTCACGGGTACTTGATCCAGTTCATCGGGCGGTTCGCGAAGAGCGTGCGATTCCAGCTTCCGCCCACATAGTCAAGTATCCGGGCCGTCGCGCTCGCGTCGGCAGTAGCGCTGCCTGCGGTGTCGCCAAACGCCTGCCGATAGGTGCGGATTGCCAGCAGCGTACCGTTGATCTGGGCATCTTGCCCCTCGTAATTGGAGTAGGCAACCGTCACCGGAGATGGATCAAAAGAATGGTCCAGATACGTTACCGGACAACCCGTAGAGGGGGACAGCTGCATGATAGCGATGTAATCTGGGCCTCCAGTAGCCACAGGAATCACCACTTTATTTGTTGTGTCAGAATCCAGACATAATTTGACCCTAGCATTGGGAATGTCAGTAGTTACTATTCTATATGTAGTCTCGTACCTAAACGGACTAGGTAGATTGGGGTCATGCAAACTAAACATGTCCCGCGTGAAGAATAGTGTCGCGCCGGGATCGATAGGAAAAGACCACCACTGCGGAGGGCCGCCCTGATCACCTTGAATAGTTACCCATCCATTAACCGTATCGTTAAACCGACCCTGGAAAAAACCAGAGCCTCCCTTAGTGCTTCCATTGAAAACTCCAACTTGATTCCATGGTCTAAAGGCTCCACCCTGTCCATATCTTGACGCAAGCGTTTGTTCGGACGCCATAACTGAGCAGCGACTGTTCACAAAACCTTCGTGGAACTTCCTGTGGAAATTACACATCGTCGTGAGATTTGCAGTCAGTGCCGGGTCTGTGCCATGCAGAAGGTAGGCCCGCGCCCAAGCCTGGGCTATATAGGCTTGCATCCACGGATCAACGGAGCCGGTCGTCCCTGGAAGGGGAACAGTAAGAGAACCGAGATAACCACCATAAAACAGCTGGAATCCTCCAGCTAGCTGGTCAGCCGGCATCGCGGTGTTGATTACGGCGGCAGCCATGCCACAAGAATTTTTTAGATAGCCTTTGAAAGCCAGCGTTTCACCAAAGTCGGTCCCGTCCGCCAGCTTGTCGGGCAATATTGCTGGAGGGAGAACAACCTCCCGCATGGCCCATCCTTCTTCGCGATCCATAGACCAGCTGCAGGTACGATTTCCGTACCATACCGTACCATTTACCAAGGGTGCCCGGTTGATCCCCTCATGCGTGCCAAACCCGCGCATGACGACGTTTTGATTATAATCGCAGTCTTGATACCACCACACCGAGTCGCTGCTTTGCAGCGCCACGCAGTCGCGATGATGAGCCCCGCCCTCCATCAAATAGGTATAGTAGCTCAAATTTGGGTAGTGAGTAGTGCTATTGGTAAGCACCCAATTACCGCAAAACGTTGGATTGACTGCCTCCGCATTACCCGCTTGTTCAGTTCCCGTCGTGCAATCCAGGATAGATTGCCGCGTATGAGGAGTTAGGCCACTTACGTCTATGCCGAGGCAGTTCGGAATACGACCATTTATATCCAGGAAGCGTCCCGGAAGGGTCATGAAGCCGAGCGCGGTAATCCGATTATTCTGCGCCGACCCTGGGGTTTGAATGTAGAAATTGTAGATCTGGTCGCCGGTGATCATGGCAATACGATTGCCATTTCCGCCCGCGTCCAGGCTGAGGGGATTGGGCGGGTTCCAATCGAGAAAGGTGTTCTCGATAACTCCCTTTACCATCGGAGCATAGCTTACCGTACCCGGTGCGGGCGGTATCGGACAGTCCGTCATCGCCGCGTCGTAACGCGGCAGCAAGCCGGTCGCGGTCAGGTAATCGCGCGCCGTGACGATGGTTTGCGGGTTCGCCTGTACCGGGTCCAAGGAAACGTGCAGGTTGGTTGCCTCGACCGTTCCAGTAATCCAACGCGGCTTGCCATTCGCCCGGGCGGTGAACCAGCCCGATCTGGGATGATGACCGCCCGCGACCCTAGGAGACCCAGGATGCAACACCATCGTCGGGTCGGAGTTGTTGACGATGACCGTCGCGCCATTCTTTAGCGCCGGGTTGTAGTTGTAGCGGTCCGGCGGGAATGACGTGTACGGCGTCCCATCGGTCGATTGGGTCAACAGGCTGTTGTGCAGATAGACGATGTATTCGACATCCCGGATCGCGCCGGTTGAGGGCGTAAGCCACAACCACACATAGAAAGCAACATGGATGTGGGCGTGGTTTTGGCCTGCTCCATTTTTAAGCTGACCCCAGGCGCGGAAGCCCATACAGCAGGGGCCCTTGTTGACCTGCTGCACGTAGGGGCCGGCGGCGAGCGTGTTGAAGTGAGCGGTCCAGGTGCCGGTCGTATAGATATTCGACGCCCCCGAGGCGCTCGCCAATGAGCTGAGCTCAATATTTAGGTCCTGCGATCCGGTGAAGCTCTGCAAATCGGTGAGGAGCTGGGAAGGGGTCTTGCCGCCCGGCAGGGTGTTGTTGAACGCTGTCGTTCTGCTAGTGATGGCCACCGTATCGGCTCCCCCCGCCGCAATCGCGCGAGCCGTGTAGCCGCGCACCTCGCACCACCGCACCGATCCATCAGACCAGTGATTAACGGCGTCGGCCTGGATCGACATGATATTACCGCCACCGTCAACCGCGTTGAAGGACGCCCCGGCGGGCACATCGCTTAGCGTGCGGGTCGTAATAGTCCTCGACGTGACGGGCGAGACGATCAGGTTGAAATTGTCCGTCCCCGACACGCTGTTTTGCGTCGCCTGAATCGCGAAAGGTCCGAGTGTACCGTCATCCAGCATCGATAGACTGCGGTTGAGCTGTATCGAGTTGCCGACAAGCTTCAGCGTATTGGCCAAGGATCTCTTCCTCTTTACGGGTTCACGGTCAGCGTGACGGTGCCGGTGAATGGCGACCCATCGGACATCGCGACCGTATAAGTGGCGACCTCTGTCCCTACGGTCCTTGTATCGGCGATTGCCGGATTTGCCGGTGTGACCGTGATCATCGGAACAGGTGGCGGAGGCGGGGGCGGCGGGGCGGAGGTGTTCACCATAGTGGTAAACGTCGCGCCGCCGCTGAATCTAGTGTTTATCCCGTTTGCGTGGACCCGAACCGGATAATTGCCCGCTATGGCCGACCCGCTCCATGCCGTAACCAGATTGTTGCCGGAGATGGCGAAGAAGCCAGCAGAATTTTTCGTCAATATGAAATTGCACGGTATCACTGTGCCCGATGCGTCCCGCGCCGTCAGCACACCGACAATTGTGCCAGGTATTGCGTTATTATTTATAGTTAAATTGCTGATGCTAATCGTCATGAAACTCTCCGCATGCGCACCGAGGTAGGTGAGCCAAGTGAGCCCGTTAGTCAGCCCGTGCTAGAGATCTAGTAAGAGCCAGACAGCGCTAATATAACAATATATACGCCCAAATTACCTAATTCGTCAATTCGCAAATGAGAGGGGCGAGCCATTTCTCTCGATTGGACGGTCTTCTGACACGACGCAGACGTTTGTGTGACGCCGTGGAAAGCCGGTGGTCGGCCGTATCTTGAATTTTGACTTCCAATCAGCGCAGAAAACGCCTACTTTGATGGCACTCTCGGAAGCATTTGGGTAATTTCCGCCGAAAGCTATGCTTTCTGCGTGTTCGCCGGTACCTCGCGAAATAAATTTGGATGACGAAATTGAATAGCGCACGGTATCTCGGCATTGCTGGTCTTTACATCGGCGGCACATGGTTTCTTTCCTCAGCCGCAATCTATAATCGATTTCCCCTCATATACCCAGACAGTGGATCGTACCTTCAAGCATTTATCGAATGGCACAATCTCCCCGAACGACCAATTTTTTACAGCATCTTTATCGGACTCCTGCATTGGCGGCTGAGCCTGTGGCCTATTGTGATTGGGCAGTCGCTGCTCACCATATTCGTCATCGAGCGAACACTTACCCATTTGGTCCCGCGCGCGGGCTTTGTGGCGAAGCTTACCGTGGTGGCAATCCTGACTCTGGCGACGAGCCTCCCGTGGTTTGCAGGGCAAATCATGGCAGATTTGTTTGCGCCGGTCATGGTGCTGGCACTTTACCTTGCGGTCGTCGAACGCCAGAACCTCGCGAAATGGGAATATTACACGCTTCTTCTGATACTCTGCGTCGCGCAGGCATCGCATTACACCCACGTCAGCATCGCGCTCGGCCTATTGGCGTGCCTGACCGCCGCGGCGCTCGTTTTCGGGGCTCCGAAATTGCGTAGCCTCCTGCCAGTCGCGCTGACCTCGGCCTTGGCGATCTTGGCGATCATGACCGTCAATTTTACGGCGCGGAGCGAGGTCGTATTCGCTCCCTACGGTTCGGTCTTTTTACTGGATCGTCTCATCGCATACGGGACGGCACAAGATTATCTGACGCAGCATTGTCCGTCTCTGCACTACAGTATCTGTGACTATCTCGACGAGGTCAAACAACAACCAAGGCAAGCAGGTTGGCTATTGTGGGAGGATGACAGCATCTTGCCAAAGCTGGGCGGCGCTGAGCACTACAAGCGCGAGGCCGATCGGCTCGTTCCCGCCGTAGTTCTTGACGCTCCAGGAAAATATATCGGTCTGGTGTTAGGTGCGACTATCCGACAGTTCTTCAATTTTGGGACTGGGCTCGAGCTCCCGCGCCTCGGAGAAGGCATGCAGATCTATCGTATTGTGATGACATATTTCCCTTCCGAAGCTGATGCCTACATTCACTCGAGGCAATATCTTGGGCAGCTAAATCTTGATCTTATTAACCAGATCGATATACCGGTTGCTTATGCTTCGTTGTTTGCTCTGGTATGGCTGCTGGGCCTGGGGATCGCGAAGCACGACGTGGCATTGATAATTTTTTGCTCCGTCATATTCCTCGCTCTGGTGGGAAATGCAATCCTCTGCGGCGGATTGTCAGCGGGCGAAGCCCGTTATCAAAGCCGTGTCATATCGCTCGTTCCCCTCGCTGCGGCGGTGGGTTTTCTCCGAATGCGGGTCCGTTCGAAAATGACGGTGGACAGCGGATAAGGTGTCGGCGTTTGGGGGATATACGGCTCCTTACGCGGCATTTCAAAATGTACGACCCGTGTCGGGAGCCGATCCGCCGGCTCATTGAGCGTCCCCGTACAACCGGCTTTGGGGCCTCCCCGTTCAGGCATCGATCCGGATTTCGCTGCCATGGTCCAGCCTCATCATAGACGAGAAGGTCCTACGAATCCTCTGATCTGCGCATGGATGATGACCATGTTTGCAGGTATTCATGGCTGGCAATCTGCCACGGCGGTTCCACGCTCCGGGTTCGGCACTTCCCCTATCGGGCGGACGGCGGATCAGCGGGTCATCAGGCCATAGTAAATACGCTTGGCAGCGCGGAACATCCCTGATCCCTCCGGTAAGGCCTTGCGCAACAGCATCTCGCTGGCATTCGCAAAATGCTTCAGCGTGTGAGCAATCGGATCACGCATATAGTAGTGGCCAAAATATGTCGCTAGTTCGCGATTAGACTTGGCGCCGCCATTATCGGCATATTTCGCCACGTAAGGGGTGAAGCGCGGGTAGAGGCTTTCGACATTGTACAATGTCGTGCGCATATAATTTCCGATTAGGAGATCGTCGAACAGTTCGTGTTCGATGCAAGTCATCAGCGAATTACGCGGGCATTCGAAACGGATCCCGACGTCGCGTTTGTCGAGATTGAGATCGATCGTGACGCTTGACCCTCCCGCCGAGACCTCAATAAACCCGAAATGGTTACGCAGGGTCTTTCGGGCAGTGAAGTAGTGGAGGATTTTGACCTTGTCCTCAGGGGTCAGCCGGTCCGACCAGCTGTCGCCAAAATCTTCTGGTTTTCTTATGATACGGGGCGACCGCGGCGGATTGATCGGCGTGATCTCATCCGTTTCGCAGTCGACCCTTAGGAAGGCGGGAAGGATCTCCGGCCAGTTTTCCATCGCATGGCTGTGGTAGTCTTCGAGTTCTGGAATGAGATCATTGGCCCACGCGCTATCCTCGCGCTGGTAACGGTGGAAGGATGAAAACGGAATGACCTTTCTCGCGCCCATCGACCTCGCGCTTATTTGAGATCGTGGCGCAATCGGTCGACGCTTCTCCTCGATCGAGGTGAGCTTACGGCCCAACGGATCGAATAGGTTCAGCATGTCCGCTCCGCCCCAGCCGTGCAGCTGGAGCATATAGACTTCCTTGAAGTGCTTCGCCATTTGGCGAACACGATAAGACTCTCCGAATTCCGGAGAGTCGTTTTGGTTAATAATGAGGCGGCCGTTGATATCGATCAGCAGCAGAGAATCTTGGTTCTGGTTGGCAATTGAGTAAACGCGGATCCCCTTTGACAGCGGAATCCATTCTCGATCAGGCAGAACGCGTACCCGGTGCCCGGCCGTCGTCAAATCTCTTTTAATGCGATTGCCGTAGTGATCAGACAGGAGGAATTCACCTTTAGTCAGCAACGGAAGGGAGGCGATCACCGGCCGATCATCATAAGCAATCACGATGGCGCTACCAATGGTCTCAAAAAACCGCATTCCTTTGCACCCTGCCTCAAGGCCCTCGCATATCGTCGTAGAACCGTCCCTGACCGGTCAATTCGCTATCGGGTCGACATGGCTGCAGTAGACGCTATTTTTGTTAATACGAGGGCGGCCCGAGATCCGGGGCCTGCGATGAGGAAAGGGCTGTTTCCTATAAAGAACCGACACGACGGATGCCTTTAATGGAAGAAGCGGCGGGCGAAGGAGGCCATCAACCGAGCCCTGATCGCAGCAGCCTAAGGTCCTTCGGCTCCGAAACGGCATCGCTAGCCTCGACAGCTCACTGCCGATATTCGACGCAGCTCGCAAGTAGGGTCTCTTGACCCTATGGTGACTTGAAAGTTGTTTTTGATTGGGATACACATAACGCGCGACCAGTGGGCGGGCGGCAAGCAACATCGATTGCTTGCGAGACGAGAAGAACTGATGCGACCAACCAGCTCGAATTAATGTCAGTTAAACTTCTTCCTGGAACGATGATGGTCTTGTTCACACGAGGAAATACTATGGGATTGTGCTGTGGCACGTCAAGCCCCCAAAATCGCAACCATGGGAAGGGCCGTCTTCTCTGCGCGCCATGCCGCCGATGGGCAGCTTGAGACAGGTTGATGTTCCGGAGTGCCGGGCAACGGCTCAGACCTCTGAAATCGCGGTATTCGACTTCCTCAGCCACGAGCATATGCATCTTGCCTTCAACGAGGGATATCTCCGCATTCTCAGGGCGGCATACCCCAACGACCGCATCTCGTTCCATGCGGTTAACGGACATGTCGAGCGGCTGGCGCCGCGCGTCGCCGATCTTGACAAGATCACATTTCAGTCCTGCACGCCTTTCGAGACGTCGTTTGGCCTGTCCCACCACAATCCGATTGCCGGCAGGTGGGCCGCGCGCTATTGCCTAAAACTTATTGCTCGGGGAACCGCAGGGCGTCGCGTTCGCCTCACGGCGTTGCTGGGCTTCAACGCGAATTTGTTGGTCGTGATAGGGCATGGCTGGCCAGCGGTATCCCCCACGCCGTTACACATGATTCTTCACGGACAGCTCGGAGAGGCGATGGTCTGGAGATCTCGGAACCCCTTCATCCGTGCCGGCGACCTCATGTCGCAATTAAAGCGACCGCTGCCGCGATCGGTCCGGATCGTCGCATTGGAGCTCGGCGTGAAGGAGGCGATTATCGAGATTTCACCGGTGGTGGCGCAGTCGATCGTAACGCTGGAACATCCTATTCTCGTCTCCGAATGGGCGGAGAATTCGCATTTGGCCGGGGTCGGGAAAATCAAGATCGCGTTCGCCGGTCATGCACGCGGGGCCAAGGGATTCGATACTTTCGCGGAACTCGCACGCAGCTGCTTACGGGCAGACATCGAGTTTCACGCAATCGGTCTTTCGTCCCCTGAGACAGATCACCTCGATACCGGCAAATTAGCACGAAAGCCATCCAAAACGCCGTTGCCGCGCCAAGAGTATCTGGAGGCTTTGGGGGAAGTCGACCTCGTGTGCTTGCCTTTGCACAGCAGAGCCTATGACTTCACCGCAAGTGGTACGGTCAGCGATGCAATCGCTGCTCTCAAGCC
>WNGK01007766.1_pt1 | contig 11210 bp, 14 predicted proteins | sample 5400601 | NCBI WGS metagenome assembly WNGK01 (sample SAMN13153376, study PRJNA577476) | soil metagenome | isolation source: 60 cm soil or saprolite under Garry oak tree replicate 1 | place: USA:California | collected 2016-06-15
CTTTCAGGGCGATAAAATTTTGAATGGTGGGCGATCCCAGGTGGCGCGCGCTCGGTCTATACACTCGGCGCGCTTACCCTGGGCTATTTTATTTCACGCCTTTGGCGTGAAGGCATGACGCGCGAAGGTCAATGCCAGGAATAGTAAATCGTGAATGGAAACGGCAAAGAGCAAAGAGCGAAGCGCGAAGGGCAAAGAGCAAAGGTGGGAGATCATTAGGTCGGAGGTCGGGGCAGTAAGCAGGAGGCAGGAGGCAGTAGCAGAAAGCAGGCGGCAGACCTACGCAGCTTCTTCGTCAAGCTTCTGCTGCAGCCAAAGATTCACCAACGCTTCGACTTTCAGCCCGCGCTTTGCGGCTTGCTTTTCAATCTCATTCAGTAATTCGAGCTGGACGGGAACAGTGCTAATTACTTCGAATTCAGCATCTGACGCGTCGGTATCAAAGTCCGTGAAATCGTGGCTATCCCAAAACTCTCCGACCTTCTCATCCGAATCCGCTTTGGAAACGTTGCTCAATCTATTTTCTTCCATAGGCTTTGCGCTCCTTGTCGCTCATGTCGCGATAAGAGGTCGGAGGTCGGACGCGTGAATCGTGAATGGAAACGGCAAAAGACCTCACGAAATATGTAAATGCTGAAACTCATTGGGCCGAATCTTCTCGACTGCCTTTTCAATCAATCCGCTCGCGGCCTGAATACGACGAAGGTCGTTCGTTGAGAGTTCGAGAATGGCAATGCTTGTCCCAGAAAGGTTCTGCTGGTAACGAATGTTCTGGTCTGCAGTAATTAACAGGTCGAACCCGGTTTCAGCTCGACGCAGCAGTTCGCTGTTCCTGATGCCACTCCAGTCCTGGGCTTGCACGCTGGTGCATGAGTGACTGACCAGGAATCGGTGCATCGGCCAGGGTACGCACTCGTCCAACAGAATTCTCATGTGGCGAGAGAAAGCAAGGCTTGCTCAGAGCGTTCCAATACTTGACGAACCAGGTCGCGACTGACGGAAGGAAAGCACTCCAGGAATTCTTCCAACGAGTAGTCGTTCTCCAAATATTCGAAGAGAGTCTTCACGGGCACGCGCGTGCCTTTGAAGACCGGAGCACCGCCGAGAATCTCAGGATCGATTGTGATGAGGTCATCAGCACTCATGGTCACAGTTTAGTCCAGGTGAGGCCGTCCCGTAAACTTTTCGCGGTCCGTGGGTCAAGGGCGGCTCATTGCTTAGCATTATCTGCAAGAGCAAAGAGCAAAGGGATCGGAGGTCAGACGTCAGAGGTCAGAAGTCAGGAGACAGAATTCAGGAAGCCCGCGTTGGGCGCGGGCGTTCCGGCTGGCGGTTGTGCGGAGCGCGTCTGTGCTGAGGATCTCGATGGTCCGCAATTCCGTCGCCCTTTCAGGGCGATAAATTTTTAAATGGTGGGCGATCCCAGGGTGGCGCGCGTTCGCCGCGCTTAACCTGGGCTATTTTATTTCACGCCGTTGGCGTGAAGGCATGACGCTCGAAAGTCGATGCTTTGGCGGCATTTCGCGAAGGATGATCGCGGGTCGATTTTTGATCAGTCCATCGGCTTGCGGAATGGGAGTGAGGACGACATTACCTTCCTTCATAGTCGGGATTCATTTCTTTAACCAGATTGAGTGGGTAGTCGTCGCCGTCGCCGTCATAGGCAGCGTTAAGCTGACTTGCCGACAACCTTAGCCATGACTCTCGTTCGTCGTTGTCGTTCGGCAGAACAGTGACGAGCAGGCGCGCGTTGCGTTCCAATTCGACGGGCTCGTCAAGCAAGATTCGCTCGCCGTCGAAATGTGCCGGAATAGAGACTGGATTGTTGGCGCTCATCCTGGTTAAGAGAATATCACAGCGGGCAGCGCGTGAATATGTTGAGACCGCAGTGGCTTCACCCGAGCTCGGCTGGAATCCTTTGATCGGGCGTCAGAGGTCGAAGGTCAGAAGTGAGAGGTCAGAGGTCAGTGGGAAATCAAAGCGCACCTTGAGCGCGGGCGTTCCGGCTGGCGGTTGTGCGAAGCGCGTCTGTGCTGAGGATCTCGATGGTCCGCAATTCTGTCGCCCTTTCAGGGCGATAAATTTTTAAATGGTGGGCGATCCCAGGGTGGCGCACGCAAGGCGTGCTTACCCTGGGCTGTCTTATTTCACGCCGTTGGCGTGAAGGCATGACGCTCGAAGGTCAATGCTGTGTAAGTAGGTCGCGGCTGTCCTTGACAGATAAACCGTGGCTCCTTAGTGTGTTGGCAGCCTGAACGTGGTGGTGGAGTCCACCCCAAGAACCACTGCTTAGCGCAGTCAATGACTCCTACTTTACTCAAATAGAGCGAAGTAGGGGTTTTTCTTTTTGCCCTTCTTCGCAAGTCTGAAAGCATTTGGGAGGGGAGGGTTGATCTTGAACAGATACATCGTTGTGGTTTTGGGTGGCGCTTTCGGGACCGGATGCCGCTACGGGCTCTCCACTCTGGTTTATTCATTCGTCAGGGAACCGACATTTCCCTACGCAAACTTTATTATCAATGTGTCGGGGAGCTTTCTCATCGGTGTTTTGGCGGAATTGTTTGAAACGAGATTTCTGGTCTCGCCCGCGGTGCGTATAGCACTGCTGACCGGCGTGCTGGGCGGTTACACTACCTTTTCCAGTTTCACCTTTGAGACTTTTGAATTGTTACGCGACGGTCAGTTGTGGCTGGGCGTTGCCAATGTTCTGGCCAGCGTCATTCTCGGTCTCACGGCAGTGTGGCTTGGCGTGCGTTTTGCCCAACTCTTTTAGTGAGCGAAGGAGCAACAATGAAGATTCCGACGGAAGGACAACTGCTGCGCATCTTTATCGGCGAGTCAGACAGATGGCATGGCAAGCCGCTTTATGAAGCGATCATTCTCCGGGCGCGTGAGCTGGGCGTCGCGGGAGCAACGATGCTCCGCGGGATGATGGGTTACGGCGCGGCCAGCCGCATTCACACGGCAAAGATTCTGCGGCTCTCTGAAGACCTGCCGATCGTCGTGGAGATTGTCGACAGCAAAGAGAGGATCGAGTCACTGCTGCCAATGATTGACGAGATGGTGCAGGAGGGATTGGTTACTCTGGAAAACGTGCGGGTGATCAAATATCGACACTCCGGTAAGGGAATCGAATAGGCGATTTCACCACAGAGACACAGAGGCCACAGAGACTGCACAGAGAAGGTTATTGAAGCCGGGAGAGTACACTCACGACGTTAGTCTCAGAATCAGTTGAAAAGCAAAAAAAGACAGTGCGGCTATTAAGGCGGCCCCGGGGATTGTCAGAACCCAGGCCCAGACGATGCGGCGTGCTACTCCCCATTTGACCGCGGAAAGTCTGCGCGTAGAACCGACTCCGACGATAGCGCCCGTGATCGTGTGCGTAGTGGACACCGGGATCCCTGCAAGCGTTGCCCCAAACAGAGCAATCGCGCCGGCAGTTTCCGCGCAAAATCCTCCTACAGGTTTGAGCTTCGTTATCTTCGAGCCCATCGTGTGCACGATTCGCCAACCGCCCGAGAGAGTTCCCAGCGCAATTGCGGCGTGAGCGGACAAAACCACCCACAATGGTATCGCCGGCAATTTACCGCCTGGCTCGGATGCGAGCAGGCCACCGGCTACCAGCACCGCGGTTATTATTCCCATCGTTTTTTGCGCGTCATTACCGCCGTGCCCAAGCGAGTAGGCTGCGGCGGAAACCAACTGGCCACGTCGAAAGACTTTGTCGACGCGGCTCGGACTGGTGCGGCGGAAAATCCAGTGCACCGCAACCATGAAGGTGAAGCCCAGGGCCATACCAATAATTGGTGAGGCAACGATGAAGACGACGGTCTTAATCCATCCTTCGGGTTTCAATATGCCTACGAAACTTCCGTAAGCGGCGATTGCCGCTCCACCGTAACCACCGATAAGAGCATGCGAGCTGGAAGTTGGCAGTCCTATGTACCAGGTAATTATGTTCCAAACGATGGCGCCGATGACGCCGGCCAGCAGCGTGTACAGACGCAGGTCGGCATCGATCAGTTCTATACGCACGAGGTCGCCGCCAATTGTCTTTGCTACGCGCGTTCCCAAAACGGCAAAAGCGACAAAGTTAAAAGTGGCGGCCCACACGACCGCCAACCCGGGCGAGAGCACGCGGGTTGAGACGACGGTGGCAATAGAATTCGCCGCATCGTGGAAGCCGTTGGTGTAATCGAAAACCAGGGCCACGAAGACTATCAATACGGCGAAGGAAAAAGAGGCGGTCATTTGGAAGAAGAAGTCAGAGGTCAGATGTCAGAGGTCGGAGGTCAGGGCGTGTTCGAAACTTCGCCGGGTCTTGTCGTTCGTCCTGACCTCTGACCTCCGATCTCTGACCTCTGCCTTTTACGTATGTTTGATAATGACGCTTTCGATAATATTGGCGACGTTTTCACAGCGATCAACGGCGGCTTCGAGTTTCTCGTAGATCTCTTTCCACTTCAGGACGGTCAAAGGATCAACTGCGTCGTGAAAGAGCTCGGCGATCGCGGCATGGTAAATATCATCGCCTTCGTTCTCAAGGCGATGAATCTCCACCAGTCGGGGTGTTATGCTCTTCGGGCGCTGTAGAATCGAAACGATTTCGCGCAGCTCTACTGCCATGCGCTGAATCACGTCGGCGAATCGACGGGCGTGGTCGTTGATCTCCCGGATGTCGAAAATAACGATTGCGCGCGCGGCGTCATCGATGAGGTCGACGATGTCATCCAGCGCCGTGGACATCATGTAGATGTCTTCGCGGTCAAAGGGCGTGATGAACGATTTGTTCAGGCGCGTCGAAACGCTGTGCGTCAATTCATCGCAGGCATGCTCGAGCCCTTTGATGCGTTGCGCGTATTCTTCAAAGTCCGCGTTCTTGTCCGAAAGCATTTCGACGAGCGTCCGCGCCGCGTCAGAGATGTAGAGCGTCATCTGAATAAAGAGATCGAAGTATTGCTCCTCTTTCGGCAGAAAGTTTAAAAGGCCCATAAGAATGTGTCTCCGTATCGTGAATTGACGCTAAGAGAAGGGGCAATATAGCGAACGTAACGCCTGTTGTCTATGTTAGTTTGAAGTCGGTACTGTACTCCCTCTCCCGTTGGGAGAGGGCTGGGGAGAGGGCCTGACGTGCGCTAGACCCTTCCCCTTAGTCCCCTTCCCAAAGGGAAGGGGAAAAGAAAACTAAATGCCTTTGCACGAATGGTGAACTCGAAATCCCACTATGCTGCTCAACAATTCGGTTGCACTTCCAACTTGAATCCACCATTATCGGCTTCGCGACAAACGCAATGACAAATGATGAATGAGAAATGGAAAATCGTAAGGTGCAGCTCACCGATAAGGCGACGAGTAACTGTCGCTGCCTGCCAAGTCCGCTCGCTAAACGGCCAGCGAGAGATTGGATCCTTATGCGATGTAAGAAGCACCGAAACAAACCGGCTGGTATTGCTGGTCCGCCCCACTCCCGGTGTAGTAGGGCGTCCAGCCGGCCAGGTCCTGAAACAAACGGATTGCACGAATCTGTCGATCCGAGCAAAGGTCGAACCAATGCCAGGTTCCTCGCGGCACGCGAATCAGATCACCCGCTTCGACTTCGATCGCCACTACTGAACCATCCTTCGGATGGATGTGAAACAGTCCGTGGCCCGCGATGATGAACCGCACTTCGTCTTCGTCATGCCAATGTTCACGATTAAACTTTGCGAGCATCGCGTCAAGGCCGGGCGTTTGCGGATTAACGTCGATGACATCCGCGGTGACATAAGCACCTTGAGCTTTCAGCTCTTCGATCTCTTTCGCGTAGGCGCGCAGCACTTCCTCCGCTGGCGCGTCCGGCGCAACGTGATGCTCGGGTCGCCACTGCTGATAATGGATGCCGCAACTCGCCAGGTGATCAGCGATCTCCTGCTGGTCGCTTATTGTTAGCCCTGCTTCAGGAATTCTGACTACTGCCACTGTTAACCTTCCTCACGTTTGCTACCCTCAATCATCAACCTCGTACGCCCGATCGCTTCGAGCAAAAACTCCAGGATCTCAATGTGCCTCTTTGCCTGGGCCAGGTCGTTACCCCAAGTGTAAAGCCCATGGCGTCGCAGAAGAAACCCGTGCGCTCCGCTGTGTTGCTGCAAAACCTCACGGACGTGGTCAGCCAGCGCTGTCATGTCCTGCGAGTTTTCTATAATCGGCAGCCATTCGCGATGCTCATGCGTCTTTACACCTTCGAGGCCTTTCAACATTTCGTAGCCTTCGATCGCCAGCCCGCCATCAACCGCATGCAAGTCGGAAAGCGTTGTGCTCCAGATCGAATGCGTATGCAAGACCGCGCCGGCGCCGCGCTCTGCGACAATGCGGAGGTGCAGCGGACTCTCGTCGGAAGGCTTGCCCTGATGATTACTGAGAATGACTGACTGCTTATCGATCAGCAGGATCTGCTCGGCCATCAACTGACCTTTGTCGACGCCGCTCGGGCTCATTGCCAATTGCAGCGGCTCGCGGTTGACTACGGCGCTAAAATTCCCGCTGGTTCCCAGGACCCAGCCGCGAGCATAGAAGCTTCGACCGATCTCCGCCAGGCGCGACGCGATCTTTTGGAAATCTTCGGGCATTAGGTCAACCTTGTTTGCACTCGCATAGTTTCTTGATCGATTTTCTCTGTGCCCCCTCTGTGCTCTCTGTGTCTTTGTGGTGAGTGGTTTCCGAGACTATTTCACCACAGAGACACGGAGGACACGGAGGTTGCACAAAGGAAGGATTTCAAACAGGACACGCCTCCGAACTCGATAGTCCATACCCATTCACAGCCTAAGCGTCTGTTAACAGAAAATCTTCCAGCAGATTCAGCGAAACCCGCAAGCGATAATTCCTGGTAGAGCGAAGGTCGTCAATCGGGACGATCTCGCGAGCCAGTTCTGCTTTTGCTCCTTCAATAATCTCGCGATTTAACTGCTGACCTTGCAGCACTCCTTCAGTCTTTATGCAGCGAAGTGGGATTGGCGCTACGCTGCCGAAAGCTATACGAGCATCGTCAATCCGATCGCCATTGATTTGCGCGAGCGCCGCAATGCATACCTTCGAGATCGCTTGCGCTTTGCGCGTGCCGACTTTTCGATAGTACTGCTTCCGGCCCCTGGTCGTGCGCGGCAGGCGAATGCGCGCGAGCAACTCGTCAGGCCTTATGTTCATCTCCTTATAACCGGTGTGAAAGCCGTGATACGGCACCCAACGAGCGCCTTGCGTGGAGACGAGTTCAAGCTCCGCGTCGTAGGCAAGCAATGCCGGCGGCGAGTCGGCGGCCGGTGAACCATTGACGATGTTCCCGCCCAGCGTGCCGCGATTCTGAATTGCGAGTCCGCCCGTTTCGCTCGCAGCCTGGCAGAGCATCGGAAATTCTTGGCGCAGTATTTCGTGGGCTTGAACTTCCGTGTAGGTGGTGAGCGCCCCTAATGTGACGTGACTGTCCGTTACTTCAATTCCGCGAAGTTCCGGCAGATTCCAGATGTTGAGGTAATTCTGGTGCGGCAGCTTACCCGCTTCGAGCAGCACCATCAAATCCGTGCCGCCGGCGAAGGCTTTCCATGCGCCATTGTCCTGCGCGATAAGATCAAGCGCTTCGCCGAGCGTCGCTGGTGAAATCAATTGATAGGAGGGAACGTAGGCTCTCATTCGCGTGAATGCTGGCGAGTACGGTCAATGTCTTCCTTCTTCTCTTCGTCAGCGCGTCGGTGGTCACGCGATTCTATCTTCGCAGTCCCAAGTTTGAGGCAAAGCCGCAACAGTTCCGACACTAGCTTTAACCGAGAGGTAACGGCCTCTGCTGACATATCAATTTGTCTCATCGTCAATATCCTGCCTCAGGGCTGCGATATCGTCCAAGTCGCGTCCGCTCCCTCGCAGCTTCTTTAATTCAATCAACCCGCGCTGCGATACGACCGACAACTTGGCGCCCTCAACATGTGCGTCCACGCGAGAGTCCCAAACGTGCCGAATCGCTGGAGTGACAAGTAGTAGATCCAACGATAGCACGTGGCCAGTTGTCGGATGAACCTTCGATACTCTCCTGATTTCGATCGTCCCGCTTGCGAACGACATATCGAGACCGCGTATCGTGTAGCCCAGTTCTTTAGCAATTTCAGGAATCGATTCGAAATCCTCCGACTGAATCAACATATCAATATCGATTGTTGCCCGCGGATGATCGTAAACCGCCATGGCGAGCCCTCCACAAAGAGCGTAATCGATTTGATTCTTGTCGAAAGCCGCAATTACTTTCCGAAGCTCTTCGTAGAGATCGAACATCGGTTACCAGCCTCACTTTTGACACGCCCGCACCACCGACTCGAAAATCTTCATATAGCCTGTACATCTGCAGAGATTTCCCGCCAGACCGGTGCGAACGTCTTCCTCACTCGGATTCGGTTTGCGATCAAGCAGATCGACCGCGGCCATTACCATTCCCGGCGTGCAGATGCCGCACTGCGCGCCGCCGCACTCGATGAACGCCTGCTGCACCGCGTGTAATTGATCGGCGCCCAACGCAATGCCTTCGATGGTTTTGATGTCAGCGCCCTCGACCTGTGCCACGGGAACGAGACAACTGTTGACGATCTCGCCGTTGATGAAGACGGTACACGCGCCGCATTCTCCTTCACCGCAGCCTTCTTTAGTTCCGGTCAGATGCAATTGCTCACGAATGACGTCAAGCAAACGTTCAAGCGGATATGCATGAAGCGTTTGCTGCTTTTCATTGATCGTAAAATTGATTTCGATCTTGTCTGACAAGAAGTTTGCCTTCGCGTCCTCTGCGGAATCCTCTGCGACCTCTGCGTTAAAAATCTTCTGAGCCCTCCCTCACGGTCGGGCTACTGCCCGGCTGCCGAGCCCTCCATTATGCTTTCCGGCATCAATGGAATCCTATTGAAACTCACGCCCGTCGCATTCTCAATCGCGTTCAGGATCGCCGGCGCTGGGCCGTCCATTGGCAATTCACCAATGCCTTTCGCGCCTGCCGGCCCGTACGCATATGGATTCTCTTCGAAGTAAACGCGAATCGGCGGAATGTCAGCCGGCGTGGGAATGATGTAGTTGGTCATCTGGTTATTTATCATCCTGCCATTCTCCCAGACCACGTTTTCGAAGAGCGTGAACCCAATCGCCTGCGCCACGCCCCCTTCGATCTGTCCCGTAGCAAGCACAGGATTGATCACTCTGCCAACCTCCTGCACGGCGATGAAATCATCCACATGCGCTTCGTAAGTCAGCGAGTCAACAGAAACCTCCGCAACGTAGACAGCCCACGCGAACGCGCCGTACGCATCGCCCTCATATTTTTCGTCGTCCCAATGGACCCCTGGAGGCGGCTGATATTTGCTCAACGCCTTCAGCGGACCAAACCGTTTGATATGTTCGCGGCACGCATCTTGAAACTCAGATTGCGTGTAGCCGTCGCGCAGCAAGCCGGCGCCAATCAAAGTCTGCTTTAAACCGAGCACCGCCGATTCGACCAGTTTACCGACGACCATGCAGGTACGCGACGCGACGGTTGGCCCACTGTTGGGAACGTTGCCGGTATCGGGCTGTGTGACTTCGATCAGGTCGTAGTCAATCCCGAGCGTCTCAGCCGCGATCTGTGAAAAGATCGTGTTCGTGCCCTGGCCAATCTCGGTGCTGGCGGCGAGAATGCGCACATGGCCTTCGGCGGTCGCTTCCGCGCCAACGACTGACTGGAGATAGACTTCCCCGGAACCAGTGAACCCCGCGCCGTGCATGAACGAAGCGAAGCCGATGCCCTTCCTGATGCGCGATGGCGGGAGTGCCGACGCGGAACGGGGCAGTAGCCCGACCGTGAGGGAGGGCGTGAGCGCTCGATCAACGACGTCCGCACTGACAGCCGATCCGCGACTCTGGTCTATAACGCCCTCCCTCACGGTCGGGCTACTGCCCCGTTCGCCAACGCTCCGGTCTAGGGTCTGACTAGCAGCGCCATTCTCCTTCACAAACCTTTCCCGCTTGACGTAGTAGTCGCTCAACTCGAATGCCCGTTCGAGTAAACCTTCCATATCGACTTTCTCGCGAATCGTTTGATTGGTCGCAGTAGTTTCGCTTTCACGAATGAAATTGCGGCGGCGAAACTCATCGGGAGTTAACCCGACAGCTTTGGCAACTGTGTCCAGGTGGCGCTCGAGCGCGAAGATGCTTTGTGGAGCGCCAAAGCCGCGAAACGCGCCATGCGGCGGCACATTCGTCGCGACCGCCCGGCTTTGAATGCGGACGTTGGGACAGAAGTAGGGTCCGGCGGCGTGGATCGTTCCGCGCGAAAGCACGACGGGCGAGAGCGTGCAATACGCGCCGCCATCGATTACGAAATCAATTTCCATCGCCAGCAGCTTGCCACTTTTCGCAACGGCGGTTTTGTGTCGCGTACGCGAAGGGTGACGTTTGGTGGTGGCCACCATATCTTCGGCGCGGTCGTAGATCATCTTGACGGGCTTGCCAGATTTCCAGGCGAGCAGCGCTGCGTGACCGGCAATCATCGATGGATATTCTTCCTTGCCGCCAAAACCACCGCCAGTCTCGGTCTGAATCACACGAATCTTGTCTTCTGGAAAACCGAATAACTTGATTAACGCCTTGTGAACGTAATAGGGGCACTGCATCGAGCCCCAAACCGTCACTCCGTCTTCGAGGTTAGCGATCGCAATCGCGCCGTTATTCTCGATGTAGAGTTGTTCCTGCGCGCCGGTGTGATACTCGCCTTCGACGATGAAGTCCGCTTTCGACCAGACGTCATCGACATTGCCCTTGTCAACGAGAAAGGATTTGAAGACGTTGTCTTCACCCCAGACGATTTGTTTCTTGCCGACGGAATCTTCTAACGAAAGGATCGCGGGCAGCTCTTCGATCTCAATGCGGACGCTGCGCCGCGCTTCTTCCAACAGGTATTTGTCCATGTGGGCCAGGAGCAAGATCGGCTCTTCCGGATGATTGACCACCTCGTTGGCCAGGTATGGCTGGTCGTTGAGGATCAGCGCGACATAGTTCTCGCCGGGAATATCTTTGGCCGTAACGACGGTGAATTCGTCCCACGGAACATCGCCTTCGAATGCGATTTCACGGATTCTCCCGCGCGCAACCGGACTGCGCACCGTCGCGCCGTGGAGCATTGCCGGAAAAGTCAGATCGTCAACATAAAGCGCCTGGCCGGTAAC
>WNGK01007767.1_pt1 | contig 11210 bp, 9 predicted proteins | sample 5400601 | NCBI WGS metagenome assembly WNGK01 (sample SAMN13153376, study PRJNA577476) | soil metagenome | isolation source: 60 cm soil or saprolite under Garry oak tree replicate 1 | place: USA:California | collected 2016-06-15
CGGCGTCCGGCTCAGGCGGCGCCGGGCGCCGTGGGTCGGGCGCGGGCGGGAACGGTCCCGTCACGACCCGCGACGGCTCCGGGCCGGCCGGGGAGGCGGGCGCGACAATCCACCGCGAAGGTCCGCTCGCGCGGCCGTCGTGACCGTATGGCCGATTCCGCGCGCCGTCGCCGCCGGGATGGCCGACCGGATTCCTGATCACCCTTTGCCTTCCCTTCAGAAAGGGCCCGGACATTGGCGGGAAATGCATATGGCGTCCCGGTCCCGTGGGGCCGGCCGAAAAGCTTAAGATAACCGTAAGATTTGTGCTCCGCGCAGATTCTCACATACTGGGTATAAATTAACGGCGGGGAGACCCCTGCCCGGTCCCCGGGTGCTGTTCCAGCTCCCGGAGCCCGCCAGGGCAATTGCTCCGTATACGGAGGACGTATCCAGAAATTTAGCAGCAACCGAAACATAGGGTCAATGGATCGGCATTTTCCTCCTCAATGCCTTTCCCAGCGAGGACAATGCCGTCTACCGCAGGAAACGACGAGACCAACGCGCTGATCCGCGGCTTCGGCCAGACGCCGGGGCATCTCATCAGGCGCGCGTACCAGGCGCATACCCAGCTATGGGCGGAGGTCGTCCCGGTGGACATCACCGCCTTGCAGTACGTGATCCTGTCTGCCCTGGCCGTGCACGGTGACCTCGATCAGGCCAGCGTCGGCCGTCTCACCTCGCTCGACCGGTCCAGCATCGCCGAACTCGCCGGCCGCATGTCCCGGCGTGGCCTGATCCAGCGCGCCCGGGACGAGCGGGACGGTCGCAAGCGGGTGCTGCGCATCACCGAGGAGGGGTCAAGATCCGTGGCGGAGGCGGCGCCCTACGTGCTCCGCCTGAGCGAGCGGCTCCTGGCCCAGTTCGACGAGGAAGAGCGCGCGCGGTTCCTGGACTACCTCGCGCGGGTAGGCGACCTGGCCAACCGCGGCTGACCGGGCGCCGGGCTACCACCAGTGGATCACCCCAGCCGGCCGCACCTACATCACCGAGCCCATGCGGTACCCGGTTTAGAACAGCCGGCCGCGAAGGCCGGTGGGTCGATCGCCGACACGCCGAACTCAGGGCCCGACGGCCACCTGGACGAGGGCGTCCGCCAGTTCGGCCGGGCGGGTAAACATGGACTCGTGGCTGCCGGGCACCGGCACGGGGGAGACCTTGATCCGCTCGGCGAAGCGGTCCCAGCCGTACTCACCCGGCGGCAGCGCCACGTCCGCGTCGGACAGCACGTAGTGCAGCGGGATGCCCAGGCTGCGGTAGGCCTCGTCAGCAGGCGGATCGGTGAACGTCCGGAAGGGCTGCGGGCGCAGCACCGAGTGCACCGCCGCGGCCGCGGCGGGGTCGGCGTCGCCCATGAAACTGCCCTGAAACACCTCAAGCGGCAGCGCGATGGTGTTGTCCTGGGATGCCCCGGCCAGCTGACTGAACAGCTCCTGGTAGTGCGGCGGGACCTCGTCGTACAGCGAGCGGCCCGTCTCGGGCACGAAGGCGCTCCAGAACACCACGGCCTTCAGCCGGGACGCCAGCCGCGGCGCCGCGCCGGCGATGACGTAGCCGCCCCAGCTGTGCCCGACCAGCGTGATGTCGACGGCAAAGGACGCCTCGACCTGGCTCACCACGCTGTCGACGCAGCCAGCCAGCGTCACGCCTCGCGGGTCGTCGTCGATGCCGAGCCCGGGGCACGTCGGGGCCCACACCCGGTGGCCGGCGGCGCGCAGCTTGCTCGCCACCGGCTGCCAGGCCCATCCGCCGTGCCATGCCCCGTGCACCAGCACGAAGTTCTCTGTCATGGTGACCTCCTCGTCAAGGGCGGGATTCCAGCACCACGTCCCGGACGAATGTATCGGCCGGGCCGTGCAGCGCGTCGTGGGCGGCGGTGAACAGCGCGTGGGCGCGGCGTCCCTGCCACCCCTCGGGCAGCAGCGCGGCCGGCAGGTCCGGATCGCGGAACGGCAGCGCCCGGTACGACGCCACGAGTTCCACCTGGCGCCGCAGCGCCTCCGGGCCGCGCAGCGCGGCCAGCTCGGGAGCGGCGGGCAGTTGCTGGTAGGCGCTGATCAGCTCCACGTAGTCCCGGCCGAGGCCGTCCAGGTCCCAGCAGCGGAACGCCATCTCGCGGTCCGCGGCGCGGTTCAGCGCCTGGCTTTCCAGCAGGTCCATGCGGGTGGCGGACAGGTCCGCGAGCGCGCCGCGCACGGTGTCGAGCCGTGGGTGCGGGCTGATCCAGGTGGCCGCGGCCAGCGGCCCGAACCCGTGCCAGGCGAGCGTCCGGCGGACCCGGTCGCGCTCCCCGCGGCTCTCCTCGGGCACCGCGTAGATGACCATGCGCCAGATGCCGTCCCAGTCGTCACGGCCGCGGTCGAAGATGCGCGCCCGGCCCTCGTCGAGCATCTTGATGCTCCGGGCGGTGAGCGCGTAGCTGGTCTGCCGCCCGTCGCGGCAGGTGGTGAACCAGCCCTCCCGGCGCATCCGGGATAGCGCCACCCGGCTCGTGCTCTCCCCGATCCCGAACACGTCGAGCAACTGCGTCAGCGCACGCATCGGCACCCGGCCATCATCGATGTAGCGGAGATGGTCGCCGAACAGGTCCCACAGGATGGCCCGCGGCTTCATCGGGGCTCTTTCGCCAGCACCAGACGGGGGGTTGCCATCACGAGCATGAGCGCTATTATGTTTCATAATCTCTCCGCTCGTCAATAGATCGAAACATATGGGAGTTCACGTGCGGATAGCCTGCCTCGGCGGCGGCCCCGGAGGCCTGCTGGCCGCCCTGCTGGCCAAGCGCAGCGACCCGAACCGCGAGGTCACCGTGTACGAGCGCAACCGGGCCGGCGACACGTTCGGCTTCGGCGTAGTCTTCTCCGACGCCACCCTGGACGGCATCGACGCCGCCGATCCGGTGCTGCGCCGCGCGCTGACCGAGCACGGCGTGCACTGGGACCCGATCGAGGTGCGGCTGAGGGGGGAGCGGTGGCGGTTCGGCGGCAACGGCATGGCCGCCGTGGCCCGCCGGACGCTGCTGTCGCTGCTCCAGCAGCGGGCGCTGGACGCCGGGGTGGACATCCGTTTCTCCGCGCCCACCCAGCCGGACGACCTGCTCGAAGCCGGATACGACCTGGTGGTCGCGGCGGACGGCGCGAACTCACTGATGCGGGCCCGCTTTTCCGAGGTGTTCAGCCCGAGCGTGGTGACCGCGACGGCGAAGTTCATCTGGTTCGGCACCACGTACCGGTTCGACGGGCTGACCTTCGTGCACGAGCAGAGCCCGGACGGGGTGTTCGCGGTGCACGGCTACCCCATCGGCAACGGCGTCTCGACGTTCATCGTGGAGACCGATGAGCCGTCCTGGCGCGCGGCGGGCCTGGACGGGTTCGACGTCAGCCAGCCGCCGGGACCCAGCGACGAGGTCACTCGGGCCTACCTGGAAAAGCTCTTCGCCGAGCAGATCGGCGGCGGCCCGCTGCTGGTGAACAACTCGCGGTGGGGGAACTTCCGCACCTGGCGCACGCAGCGATGGCGGCACCGGGCGGGCCGGACCGCGGTGGCCCTGCTCGGCGACGCCGCGCACACCGCGCACTTCTCCGTCGGTTCGGGCACCAAGATGGCCATGGAGGACGCGATCGCGCTGGTGGCGGCCCTGGACTCCCGCGCCCCAAGCCCCAGCCCCGGGCCCGACGCAGTAGACGCGGCGCTGGCCGAGTACGAAGCCGCCCGCCGGCCGCGGGTGACCAGGATCCAGGACGCGGCCCGGCCCTCGCTGTCCTGGTGGGAGCACTTCGGCCGCTCCTACTTGCACCTGCCGCCGTGGCAGTTCGCCTTCCACTTCTTCAGCCGCTCCCTGCCCGAGTCCAAGCTGCGCCAGCGCGACGCGGGGTTCGTCGAGTCGGTGCACGAGGCCTGGCGGGCCGCCCACGGGTCGGACCCGCTGCACACCCCGATCGACATCGCGGGCGCGGCGCAGCCAGACCGGATTGTGCCGGTCACCGGCGGCGTGGCCCGGCTGGCCGCTGGCCCGCTGCCGCTCTGCTGGCCCGGGGGGACGACCCCCCGGAACCCCCCGCTGCGCTGGCCCGGGGGGACGACCCCCCGGAACCCCCCGCTGCGCTGGCCCGGGGGGACGACCCCCCGGAACCCCCCGCCGGGTCGGCCCGGGGACGGTCGGTGGAGCGTGCGGGTGAGCGCCCCGGACACCGAGGCGGGCATCGACCTGGCCGTGGAGGCGGCGGCCCGCGGGCTCGCGGCGGGCGCCTGCCTGGTGGCGGTCGGCGACGGCACCACCCTGACCCGGCGGCTGGTCTGCGAGGCCGCCCGGCTGGGGCTCGGCGCGGTGACCATGCTCCTCGAGAACGCAAACGAGGACGCCGCCCGCACCGCCATCCTGTCCGGCCGGGCCGACCTCGTCGGGATACCCGCGCGTCCCGCGACCCAAGGAGGCACGCGATGATCACGCCGATCGCCGACGGGATCGTGCCCTGGCCCAGAGACCTCGCCCAGGAATACAGAGCCGAGGGATGGTGGCGCGGGCAGGCCCTCGGCGCCGGGATCGCCGCCGTCGCCGACGTCAGGAAGACCGCGACGGCCCTCGTCGACGGCGCGACCCGGATCAGCTATGAATCCCTGATGGCCAGGGCCGATGCGCTGGCCGGCCGGCTCACAGGCGGGCTCGGCCTGCAGCGCGGCGACCGGATCGTCGTCCAGCTGCCGAACGGCTGGCAGTTCGTCGTGCTCACCCTCGGCTGCCTGCGCGCCGGGATCGTCCCGGTCATGGCCCTGCCCGCGCACCGCCAGCACGAGCTGGCCTACCTGTGCCAGCACAGCGAGGCCCGCGCCCTGGCCGTGCCCGGGGTGCTGCGCGGGTTCGACCACCAGGCGATGGCCGAGCAGCTGCGGGCCGGCTCGCCGGCCCTGGAGCACATCCTGGTCGCCGGGGCGGACCCGCGCCACGCCGACCTGACCGCACTGTGCGCGGAGCCCTCAGGACCCGCGGCAGAACCCGGGCCGCGCCCGGACCCGGCCGACGTCGCGGTGTTCCTGCTCTCCGGCGGGACCACCGGGCTGCCGAAGCTGATCGCCCGCACCCACGACGACTACTCCTACAACGCGCGCGCCTCCGCGCAGCTGTGCCGTCTCGGCGAGGGCACCGTCTACCTCGTCGCCCTGCCCGCCTCGCACAACTTCCCGCTCGCCTGCCCGGGCCTGCTCGGCACCCTGCTGTCCGGCGGGCGGGTGGTCATGCTCGCCTCGCCGCAGCCGCCGGACGCGTTCGCCGCGATCGAGCAGGAGGGCGTCACGATCACCGCCGTCGTGCCCGCGGTAGCCCAGCGCTGGCTGGCCCATGCCGCGGAGCACGGGTCAACCAAACTGCACACGCTAAAGGTGCTGCAGGTCGGCGGCGCCCGCCTCGCCGACGAGCTGGCCGGGCGAATAAAGCCGGTCCTCGGCGCGACGCTCCAGCAGGTGTTCGGCATGGCCGAGGGGCTGCTGAACTACACCCGGCTGGACGATCCGGACGAGGTGATCTGCGGCACTCAAGGCCGGCCGCTGAGCCCGGGCGACGAGGTGCGCATCGTGGACAGCGAAGGGAACGACCGGCCCGACGGTCAGCCGGGCGCGCTGCTGACCCGCGGGCCGTACACGCCGCGCGGTTACTACCGGGCGCCGGAGCAGAATGCCCGCGCCTTCACTGCGGACGGCTGGTACGCCAGCGGCGACGTGGTGCGCCGCCGGCCGGACGGCAACCTCGTGGTCGAGGGCCGGGACAAGGACATGATCAACCGGGGCGGGGAGAAGATCTCGGCCGAGGAGGTGGAGAACCTCGTCTACCGGATGCCTGAGATCGCCCAGGTCGCCGCCGTGGCCGCGCCCGACGCCGAACTCGGCGAGCGGATCTGCCTGTTCGTGGTGCCGCAGCCCGGGCAGGACATCACCCTGGGCGCGATCAGGGATGGCATGGCGGCGGCCGGGGTAGCGAGGTTCAAGTGGCCGGAACGACTGGAGGTCGTGGCCGAGTTGCCCGTCACCAAGGTGGGCAAGCTGGACAAGAAGGCGCTCCGCGACATTCTGACGGGCGACATGCTCGGGAGGAACACCGCATGACTGACACCGACACAAGGGCTGAGACCGGCTTCAATAGCCCCGAGCACCAGGCCAGGCTGGCCGAGCTGTACCGCGACTTCGAGGCCGCCGGGATGACCCCGCTGTGGCTGACCCGTGAGGGCCTGATGCCCTTCCACCCCCAGCCGCGGGCGGTGCCGCACCTGTGGCGCTGGACGGACCTGCTGCCGCTGGCCGCGCGCAGCGCCGAGCTCGTCCCGGTCGGCCGCGGCGGTGAGCGCCGCGCGATCAGCCTGGGCAACCCGGGGCTGTCCGGCGACCCCTACACCACGCCCACCCTGTGGGCGGCGATCCAGTACCTGGCCCCCCGCGAGGACGCCCCGGAACACCGGCACAGCCAGTCGGCGTTCCGGTTCGTCCTGCAGGGCGAGGGGGTGTGGACGGTCGTGGACGGGGACCCGGTCGCGATGCGCCGGGGCGACCTGCTGCTGACGCCCGGCTGGGCGTTCCACGGCCACCAGAACGTCTCCGACACCCCGATGGCCTGGCTGGACGGGCTCGACATCCCGCTGGTCGCCGAGACCGACCAGGGTTTCTTCGAGTTCGGCCCGGACCAGGTCCGCACCAAGGCCACGCCGGAGCGCAGCCATTCCGAACGGCTCTGGGGCGGGCCCGGGCTCACCCCGGTCGCGCTGGCCGGGACCCGCCCGGCCTCGCCGCTGGTCGCCTACCGCTGGGCGCACACCGATGCGGCCCTGACGGCCCAGCTCGAGCTCGAGGAAGAAGGCGTCGAGGGCGTACTCGAACCGGGCCACGCCGCCGTCAGGTACACCAACCCGACCAGCGGCGGGGACGCGCTGACGACCATGCGGACGGAGTTCCACCGGCTGCGCGCGGGCGCCGCCACCCGCCCGTCGCGCACCTCCGCGTCCTCCGTCTGGCAGGTCTTCGACGGCGTCGGCTCGGTCCGGCTGAACGACCAGCAGCGCCCGCTGGAACGCGGTGACATCATCGCGGTCCCGGCCTGGACCGAGTTCGCTCTGCAGGCCGCCAGCCAGCTGGACCTGTTCACCTTCTCCGACGCCCCGGTGTTCGAGAAGCTGAACCTCCTCCGCACCGAGGTCAGTTGACGATCTTGATCGCGCTGGACCAGTTGGTGCCCAGGGTCTGCTGCAGGGTCATGTGCAGGAACTGGAAGCCTTCGAGCTCGCGGGCGCGCTTGAGCGGTCCGGCGTCGATGGGGCGCAGGCCGCCGGAGGCGGCCAGGTCGGCGACCGCCTGCTTGGCGCCGGCGTCGTCGCCCGCGATGAACACGTCCAGCGGAGCGCCGCCCACCTCCCCGGCCACCAGGGTGCCGGCGAACGTGGTGTTGAACGCCTTGACCACGCGGGCGCCCGGGGCGGCCGCGGCGATCTGCTCGGCGGCCGACGTGCCCGGCGACACGACCAGGGAGTCGAAGGTGGCGAAGTCGACCGGGTTGGAGATGTCGACCACGATCTGGCCGGCCAGCTCCTCGCGGTTAGCCGCCGCGACCTGCTCGGCCGCCGCGAACGGCAGGGCCAGCACGACGATCCCGGCCAGCCCAGTGCTAGCCAGCCCAGTGCTAGCCAGCCCAGTGCTAGCCAGCCCAGTGCTAGCCGACACGGTGCCGGCCTCGGCGACGTCGGCGCCGGGCACGCGCTGGCGCAGGTCCTCGGCGAGCGACTTGGCCTTGGCCGGGTCGCGGTCGGTGAGCCGGACGCTGTGCCCGCCGGCCAGGGCGCGGGTGGCGATGCCGGACGCCATATTGCCGGCGCCGACGATGGTGATCTGCATGATCGTGCTCCTCCTCGGGTAGTTCAAATTTGAACATCTAGGCCAACCGTACCCGATAATTCAAATTTGAACAACCCTTGGACCCGAACGAGCGTGGTGCGTGCCCCGGCGCCGGCCAGGTCCGTTCGGCTCCGGTCAGTCTGGCCGGGTGGCGGCGCGGCGGCTGACCTCGCCGAGGGCGTCGGCCAGGACCCCGAGCTGCTCCGGCGTGAGCACGTCGATGAGCAGTTCGCGGACCAGGGCGACGTGGCCGGGGGCGGCCTGCTCGAGCCGGCGCCGGCCGGCCTCGGTGAGGACGGCGAAGACGCCGCGCACGTCCGACGGGCAGGACCGGCGGGCGACCAGGCCCGCCTTCTCCAGCTGCGTGACCTGATAGGTCAGCCCGCTCTTGGAGGTCAGCAGGGTGTCGGCCAGGTCGGTCATGCGCAGTTCGCCGTCCGGGGCGGCGGCCAGCCGGACCAGGATCTCGTACTGCGGGTGGGACAGCCCGACGGCGTCCTTGAGCTGCTGGTCGACCCGCCGGTCGATCAGCGCCCCGGCGGCCAGGAAGGCCTGCCAGGCCCGCATCTCGTCCTCATCCAGCCACTTCACCGCGCCCACACCCGTATCCTACGCCAGTTGTACAAATTTGAATCACCATGCACTTCAGGCCGGGCGGTAGCGGATGTGGATGTTCTTCTGCTGGGTGAAGTCGAGCAGTTCGTCCAGGCATTCCTCGCGCCCGATGCCCGACTGCTTGTATCCGCCGAAGCCGGCGCCGGGGAAATGCCTGGCGACCTCGTTCACCCAGACGTAGCCCGCCTCGGCCGCGGCGGCGGTCTCGTGCGCCACGGCGAGGTCATTGGTCCAGATCGAGCAGGTCAGCCCGTACGGGGTGCTGTTGACGTCGGCCAGCATGGCCTGCGGGTCGTCCCAGCGGAGCACGCAGAGCACCGGTCCGAAGATCTCCTCGCGGGCGATCGTCATGTCCTGGGTGACGTCGGCGAAGACCGTCGGCTCGATGAAGCAGCCCTCGGCCAGCCCGGGGTCGGGCGGCGGGCCTCCGCCGGCCACCAGCCGCGCGCCTTCGGCCTGGCCCTGGGCGATGAAGCCGAGCACCCGCTCGTAGTGGCCGCGGCTGACCAGGGCGCCCATGGTGGTGGCCGGGTCTTCCGGCGGCCCGGGCCGGATTTGCTTCAGCTCGTCCTGGACCCGGTCGAGCACCTCGTCGTGGATGGCGTCGTGCAGGAAGGCGCGGCTGGTGGAGCCGCACGACTGGCCGCACCAGCCGAAGTTCATGCCCGCGACGACCGCGCGCGCGACCGCGCCGGGTTCGGCGTCGGGATAAGCGATCAGCGCGTTCTTGCCGCCCAGCTCGAGCAGGACGGGCCGGATGTGGTCGGCGCCGGCCCGGATCACCGCCCGGCCCGCGTTAACGCTGCCGATCAACGCCACCTTCGCGACCCCGGGATGGCCGGCCAGCGCCGCCCCGGTCGCGCCGTCGCCGGTCACCACGGAGAAGACCCCGGCCGGGAACAGGTCCGCGACCAGCTCGGTCATCCGCAGCGCGGACAGCGGCGCCTGCTCGGGCGGCTTGACGATCACCGCGTTGCCGGCCGCCAGGGCCGACGCGGGCTTGCCCGCGCAGAACATGAACGGGTGGTTGAACGGGATGATGCGGACCACGACGCCGAGCGGCTCACGCACCGAGAAGTTCACCACGCCCGGCCCCATCGGCACCGACGTGCCCTTCATCTCGGTCACCAGGCCGGCGAAGAAGTCGAGCTGCGCGACCGCGGTGTCCACGTCCTTGCGCAGCTCGCGCACCGGGCTGCCGCCGTCGACGGCGTCGATCCAGGCCAGTTCCTCGCGGTGGGCCGCCAGGCGGCGGGCCATCTCGCGAAGCACGCGGGCGCGGTCGAGCGGGGCGACCTGGCGCCACTCGGCGAAGCCCGCCCGCGCCGCGGCCACGGCCCGGTCCACGTCCTGCGCCCCGGCCACGGCGAAGCTCCCCAGCGCCTGGCCGGCGGACGGGCTGACGGTCGCCGCCGTGCCCCCGGCGGCCTCGTGCCACCCGCCGCCGTAGAACAGGCCGCGGTGAGCTGGTAGCTGGAACTGGTTCATGCCTTCCTCTCCCGGCCGAGCAACGACGACATCGCCTCCCGCAGACTACGCTCGGGGTCTTCCGGCAGGCCCATCGAGCGCCAGCCGACGTGCTTGTCGGGGCGCACCAGGATCGCGCCGTCCTCCGCCACCTCGCGGATCCGGGCCCAGTCGTAGTAGATGTCGGTGACCTCGCGCCCGGGGCCGATGATCACGGCCTCGAGCGGGACGCCGAGGTCGTGCGCGACCTTCCCGGCGGCGCCGGCCCACCCCTCGCCGGCGATCCCGGTGATCAGCGTGAACCTGGTGAACGGGGCCAGGTCGAGGGTGGAGAGCTTGCGCATGCTGTCTCCCACCCAGACGTGCGGGAGCCTGGACCCGGGGACGGTCGACGGCTGATAGTAGAGCTCAGGGTCGCGGTCCGGCTCGGGCCGCGCGGACCCGTCGGGGACGATCGCCGCGGACTGGTAGAACTGCCCGAGCTCGACGCCGTGCGCGTTGAACTCGTAGTCCTTGAGCTCCATCGCCGTGACCAGGGCCGCCCGCTTGGCCGCGCCCCGGGCCGTATTGGCCTTGCGCTCCTCGATCTGCTCGGCCATCTCCGCTTCTGTCTTCGCCTCGGTCATCCCGAGCGCCTCGAAGAACTGGCCGAACTCCCGGCTCGACTGGTTGGCCCGCAGCACGATCTGGCGGGCCACCGGCGCGCGTTCGGCCGAGTAGGTGTCGAGCAGCGAAGGGGCGGCCTGACCGCGCAGCACCGCCGCGAGCTTCCAGGACAGGTTGTAGGAGTCCTGCACCGAGGTGTTGGACCCGAGCCCGTTGCTCGGCGGATGACGGTGGACCGCGTCGCCGGCGCAGAACACCCGGCCCGCCTGCAGGTGCGTGGCGTACATCTCGTTGTTGCCCCACAGCGAGGTGCCGGTGATCTCGACCTCGAGCTCGGGCAGGCCGACCAGGCTGCGGACGATCTGCGTGGCGGCCTGCTCGTCGACCACCGGCGGCGGCTCGCTGATGTCGTAGCCCCAGACGATGAGCCACTCGTGCCACGGCCGGATCATGCGGACCAGGCCGGTGCCGATCCCGCCGACGTTCGACCCGGGCTGGATCACCCAGTAGAGCACCGAGGGGCGATGCCCCACGTAGGCGGAGATGTCGGCCTTGAAGGTGATGTTCATCGAGCCGGCGATGTCCATCTGCCCTTCCATCGGCAGGCCGATGTC
>WNGK01007768.1_pt1 | contig 11209 bp, 7 predicted proteins | sample 5400601 | NCBI WGS metagenome assembly WNGK01 (sample SAMN13153376, study PRJNA577476) | soil metagenome | isolation source: 60 cm soil or saprolite under Garry oak tree replicate 1 | place: USA:California | collected 2016-06-15
TTTCCAGCCGCCCGCACGCTCGCAGCAGCGCCGCCGCCGCGAGAAAGTTGCCGATCCAGATCGATTCGAGGTACGTGGAGAAGAACAGCCGACTCGGTCCCAGGACGTTGTCCTGGTTCGCGTATCCCCAATAGGTCCGAGTGTACGCGCGCAGAATCTCGACGGCTCGACCCGCCGCCGCAGCGTTGTCTGCGAGCGCGGCCAGCGTCGCCAGGTGCGCAGCGCGCTCTGCGAGCCACAGGTGCTGGTAGCGTGCCCAGTGACGGTCGTGACGCTCGCCGGTGAAGGACTTACCGCACCGAGGGCAGTGGTGCGCAGTCGAGCTCCACGGGTCGAATACGAGACCGGCTCCGTCCTCGGGACACACCCCGCCGTCGCTCGAGAGCAGCGCTTTCGACTCCGGCACGGGCGGGAGGCGGTCTAACAGCGGCGCCGCGCGCTCGGTGAGGTGGGCGAGCAGCGCTGCAAGATCCGGCGCGGCGGCGATCTCCGCCCGGCGCGCCGCGAGCTCCTCGGCGGTCACCAAGCGCGGACCCCTTCGGCCGACCACTGCACGGGGAGGACTGTCGCGCCAGCGGCACGCGCGGCGGCGACCGCCGGCGCGGAATCGTCCCCAGTGATGAAGAACATGGAGCCTCCGGCGCCCGACCCCGCTGCCTTTCCGCCGAGCGCGCCCGCAGTCCGTAACGCACTCTCGAGCCGGGCCATTTCCGGCGTGCACATCGCTGGATCGAGCGTCTGCTGATGCGTCCAGTTCTCGGAGAGCAGGGCCGCCACGCGGGCGGTGTCTCCCGCGCGCAGCGCCTCCGCCATCGTCGCGGCCAGGTCCTTCATCGCGCGCAGTGCGCCGGTGACCCGTGGCTCGCCGCGCTCGTACGCGGCCATCACGCGAGCGATCGTGTCCCCCGACACGCGCGACCGGCCCGTATAACACAGCACCGTGCGCCGCTCGAGTGCTGCCGCGAACGCGGGATCGAGGGTGATCGGCTCGACCCCGACGTCCGGATCGCGGAACGTGAGTCGCTGAAAGCCCCCGAGCGCCGCGGCGTACTGGTCCTGTTTGCCGCCGGGGATCTTCGCCTCGACGGCCTCGAGGTACCACGCCTGCTCGGCGATCTCGCGCCCGGTCAACCGCTCGGCGCGCGCCAACGCCAGGGCCGCGACCAGCGCGACATCCATGGCCCCGGAGCTGCCGAGTCCCGATCCGGGGGGCGCGTCGCAGCGCGTCGTGATCGTACACGCCGCTTGCACGGGAAGCATGCGCAGCGCGGCCTTGAGGAGATCGAGCCGGCCGTCGAGCACCAGGCCACCCGAGTCTGCACACTCGAGCTCTTCACCCAGATCCTCGGCGACGAGCCGGATCAGGCGTCCGCCGAGCTGAACGGCGACCCGGGCCGTGAGCGCGATCGCCCCATTCACGACGACGCCGCCCTCCCGCGCCGAAAACGGCGGGACATCGGTCCACCCGCCGGCGAAGTCGAGACGTACTGGGGCCGTCGCGTGGAATTCGGCGGGGAGATCACGCCGTCTCACGGCGCCGTCCGCCATGCGGCGACGGTCGGCAGCTCTCCCCGCAAGTCCATCCGCACGCCCGAGACCCGACGGTTCATCCCCTGCACGCCCCGCATATGGTAGAGGAACGCGACGGGGAGCGAATCCCGGAACAGGCGCTGGGTCCGCGCGGCATCGGCGCCGGGACGCAACCCGGCCAGCTCGGCGAGCGTCGTCAGGTAGCCGAGGCCCGGATCGCCCGGGGTACCGAGCACGGCCGCCGTGAAATCCCGCTGGCGGCCATTGACCCGCGCGAGGAACGCCGTGAGCTCGAGCTGCCGGATCGCGACGTCGAAGCCCACGGCCGCGAGTCGGGCCTGGATCATCTGCTCGAGCGCCGCCTCCCCACTCCCGACGGTGAGCAGCTCGAACGCGATCCGTCGGCCGCCGAGCAGGCGGCGTGCGGAGTCCGGGTTCGTGGGCACGGGGCGCACCGGCACATATCCCGGAACGTCCGGTGGCACAGGCCCGTCGGCCACCGAGCCGAAGCCGTAGAGGTAGCCATCGACGATCTCGCGGCGATCGAGCGCCAGCGCGGCAGCGAGCCGCACCCGGGGATCGTCGAACGGCGGGCCGCGCGTGTTGAACACGATCCCGTACGGCATGATCAACGGGTAGTCGAGCACCGTGAGCGCCGGGTTGTTGCGGACGACCGTGGCGTGCGCGGGCTGGATGCCGGCGAAGTCGATCTCGCCCGCCGTGAGCGCGGCGAGCTTGGTCGTCGGCTCGTCCACGACGACCACGATGAACTGGTCGAGCGCCGGCGGCCCGCCGAGCGCGGCCGGGAAGCCCGGATTGGCCGCGAACACCCAGCGGCGGCCCGGCTCGTGCGCGACGAAGCGAAACGGTCCGTTTCCGATCGGGTGCTCGTTCCACGCGGCGCGTCGCAGCTCCGCGCGGGGAACCGAGTCGAGCAGGTGCGCGGGCAGAATGGCCAAATCCGTGAGGACGTCCGGTATCGCATCCCGGGGATTGGCGAACCGAACCACGACCGTGGAATCGTTGGGGTCGTTCACGAACGCCACGTCCGCGAAATCGTTCAGCCGCGGATACCCGGTCGCCGCGTCTCTCGCGGCCGAGAGGGTCCACGCGACGTCGCGGGCCGTCGTCGGCACCCCGTCGTCCCAGCGCGCGCCCGGCTGCAGCCGGAAGGTGAGGCTCTTCCGATCTTCCGACCACGTCCACGCGCGCGCGAGATAAGGCCGGGCCACGAGGGCCGAGTCGTAGCGCACCAGCGTGGTGAGCAGCACGTAGCGCTCCACCTGCTTGGCGAGCGGGTGCACCGTGAGCAGCGGGTTCACGCTCTGGAGATCCGCCCCCGAAGCGTAGACCACGGTGCGACCCCGATGCGCGGCCCCGGAGCCGCACGCCGCGATCACCGTCCCGCCCGTTACCAGCCAAAGCGCTCGTCGCCGCACGTCCGGATTCTAGCGGGGCTCCGCGGGTCGCGCGAGATTCGGCGCATGCTCGTCCACCTGGGGGCCCGCGCCCTGGCCGGGGCCTGTGTCGTCGCAGGCGTGGTCACGCTCACGTTCCTGCTGGTTCGGCTCGCGCCGGGGGATCCCGTGGAACGCCTGCTCGGGCCGACCGCCACGCCCGCGCAGCTCGCGGCCCAGCGCCGCGCCCTCGGCCTCGACCGACCTCTCGCCGCGCAGTACGCAATCTGGCTCGGCAAGTTCGCCCGCGGGGACTGGGGCCGGAGCATCGCTACCGGCCGCCCGGTGCGCGTCCTGCTCGGCGACGCGGTGCCCGCGACGCTGGCGCTCGTGGGCAGCTCGCTCGTGTTGAGCTACCTGCTCGGCCTCGCCGTTGGTGCGTGGCAATCCGCCGCCGGCCCCCGCGTCGACGCGGCGCTCTCCATCACGACCGTCACGCTGTTCGCGCTGCCGGGATACTGGCTCGGGCTGATGCTCGTCATGGCGTTCACGTACTGGGCGCATTGGCTCCCCGCGTTCGGCTCGGCCGGGCTCGACGCCGACGTGCTCACCGGTTGGAGCCGTCTGGTCGACCGGCTGCGGCACGTCGCGCTGCCGCTCGCCACCCTCACGCTGATCGGCGTCGGCGGAGCCGCACGGTACGTGCGCGGCGCGATGCGCGACGTGGTGAGCCAGCCGTTCGTGAGAACGGCGGAGGCCAAGGGGCTGTCACCGTTCCACGTGACACGACGACACGTTGCACGGAACGCCATGATCCCGGTCGTCACCCTGCTCGGGCTCTCCCTCCCGGCGCTGTTCTCGGGTGCGGTGTTCGTGGAGGCCGTGTTCGCGTGGCCCGGCGTTGGTCGGCGCCTCGTCGAGGCGGTCCAGGCCCGCGACTACCCGGTCGTCATGGCGGCCACCGTAGTGACCGCCGTGTTGGTCGTCGCAGGAAACCTCCTGACCGACGTGGCCGTCGCGTGGATCGACCCGCGGATACGGCGCGGGAACGGAGAGACGTGAGGAGACTCTGGCGGGACCGCCGGGCCACCTTCGGCGTCGCGGTGCTCGCGATCGTGACCGGCGCGGCCGTCGCCGGGCCGCTCGTCTCGACCGGCCGTCCGACGGCGCAGCACGACATCGTGGCGACGCGATTTCTGCGGCCCCTCACCACGGACCACTCCGGCAGCTTCCATCCGCTGGGCACCGACCGGTTCGGACGTGACGTCTGGACCCGGCTGATCTACGGAGCGCGCGTCTCACTCGCCGTCGGAGCGCTGGCCGTCCTGCTCTCGGTCGTGATCGGCGTGCTGGTGGGCGGTGCCGCGGGTTTCTGGCCGGGCCCCGTGCGCACGTCGCTGCTCGCCCTCACCGACTTCGTCCTCGCCCTCCCACGCGTGGTCCTCCTGCTGGTGCTCGCGGCCATGACCCCGCCGAGCGCCGAGCTCGTCGTCGTGGTCCTGGGTCTCACCGGTTGGATGTCGGTCGCGCGGCTGGTGCAGGGCGAGGTGCGGTCGCTCGCCGCGCGCCCGTTTGTCGAAGGAGCCGTCGCGCTCGGGCTGCGGCGGGGTCGCGTGCTGGTGCGCCACATCCTCCCGAACGCCCTCACGCCCGTGATCGTCTCGGCAGCGCTGGGTCTGGGGAACGCGATCATGCTCGAAGCCGGGCTGTCGTTCCTCGGGCTGGGCGTCCAACCGCCCACGCCGTCCTGGGGCAACATGATCGCGTCGGGACGGGATACGCTGGTCAATGCGCCCTGGGTTGCGGCGGCGCCGGGCGTCGCGCTGGTGCTGGTCGTCGTAGCGTGCACCCTGCTGGGAGATGCACTCCAGGATGCCCTCAATCCAAATAGGTATCAGACGGTGAGGTAGACGCCGAGATGCCGAGACGCGGAGTGGATATGAGGAGCGAGGTCGCAGGAAAACCCTACCCACTTAACCCTCACATCCACTTGGCGACTCAGCGACTGAGCGTCTACCTCGCCGTCTCGCCGCCTAGGGTTCGGAGCACCGCCTCATTCAATTCATGCCCGCCGTCGTACGGGACCTCTTTATACGGAATTGTGTGCTGACGCAGCCGGGCGGTGATGGCCTGTATGACTTTCGATGTGATGTACTCGTCCGAGCGCCCGTAGACGAGGGTCATCCGCGCGGCGCGCAACCGACCCACGACCGCGTCGACGGTGAGGTCGAGGTCGGGTGGAAACTCGCCGCCCCACAAGGTGAGACGATCGATCTTGGCCTTCCCCAGGGCCGCCCAGCGGCTGACCGTGGAGGCGCCCTGGGAATATCCCAGCGCGTGCACGGTCACGCGCACGCGATCGAGCGACGTGAACACGTCCGCACACACGGCATCGAGGTACGCGACGTAGTCATCGATCTCGGCGAGGCGATCCTCCCGCGTCATCCAGCTCGCGCCGACGCGCCGCTCCGTCGGGCTCTCGCTCAGATAGAAGCGGGACAGCCCCTCAGGCGCCACGAGATAGCGCCGCCCGTCGTCGAGCACGCGCAGCTTCTCAAGGAATCGTGCCGCGAGCTGGCCGTACCCGTGGCAAGCGAACCAGACCTCCCCCACCTCCGACGAGCTATTGCCCATAGTGAAGTACCGCGCGGTACGCGACACACCGATGTGGTGCTCTTGCATGTACCCTTCCCCCAATGCGGAATGCGGAGTGTGGAATGCGGAATGTAAAGGTGAGCGTCACGCCGCGAATGACCTTACACTGCAGTTCCGCATTCCGACTTCCGCATTCCGCATTCAGGTCACTAGAATGGTCACGACCTCGTGCGGCTCGGCGACGAACCGCACCGTCTTGCCCCGCCCCTCGAGCACCAGGGCGACCGATTCGCGCTCGTCGGCGCGCACTCGATGGGCGCTCTTCACGCCCTCACCGAATCGCCAGGCTCCCGCCGTCTTTCGATCGGTGGCGTTGTAGCAGCGCAGCACGAGCGGGGAGCCCTGCTGCGCGGGCTTCACTGTTGAGAGCACGAGTCCCGACCCTTCGAGGGCAATGTCGACCGGCGTCACGGCCGGCTCCACAGCGTCGCGCAGCCAGAACCCACGCAGCGGCAGAAACGCGTCTTCCCACAGCGCCGGCAGCGCGTCGCCGCGCTCGAGTTCGGCTTCCGAGACCGGCGCGACCGCCAACTCCACCCGCGTCCGCCCCGTGCACTGCGCCAGCGGTGTGGACGTGGGCCAGCCCGCGTGGCCCGGTCGGGTAGGGAGGTCGCCGCGCGACATCTCGCCCACCGCGCGCAGCAGTGTGAGCAGCAGGTCGCCCCGCCGCGTCCACTCGTACTCGAAGAAGCCCGGGGCGATGAGCGCTAACCCGCGCGCCCCGGACGCGGCAGCCACGAATCCATGCGCCGGAGCCGTGCGGACCGGCGTCTCGAGGGCATAGTCGGCCGCAGCGACGACGACCGGCGGCCGCGCGACGCTGCCGAACGCCGTCCCCGCGACGGCAGCCGCGCCGGCGAGTCCCGTGGGCAATCGCGCGCGCAGGCGATGCCAGGCCGCCTGATTGTCGATATCGAGGATACAGCGGACCGTGGGACTGTCGGCGTACAGCGTCACCACGAGCCGTATAGCTACGCGTCGCCCGATCTCGAACCGGGCTTCGAGGGCCGCCACGAGGGGCCCGGCGGCGAGTCGCCGGACCTTGATCGGGCCCGCCGCGCGCACCAGCCGATCGCCGGTGGGCGGGCAGTACGTGTAGGTATCACCCGCGTCGCCGCCGTCTTCGATGCGGAGCAGATCCACAAAACGTTGCCCCGAGCGGCGGTCGTGCAACGCGAGTGCCCCGGTGGGCTCGAGCGCGACCTCGATCCAATGGTTGATGAGCGAGCGCCCCTTTACGAACGCGCCTTCCGCAGGCGGTCGAGCACCGCCCACGGCCGTCGCGCCGGGCGCCAGGCCGGCGCTCACCAACCCCAGCCCCGGCACGCTCGGCGCCCGGAACGCGATGCGCACTTCGTCCACCTCGTCCTGGTCCGGATAGTGATGCGCCGCATCGAGCCGCTCGGTCCCGATGCGCCTGTCGAGCAGCTGCACGGGGGCCGAGCGGCCATCCGAGGTTGCGAGCGCGAACGGCCGGTAGCCCGCTCCTTCCCGTGGGACCCGACCCGTGGGCGGACCGACCAGGATATCGCGCCGGAACAGCGTGACATCTGCGATCATGACCCCGCGACGGGGACGCGCCGCGGGATTCCACACGACGAGAGTGGGCGATGGCGATGTCGCGCCGCTGTGCGGCGCATCGGGATCGTGGTGGATCAGGTCGTGCACGCTGCCCCGCACCACCTCCTGCGCCAGCGCCTCGACGCTCGTGAGGCGCGACTCGACGGCGCGCGCGACGTCGTCGCTGGCGCAGCCCGCGATGGCGTCATGGAACTGGGAGCGCACCAACGCTCGCCACGCGAGCTCCAGCGCCGGCCGCCGGTCGCGCCCTCCCGCGCGCCGCGCCAGCGCCGCGAGGGGCTCGGCCAGGCGCACCAGCGCCAGCTCGGCCGCGGAATACCGCCGCTTGAGCGGCGCGCGCGTCCCGTGCACGCCCTGGAGCGTCCACGCGTAGTGATACGACCAGCGCAGCTCTCCTGCGAGGGGCGCCGGCTTCGCGCCGTCCGCGGCGGCTTGAAAGAATTCGTCGAGCCGCGATACGCGGAACGCGCTCTGGGGGTCGAGCTCCGCGAGCAGGTCGCGGAGCCGGGGCACGTCCGGGTGGGCGGCGTGGTGATCGGCGCCGATGAATACGGGGATGTGTTTGCTCGTCGCCCGTTGGACCAGCGGGCCGCGCACGGGAGCCCAGGCGGCGAACAGGCGCTCTGCGTCCGCGGGCAACGCGGCCCCGATTTCGTACCCCGCACGTGGCAGGTGCCACAGCACGACATCCTTCCCGTCGAGCCCGCGCCAGCGGTAGAGGTCCCGCTCCTGCCCTGCCTCGCCACCCAGCCCGCGCCACACGACGCCGTACCGGATCCCGAACTCGCGTGCCAGCGTCGGCCAGGCAGGCGGATGCCCGAATGCGTCGGGCGAGTACAGCACGTCGAGGCGCCCGCCCAACCGCTCCGCATCCGCGGACCCGAGGAGGAGGTTCCGCACCAGCCCCTCGCCCGACGGGATCTGCTCGTCGGGGAGCACGTACCACGGCCCCACCTGCAGGCGGCCCGTTTTCACAAGCGCCCGGACGTCGCCCTCACGGTCCGGGCGGGCCCGCAGATAGTCCTCGAGCAGCACCGTCTGCCCGTCGAGCAGAAAGCTCCGATACCCCGGATCCGCCTGCAGCCGCTCGATGAGATCGTCCACGACCCCTACGAGGCGTGCCTGGAGCGCGGCCCGCGGCAGGTACCACTCGCGGTCCCAGTGGGTGTGGGGGATCAAATGAAAGATCAGCCCCGTCATCGCGCCTAAGGCTAAGGGGCTGCCGGCAGTCCCGCGAGCGGCCATATTGCGACCCATGCTCAAGCGCTCCCTGCTCGCGCTCCCCGCCATCGCGGGCGCGGCGCTGCTCGCCGGCCGTCTCGTCCCGGGCCCGTTGCCCGACGGGTCCACGCTGCTCCCCTCCGGCTGGCGTATCCGTCCCGCCGGGCGCGCCGTCCCCGTCGGCACGCTCCCCTTGAACCTGGTGACGCTGTCCGATGGGTCGGTCGTCGTCACCAACGACGGCTACGGTGCGAACAGCCTGATGCGCATCGACCCCGAGCGTGCCCGTGTCGTGTGGCGCGTGCCACTGTCCGCAGCCTGGCTCGGCCTGGCGCGCGCCGGCCGGGACTGGCGCGACACGGTATGGGCGAGCGGCGGCCCGACGAACCGGGTGTATCGCTTCGCCTGGCAGGGCGGCGCGTCGTGGATCAGGGACAGCGTGGCCCTCGCCGATTCCGGCGCAAAGGTCTACGCGGCCGGCCTCACCCTCCTGCCGCGCCAGGGCCTGGTGGCCGTGGTCGGCAACCTGAGCGATTCGATCTATTTCCTCGACGCGGCCACGCTCCAGCGCCGTGGGGCCGTGGCCGTCGGTCACCGCCCCTACACCGCGGTCGGGGACAACAGCTCGCTGTACGTCAGCAACTGGGGCGACTCGACGGTGACCGTGATCGACCTGTCGGTTAGTCCGCCCGTCCGGCGGTCCGCCCTCTTCGTCGGGCCCCATCCCTCCGCTCTGGCCCTGCGCGGGTCGGAGCTGCTCGTCGCGCTCGCGGGGGCGAACGGGGTGGCGCGCGTCGATCTCGCGACGGGCCAGGTTCGCGAGCAGCTCACGGTGGCGCTTGCCCCGGACGCGCCCCCAGGGAGCGATCCCAATGCGCTCGCCCTGTCCCCCGACGGGCGCACGCTGTACGTCGCCATGGCGGGGAGCAACGCGGTCGCCGTGGTGCGCCTCGGCGCCAAGGGGATGCGCGTCGCCGGCCTCATCCCAGCCGGGTGGTATCCCAGCGCCGTCGCCGCTTCCGCGGACGGGCGCACGCTCTATGTGGCGAACGGCAAGGGCAATGGCTCGGGTGCGAATGCCGACGGGACCTACATCGGCAACGTCATCACCGGGTCGCTGTCCATCATCCCGGTCCCGGACTCGGCAGCGCTCCGGCGCTACACGAGCCAGGTGTACGCCTTGAGTCCGTTTTCCAATGCGCGGCTCCGTCCGACGGTCCGACCCTCCGACCGTCCGCCCGAGCTCAAGCACGTGGTCTACATCATCCGGGAGAACCGCACGTACGATCAGGTGTTCGGCGACGTCGCCCGCGGCAACGGCGACGCGCGCCTCGCGATCTTCGACAACGCCGTGACGCCCAACGCCCACGCGATCGCCGATCGCTGGGTGCTGTTCGACAACTTCTACGTGAACGGCGAGGTCTCGGCCGACGGCCACGAGTGGACCGACCGGGGATATGCCAGCGACTACAACGAGAAGACGTGGCCCCAGATCTATTCGAATCGGCGTGAGTGGGACCTGACGAGCGGAGAGGACCTCGCCAATCCCGGCGGGACCTACCTGTGGGACGCCGCGCAACGCAAGCGACTGTGGGTGGTGAACTTCGGCGAGATGACCGAGTCCGACGACGACTCAACCAGGACGCGCACCGGTCGCACCAACATCCCCGGCCTGAAGGACATCACGGCCGCGAACTACCCCGGCTTCGTGCTGGCCATTCCCGACACGACACGAGCCCGACTGTTCGCCGACTCGGTCACGAGCTGGGACCGGCAGGAGCGCTTCCCGGACCTCGTCATCCTGTGGCTGCCGCGCGACCATACGCTCGGCCGCCAGGCGTCACGACCCACGCCGCGGGCCATGGTGGCGGACAACGATCTCGCGCTCGGTCTCATCGTGGAGCGTCTTTCCGCATCTCCCGCGTGGCCATCGCTCGCCGTCTTCGTCCTCGAAGACGATGCGCAGAATGGTCCGGACCACGTAGACGCGCATCGCTCGGTCCTACTGGTCGCGTCGCCGTACGTCCGCCGCGACGCGGTCGACAGCACGTTCTACACGACCGCGTCCGTCCTGCGCACCATTGAGGAGATCCTCGGCCTCGCGCCACTCAGCCAGTACGATGCCGCAGCCACTCCTCTGTGGAGCGCCTTCACGTGGAGCCCGGACTCGACGACGTTCTCGCATTTACCGAGCACGTGGCCCCTCACCGAACTCAACCCCAGCGCCTTCCGGTCCCGGATCCCCGTCAGTGACCTGGCCGAGGCGGATGAAGCGGACGAGATGGAGTTGAATCGAGAGATCTGGGAGAGCGTGCATCCGGGGTCGGCACCGCCGCCCGTCCGACAATCGTGGGTCATCGGTGAGCGACGTACCGCGAGGTGATCGGGCTCAGGACCGAACCGTAGGGCCAAACAGGTAAAGAGCGACCATCGGTCGATCAGGTAACGTCGTGACGGGCATCACGAAAGCGGGTGATGCGGCCGCGCGGCGCGACTGTCCCACGTCAGCAGCACCGTCGAGCGAGCGACCGACGCCCCGGCCGGACTGCTGCAATTCGGCAGCACATCCTTCGCCCAATCGTTACACGGCTTTCCATCCTTGCGCCGTGCAGTTCGCGCAGTTCTCTTAGATCCTCCTGCATACGGCATGCCGCTTGCGGGCTGACGGCCAGCTTGATGGTCGCGCGCACGTTACACGCCCTAGGGGTGCCATGCGGCGCATCGTACAAGGCCACACCGAAGCCTCGACCAACGATGGTAACCACGGCAGGCTCGTCGGAAGTCCGGCGACGCATCTGGCAGGCGAGGTGCAGCCAGCCGCGCCG
>WNGK01008388.1_pt1 | contig 11209 bp, 7 predicted proteins | sample 5400601 | NCBI WGS metagenome assembly WNGK01 (sample SAMN13153376, study PRJNA577476) | soil metagenome | isolation source: 60 cm soil or saprolite under Garry oak tree replicate 1 | place: USA:California | collected 2016-06-15
AGGATATCATGCAGCGGGTTTGCCAGGATTGTCAAGGTGCATTCATCCTGGAAGCCGCGCGCTCGAATGGCCATATCGTCAGCGCGCGCAAGGGCAACACCGCGTACACGCTGACGGCCCGTGGACGTTCCGCGCATGCGGGCGTCGAGCCGGAGAAGGGACGCAATGCCATCGTAGAACTGGCGCACCAGGTGCTGCAATTTCAGGCGCTCAATGGCTGGCGAGAGGGCATCACTATCAGCGCGGGCGTCGTCTCCGGGGGTACCGCGCCGAATGTCGTACCTGAGTTCGCCCAGGTGGAGTTCGACCTGCGCTTCCTCAACCACGAGGATAGAATTGCGACGGAACAACGTTTTCGGGAGCTGATGGCGCAGAAGTATATACCGGATGTTGAATTGACCCTCGAGGGCGCTCCTGACATCAAAGGGCCGATGGTGTGCACGCCGGAGAGCCTGCAATTGGTCGAGCGAGCGCAGGAGATCGCGCACATGCTGGGCTTTTCCGTCAATCACGTACTGACGGGTGGCGCATCGGATGCCAGTTATACATCCTCCTACGGGGTTCCCTCACTTGATGGCCTGGGTCCTATCGGCGGGCACGACCACAGTCCCTATGAATACCTGCGGCGCGATAGCATTGCGCCGCGCGCAGCTTTGCTCGCGGGGTTGATTGCCTCTATCGGACGAACATAGCAATGAAAAGGAGGGAGTGCAGGTCCCCTTTTAGCCTTGTTCCCCTCCAACCCCTATGCTATAATCTGTGTTGAAAGTGTGTAGCGAACGCACAATCTAGATCCTGATCGCGATTTGGAAGCTCGATATCAATCAATTACGACCACGCCCGATTGGTATCAGACAAATATTCCTTGCCAGGTCGGTTGTCCGGCTCATACCGACGTTGCTACATATATCGGGTTGATTTCACAGGCTCGCTTCGACGAAGCATATCTTTTGAACCGCAAGTGCAACATCGTACCAGGGGTGCTGGGGCGCACCTGCGCTCGTCCCTGTGAACCGGTCTGCCGCCGCAATAAAGTCGATGGAAAACCCATCGCCATCTGCTGGTTAAAGCGCGCAGCCGCCGATCATCGCGAATACCAGCATCGCGCCGAGAAGCCGCCTATCACCAAAGAGAAACAAGTCGCCGTCGTAGGCGCTGGCTCCGCCGGCCTGGCCTGCGCGCGTGATCTGCGTGATATGGGCTATCCTGTCACTATCTACGAATCCGATGGCGTCGCCGGCGGCGTTATGGTCAACGGTATTCCTGTCTGGCGTCTTCCACGCACCGTCACCTATGAAGAGACCACCCAATATATGGCCGATCTCGGAGTTGAGGTCATATATAACACACGTGTCGGGCGCGATATTCAAGTGACCGATCTGCTCAAACAATATGACGCCGTCTACCTCGCGGCTGGCTGCTACATCTCCAATGAGTTAACCGGCCCGGATAACAAGGTTATCCCCGGGGCTGACCTTAAGGGAGTTGAGCACGGCATCAAGCTCCTGTCGAAAACTAACTTTGGCGAACCCGCCTTTATCGGCAAACAGGTCATCGTCCTGGGTGGCGGCTTTACCGCGATGGACTGCTGCCGCACCTCTGTGCGCTTCGGCGCGGATAAAGTCTATGTCCTCTATCGCCGCTCGAAAGAAGAGATGGGTTCCGACGAGTACGAAGTCGATGAGGCTGAACTTGAGCACATCGAGTTTATATATCTCGTCTCGCAGCTTGAAGTCTTGAGCCGTGATGGCGTGCATGTCGGCGGCCTGAAAGTCATTCGCAACAAACTTGGCGATCCCGATGCCAGTGGCCGTCGCCGCCCCATTCCTATTCCCAACAGCGAATTTGTGCTCGAAGCCGATACCATTATTGCCGCCTTCGGCCAGTATAGCGATGCTTCCTGGATACAGGCAAAGGAACTCAAGCTGGAGGTCAACAAACGTAATGGCGTTCCACTGGTTGATCGTGAAACCTGGATGACTAACTATCCCGGCCTGTTCGCAGGTGGCGACTTTACTGATGGCTCGCGCAACCTCATCTCCGCCATTGGTGATGGGCGCGATGCCGCTATCGCCATCAATCTCTACCTCGGTGGGCAGGATAAGCCTGCCGAACCCGCGGAAGAGATCGAATTGCCGGACTACCGCCGCGGTATGGTGGACGACTACGAATCTATCCCATTCGAGATGATGCCTGGCTTGCCGCTCAAGGACCGCTATAGCAATACCCGCGAGACGGAGACCGGCTATACGCCCCAACAGGCTGTAGAGCAGGCGCGGCGTTGCCTGCAATGCCAGTTGAATATCATGATTGACCCCTCAATCTGCATTCTCTGCTCTGGCTGCGTAGACATCTGCCCTTATGACTGCATCAGTATGGAAGGTCTCACTCGCGTCGTAAAGGGCGACCCGATGCATCAGGGTACCGAAAGCTGGCGCGGCGGAGCCGACATGATTATCGACGAGGAGAAGTGCATCCGTTGTGGGCTGTGTATTGTGCGCTGCCCCACCGACGCGATCTCGATGGTGCAATTCGAGGTGGCCAGCCCCAATGACCGCTGGACGGTGTCGAAGATCCCCGTCATCAACATTAAATAGCATGCTGAAAGGCGTGTAGGGACGTGATTTATCGCGTCCCTATGATTCTACATGAGGTTGAGCCAGTTGTTGGACAACAGTGCTCATTGCCTGGTAATTTACCTGAAGGTTTGTCCACCCACTGAGCGGAAATCATCGTCAGTGAGCAACACATGAGGTCAAAATTTTTACGCGAAGGTTTGCGCGAATTGTACCCAATCACTGAGGAACAGGAAGAAAGGCACAGGAGGCAGGAGCACTCCTGTGCGGGTGCTGGCAGTTCGACTAGGTAGGTGCAATGGTATCCTGCCCCTGACCAGCCAGTGCCAGCACGGCTTGCGCTCCTGCCGCGACTCCGCTTCCCTGTGCCTCCCAATGCTCTTCTACTTGTTATGCACGAGCAGGTCGTTGGCGAAGTAGGTGTGATCCCCGTCGAGCCGCAGGTTGTACAGCTGCGTCGCCGGATCTGCTGGTTGACCAACCAGGCTCTGCAACGCAACGGCCTCTATCCGCACGTCAACCGCTTCAGCACTGCTCGCTCTCCCTCTGCCCACCGGTACAGCCGCAGCCGTCAGGGTCAGCAGACGGTCGCCGACGGTCAGCCGACCAACGCGCAGCGCTGAGAGCCCCGCTGGGGTCGCAGCCGGATCGATTGCTTTCCAGCCCTCCTCAGTCATGAAGGGGTGCCCGGCAGTGACGAAGAAGTTGCTCTCGTTGAGCGCGTACAGGTGCCGATGCCCGAGCACTGGTCGCAGGACCTCGGCCACCCGATTGACCCGCCCGGCGCTACCCAGGACCAGATCGTCCACCAGGACGTGCTCGATCGGTCGCGATGTGCCGTCAGCCATCGCGATCAGGGTCCCGGCTGTGAAGCAGCCGGAGCACACTTGAGTGCTGGGGTCGCAGCTGCCTAAACAGCATTGGCTGTCACTGGTGCATGGTTGCCCTAAGTCTATGCAAGGGACGCACTTCCCGTTCTGGCAGTTCCCTGAGCAGCAATTGCTGTTCGTGTCGCAGCCCAGCCCATTGCGGTGGCACTTGGGCGCAGCCAGGGCCGTGCCGATACCGGCCAGGCCAAGGATGCTGCCAAGGGTGGTGGCGGCGATGGTTTTGAGGGCTTGGCGACGGGAAGTAGCAGTCGCTAAGGCTTTGGTCACCTCATCAAATTTGGTTGGGTTCATTTCCGTTCGCTCCTTTCTTTGGGAACGGGTTACACCTCCTCGTGCCAGGTCGGCACGAGGAGAAGGTCAATCGCAGATGCCAGGGAGGAGGGACACAGAAGTTTCCCCCTCTGCTGTCACAGCAGAACCAGGAGAGGGCGTGAGGCTTCCTGTGGAGACGATGGATGGGGCACAGCTGCCACCACGCCCTCACTCCTCTTCACTCCTCCAAGCAGACGCGCTACACGATCATCAGCAAGGGTCAGTCAGAGGCCCGGGCTCTGGTGTCCTGCTCAGCCAAAGCGAGGACAGCTGGTGCTCCTGCTGCCAGCTCCGAGGCGATCTTGCCTTCTGCATCGACCAGTACGGCCATTGGGGTGCCTGTGGCGCCAAACAGCCTCCCCACGCGCATGCCGTCCTGATCGAGCACAACGGGGGAGCGCAGTCCCATCGCCTGGTTGTCGGCCACACTGTCGGTGGAAACCACCAACAGCTTCGGCGCGTCTGCGGGCGGATGGGCCTCCCAGGCTTTCAGGTCGGGGAGCATGCGCTGACAAAAGCCACAACTGGGTCGCCAGAAAAGCACCAGCGTGGCGCTGCCTCGGAAGTCGGAGAGGTGGACAGTGTGGCCGGAGAGATCGGGCAGACCGAACGCCGGGGCAGGTTCACCCATCTTGGGGAAAGCCTCCGGTCGTGGGGCAGCCATGGCCCGCTGCCCATTGCCGAGCGCCTCAGCGGCCATCGGAAGTGTGCCCAGGCCTGCTGGGTTCAGCGTCTGGTCAATCAGCGCACGGATCGCATCAGCCCCCTGGGCCAGCGGACTGCCAATCGTGCCATCGGGGCGGATGAGCACGGCACTGGGCGTCCCATAGGCCTGATAGGCTTGGGCGACTTCACGATCTTTCTGCAGGAGCACATGTGTCATTCCATACTCCGTCACCTTCGGGCGATTGGCCTGGACCGTTCCCCGACTGATGAGCACCACGGCCACTTTCGTCGCATAGTCGCGCTGCCAGCGCCCAATCTCCGGGAGCAGTGCCATGCAGGGGCCACATCCTGAGTCGGAGAAGAGTAACACGACCGGTTTGCCCAGAGTACGCAAGGCCTCCAGGGTAGTGGACTCTCCGGTGAGGGTCGGAAGAGCAAAGCTGGGAGCTGGACTGCCGGTTGCCAGACCAGCCGTCCCTGCCGCCGGTTGTGGCACCGCTGCCAGACCAGCTTCAGCCAACCGAGCCTCTAGCGCCTCGATCCGCAACAGCAAGCGGCCTTGTTGGCTCATGACCTGAAAGAGCACCCAGCCTTCCCCGATGAGCAGAGCGAGCGCCACCACGCCGACCAGCACCTCGATGCGTTGGCTCACCGTCAGGGCAGCCAGCCAGTCCAGTACGCCGGGGCCGGGCGCGCTCCTGCCAAAGACGACCACGACACCGGCGAGAGCAGCCAGCACCAGGTTACGGATCAGGGTCGACCAGCCAGCGGGAGCCGAGTGCAGTTGGCCGAAACAGTGGCAGTCGGGCGTGCGCCCGTGGGCCAGGTTGTAGCCGATGCCGACCACAAAGAGCAGCAGCAAGGCCAGGGCTCCCAGAGCCGCCCACCAAGCAGAGAAGGTGAGAATGAGGGCAACAGCGACCGCCAGTTCCGCCACTGGTAAGAGCATCCCAAATGGGTTGGCAAGCGCAGCAGGCACACCGAAATTGCGCAGGGCCTGCCGCGACCCGGCGAGATCGGCCAGCTTAGCGAGTCCGGCCACGACGAAGATGAGAGCAAGCACTAGACGTGCGAGCAAAAGGACTAGACTCATACGATTCTCTCTTTCATGTCTTTGACACGCGCATCCCTCTCCAACAGGAGAGATGAGCCTGTCCATGGTTTTCCGAGCGCCTGTTCAGCAATAGCAAGCACCCGCTCCTTGGGCAGGTAGTGGGCAAAATGGTGCAGCACCGGGGCGAGATCCAGCCCAAGCTCGGCATGTCCCAGCACATAATTGCGCAGTCTCTCTTCCATCAAGCCTGGGGAGCTCACACGACCAGGTCTGCTGAAACGATGCATCCAACGGAGCCAGGGCAGACAGAGACAGCGTCTGCCCGCCTGCCGGAACTTTTCATGCAGGTAGCCTTCTTCTCCCCCATACCCCCGAAACTGCGGGTGAAAGCCGAGCCAGGCCTGCTTGCGGCAACTGAAGACGCCTAACCCCTGCATGGGGATCTCGAACGGCTCACCGTCTTCGTCCTGCCCTCGTGGGTCCGTGTCCCACCGGCCCCACCTCTGCTGGCGCCACTCCGGATTCATATGGGTTGCCATGCGTTTCCTATCGTCATAGAGCATGGGGCCCTGGAGCAGATCAAGACAATCAGGATGCGCCCAGTAAAACGCTTTTAAGCGGGCGATGACCCCAGGAGCAAATAACACATGGCTATCACAACAGAGCACCGCCTGGCCACGTGCTTCTCTGAAGAGCACATCCTTTGGCGCCGCTGTCCCAACGCGCCTCGACAGCCTCCAGTCGTAGGAGCAAGCGTCCTTGTTGCGAGAGCACCTGCCACAGCAGCCAGCCTGCTCCGATAAGCCACACGAAGAGCACCAGGAAGCCGAGCAGGGAGAGCAGCTCCATCCCCGTTAGCCGGCTTGTCCACGCCACGGCGGAGAGCGCTTGCTGGCTGCGTCCGAACCAGACGATGCCCCCCGCCAAGAGAGCCAGCACCAGGGTGCGCAGGAGAGTGGACGGACCTAGGGGAGCGGAGTGCAGTCGGCCGAAACAGTGACAGTTGGGGGTGCGTCCGCGCGCCAGGTTGAAACCGATGCCTGCCATAAACAGCAAGAAGAGCACGAGCGCCCCAACTGCACCCCACCAGGCGGAGGCTCTGGGAAGCAACATCACCGCCAGCGCCAGTTCGGTCAGTGGCAGCAGGACGCTCAAGGGGCTGGACAGTCTCCCAGGTACCCCGAAGTCGCGTAAGGCGGCCCTCGATCCGGGGAGGTCGGCCAGCTTGGCGAAGCCAGCCACGCCCAAGACCCCGACGAGGAGCAAACGAACGAGTAGGAGGACAAGACTCATCAGTGTTTCTCCTGGTGACGAGCACAGCTGGAACGGTTCCAGGCAGTCATACAAGCATGAGGCTTCCCCCACCTGGAGGCGAGCCAGGACGCAGACCTCTCATTCCCCGGCTGCTGTGGCCCTGCGAGTGGCGACCAGGACGACAACAAGCCGCCGGAGTTGACTGTCATGCGCCCGTTCCTGCCGACCTTCCAGCAGAGATAACCTTCCCTCGGCCCGTCCCGGTGGTAAACCCGGCGGGTGTACAGACTGCGCCGTTACTAAGCACAAAAACCGGGTGTAGTGCAGATATTTGAGCAGCAGTCCTCGTTCCGAAGACAATCAGATTCGGCGATTCCGCAGCCGCATATACCACTATACGTGTCGCACTGGCCTGAGCAGCAGTCGCTGTCGGCGTGGCAAAAGAAGTCCTCGTTTGGAATACAACTGACGCAGGTGCCAGAGAAGGAGTCACAGCGCCCCGAGCAGCAATCTTGGCCGCTAGTGCACTGGCCCCCATTGGCGACACAAGGGGTGACGCACTGGCCGCTTTGACAGACCTGGCCCGAGGGACAGGGACAGCCACTGTTGCAAGCTGGTAGGGCTGGACAAGTAGTACACTTCCCATTTGCGCAGTATAACCCGCTACAGCAGTTGCTGTTCGTGTCGCAGCCCAGCCCAGCGCGGTGGCACTTGGGCTTAGCAAAGGCGGTACCGATGCCGGCCAGACCAAGGATGCCCCCAAGGGTGGTGGCTACAAAGGTTCTGAGGGCCTGGCGCCGCGAGGTCGGGGTCGCTAGGGCTTTGGTGAGTTCATCAAACTGAGAAGGTTCCATTTCCGTTCGCTCCTTTCATGGTGAACGGGTCACACGTCCTCGTGCCAGGTCGGCACGAGGAGCCAGCACAATAGTTGCAGACGCATGGTGAGGGTCTCAGGAGTCCCTCCGTTGTGACAGCAGCACCAGGCGAGCGCGTGAGGCTTCCGGTTGAGACGATGGATGAGCCACAGCCGCCCCCACGGCTCGGTGCTCTTCCCTCCTGCATTCCTCCAAGGAGAGGCACTACACGATCATCAGAAAGGGCTAGTAGGGGAGTTCCGGAAATGTGCAGGGGGTGTGCATGTGTGAGTCGGCTTCCCCGGACTCGCTCACACATGGCGGTTGCGGCTGCTGGCTCTCAGGGAGCGCACCAGCGGCGCAACCGGCTGCACTAGAGGTAATCACCAAAGACACGCGAGAAAAAACGACCAAGCAGACACCAGGAGACAAAGCAAAATACTCCCTTCCACCATTGAATATACCCTCTGCTGGCGTGGTTGTCAATGGTGCCTCAAGTGCCTTGAGAAGCTGGTAGAAAAGAAAATCGAGAGAGACATTTTAGCTACTTTTCTTGGAAATTCGTCCGGATCGAGCATGGCGCATGATATATTCCTCTTCATTGAAGGCAAAAACCGCCAGGAAATGCTATTTTGCATTTCTGTGAGCATTCAGTGAAAAGAGAGTTGGTATGAAAAAGTCACCCGATTCCTCTCCAGAAAGGACTGGTACACCTGGCCTCGATATCTTTAAAATTGCGGGCCAATCAATCTCTGGCTACATTCCAGGTTTGAAAACGGGGAAAAAACAAGAAATTCGCTGCCCGTATACCAGTCTGCCAGAGCAAATGCTTGCGCTCTACCTGGAATACCATCCCCATGTGCGCTTTTACCAGCGAGGTGATGCGAGCGAAACCTTCGCACGAGCGCACCGTCTGCATACGCCGCTGGGTACACCCTATCCCATTTCGTATCTCTACGAGAGCGAACCGCACGAGTATCTGCCTGATTTTGTGGGGACGCTCTGCGATGGGAACCTGTTCATTGCTGAGGCCGGGCTGGAAGAGCAAAAAAGCAAGGGGAAGGCTTTGGCGAAAGCAGTGTTCGATGGTTCACACAAATATTTTTGCGTGAGCTACCGAACATTCCCCCTTCTCACACTCGTGTGTGTTCGAGGGGTGATACAAATTACCACAAAAATATGACGACTCATGTAGAAGAGATGAAACAAGAAGACATATCTTGAAACAAAATAATGCAAGATATTACACAAAAACACACACCATCTTTTCTAGAGATCATCCTGATCTATAAATATATAGTGTTGACAATCAGCGAGGTGTCAGTTACACTTGCGTAGGGAAGAGTTTCCCATGACAGATGCGAATGTATTTTTAGCGCCTTTCGTGTGCCGCTACTATTTTGAAAGGTAGAAAGTCAACCGTATGCGTAAGTTTACTGCATCAGCGCTCGTCCTGATCGCGTTACTCGTCATTCTAGGCTCATCTCTGGCAGCTTTTGCCAGAAGCACGTCGAATGTGGCCAGTGTAGACCCTCTTACTACACACTTCGCCTATCCTGATTTTGTCTTGAAAACCAAAGTAGGCTCGGTTGTACCCAATTTCTCAGGCTTCACACCTACGCAGTTCAATAAGGCCTACGGAGTCAACCTGCTCACGAACAGAGGCGCGGGTATTACTGTAGGTATCATCGACGCCTGCGGCAATCCCAATGCGCAAACCGACCTCAACAAATATGACACAACCTATGGATTGCCCGCGACCACCATTACAGTAGTAAAGCCCCAGGGAACACCCTGCTCTGACCCTAATGGCTGGGGCGTCGAGACCGACCTGGATGTCCAAATGGTGCATGCTATTGCTCCCAAGGCCAGGATCGTGTTAGAGGAAGCTAAGAGCGCATCGTTCTCGAACCTCCTGAACGCCGCTAAGGACGCCTATAACAATCGCGGTGCCACGGTCGTTTCGATGAGCTTCGGGGGCGGTGAGTTCTCCGGCGAGACCGGCGCAACTGCCGATGGCATCTTCTCCGCGGGTAATGCGAAAGGCGTAAGCTTCACCGCCTCTTCCGGCGATAGTGGCTGTGGCTCGCAGTATCCAGCCGCCTCTCCATTTGTTACCTCGGTAGGCGGCACCACCCTGAAAACGACCACTTCCGGCGGTTATTTCAGTGAGACTGCGTGGAGCGGCAGTGGCGGTGGCTTGAGCACATTTGAGACCCGCCCATCCTACCAGAACGGCTTCAACACCCACGCCAGTCGTGGTATCCCCGACGTGGCGATGGTTGCCGATCCCAATACGGGTGTTATCGTCTACGACAAATCCGTTGGTGGTTTTATCATTGTAGGTGGCACCAGCGTTGCCGCTCCAATGTGGGCTGGCGTGCTGGCTATCGCCGACGCCGGGCGTACCAGCAGCATGAAGAATGCCGACAAGGAACTGTACAACGTTGCCAGTTCCGCCACAAAGTACGCCAGCGATTACCATGATATTAAGAGTGGCAGCGCTGGTGGCGTCTGCAAAGCCGGCACAGGCTATGATCTTGTCACCGGTCTCGGCTCTCCTGTCTCTAACCATCTGGTTCCTGACCTGGTTGCCGCTCCGTAACAAAAAGATTATGCAATTGTAGGGGCGCATGATGAACCTTCAAAAATGAAGAGGGTATGTAGGGACGCGATTTATCGCGTCCACCTTGGCGCACATTGAACCGGGGCCTGGACGCGATAAATCGCGTCCCTACATTTTGATCGCTCTGCGGAACCTTGAAATCTCCATAATGATCGGCCTGGACGCGATTTATCGCGTCCCTACATTTTGATCCCTGATTAATTTGTTCATGTTCATCATTGCGCCCTCGATCCGGTGAATCGACCTGGGAAGAGGGCGCAATGAATTGTGCCCCTACATTTTATTTATTCAAATCGAGATTGACGGCCCACCAGGACGGCATTTCTGTATGTGTAAGATTAGGTTGATGGTACTACGTGCTTGCAACGATTGGTCCGATCAGGAATAATAGAGGTGATCTTTAGGAAATCTAATCCAGGGAAGTGGAGAGATGCGATGTATCAGTTGTGTATAAAGGCGGGCAGGACGTGCGCCATCCTGCTACTACCCATTCTTTTATCTGCGTGTGCTGGTTCTGGTAGTTCCAGCAATAGCGGTAACATAACTCCTACCCTCCAATCAGGGACGGTAACGCAAAGCACGCCGGGCGTCGGCCCTATTGTCATATCGACCCCGACGACTGCACCGGGGGGCAATACTCACTATTCAGTGGTAACACTGCCGGATCGCACCCTCACGCTTGAGCAGGTCGGTAAGCAAGCGGGTGCCGATGCTTCCTCGACGGCCATTAGCATCACCATCAGCATTGCCAATACGGGCAAAGCCTCCATTCTGAACCAGGCCAGTTTCTTCCAGTTGGAGGGCGCAGAGGGCGATGCATTCGGCATTCAGTCCAGCGTCACAGCAAATTTTTATGGCCCCATTCCCGCCCAGAGCAATCGGCGGGGTACCATCGTCTTTCAGGTGCCGACGGGCGCAGTCAAAGGACTACGTCTGCTGTATCATCCGGAGATAACGACGGAGACAGTGTTGTTGCC
>WNGK01007770.1_pt1 | contig 11204 bp, 10 predicted proteins | sample 5400601 | NCBI WGS metagenome assembly WNGK01 (sample SAMN13153376, study PRJNA577476) | soil metagenome | isolation source: 60 cm soil or saprolite under Garry oak tree replicate 1 | place: USA:California | collected 2016-06-15
AGGGCGGCGAATTTTGCCGAGAAGCAAGAGGCGGATTTTCATGGCTAAGTTCGGAACATCGGAGAGAGATCCCTCGCCGCTACGCTCCTCGGGATGACGACCCTCATCGGGTCGTCATTTGAGGCCGTATTTCTTGCGTTTTTCGAGGAGCGTTTTGCGGCTGATGCCGAGAATGTCTGCGGCGCGGGTGATGCGATAGCGCGTGGCTTCGAGCGTGGCCGCGATCGCCTGGCGCTCGATCTCCTCCAGGGATCGGAGCTCGGAAAGAGACACGGGAATGCCGGAATTGGCGGCGCGAATAGCCTCCGGGAAATTCTCCGGCTCAAGCGTATCCGTCGCGGCGAAAACTAGGGCGCCTTCTATGGCGTTGCGCAGTTCGCGGGCATTGCCCGGCCAGGAATAGGATTCCAGAGCGCGGCGCGCGGCATCGCTGAACGTAGCATCGGGGCGGCCGCGCATGGCGCGCAGAGCGGAAAGGAAATGCTCGGCGAGCGGAAGAATATCCGCCCGGCGCTGACGGAGCGGCGGCAGAACAATAGGCACCACATTCAGGCGGAAAAAGAGGTCTTCGCGGAAAAGGCCGGCGGCGACGGCGGCGGGGAGATCGGTGTTCGTCAGGGCGACGAGCCGCGCGTCGATCTGCAGCGTCTCCGTACCGCCGAGCCGCTCGAAGCTTTTTTCCTGGAGGACGCGCAGCAGCTTGGCCTGGCCGGCGGGAGAGAGCGCGGCCACCTCGTCGAGGACGATGGTGCCGCCGCCGGCGAGCTCGAGCCGCCCGAGCTTGCGTTCCACCGCTCCGGTGAACGCGCCCCGCTCGTGGCCGAAGAGCTCGCTTTCGACGAGCTGCGGCGGCAGGCTGGCGCAATCGATCTTCAGGAAGGGCGCGTCGCGGCGCGGGCCAAGCTCATGGATGAGCCGCGCGAAATGATCCTTGCCCGTGCCGCTTTCGCCGGTGATGAGAAGCGTGGTGGGAGCGTCGGCAACCTTCTGCGCAAGCTCCAGGAGTTGCAGCGAAGCGGGGTCTTGCGCAACCCACGGGAGGCGCTCCGTGCTCATCCGGAACGCACTCCTCCGGCCGAGACGTCCGGCAAGGCATTGGCCGGCGCGGAACCCGGCTCATCGGGAAGCTCGAACTTCAGCGCCGAGCGCCACAGGCGCTCGAGGTCATAATAGCGGCGCGCCTGCTCGCTGAACACGTGCACGATGAAATCTCCGAAGTCAAGGAGGACCCATTCGGCAGCGCGGTAGCCTTCGCGGTGGCCGGGCGCGCGGCCGATGCGCGCAAGCTGTTCTTCCACTTCCTCGCAAACGGCGTGCACCTGCGGAGTGCTGAATCCGGTGCAGACGATGAAATAGTCGGTGAATGCGCCGCGCCCGCTCAAGTCCAGGAGGGTGATTCCGGCGGCTTTTTTGTTTTGCGCCGCTTCGATGGCGAGCCGGACTGCCTGGGGTAAAGAGTCCAATTTCACCGGTAAAGGCCCTGCTTGAGAATGTATTCCTCGACGCGCGTGGAGACAAGCCCGTGGATGGACTGGCCGCGGTGGGCCTGCCGGCGGATATCGGTCGCGGAGACATCACTCGAGACGTTGTCGAGTAGATAGACGTTCGTGCGACGCAGTTCGGCGATGAGCGGGCCATCGGGGTGGGAATCCAGATCCAACGCGCCGCGCGCCAACGGGCGGCCCAGCAAATCCGGAGGGATGACGAGGCGCAACGCTTCTTTGCGAATCCCGGGGCGATTGGCGACGATGAAGTCGCACAGGCCGAGCAGCGTTTCGTACTCCTTCCAGGTGGGAATGTCGAGAAATGCATCGGCGCCGATGAGGAAGAAAAGCCGGTCGCCCGGATGCGCATAGACGTGCTTGAAATGGCGCACGGTATCTACGGAGTAGTAGAGTTGCTGGCCGGTGAAATCATCGCCGGCTTCGGCGATCGAGGGCACGAAATGCGGGTGCTCGGCGCAAGCCAGTGCGGCCATGGCAAAGCGGTGAGCGAAGGGAGCGAGGTGCTGCTTGAGCTTGTGGGGCGGCCGGCTGGCGGGGATGAAAAGAATTTCGTCGAAGTTGAAGCGGCGGTCGGCGGCGCGCGCAACCGCGAGATGGCCGTTGTGAATGGGATCGAAGGAGCCGCCGAAGAGAGCCACCTGGCGGGGATGATGCCGAACGGCAGTGCGCTGGGCCTGGACTGTCGTCAATGCGCCTCCCAAAGCTCCTGTTACGATGGAAATTTCGCCGCTTGAGGCTCCGTGACCCGCGCCGGACCGGGCTCTTTGCCGTCCGCCTCCGATGCCGGCGGCGCTTCACGCGGAATTTGATCGAGCAAATCGGCCATCGCGCGGACAAGCTCGCGCACGCCTTCCCCGGTGCTGGCGGAAAGGGAGTGGAACTCGAGTTCGCGCGAGCGGCAAAAATTGCGCAGCGCCTCCAGGCGAGAACGATCCGTGGTGGCGTCGAGCTTCGTCGCGACGACGATCATGGGCTTTGCGGCCAGCGATTCGCTGAAGGCGCGTAACTCACCGCAGATAATTTCGTAATCGCGGATCGGATCGCGGTCGCTCGCGTCGCTTGTGTCGATCAAATGGACGAGCAGTCGGGTGCGCTCGATGTGACGCAGAAAACGGATGCCGAGACCCGCGCCTTCGTGCGCGCCTTCGATGAGGCCGGGGAGATCCGCCACCACGAACGTGCGGCCGAGTTCTCTGCCCGCGTTCCCGGATCCTCCGTCGGCGTTGACGACGCCGAGGTGCGGTTCGAGCGTCGTGAAGGGATAATTGGCGATCTTCGGGCGCGCGGCGGAAATCACAGAGATGAGCGTGGATTTTCCGGCGTTGGGGAAACCAACGAGTCCGGCGTCCGCAAGAAGCTTCAATTCCAGGCGCAAATGCCGATCTTCGCCCGGCTGCCCGTCTTCGTGCTCTCTCGGCGCCTGATGCCACGGCTTGGCGAAATGCTGGTTACCGCGGCCGCCCCGCCCGCCCCGCGCGACGAGGACGCGCTGGCCCGGCGTGGCGAGGTCGGCGAGGGTTTCGCCGGTGTCGTCGTCGAAGACGAGCGTGCCCACGGGTACGTGCAGAATCATGTCCGCGCCGGAATGGCCTGTGCAATTCGAGCCTTCGCCGTGGCGTCCGCGTTCGGCGCGAAATTCGCGGTTGAAGCGGTAGCGCAGGAGCGTATTGTCGTGCGGATTGGCTTCGAGATACACGCTCGCGCCGTTGCCGCCGTCGCCGCCGGAAGGGCCGCCGCGGGGCACCCATTTCTCCCGCCGGAAGGCCATGCAGCCGTTGCCGCCGTCGCCCGCCTTCACCAGGATTTTGGCTTCGTCAACGAACACAAAGAACCTTCTCTGTCGAAAGGATACGACAGCAGTAAGAGCAACGCCACTGCGTGCAGAAGTGCGGGCAGAAAGAAAAGAAGGCAGGCTCAAGCCCGCCTCTACGCATGGCTTCGATCAGTTGGTTGTGACGGACGATGTGGTTTGTTCGGCTGGCAGCACGCTGATGAAGCGCCCGTCGCGGCCCTTATCCTCGAATTTGACGTGGCCGGTGACGAGCGCGAAGAGCGTGTCGTCCTTGCCCCGAGCGACGTTCAAACCGGGCTTGTGCTTCGTGCCGCGCTGGCGGATGAGTATAGTGCCCGCATTGACGAACTGGCCGCCGAAGCGCTTGACGCCCAGCCTTTGTCCGTGCGAATCGCGGCCGTTCGTGGATGAACCGCCGCCTTTTTTGTGTGCCATGAGCAAACCCCTTACAGCTTGATCTCGTTCACCTGCACGGCGGTCAAGTGTTGGCGATGGCCGCGGGAAATCTTGTACTGATTCGTCCTCTTGTACTTCATCACCGTGAGCTTTGGACCCTTCACCTGGCCCACGATTTTGCCCGTGACGGTGGCCTTTTCGGCAGCCGGCCCCGCGACGATCTTCTTGTCGTCGGTATGCACTGCGATAATCTTCTCAAAGGTTACTTTGCTGCCCACCTTGCCGGCGAGCTTTTCCACGCGCACGGTGTCCCCCGGCGCAACCCGGTACTGCTTTCCGCCACTCTGAATCACCGCGTACATCGATCCTCCGAACTCAAAAGGCAAACAATCATTCATTATACGGGCCGCATCCAGATAGATCAATGGAACAGATGCGCTCCCCAGCGCAGTCTTCTCTATGCGGTTCCGAGCCCGAATTGTTTGCGAAGACTCTTGTCGAAGAGCTTGGAAGGAATCAATTTCCGGAAGCGGCTGAGAAGTTTGGCCTCCCGCCCCACTGGATAGCGCGGACGCGGAGAGCGAGCCGTGAGCGCCTTCAGGACAGCCGAGGCTGCAGTGAAAGAGTGCTCGCCGCTCGCGGTGTTTTCACGGACGGCATCAAGAACGCGCTTGCGCTCGCTCTCATAAGCCTCCAGGAGCCGCCCCGCCACCTGGCTGTTCTGGCTGATTTTCGTTCGCGTGAATCCAGGCTCGATCACCGATACGCGGATCCCGAACTGTCTCACCTCGTGGTCCAGGGATTCGGAATAACCCTCGAGAGCGTGTTTGCTCGCGCCATAAATTCCCTGGTACGGCGCGGGCAGGAACCCCACGACCGAGCTTACGTTGGCAATGCGTCCATAGCCCTGCCCGCGCATGATGGGCAGCACGGCTTGGCTCATGCGCAGAACGCCAAAGAAATTTGTCTCGAAAAGCTGCTTGGCTTCTTCCATGCTGGTCTCTTCCAAGGATCCGATCAGCGTGTAACCGGCATTGTTGACCAGCGCATCGATTCGCCCGGCCCGGGACACAATCGCGCGGACCGCCTCTTTCACGGACTCGTCGTCCCGCACGTCCAGTTGCAGGAACTCGACGTTTGGGATGGGCTTGACACTGGCGATATTCCGGGCGGCGCCAAAAACGCGATAATCGCTTCCCGCCAGAAGAGCCGCAGTGGCCCGCCCGATCCCGGAAGATGCTCCCGTCACCAAAGCTACTTTCTCCATCTCACCCTCCTCTGAGTCATACGTCCTCTGAGTCGTTTCTGTTTGTCTCCCTCAATTGGATGATTCCGGCACCCCGCAAGATATACGCGCCCGCACACTTTGGTGCAGCGGGCGCTTCCTAACTTCTCTCTATTCAAGTGCTTCCGCACTCTTTCCACCGCCACGGGGGTATATACCCCTTCGAGGAACAACTTGACTGCGGCGTTTACCCCGACAAAATCGGGGCGGTCACACATGAAGATGAAACAAGAAACCATCAAACCAGGTCGCCTCAATGACTCTCGCTGTCGGCATTTCACCGCGTCTCCACAGGGCAGCACAGCCCGCACAGCGAGGAGGCCGCATTTCAGGCATCCAACGCTGCCGCAAGCGAACTTCTCCAGCGCACTAAAAATCGAACCGGTAGCCGAGAATCAGCTTGCCGATGAGATGGTCGGTCGAGCGCGTCACCCCCACGCCAAGACCGAAATTGATTTCCCACTTCGGCGAGACGTTGAGGTCGACGGTCGGAAAAATCTGGTGCTGCTGCTGGCTGACCGGGTCGAAGCCGGTGACCGGCCCCAGCGCGCCATAGTATTCGAGACCGCCGGAGACTTTCTTCGTGAAGTCATAACTGAATTTGAAATTCGGAGAAAACTCGAAGCCGCGGCTGTCATTGGGGCCGTGGAGAGCCCGGTCCGCAGTCGGATTGAAGGAGAAGTACCAGCGCCCGAGCTGCTTGTCCACGATGGGCCGAATTTCCCAAGTCCAGGTATCTTCCGAAAAAACGCGGCGCTGGTAGCCGATTTCGTTGGAAAGGCTCACGCCGACCGGCCAGCGCCATTTTGCAGGGACACGCACGCGCGGGCGGATATGATCCCCCACCCAATCCCATCCTTCGCCGTTGCGCACGGAAGTGAAAATATAAAAGCCCACCTCGAACCAGTCGTTGAAACCGTGAGTGATCTCAATCGTTTCGTGGAACGCATGATTCGTGGGCGACACGCCGTTCTGCGCAGTTTTCGACCCGCTGAATGTGAAGTTGCTGTGCAGCTCGACCATCGTGTGGCCGGGCGCGACCGTTTCGTAGGAATACACCTGGATTTCATAGTTGTCCTGTGCGGCGGCGCGAACGGAGAAAATGGTGCCGCTTGCGGCCAGCAACCAGAAGAAGCCGAGGCATCGAAGTATCACGGCGAGTATCACGGCGAATGACCGGAGACGGCGGTCAAGGATAACGCAGCAGAGTTGGCGGACAAAGCAGAGATGCGGGCGTCAGGCGTGGGGATGCGATTTATCGTACACGTCCATCAACTGGCGAATAGAAGCGTGCGTGTATTTCTGCGTCGTGGACAGCGATTGGTGTCCGAGCAGCTCCTGAATGGCGCGCAAATCGGCTCCATCGGCGAGGAGATGCGTGGCGAAGGCGTGGCGCAGGGAATGCGGATGGAGATCCCAATTGATGTTCACCAGGCGAACATACTTCTTGACGATGCGGCGAACGGAACGCTGGCTCAGGCGGCGCCCGGCGTAATTGAGAAAGACGGCCTCCGCGTCCAGCAGCACGGCGCGACGCATCCGCTGCGATTGCCGCAGGAGCTCCGTGCGCACCGCCCAGTAGGCATTGAGAGCTATCTGCGCCTTGGTGCCGTAGGGCACAATGCGCTCCTTGTCGCCTTTGCCGCGCACGCGCAGGACTCGCTCGTTCTGATCCATGTCGGCCAGGTTGAGGCCAGTCAACTCGCTGACGCGAAGCCCCGCGGCGTAGAGCAGCTCGAGTAGCGCGCGGTCGCGGCGGAGGAGAAGGCTCGCGTCCTCTCTCCGGGCCGCGCGCGGTGATGATGCCGACGGGTTCCGCATCTTGCGTTTCGCCTGCGATTTCACGGCATCTGGCCTGTCCATGGCAGAGAGCTGATTCAGGAAGTCGTTCATCTCTTCGGCAGAGAGAACGGACGGAATGCGCTTTGGCAGCTTCGGGGTGGCTACGAGCCGCGCGGGGTTTTCCTTGAGCTGGCCGTCACGAACGCAATATTTGAAGAACGAACGAAGCGCGGCGAGCTTGCGCGCGATGCTGCTTTTCTGGAGGCCCTGGTCGTGGAGATGCGCTACGTACTCGCGAATCAAATGGTGCGTCACTTCGGGCAATGCGGGCGGCTCTGCGCCCGGAGGCGAGAGATACCTCAGAAACTGCTCGAGGTCCTTGCCGTAATTGAGGATCGTGTGCGGCGAAGAATTCCGCACCGAGCGGAGATACTCGAGATATCTTTCCGACGCCCTTTTGATCCCCGGCTCCATGGGTCCTGCCGCCTGACATTATAGGCGCACGCGCGGCGCCGCGGGGTGAGAAGAACGCGCGTGTCACCCGCGGTCACCACCCCGGAAACCGCGCGAGAAAAGAGTACACGGACCCCGGGAGAGCCGCCTTGCTGGGTCAGAATTTCACGGGGACGGCTTCCGCGGCTTCCACGGGCTGCGCTTCGTGGACTTCCATTTCCCAGTCGCAGCCTTCTTTCAGGCAAGCGCGAACCGTGCCGGTCTTGGTCTTCTTTTCGACGATGAAAGCTGCGCCGCACTTCGGACAGGGTTCGGAGATGGGTTGGTGCGGCGTCGTGAAATCACATTCGGGATAGCGCGAGCAGCCATAGAAGATCCGCGTGCGGCCGCGGCCCTTGGCGCTGCCGCGGCGGACGAATTCGCCCGTGCCGCACTTGGGACATTTGATGCCCAGCGTGATCGGGCGCGTGTACTTGCATTTCGGATAGCCGGAGCAACCGACGAATTCGCCGTAGCGGCCGTGCTTTTTGACCAGCCCAGAGCCGCATTCGGGGCATTTCTCATCCAGGGGCTCATCGGGCTTGCGGGCCTTGCGCGTGCCGGTTACGAGCCGCCGCGTGGTCTTGCATTCGGGATAGCCCGTGCAGGCGAGGAAGGGTCCCCATTTGCCCCGCTTGATCGCCATTTCTTTGCCGCAGTTCTCGCAGTACTCGACGGTACTTTCACTTTCGACTTCTTCGCCGCCCACCTCCGGCGAAAGGTCTTTAATGAAGTCGCACTCGGGATAGCGTGAGCAGCCGAGGAAGAAGCCGTGGCGGCTGATGCGTTCGAGCAGCTCGCCTTCCCCGCACTTCTCGCATTTCAGGCCGGTCGGGATGCCGGCCTTGTAGGACTCCATTTCCCCTTCGGCCTTGTCGAGGTCGAGCTCGAATTTTTCCCAGAACTCGCTGACGGAGCGGCGCCAGGGGAGTTTGCCCTCTTCGATTTCGTCGAGCTCTTCTTCCAGACGCGCGGTGAACGTGACGTCGAAAATATCCTCGAAGCTTTTCACCAGCAGATCGCTGACTTTTTCGCCCAGCATCGTGGGCGTGAAGCGGCCCTGATCTTTGTTCACGTATTCGCGCTCGACGATGGTGGAAATGATCGTCGCGTAAGTAGAGGGCCGGCCGATGCCTTTTTCTTCGAGTTCCTTCACCAGCGTGGCTTCCGTATAGCGCGGCGGCGGCTCGGTGAAATGTTGCTCGGGACGAAGCTGCTCGAGCCGCAACGCCTGGCCCTCCGCCACCGGAGGCAAGGTACGCCCCTCGCCCTCTTCGCCCTTTTCTTCTTCTTCGCGGTCGGCGGCCGCTTCCGGCAACTGATAGACGCGGAGGTAGCCGTCGAATTTCTGAACCGAACCGGTAGCGCGGAAGGTGTAGTCGCCGGCGGAAATGTCGATGGTGGTTTGGTCGAAGACTGCCGGAAGTATCTGTGAGGCCACGAAGCGCTGCCAGATGAGCTGATAGAGCTTGAAGACATCGTCGTCGAGAAATTTACGGACGTCTTCCGGCGCGCGGCTCACCTCGGTCGGGCGAATCGCTTCGTGAGCCTCCTGCGCGTCTTTTTTCGACTTGTAAAAGTTGGGCTTCTCGGGAAGATAGTTCGCCCCGAAGCGCTCCGGAATCAGCTCGCGGACTTGCGCCAGCGCGTCGTTCGAGACGCGCACGGAATCCGTGCGCATGTAAGTGATCAGCGCGACGGAGCCTTCGTCGCCGAGCTCCACGCCTTCATACAAGCGCTGCGCCAGGGCCATGGTGCGCTTGGCCGTGAAGCGCAAGCGGTTGTACGCGGCCTGTTGGAGTTTTGAAGTCGTGAAGGGCGGTGGCGCGTAGCGCTTTTTCTCCTTTTGCGAAACCGACTCCACTTGCCAATTCGCCTTGCCCACTTCCGCGACAATCTTGTCCGCGGCTTCCTGGTTGGGAACCTCAACGTCTTCACCCTTATATTTTGCAAGCTTGGCCTCGAAAAACGGCGGCTGACCGGCATCAAGAAGCGCGTGGATGGTCCAGTATTCCTGCGGGACGAAGGCCCGAATTTCCCGCTCGCGTTCGACGATCAGTCGCAGAGCCACGGTCTGGACGCGCCCGGCGGAGAGACCCCGGCGGACTTTGTTCCACAGAAGCGGCGAAATCTTGTAGCCGACTAGGCGGTCGAGAACGCGCCGCGCCTGTTGGGCGTCGACCAGGTTGGTGTCCAACTGACGAGGATGCTCAAAAGCGGCGCGGATGGCCTTCGGCGTAATCTCATTGAACGAGACGCGGAAGATGTTCTTTGGATCCACCGGCCGGACATTTGCCGCCTTGGACGGTTTCTTCTTGGAAGGTTCCTTCTTTTCCTGAATGTCGGTGTCGCCGGCTTTGCTGCTCTCCTCTCCGTCGTCTGGTTTGATAAAGCGGCCGGGCTTGGAGAGCACCTGCGCCAAATGGGCGCAAATGGCTTCACCCTCGCGATCCGGGTCACCGGCAAGAAATACGGACGGCGCCGAGCTCGCCGCTACTCTCAATTCCTGAATAATTTTCTTCTTGCCGGGGATGATCTCGAGCTTCGGCTCGAAGGTTTTGTCGGCAGCAGAGCGCTTCCCGGCTTTCCTGCTGGTTTTCGCCTTGCCTTTGGCCGTGCGCCGTTTCCGTCCGTTTTCATCGCCGGGCAGAAGAACGCCCAGCGTCTTCTTCGGCAAATCCATCACGTGGCCGTAAGACGCTTTGACGGAGTAGTCGCGTCCTAAATATTTGTTGATGGTCTTCGCCTTGGCGGGCGATTCGACGATGACAAGCGAACGTGCCATTCTGCCTTTGTAACTCCGGAATCTTGCGCAGGAAGGGTCAACGGGAGGGCGTGTGTCCTTCTCGCTACCTTTTGGTGATGCCTCGAGCGCCCACGCGGATGCTTTGCCCCGGATTCGCCCGCCAGACTCTGCGCTGTGATCCTTCCGTTTATACGGGCTGAGCGGGATGAAAGGCTGCCGCTACAGAAGCACTTTGCTGAACTGTTTCCCCGGCAGTTGGCGGATGATGCCTTTCATCTCCATGTCGAAGAGCGTAGCCAGAACCTCGGAAGAGTTCAAGCCGGAGCCGTCCACAATTTCATCCACGTGTTTCGTCTCATCCGCGCTCAACAGCTCGTAAATCTTCTTCTCCCCCGGGCTCAAGGAAGCCGCAAGCAATAGATTCCGCTGTCCGGTATCCGGTTGCATGGCCTGAACCAGGGCGGCGCGCACCGGCGTTGGAAGCTCTTCGATGACGTCGTCCGCGCTGGTCACCAGCTTGGCTCCCTGCTTGATGAGCTGGTTCGGTGCAAAACTCACGGCTTGCGTGACGTTGCCCGGCACGCCGAATACTTCCCGGCCGAACTCCATCGCCAGCCGCGCCGTAATCAGCGAGCCGGAATACTGCGCGCCTTCGACAATCACGACCCCAAGCGGCATGCCGGCGACGATGCGGTTGCGCACCGGAAAATTCTCCGGCGCGGGATGCGTCCCGATGGGAAATTCGGTGACCAGGGCGCCGCACGCCAAAACCTTTTCGTACAGCTTCCTGTTCTCCTTCGGGTAGACGCCGTCAATGCCCGTGCCGAGAATGCCGATGGCGCGGCCGCCCGGCGCGCTGCAGGCGCCTTGATGGCTCATGGCGTCAATCCCCCGCGCCATCCCGCTGATGATCACGATTCCGCGCACCGCTAGATCGCGGCCCAGACGTTCCGCCATTTGCGTGCCGTACACCGTGGGACGCCGCGTGCCCACGATGCTCAGCGAAACGCAATTCAGCACTTGTGCGTCGCCGCGCACGTAGAGCAGCACTGGCGGATCGTAGATCTCGAGCAGCGTGCGCGGGTATTCAGGGTCGCTCCAATTCAGCAGCCGGCACTCCAGCCGGCGAACGCCGGCCAGCTCCTTTTCCGCGCGCTTGAAAGCTTCCTTTTTTACAATGGACTGCCCGACCGCCGCGGGCAAGTT
>WNGK01015283.1_pt1 | contig 11204 bp, 8 predicted proteins | sample 5400601 | NCBI WGS metagenome assembly WNGK01 (sample SAMN13153376, study PRJNA577476) | soil metagenome | isolation source: 60 cm soil or saprolite under Garry oak tree replicate 1 | place: USA:California | collected 2016-06-15
TTGCCGCGGCTGTATCGACGAGTTGCTCGGCCTGACGCAGATCAAGCAGGGTATAGTTCAGCGAGCCTGAGGCACTCAGTTGTGGGATCTGATTCGAGCGAGTAACCCCGAGGTTCGCCCGCGCCTGCTCGACTCGCGTTACAGCATCGCGGAGATCATAGTTCTGCACGAGCGCGGTCTGGATCAGATTCTGGAGCTTTTCGTCCTGGAAAACCTCGAACCACTTCAAATCCGCAAACGATGCGGTCTGCGGTTCAGGCAGGGGATCTTCCGGAGCCCGGAAATTCGCCGGAACCGTCACTTGCGGGCGCTTGTAGTTCGGACCAACCGTGCAACCCGTCAACAGGGCCACAGCTCCAACAAAAGCAATGTAGGAAAAGCGCACTTCAGTCCCCCTCTGCTGGCGACGGAGTCAGTCCGGCCGAAGGAGCGGTCGTCCCAGACAGTTTCTCGACGACAACGAAAATCGCTGGAATCAGGAAGCGGCCGATGAACGTCTCGACCAACATGCCACCGATTACCGCCGTGCCCATGACTTGCCGGGCAACGGCGCCCGCACCGGAGGCAGTCCATAGAGGCACGCATCCGAGGATGAACGCGAAGGACGTCATGAGCAGTGGCCGCAAGCGAAGCCTCGCCGCGTCCAGTGCGGCTTCGACCAGCGGTTTGCCTTTCTCATAGTCGGCCTTGGCAAATGCGACGATCAGAATCGAGTTTTTGGCGGCCAAGCCGATCAGCATTACCAGCCCAATCTGCGAATACACATCGTTTTCGATTGCGACACTGTAGGCCGGCAGGTAAAGGCCCGTCGCCCACCTCCGGAGCCATAACGCCGCGAACGCGCCAAAGACCGCCATCGGCGTGCTCAACAGAACGCTGAACGGTAACGACCAGCTCTCGTACAGAGCGGCCAGAATCAGGAAAACGAACACGAGGGAAGCTGTGAAGATTGCCCACGAGGGGATGCCTTGCTGAGATTGCTTCTCCTGAAAGGACATTCCTAAATAGTCGTAGCCCATCTCGCGCGGCATCGTGCGAGCGAAGGTTTCTTCGAGCGCTTTCATCGCCTGCGCCGAACTGAATCCGGGCGCTGCGGATCCGATGATCTGAGCGGAGCGGTACAGGTTGTAGCGCATCGTGAACTCCGGTCCATAGCGTGTTTCAAAATGCGACAGCGCGGAGAGTGGCACCATCGCGCCCCGCGAATTGCGCACATAGAATTGGCCGATGTGGTCCAGATTGGCGCGGTAATCGCCTTCGGCCTCGACGTAAACCTGCCACTGGCGGCCAAACCGGTTGAAGTAATTCACGAACAAGCCGCCCATGTAGGCCTGAACGGTGCGATACACGTCGTTGAGCGGGACGCCCTGCTTGAGAACTTTCTCGCGGTCAACGCTCAGAAACTGCTGCGGTACGCTCGGCAGGAACGTGCTGAGCAGGCCGGGCGCGATCTCAGGCCGTTTCGATGCGGCGGCGATGAACTTCTGGACGTTTTCCGCAAGGAATGACACGTCTTTGCCGCCACGATCCTCCAGCACAAAGGTGAATCCGCCCGACGTGCCAACCCCGAGAATCGCGGGAGGCGGAAAGCCGAACGCGAGGCCGTCGGGCATCCTCGCGAGATTCCGGTTAAGTTGTTGCACGATTTCTTCGTATTGCGTCTCCCGGCTGTGGCGGTCGCCCCATGCATCCAATGTGACGAAGAAGAAGCCCGTGTAAGTGGTGGCAACCTGGTTCAATAGACTGAACCCAAGGACGCTGGTGGTGTATTTGACCCCCGGAGTATGCGCGAGTACCTGCTCGACCTTCTCCGACGCTGCCTCGGTCCGTTCGATCGACGCTCCTGTCGGAAGTTGGAGATGCATGAAGAGGTAGCCCTGGTCCTCCACCGGCAGGAAGCTGGACGGAACCTGCCGGCTGATGAGAACGGCTCCGATGCCAGCCACCGCCAACACGGCGAAAGCAATGGCGCTCTTGTCGATCAGCACGCGGGACCAGCGGAGGAACCCCTCGGTCGAGCGATCGAAGAAGCGATTGAACCAACCGAAGAAAGGGCGTAGCAGGTTGCGATTTTCCGTCCGCGGTCTTAGAAGGATTGCGGCAAGGGCTGGGCTAAGGGTCAGGGCATTGAACGCGGAAAGCATCACCGAGATTGCAATTGTGGCGGCAAACTGCTGATATAGGCGGCCCGTAATCCCGGGGATGAAAATGGTCGGCACGAACACAGTCGCGAGCACGAGCGCGATGCCCACCAGGGGTCCGGAGATCTCTTCCATCGCTTTCAACGAGGCGGTCTTCGGATCGAAACCTTGCTCGATCTTGCGCTCTACAGCCTCGACGACGACGATCGCATCGTCTACGACGAGCCCGATCGCCAGCACCAATCCGAATATCGAAAGCGTATTGATCGAAAAGCCAACCAAGGGAAAGAACACGAAAGTCCCTATGAGCGAAACCGGCACCGCAAGCAAAGGAATCAGGGTGGCGCGCCAGCTCTGGAGGAAGAGGTAGACCACGATCGCAACCAGTACGATCGCGATCACGATCGTGGTGAAGATCTCGTTAATTCCCTCAGTAACGGCTGCGGTCGTGTCGAGTGCCATGACATAATCGACATCCTGCGGGAAGCGCTTCTTGTTCTCCTCCATCACTCTTCGAACCCCGCGCGCCGCCTCGACGGCATTGCTCCCGGGAGTTTGATAGACGGTGATGATGGCGCCCGGCTTGCCATTGATGCGGCCGAATTGCGAGTAGTCCTGAGATCCCAGCTCGATCCTGGCGACATCGCGCACTCTAACGATGCCTCCGTCGGTGGACTCGCGCACGATAATGTCGCCGAATTCTTCGGGTGACGTCAGGCGGCCCTGAGCGCGCACGGCCCAGGTGTATTCCTGTCCTTTGGGAACCGGCGCCCCGCCGATCTGGCCCGCAGGATTGACGGTGTTCTGCGCCTGAATCGCAGACGTGATGTCCGCGACCGTGATTCCCAACTTCGAGAGCTGGTCTGGCTTCACCCACAGGCGCATCGCGTATTGCCCCGCGCCGAACACCTGCACATTGCCGATGCCTGGCACACGGGTCAACTGATCGTTCAGATTGATGTACGCATAGTTGGTAAGAAATCTCGCGTCGTAGGTGCCTTTCGGCGAGTACAGGCCGATCGCCATGAGCGGCGCGCTCACAGACTTCTGCACCGTCACGCCGTAGTTGCTGACGTCCTGCGGCAATTGCGAAGCGGCCTGAGTGACGCGCATCTGTGCCAGCATCAGATCCGTGTTGGGATCGCTCTTCACGTCGTAGTCCACGATCATCGTCATTTGACCGCCCGTGCCCGCGTTGAGCGAATACATGTAATTCAGGTCGTCCACACCGCTCATCTGCTGCTCGATTGGTGTGGCCACGGACTGCTCGATCGTCTGCGAATCGGCCCCAACATAGGTTGCCCTGATCAGAACTTCCGGCGTTGCGATCTGCGGGAATTGCGAGACAGGCAATTGAGTGATGGTGACCACTCCGATGATCACCGTCAGGATCGAAATGACCATCGCGACGATCGGCCGGTGGATGAAGAACCTCGATATCACTTGCCTTCCTTCGGATGGTGTTGTTCGGATCGACGACCGGTACCGTGTACGTGCCCTGCGTGTCGATAACCGCCCGTTGCGGAACCAGTAAGGCTCCGTTACGCACGCCGGTGGAGGCGCGCACTTTCGCATATTGCCCCGGACGGAGCGTGTTGCCGGGATTCGGGAAAAAGCCGGTGAGCTGGATGGCGCCGGTCGTGGGGTCTACCTGTCGGTCCGCGAAGGAGAACCGTCCCGGTTGCGGATGCTCGGTTCCATCGGCCAGCACCAGTTGAAGCTGCAAGCTGCGCAGCGCGTCGGCTCGCGCCAAACTGAGATACTCCTGTTCGCCGACCGTAAAGTTCGCCTTGATCGGGTCCAATGTCGATACCGTCGTGACTGCGTTCGCGCCAGGTCCGACCAGATTGCCGATTTGCGTCGCGGCTACGCCGGCGATCCCGTCGATCGGAGACGTTAGGCGGGTGAATTCCAGGTTCACCTTGGCGGTCTCGAGCGCGGCTTCGGACGATTTAATGCCGGCGCGTGCCGCTTCAATCTGTGCTTTGGCCGTCTCTACCTGGGCCTTGGCAGCCGCCACCTGCGCTTTCTGAGCTTGATTCGTCTGGCGTGCGTTGTCCAAATCTTGCTGAGCGATGGCCTCCTGCGCTGCGAGCGGTGCGAAGCGATCTTCGTCCATTTGCGCTTTGCGCTGATTCGCTTCGGCGGTGGCTACTTGCGATTGCGCCTGCGCCAGGCCCGCCTGCGACTGTGCCAACTGGGCTTGTGACTGGGCGAGTTGTCCGATGGCCTGCTCAACAGCGGCCTGGAATGGTCTGCTATCGATCTCGAAGAGCAACTGTCCTTTGCGAACAAAGGAACCCTCGGTGTAGTCCTGGCGGAGCAGATATCCGCTTACCTGAGCCTTGATGGATGCGTTGACCATCCCGTCGAGCGTTCCGACCCATTCGCGTTCAACGGGGAGATCCCGCTGCTCGACGGCCTCTACTATGACGTCCGGCGGCGGTGGCGTGATTGGCGTTGCGGCACTCTTCGAGCGATTGACCCCAATAACAGCTCCGAACCCGAGCAGCAGAATCGCGGCGCCTCCAACGATACGGTGACTCCGTTTCATCGTCACTTCTCGACCATGGGTTCTCTTGTTTCAGCGCCCATTCGGCTGCGCGTGGCGGCCCAGCCGGGGAGCTTCGTGAGCGCGCGGCCGAACTCGCGTTCCAGGCCGGCGATGTCGGCGCTGTAGCCGACGCGCTCGAACCATTCCAGCATCAACGCCATATCCTTGTTGTACTGTCGGACCTGTTCGATTGGCGTCTGTGTGAACGCAATCGGCCGACCCAGCGCCTCCGTCAGGATCTCCGCCACCTCCGGCATCGTGCGTACGTCACCGGCGATATCGATCTCGCGGCGGTTCAAGCCGGCGGCATCGGTGAACGCGCGCGCGCCGAACCAGCCGATGTCATCCACCGCAATCATCTGTAGCTTCACGCCTGTCCCGAGAGCCAGGGCCAGCGTGGAGCCCTGGAGACTATAGGGCGCCAGCAGGTTCTCCATGAAGAACACCGGACGCAGGATCACATGCGAGGGGAAACGGAGGCCGCGCACAGCTTCCTCGATCCGCCACTTGCTGTCGAAGTGCGGGACGCCCGTCCGCTTGTCCGCCGATCCCACGGATGTGTAGACATAGTGTTCGACGCCGGTCTGGCGCGCCAGGGTCGCAAGACGCTTGCCCTGCGCGTCTTCCCGCTCGACGCCCGCCTCTCCCGCGTTCTGCACACCGAAGACGCCCCACGCACCGGCCAACGCGCGGCGCAGCGTCGCCTCGTCATCGAGATCGCCCTTGACGACTTCGATGCCCTGGCGCGCCAGCGCCGCCGCCCGCTGGCTGTCCGGCTTTCGCGTCAGGCCGCGCAGCTTGAACGCGGTGCCCTGCAGCGCCTGCGCGACCGCGCCGCCCTGATTGCCTGTCACTCCGGTGATGAGAATCGTTCGATCGATCGTCATGGCTGAAACCTCGTTATTGGCGATAGTGCCTTTTGCAACGTCATTGCATCTACGTGGCCAGAAGTCGGCGATCTTTTTTGAAAGCCCCAGTTGGATTGGCTCTAGCCAGATAAACGATGGCGTGAGCAAGACCTTCCCGCTGTTCGGCGGCCATTTCTTCACGCAGGGCGAGATCATTGTTCTGCTCGGAATATCGCCAATTGTCGAAATATCGGGCAGTTGAGCAATGCTCAGCTCTTTTTGTACAGCGCCTTAAGCCTGGACCTCAGATTGCCTTGTTTGACGCATCACCGGCACGGCTCAAGCAGGTGAGCTTTTATGCTCAGAATTGAGAGATCAGCAAACGGTCAAGTGGTGTTCACAATCATCGGCCGGATGCAAACGGAGGATATCGAGCAGGTCCAACAGCTGCTCGTCGTTGAGACGCCCGGGCAGCCGGTAATGTTCGATTTACGGGATGTGACGCTCGTGAACCAGGACGTCGTGTCATTTCTCGCCGACTGCGAAGCGAAGGGGATCAAGCTTGAGAGTTGTCCTCTCCACATCCGAAATTGGATCGATCAAAAGAAACGCCGGAACACGAGGCGGCCAAGGCAGAAAAAAGATACGAAGTGAGTTTCGGGGACTTCTCAAGCTCCCGACGGAGACTTGAAGCGATTCTTGTTGATGTTGAGTGATCGAATCTTCGATTCCAGGGTGGATCGCGCGATCCCCAGTCTGGCCGCGGCGCCGGACGGTCCGAATATCCGCCCTTGGGATTCTCGCAGAGCCTCTTCGATTATTTCTCTTTCCGTAGCTGCAACCTTCTCCGGGAGGAAGAACTCGTTTCCTGATCTCGTGTCGAGTGGCCGTTGGGATAGCCAGCTCTCATCCACCGTGAAAGTCTCTGTTTCGCACACGATTACTGATCGTTCGATGACGTTCTGCAGTTCGCGTATGTTTCCGGGCCAAGGATACGACTGGAGCAACTGCAGGGTCTTCTTATCGACACTCCGGATAATCTTGCCCGCTTTGCGCGCATAGCGATCGATAAAGTACTCAACGAGCAGTGGAATATCCGCCCTTCGCGCCCGCAAAGCCGGCATCTCGAGAGGAAATACGTTGAGCCTGTAATAGAGGTCCTCGCGGAAGCCGCCGTTGGCGACGGCGGCCTTCAGATCGCGATTCGTGGCAGCGATGACGCGAACGTCAACTCGGATCAACCGCCCCCCGCCGACTCGCTCGAATTCCCTTTCCTGTAACACCCGTAGCAGCGCGACCTGAGTGTCGGGCAATAGTTCGCCCACCTCGTCCAGGAAGATCGTTCCGCCATCGGCCAGTTCGAACCGCCCGACTCGACGCTGCAGGGCGCCGGTGAACGCTCCCTTCTCATGGCCGAACAACTCCGAGGCAATCAAGTCACGGGGGATTGCGGCGCAGTTCACGGGGACAAATGTGCGCGACGCGCGATTTGATCGGCGGTGGATAGCGCGGGCGACAAGCTCCTTGCCTGTTCCGGTCTCACCGGTAATGAGAACGGTAGAATCTGTCGGCGCCACCTTGGAGACGCGCGAGAGCACCGTTTGCAAAGCGGGAGAGGTTCCAACGATTTCCTCAAACATCGAGGCTTTGTCGATTTCTTCCCGGAGGGCCACGTTTTCCTGTTGCAGTCTTTCCTCAGCTCGCTTCCTGTCGTCGATATCGGTACAGGAAACGTACCAACGCAGGATTTGTCCGTTGTTGTCGCGCACCGAGTTATATTGAGCCAGGAACCAACGATAACCTCCGTCGACTCCGCGTAATCGCAATTCCGACTGGCCAGCAGAACCGTTAGCCCGAGCACGGGCAAAATAAGCGAGTTCCCGCTCCCGGTCGTCTGGATGAATGATCGCGCCCCGAGCTTCAGACTGCCGCCACTCATCAATATTAAGGCCGGCATACTCGAGCGTGAGGCGATTGGCATATAGACGTTGGCCGTTGGGTCCGTATACCGAGATAAGTTGAGGCGCGAAGTCCAGCATCTGCCGAAGTTCCTCCTCACTTTTCCGAAGCGCCTCAATCAATTGCTCTTGCTCAGTGACATCCATTCCCGTGCCGACGAATCCCCGAAAAGTCCTTTCGTGAGTGGCGAGAACGCCCACGCAACGGACGCTCCGAATCTGGCCGTCAGGCCGGACGATTCGCTTCGTGAAGTCGAATGCGCGATGGGTCGCCAACATGTCTTGAATCTGTTGCTCGACAAATTCCCGATCTTCCGGATGCACCAACGTCAAATATTCTTCCTTTGTTGGCGGAATGCCCCTCGGATCGAGTCCGTGGATTTGAAACAACTCCGAAGACCAATACTCGAACCCGGCAGGGGTAAATGCCCAGCTACCCATGTGGGCAAGCCGCTGCCCTTCGGCCAGATAATGCTCGTTACGCTGCAGGGCTTCTTCGGCGCGCTTACGATCTTCAATGTCGGTGAGGACGCCATACCACTTGAGGATGTTTCCTTCTTCGTCTCGAAGCGGCACGCCGCGCTGTAAATGCCAACGGTATTGCCCATCCGCGCTGCGGAAACGTACTTCGTCCTCAAAAACTTCGCCTGTTCGAACGCACGCGAGCCACTTGCGTTCGTGCCGTTGAAGATCATCGGGGTGAGTTGCAGCATGCCAACCTGATCCAGCCAACTGCTCTGCCGACATGCCCGAGTACTCGACGAATCGGCTGTTCACATATGCATTCGAGCCATCCGGCAGCGCACTCCATACTATCGCCGGGATGGTATCGACCACGCCGCGAAGCTCTCCTTCACGCAGACGTAGCTCGGAGGTTCGTTCCGACACCTTGATTTCTAATTCGTCGCGGGACGTGCGAAGCTCTTGTTCCCTATCGCGCAGCACTTTTTGGGCGTTGCGCAGCTCGTTGATAAGATGCGCGTTCCGAAATGCCGTGGCGGCGCTGTTCGCAGCTACCGAGAGCAACTGCTGATCAATCTGATCGGGAAAACCCGAGCGATAACCCGCCGCGGCAACGAGACCACGTTCGCAGTTTATACCGATAGGAATCACGATCGCGCTGAAGGATTCCTCCGGCCCGCTAATCTCGTTCACTACTTCCGTGCGAGAAATTGGGCCCGAAACGGCGAGCCGCTGCTGCAGCCATTCCGGAAATGTATTCCAAGCGTCCCCGCGGGTAACCTCGACAGTCTGGCGCATTCCAGGATCGCACAAACGCACAAAGGCGAAATCAAGGCGCAGCGACTCGATTAGCAGATCAGCCAGCTCAGTAGCGAGGGCCGGTGGTTCTCTTCCGACCCAAACCTCGGGGATGGCCGAAAGTGCCAATAGATCCCTGACAGTTGCACTTAAGCGGACAACCTCAACAGAGTGATCCATGATCATTACAACTCATTACTATCCTACGGCCAAGCGAGTTGACCGTCGTTCACGCATTTCCTCGAGGAACTGGTTGGGAGGGACGAAAAACGGGTTCTCCCGCAGTAGCCCACCGATAATTACGAGCGGGTGTGTCCTCATGATGTCCATCGCCACACTCGCGCTAACTTTGGACAAATCGTAGTTACAGATCACAGGATCGGTGTATTTGGAGAGAACATGATTGAGTCGTGCCTCGTATTCCACCAGGTTGTTCACGGCCGGTTTGTCCAGAAATAACCAATCCATGTGATGTCCCACCAGTCTAGTACGGGTGTAGCCAGAAGCTGCGCCTGATTGGATTAGGTTTTCGACTGATGCCAGCATCGCATCCTGGTCGAACCGGTGATCCTGCACATACATGTCGGTCCACGGGAGCACCTCCAGTTGGCCGGTCTCCATCAACTCTGCACACTTATACCTGCATCGGTGAGCCGCTTCAAATACGCTTCCCGATTCTCGGAAGCCACGATGTGGGTAGCTTTTTCACCCTGGTCGAAGCCACCTTTATAGAACGAGCGCAGCACCCTGTGCTCATCGTCCATGGTGTTGAAGAAAGCGCAGACATGATTTTGCCCGGAAAGATTGACCCCGGCGAGCTCTACTGACTGTTCGTTCGTTGCCATATGTTACCTCTCCTTGTTGACGCCCACTGCAAAGGGACGATTCGCGAATCCATCGAGCGGTTCATTCGCGTTGCGTCAAAAGGGCCTGAGACCGAATCGTCCAGGCTGACTTCACTTCGTCCCTCAACGTTCGCCCCAGTACAGGGCGAACTTCTCATCCGTACGGAGCGGTTCGAGGACCAGTTGTGAAGGCTCCACGATTATTGTCCTCCAAGTCAGGACGCTTCGTCGTTCGACAGCCGCGGTTTCAGCCTGGCGAAGCCCCGCGATTTGCAGGAATGCTAGTCTACTACCGAGAAGCAGCGTCGGCCGTACTTGAATCGCGGATCATATCAACTCGAAGCAGGGGCCATCACTCCCTTCGGTAAGTCTTGAACACTCCTTTTGTATTACTCGCGATTGGGTCAGAGCCCAACCGGCTCGAACGGCAGTTCCGCGAGCGCCACGGGATCGATATTCCACGCCAGCAGAGGTGCAGTGGATCGAACACATTGCCACGTGGCTGGAACCGCTTGTTGAGAGGATGTGGCAAGCGATGTGCGCCGGTGGTTATCTGCTAGTGGACGAGACGCCCGTGAACGTGTTGGACCCAGAAGTTCGCGGCAAAACGGCGCAGGGGTATCTCTGGTTTTATGCCGTGCGTGGCGGCGATGTCCTGCTTCAGTTTGATTCCAGCCGGGGATTGGAACCCGTCCGGCGGCGCTTGGTACGCTTTGCTGGCACGATCCAGACGCTCAAAAGCCAGAGCTACAGGTCTTCAGCCCACACTGTTGCCGAAAAGCACATTGGGTAAGGCGGTAAATTACTTCCTCAACGATTACGCTGCTCTGACTGGATATCTAAAAGACGTACGATTTGAAATCGACAACAACCTGGTTGAAAACGCCATCCGTCCCAACCGCCGTCGGCCGCAACCTGGCTCTTCATTGGCCCTCCCGACGCTGGCTGGCGGAGCGCCGTCATTTACTCCATCCTCCTCAGTTGCCGCCTCGGATGCATCAATCCTCAGGATTACTTGGCTGATGTCTGGCGCCGTTTACCTACAGTGAAAATCAATCAGATCGATTCGCTAATTCCCGCCAACTGGAAACCCCTGTCGGAAACAGGTTAGTTCACCGTCTTATTCCGATCGTCCGTCGGCCTCGATCTGTCCGCGCAATGCACCGGCTTACCGCTTACTTTTAGTCTTCGATGTCGAAAAAAGCAGCCGTCTCGAAAGGACAGTAACGACGACGTCTGTGCAGAACCACTTCTGCGGGCGTCGCGGCGTTTTTTGACATTGAATGCCAGCGTATCCCGCTGGCATTCAGAAACGTTCTACCTCTTATAAATCCTGAACTTGCGAATGACAACCATCATTCCTACATCATTAAGCAGATCTTTTTGGGTTGGCGCAGGACATCGAAGTCGGTAAACCACTGATAGTAAAAGAGCGGGAGACGGGGATCGAACCCGCGACGTCCAGCTTGGGAAGATGGGCGTCGATTGAATCTAAAGATCAATCGCGCATCACGGCGTCTACTATCAGCATCCAAACCGCTGTAGTTTTCATCTTCCAATTTCGAGTGCAGTTCAAATGGGCTGCAATTGGGCTGCAC
>WNGK01035002.1_pt1 | contig 11204 bp, 6 predicted proteins | sample 5400601 | NCBI WGS metagenome assembly WNGK01 (sample SAMN13153376, study PRJNA577476) | soil metagenome | isolation source: 60 cm soil or saprolite under Garry oak tree replicate 1 | place: USA:California | collected 2016-06-15
ATCCCATTACGTCTCTCAGGGCAATTGCAGGTAACCGCTTTGCAACAAAGTCTCAACGAGGTCATCAGACGCCACGAAGTCTTGCGCACGAGCTTTCTTCTCGTTGATAACCAACTCGCTCAGCGTATTGTGCCACCGTTTGCTCTGCCTTTGGCAATAGTGAATTTGCGAGCTTCTGTAGAGGCTGAGCGAAATGCTCAGATCCAACGGATAGCGTTGCAAGAGGTTCATCGCCCTTTCGATCTAGCTCATGGTCCGCTCATTCGTGTCTGTTTGTTGGAGCTTGACAAGGAGGAACATATTCTCCTGTTGACTTTGCACCACATCGTTCATGATAGGCGGTCGATAGATATACTCTTGCAGGAACTTGCCGCACTCTATCATGCCTCTGTGATCGGATCTTTTGCCCCATTGCCGGAACTACCAATCCAGTATGCGGACTTCGCCGTCTGGCAACGGCAGCGATTCCAGGGAGCGTTACTGGAGGAGCATCTGGCCTATTGGAAGCGGCGCCTGGACGGAGCAATAAATGTACTTCAACTGCCTACTGACCATTCGCGTCCTGCTATACAGACCTTTCGGGGAGCACGACAGTCACGCCTGTTGCCCGGGGCACTCACTGAGCAAATCGAGGTATTAAGTCACCAGGAGGAGGCCACGCCTTTCATTGTCCTGCTGGCGACGTTTCAGACGTTGCTATTACGCTATACAGGGCAAGAGGACCTGATCGTGGGTACTCCCATTGCCAATCGCGCACAATCTGAGCTTGAGAACTTGATCGGCTTATTTGACAACATGCTCGTCTTGCGCACCAATATGTCGGGCAATCCGACATTTCAGCAGTTGCTGCATCAGGTACGCGAGGTTGTTCTGGGTGCCTACGAGCATCGGTACTTGCCCTTTGAGAAACTGATGGAAGCAGTGCAGCCTGAGCGCCCAGTTAGTCTACAATCCAGCTACAATTCATTGTTCCCTTGTTGACGGAACGCGAGCGGCAGCAACTGCTCGTGGAGTGGAATGCCTCCGCTACCGACTATCCTCGGCATCGCTGCATTCAGCAGCTATTTGAGGAACAGGTACAGCGAACGCCAGAGGCGGTGGCAGTAGTCTATGAGGACGAACAACTGACCTACCAGGAACTCAACAGACGATCGAACCAGCTTGCTCATCGCTTGCATGCGTTGGGAGTTGGACCAGAGGTGCGGGTGGGCATTTGTGTAGAGCGGTCGTTGGAGATGATGGTCGGACTGTTGGGTATTCTCAAAGCTGGGGGGGTATATGTTCCCCTCGACTCAGCTAGCCCTGCCGAACGTCTCTCCTTCCTGCTGCAAGACGCCCAGGTGCCTGTGCTCTTGACGCAACAACGGCTCCTGGCACAACTCCCTGCACACGAGGCCACCGTTCTATGTCTGGATACCGAATGGGAGAGTATCGCTCAGCAGAGCGAGGAGAACCCGCCGCTTATGACAGACGTAGAGAACGCTGCCTATGTGATCTACACCTCTGGTTCGACAGGCCGACCTAAAGGTGTAGTCATTGAGGGAAGAAGCCTTACCAATTTGTGCTTCTGGTATAAAAGATCCAGTGATATTACAGAGGCTTCCATTGTGCTGCTAATGATACCATCTGGGGTTGATGCCTCAATTAAAAATATGTTAACCTCATTAATCGTAGGGGGACGACTCGTTTTAGGACCTGCCGATGGTTACTATGATGCAGCAGAGTTACTCAGCACCATTGAAAGGAGACAGGTAACGGTCATAAATAGCGCTCCAAGCTTATTTTATACGATCATAGATGCGGCAAAAGTAGATAACTACCGAAGCTTGTCAAGCTTACAGCATCTTCATCTTGGGGGAGATCCATTGGTGTTATCTAAATTAAGGCCCTGGCTTAGGAGTGTCCATTGTCACTGTACCGTTACCAATATTTATGGCCCAACTGAATGTACTGATATTTCAGCAAGCTACACCATACAAAAAACAGATATCGATGCCTTGGAGGCAGTCCCCATAGGTAAGCCAGTTGATAATGTCAGGCTGGACGTACTGGACAAAGATGGCAACCTACAGCCTGTAGGCATAGTTGGAGAGTTGTGTATATCGGGTGATTGCCTGGCTCGCGGCTATATCAACAACCAGGAGCGTACAGCAGAAAAATTTGTACCTCATCCCTTTGTATCAGGTACAATGATGTATAGGACTGGTGATCATGTACGGTGGTTGTCGGGTGGCAATCTGGAGTTTCTGGGAAGAATCGATCACCAGGTGAAGGTGCGTGGTATTCGCATCGAACTGGGGGAGATTGAAGCGGTGCTCAACCAGCACCCTGGCGTGCGCGAAGCTGTTGTGCTCGCACATGAGGATCAGCCGGGCGTGAAACGTCTGGTAGCTTATGTCGTCTCCCAGGCTGGACAGAGCTTTACTGGCGACACACTACGTAGCTACCTCAAGGAAAAACTCCCCGAATATATGCTTCCCTCCATCTTCATCTTTCTGGAAAGCTTTCCGCTCACTCCCAGTAGCAAAGTGAATCGACAGGCGCTTCCCCCACCAGAACGCCATCGGCCTGAGTTGGAGCAAGCTTTTATAGCTCCGCGTACAACTGTCGAGGAAACCCTGGCGAGCATCTGGGCCGAGGCTTTGGGATTAGAGCGGGTTGGCGTCTATGATAACTTCTTCAGCCTGGGCGGAGACTCTATTCTGAGTATTCAGGTGGTCACTCGTGCTCGTCAAGTGGGACTCCAACTGACGACGAAGCAACTCTTCCAGCATCAGACAATTGCACAATTGGCTGCTGTTCTAGCAACAAAGGGCACCGGATAATCAGACTAGAGTCGAGGGATCAGCCCCAGGTATCTCCTTACCAGTCGAAGCTAACCTTTGATTGAGCCAGTCAGCACTCCTTTAGTAAAATGTTTTTGCAGAAATGGGTAGATAAGCAGAATTGGTGCTGTAGAGAGCACTACAACCGCCATTTGTAATGTTAGATCCGGCGGCGGTGTCTGGCCGGGCGCTGGTAGCACGCTCTCTACCTGCTGACCGCCCTGCATCACAAAGAGGCGTAGAATGACTGAGATCGGATACAGTTGTGGGTTGTTCAAATAGATCGTGGCATCAAAGAAGCTGTTCCAGTGACCAACTGCGTAGAAGAGGGAGACCGCCGCCAGCGAAGCCTTCGAGAGCGGTAGCACCACACGCCACAAAATCTGCATCTCGTTCGCGCCATCCAATTTTGCCGAATCGATCAACTCGCGAGGGATATTTATAAAGAACTGGCGGAGCACGATCAGATTGAACGGACTGAGCGCGCTGGGAATAAGCAATGCCCATAGCGTATCGATCATTCCCAACTGGCGCACCACGAGGTATTTCGTAATGATGCTGGGAGCTATCAGCAGCGTGAGTAGCACCAGCCAGAGCAGGAATTTGCTGCCAGGCACCGTGCTACGGCTCAAACCATAGGCCGCCGTCACCGTCAAAAACATGCTGATCGCTGTGCCTACTACTGCTACCGTGACGCTTATCAGCAAACCCTGTACTACTTGACCACCGTTCAATAGCCAGCTATACGCTTCAAGAGTTGGATGCAATGGAAGCACAATCAAGTTGCCACCAACCACGTCTTTATAGCTAGAAAAACTGGTTGCTACTACGTATGCAAATGGGAAAATCATCACGATTGCCAGGATGATCATGATGATGCGCAGGGTCCACTGCCCCAGAATGCTTGGCTTGTCCCAGGATATCATCAGTAGAGGCCCTCCTCTCCAATTTTCTTGGCTGCCTTGTTGGCTCCATAGATCATAATCGCGCCTATCACCGTCTTGAGCAGTGAGACTGCAGTCGCGAAGCCCCAATCGCCGTTCACGATACCACGGTCATAGACAAAGGTATCGATAATCTCTGCAGCGCGTAGCCCCACAGCATCGCGCTGTAAGAAGATCTGCTCAAAGCCAGCATTAAGAATATTCCCGATACGCAGGATCAGCAGGAGGATAATCACACCGCGAATGCCGGGCAACGTGATATGCCACATACGCCGCCACTTGTTCGCGCCATCAACTACTGCTGCTTCATAGAGGGCCGGGTCGATGGCAGTAATCGCAGCCATAAACAGGATTGTGCTCCAGCCTGTCTCTTTCCAGATGACCTGCAAAATCACCAGAGGTTTGAAGAAATCAGGGTTCGCCATGATGTTGAGTGGGTGACCACCCAAGCCTACCACCAGATGACTGATAAAGCCATCGCCGCCAAAGATTTGCTGCCAGATGCTAATAATAATCACCCAACCCAGGAAATGCGGCAGGTAGAGCACACTCTGCATGAAGCGCTTAAAACGTTCGCTGATCAGCGCATTGAGCATCAAAGAGAGTATGATGCCTACAGGGAAGGCAAACACAATCTGCAAGATACTGATAACTAACGTATTGGAGATGACTGTGCCAATGTCGGGATCTGTGAAGATGCGTACAAAGTTAGCAAAACCTATCCAGTTGCTGCGAAAAAAGCCCAGATAGGGGGAATAGTCCTGGAATGCCACCACATTGCCCAGCAGTGGCAAGTAATAGAAGGCCAAAAGATAGAGGAAGCCGGGCAGCAGCAGGATATACATCCAGCGTTCGCGCCATATATTCTTCAGCAGGTCATCCTTTTTCGGCTTCTGGGCTGCTGCTCGTTTCTTTAGTGCCCTGGTTGTTAGCGCCTGATCCTGAAATATGTCCGTTTGGGAAACAGCTACCGAACGGGGCGTTCCCCGGGTCTCCATCGACATTGTCATTCTGCCCTTCCAGATAGCTTGAGAACAGGCAATTTGTTCTCAGGCTACCTGCTAGAACTATTCATAAACGCAAGTGAGCAAGTTTGCATGCATCTATGGTCTTTTTATGCACCCATGCGGTGTTTTACCAACATCCTTGCTGGAAATTTTCGGAGGATAACGTTTACTATATGTTAATGGTATTCATACTCTATCTTCTGCAAAATGTCAAGCATATATACCATCATTACTGCCTGGTAAAGTATGATTAAGCGACACAGATTAATCATGCTAAACTTCGCTATTAGTCATACTTATTTTTGAGCATTGGTTTTCTGCACTGATTGGGGAGCCGCGTGAAGGCGGCCTCAGTAGGAACCCGTTTGTTTTAGTGGGTCCGCCACGAACGAGGTTCCTACCGATCGAAAACGTTCCGCCTTAGAATAGCGATTGTATCGTCTGAGGTTGCCCACTGCTTGCCGAGATGATTGCAGCCATCACCAGGGCCAGAGTGTGCAGGTTGTCGCGACCACTGGTCTCTGGCTCCTGTCCATCGTGGATGGCACGCAGAAAGGCATTCAAGCAGCCGAGACGGTTTGAGTAGGTTAATGTCGGCAGTGACACAGCATATGGCTCTTTGCCAAACGGGGTAACCGTGATGTGATCGTTCCCGCCGCTGCTCCAGGCAATCTCACTGTGTTCACATTCCATACGCCATTCGCCAGCCCAGGGCGTTGATGGACCCATACTAACGCAACTGCCGCGATAGTTGACCACAGCACCCCCGGAGAATTGGATAGTGGCACATGCGCTGGCGGGATCTTTATAGGTGCTCCATAATGGATTCCATGCGTGACAATCGATGCGTACTGGCTCCTGTCCTAGCACCTTACGTACCAGATCAAAATGATGTACTGAAAGGTTTGCCAGCAGAGGCTGCCAGGTAGTAGAGTTCTTGCGCTCAAGGTTCAGGGGACGCCGAAAGTCGATATTGACCGTATCCACGCGAGCGAGCGAGATCAACCAGGTGCTGTGCCTCCTCTAGTGATGCTGCGAATGGCTTCTCCACCAGCACATGCTTATCGTGCTCAAGCGCGATCTGGACCAGGGGGACATGGCCGGGTAGGCTGGTCGCCACCAGCACTGCCTCAGCCTCAACCGTAGCCAGTGCCTCCTCTAGTTGATTAAAAGAAGGAATATTGTGCTCCCGGACAACCTGTAACGCCTCTGAGCTGATATCGACTCCGGCGACCAACTTCACATCCAGGTCGCTTTGCAGGATGTTATTCAGCCAGCCGCGTCCCCAGCCGCCGAACCCGGCCTGGATCAGATGGATTGTCATGCTCTTTCCTTTCTTGCAAAGAAATACGCAAATCTTCCTCAAGGTATAGGGTGGTTGTATAGGATATATACTCTTTACATAGCCTAATAATATTGCTCAAAATTGTCAAGCAAGGTTGATGAAGCAGGTCTTGACACATACACATTTGCATATTATTCTTAGTGAGAAAACGTTATCTAATCCTATTTATTCAAACTGCTCAGCGTTGAGCAGAACGGCGCACCACATCCTTCCGGCCTGATCCAATCCGTGACACTGTTTCAGATATATGGGCAGGCAATATTTTTCATCTGTGGAGGGTTAAGCATGAGTTCAAACAAAGAGGAGAACCTCAGCGACAAGTTATTGAACCGCCGTCAGTTTATGCATGCCACTGCGATAGTGGCAGGAGGAGGACTGCTGGCTGCCTGTGGCGGTTCGGAGCCCACGAAGTTAACGCAGATCACAGCCGTACCGACCATGCCACCTACGGCTGCTACCGCCACTGTAAGCGCAATGGTAGGCAAAACATATTTTCCCTCTGGCAATACCGACCTCGTGCCAGATGCATTTACCGCGCCTCTACCCCTGACACAATCGGTACATTTCGTACCTGGACGTGGCGGTTCCGTCAGTGTCTTCAATCTAACCAATAATCCTCCAGTACGAGCCAAGGGGCAGAACAAATTCTGGCAGGAACTGGAAAAACGTCTGAATGTCACCTGGAACGTCACCCTTGCGCCGGGGAGTGATGTGTACAAAGAGAAGATCTCTACGCTCCTCGCCAGCGGCGACCTACCAGATCTTGTGCGCGTCGAAACATCCGTAGCACCAGTACTGCTGCAAGCGTTGCAGGAAGGTGCGTTTGTCGATCTCTCTTCCTATCTGACGGGTAGCGCACTCAACGACTATCCCAATCTGGCACGCCTGGTGCCCAGGGCTGCCTGGAACAATATCAAAGTCAATGGCATCCTCTATGGCGTCCCGCGTGTGAGTTCCTGGCCCGGCGCAGTGCTGATCTATCGCCGCGACTGGGCGCAGAAAGTAGGCATACCCAATCCCAAGGACCCCGACGAGTTTTTTGAGTTGTTAAAAGCGTTTACCTTTGGCGACCCGAATGGGAATGGGAAAAATGACACCTGGGGATCGGCATTTTCCAAAGTTATCGACATGCAGTCATTTATGACAATGTTTGGCGTTCCCACGCTATGGCGCAAAAATGCTGATGGCTCTTTTACCTACTATATCGAGACTGACGAATATCGGCAGGGACTTGACTATGTACGCCGTGTATACGCCGCTGGTCTCTTCTATCCCGATTCCGTTTCTCAGACCAACCTACAACAGAAGGAAAATTTCTTCGCTGGTAAATATGGTATGTATACTGCAGGTTTTCCAGAGATCGTCCTGGCTAGACAACATTGCAGAAGTGTTGATCCCAAGGCCGATCCAGCGGTTTTGACACCTCCCGCAGCTCCCGGTCGCAAGACGAATGTCTGGTGGGGCACAGCCTATTCTGGTTACGTTGCTATCCCCTCTGCGGTCAAGGACTCGGAGCGTGTCAAAGAACTATTGCGCATCCTTGACTACCTGGCGGCACCACAATTCAGCTATGAAGGTAATTTCCTCACCTTCGGTATTGATGGTCAGGACAATAGCACTCAAAACGGACTGAAGATCATCAACCAGACTGGTCTGAACGAACTGGGTGATCTGGCAACAATTATGAAGCCGAGCGATATCTATTACGTACCGCAGGAGCCTTCTTTAGCACCACAGATGCAAGATTGGGCACGCAGTATTACATCTCATGGTGGGCCTCGCCCGTCTCTGGGCCTTAGCTCATCTACCGAAAACAAGATTGCTAGCAGGCTCAACGCGATGATTCAAGATCGGGTTACACGCATCATGCGCGGACTTGATCCCCTGAGTGCCCTCGACACTTTGATATCAGACTGGCGCAAACAAGGAGGAGACCAGATCGCGAAGGAGTATAGCGAGGCAGCACAGAAGCAGCACTAGATAAGTACTGAACGTCCTGTCGGATAGTTGTATTTTTGAGGATAACTTCGTTCACTTCAATAAACTAGAAAGGGCAGAGTGATCCATCGATGGCAGAGAATATACAGGTTACTATCTGGAACGAATATCGGCATGAGAAGAAGCACAAAGAGGTGGCTGAGATCTATCCGCAGGGCATTCATGGCGCACTGGCGGCAGCACTGCGCGAGGCGGATCTTACCAATGTGCGTACGGTCACTCTAGATGATCTAGAGCATGGCCTGAGCACCGAAGTGCTTGATACGACCGATGTGCTGGTCTGGTGGGGCCATGTTGCTCAGCGTGAGATCAGTGACGAAGAGGCCGAGCGCGTATGTCAACGTGTGCTGGAAGGCATGGGGCTGATTGTGCTGCATTCGGGCCATAACGCGAAATTTTTCAAGACACTCATGGGTACCAGTTGCCGACATAAGTGGCGTGAGGCCAACGATCACGAACGCATCTGGGTCGTAGCCTCTGACCATCCTATCGCTGCGGGATTGGACGAGTACTTTGAAATTGATGGCGAGGAGATGTACGGTGAGCGCTTTGACGTTCCGCCCCCGGAAACACTCGTCTTTATTAGCTGGTTCAGTGGAGGTGAAGTCTTCCGTAGCGGCTGTTGCTACACGCGCGGTCGCGGCAAGATCTTCTACTTCCGCCCCGGTCACGAATCCTGGCCGACCTATCATCATACACAGGTGCGGCGCGTCATTGCCAACGCCGTGCGCTGGGCCGCACCTACTCATGGTCCCCAGTCCACTTTCGGGCGAACCGACGAGTTGGAGAGGGAATAGATTGTTCCACGAGGAGAAGGCATGGAAACACGAGCATTTGGGAATACTGATATGCAGATCACTCCAATCGGATTGGGGACGTTTGCTATAGGGGGTGAGGGCTGGCCTGCCTCCTGGGGGCCTCAGGATGACAATGACTCGATTGCAACGATTCAGCGGGCAGTCGATCTAGGGATCAACTGGATTGATACCGCCGCAATATATGGATTCGGTCATGCTGAAGAAGTTGTTGGGCGCGCATTGAAAGGCAGGGCCAGGCGTCCATATATCTTTACCAAGTGTTCCCGTATACCGACAGCGGATGGCAAGATTGCCGGGGTACTGAAGGCCGCTTCGATCCGGCAAGAGGTGGAAGAGAGCTTGCGTCGTTTGCAGGTGGATGTCATTGATTTGTACCAGATTCACTGGCCCAATCCCGACGAAGATATCGAAGAGGGCTGGGCTACATTGGCTGAATTGAAAGTTCAGGGAAAGGTACGGCATATCGGGGTATCAAACTTCAGTGTGAGCCAGATGCGCCGCATTCAGCCGATAGCTCCCATCTCTTCGCTACAACCGCCATACTCTTTGCTTAATCGAGGCGTCGAAGACGAGATTCTGCCCTTCTGCAAGGAAAACAACATTGGTGTAATTGTCTACGCTCCGATGGGGTCTGGTTTACTGACGGGTACATGGACGCCTGAACGGGTACAAAACTTACCGCCGGATGATTTGCGGAGTAGAAGATCTGAGTTTCACGAACCACGTCTATCGCGAAATCTGGCGCTGGCATATCTCTTGCGTGAGATTGGGCAAAGGCATGGCCGCTCGGCTGGTGAGACTGCCATTGCCTGGACGTTGTATCATCGGGAAGTGACCGCCGCGATTGTTGGTGGTCGTCGCCCGGTACAGGTTGACGAGATCGTTGGTGCAGGGGATTTCCGGGTTGTTGCTGTCTATACAAGCGAAACGTTGAAGATGGCCCAGGCCACCAGTTCATCGCGTGTTCAGTCCCCACTGGCTCGTGGAGAGGTCTTCTGGTGTGGTCATCCTGTGGCAATTGTGCTGGCTGAGACGGCAGCGGCGGCGGAGGATGGTGTGGCTGCTGTCGATGTAGACTATGAGCCGTTGCCTGTGGTGCTTGACCCTGTCGCCGCGATGCATCCTGAAGCTGATCTGACGCGCACACGCAGTAAGGATGAAGCTTCTGAGATTGCCGGTGGCGATGCTCATACTGCTGCCGGAGGTGGAGGGAGCGGTGTAGAGGAGGAACAGGAGCTTTTATCGCCGAATGTGAGCAACAAGGCTCATCTTACGCTTGGTGATATCGAGGAAGGCTGGCGCGTAGCTGATGAGATTGTTGAATACTCCTATCGGACGCATCCGGTTCATCAATCCTATATGGAGACACAGTCAATCACGGTTGTTCCAGGTCCTTCGGGTCATCAGCTAACAGTCTGGCCGAGTGCGCAGGGCATGTATGGTGTACGTTCAAGCATTGCGAAGGCGTTGAATATGCCTGAACGTCAGATCCGTGTGGAGTCAGTGCCAATAGGTGGAGCTTTTGGCGGAAAGTTTGGTTTGCATGAGCCACTGGTTGCAGCAACGGCAATGGCGGTGCGCAGGCCGGTGCGGCTTGTCTACACTCGTCAGGAGGATTTATTGGCGGCTAATCCCGCTCCTCAGATCAAGCTAGAGATCAAACTGGGAGCGAAACGTGATGGTACGCTCGTGGCGCTCTATGCACGTGGGATCTTTGACTCAGGAGCCTATCCAGGGGCCGGACCGGGACTCGGTGCTTTCCTGCTCACCGGTCTCTATCGCTGTCCCAACATCGATATTCGCTGCTATGAGGTATTGACCAATAAAGTAGGCGTTGGCGCGTATCGTGCACCGAATACTCCACAGGTCACTTTTGCCCTCGAAGCGACGGTAGATGCTCTGTGTCACAAACTGGGGATTGACCCGGTCGCCTTCCGCAAACAGAATGCCGTCAGGGGTGGCGATCAGATGATCAATCAGCGTACCTGGCCGCCGATAGGTCTATTAGAGTGTCTGGATGAGGCTGAAAAGCACCCTTTGTGGAGCGAGCGCGAGACCCGCAAACAGCCACCAGAGGAACTGAAAGACTGGAAAGTAGGAGTTGGTCTGGCGGCTGGCGGCTGGCCTGGTGGCACGGAAGGTGCTGCTGCCCTCTGTCGCCTGGAGTCGGATGGCAGCTTCACCGTAGTCGTCGGATCGGTTGATCTAACGGGGTCGGATACCTCGATGGCGCTGATCGCAGCGGAGGGATTGGGCGTCTCGGTTGA
>WNGK01007772.1_pt1 | contig 11203 bp, 11 predicted proteins | sample 5400601 | NCBI WGS metagenome assembly WNGK01 (sample SAMN13153376, study PRJNA577476) | soil metagenome | isolation source: 60 cm soil or saprolite under Garry oak tree replicate 1 | place: USA:California | collected 2016-06-15
CCGCCCCTACCACAGTTGGATAAGTCCCCGAATACCTCATCACCTGGCCGAAACTGCTTTGCGTTTCTGCCAACCGCTTCAACCCGCCCCGCTATGTCACTTCCGGGTATCTTGAGTTTTGGTTTGAGAAGTCCGAACCCTAGCGTAACGGTTGTGCAATCAGATGCGATTCGTTGAAAAATGGCATCAACCTTCAAAATTGTACGCGGTGCGGCGATCATCCATCGCCTGCACGTCTTCTCAGTTGGCCCGCAAAGGCACTCTGCTCGCTGAACTTTAACCACTTACCTCTTGAATCCCGGATGACCTGCGCCGAGACATGCGCTGCCACCTGCACCTGGCGTTTGATGCCGAGCTTGTGCATGTTCAGAGCGTGTTCGACCGGTTGCGCTTGGTCTGCCAAAAAGTCGAGCAGCCCAGCGAATGAAATTGGCCGCGAACAGGATGAACGCCTCTTGCAGATAGATGGCCGGTTCGGAACGCACCTTGAGGTGGTGCAAATAGAACACCTGCTTGCTCTCTTTCATCCCGGCAAGAGTAGTCTGCCTACCGTTGTACTGCTCGAACCAAGCCGGCAACTGCTCTGTCACCGGCTGGGAACCGAAGTGAAACAAAGCGCTGTGCTTGAGGGTTTGGCCAGTGTAGAAGCGCTCGAGGGCGACATCTAAGGGGTAGGGGCAGTGCTTGAGGTGCAGCATGGGCCAGGCCAGCAGTTCGGCGTTAGCACCCACACGCGTCCAGGCAGTGGTGTCGTCTACCTGCCCACACGCGATACGCCACGATCTTGTGGCTGTGGGGTTTGGTATACAGGTTGTAGCCCATCTCGATGAGGAGAGCCACGTTCTCATAGGTGCCGAAACCCGCATCCAGGCGGAACTCTGCTTCGACCGGTTCAGAGTTGGCGGCATTCTCCTGCTCAAAACGAAGCAGGCGCTCGTTCAGGGCAGCGAGCTCGGCTTGCTGGTGGCTGTGCTGGGCCATGGTCTTGTCCAACCGGCGCTGGGCTTGCATCCAGACAGACGTTCGACTGGCGACGCGTTTGACGACCGCTTGCAGGCGCTTGCGGGCCTGGGCCAGACGGCTGGTCGGACGTTCTTGAAGCTTCCGGGTCTGGTAGTCCTGTTCGAGATCATCCACTTGCTGCTGGTACTCCTGCACCTGCTGCTCTGTCTCTGCCAGCCGCTGCTTGGCCTGCTTTAGGGCTTGCTGCTGCCTTTCCAGTCGCTCGCTGGTTTGAGCCACCTGCTGCTCGAACCTGCTGCGCCAGCACGCGGGCTTCGGCCTGCGTGCAAGACACGACATCTCCTGGGTGATGGGCCACTGACAGCCACAACCGCCCATACGTCGGGCTTTCCAGGCTAACAACGCCTGCCTGGTAGCCCAGTCGGATATCGTCATTCATATGCCCAAAGGCGGCATGAGGATAGGTCTGGCTCGTATTGGACACGGGAATGCCGGTCAGATCGCCATCCAGGCGCAACCGTTTTCCCTGTGAACGCAGCACCTGCAACTCAGCAGTGAGGTAGGGGTGGCTGACCTGTTCGGGCCCCCTGGACGATCTGCTTGACCTCCTCCCAACTCAGGCCACGCGAGCCGCCGGCTCACGCCACTGTAATCAGCCCAGGCTGGTTGTCCCCAGGCTTGGGCAACTGCCTGATCCTTCTCCAAGGGATGAGCTGCCAGGCTGATGTCCTGCAAGTGCGGCAGCCCGGCCAGAATAGCCACCAGAAATTCCAGCACCTTGGTCTGAGGCCGGTGATGATAGTGCTTTTGCTTGAGGGACAGCCCCTGGAGCTTCTGGATCAAGCCGAGGTGTTCGGCAAACCAGCCCCAGGCCACCAGAAAGGCATGCTGAGTGTTTTGGATGAGAATTTCGCTGTTGCTCATGACCGTTCCTTGCTTCAATGGGCATATTCATGAGCATACAGCATCCGGATTCAGTTGGTAAGGTACGAAAAATCTTGCGGTTTGAGACCGGTTTTCATGATTCGGCCTCTGATTGCACAAAACTTACGCTAGGCGGGCCAAGAACGGTTTTCCTCTCACGAGTATCAGGTTAGAATTATTCACGGATGCCGCATGAACTTCCACCAAGATTTCATCGTCGCCTGGGGTTGGCTTTTGGATCTCTTCAAGTTTAAGAACATCGGGTGGTCCGTATTTTGTGCAGACAATTGCTTTCATACGTGTTCCTCCAAGGTTGTTCGGTTTTGCTAAAACAATCGCTTTCATGTGTGTCTCCTCCTTTTTTTTGAACGATAGTGATGAGTTTCATTGACGGGCTTTTGCCTCGGCCTGGCCGGATTTCACGCGATTGACCGAGAGCAATGGCACTCCTAGATCACGTACTTTTCGGAGTAATCCATGCAGCGCGGCCTGATCGACCACCGGGCCGGTCAGGAGCGTCTCGCCGTTGTCTTCCAGTGTGAGGGTCAGGCCCCCAAACCAGTTTGTCCACTCGCGGCCCAGATGGCCCTTGATTCTGATCTGATAGACCAGTGGTTGAGCCTTTTCACTTGCCTTGCGTTGGATTTCGTTTGACATGACTCTGTCCCTGTTGTGGCCAGGCATCTTGCGTCTGTGCCACTTGCTTCATGTACCAGTCGTGTATCTTCTCAGAAGCGAGTATAGCTGCTCTCTGGGAGGACAGGGAGATACGAAAGGAGTGTTTGGGGTATGGTTCTCTACAGGAGGAACAGAGAGATCCGAAAGGAGTGTTTGGGGCAGTGTGGTGGGAGGACTGATACGTTGAAATACCCGCGTGTGTGGGCAAGACTACACCAGACCCAACTCGCGGGCACGGGCGACCGCTTCGGTGCGCCGTTGGACGGCGAGCTTGCCAAAGATAGTCCGATTGTGCCCTTTCACCGTACTCAAGGCGAGGAACAGCCGCTCGCACATCTCCTGATTGGAGAGTCCGGCAGCCATGAGGTGGAGGACTTCCAACTCGCGTGGGCTCAGTGGCTCGAACATTCGCTGGGCAGGTGGGGGCAGAGAAGATGTGTGTGCGCGTTTCTGCTCCTCCGCTTTTAGTATAGCCAGCAATTTCCCGGTATAGTCCGGCAGCATCCCAAGAGCCTCTGCTGCGGACAAGAGGTGAGCCATCGGGAGACCTTCGTCGACAAAGAGACGGATGAAGCCGGCAGGCTTGGCGAGCGCCAGCGCGTCACAGAGCAGGTGCACCGCCTTGTCCTTGTCGCCATGTGCCTGCAGAGCGACCGCCTGGAGCACCATCACCTTGAGCCGTTCATCCGCCCAACCCTTTGCCTCCACTTGCCGACGCCATGGCAAAAGCACCGCTAGTGCTGCGGAGGTGTCTCTCTGGGCCAGGTGGACCCGGGCCTGGCTGAGGGGGAGGTCGTGCAAATGCGCTAGATGAGCGGCGGCTGCCAGATGGCCCTGGTGAAGCAAGAGAAGCACTTGTGCGGCAGCAACATCAGGCATCCGAAACACGAAGCGATGCCGGCGCACGAACGCTTCGGCCTCATCCAAAGCAGCGGCCGCGCCGGACACATCTCCCTGGGCAAGTTTCAGGCGGGCGACAAACACCCCGTACGCAGCGAAGGTGTCGACGAGTATCTGCCGCGCCAGTTGGGCACTCTGTTGTCCGTGCTGCGAGGCTTCCTCCAGGTCATTCCATTCGTAGAAGACACGGGCCAGGCCAAGATGCGCTTCGCAAGCCATCCGCTGCGGCGGATCACCGGCCAGTTGCAGGCTGCGCCGGTAGCTCTCGGCCGCCAGAGACAGCTGGTTGTCGGCTTCCTGTAATTGACCGAGATTTATGGTAGCCGCCAGGGTGTAGATGGAATCCCCAAACGACTTCCCGAGAGCTATGACTTCGGTATAGGCCCCTCTCGCCGCGGCACGGTCTCCCTGAAGCTGATAGGCATACCCCAGCGTCCAGGTAGTGGCAGTGCGGACAGGCAGGTTATCGGGGCGCAGATACTCCAGGGCGCGACGCGACTGGGTAATGATGGTTGCTCCATCGTGCTGAATAACGGCCAACGTAGCCCGCATGGAGGCAATACGTCCGACAAGGTCTTGGGTCCTGTCGTCTGGTTCGGTGCGAGGCATCGCTGCTTCAGCCGCCTGGAGTTTCTGTTCAACGGCGGTATGTTGCCCGCCAAACAATAACGTCGAGGCATACGTCACCCACAACGAGGGTCTGGCATCCAATGCTGTCCTGGGCAGCGACTCTAGCCAGTTGAGGACAGGGGCACCCGCACCACGAAAGTGCAGGGGCATCCCCTCGCCTTCAATCAGGCGCTCGGCGCGCGCAACATCATTGGCGGCAGCAGCATGATGAAACGCTTCCATCGAGAGGCCATGGTCTTCATACCAGAGGCTGGCCCGACGGTGCAATTCGGTTACATCCCCCACCTCATCTCCTGGAGACGAGGCGCTTCTCTGCTGCAGTCGCTGTCGCAGCAAATCCGCGAAGAGATGGTGATAGCGGTACCAGCGCCGCTCGTTGTCCAGGGGGACGAGGAACAGGTTGGCGTGTTCGAGATACTCGAGGGTTGCTTGCCCGGAACCAGAGGGGGTGAACAGAACGGCATCACACAGCGAGCCCGTCATTCGGTCGAGGATGGACGTGCGCAGCAAGAACGTCTGGATGCTTTCGGGCTGCTGTTGTAGGACTTCTTCCACCAGATAATCCAGCACGAAATGGTGGCTGCCAGTGAAAGATGTGATGAAGCTGGCGGCGTCTTGCTGTCCCTGCAAGGAAATCGCGGCTAATTGCAGGCCGGCAATCCAGCCTTCGGTACGGGTTGCAAGTCGCGCGATGTCTTCCGCCGAGAGGTTGAGACCCATCCCCTGGTTGAGAAAAACGGCGGCTTCGGAGGGGGTAAAACGTAAGTCGGTGGCACGCAGTTCGGTCAATTGGCCTCGGGCACGTAATCGGGCGAGGGGGAGCTGTGGATCCTCACGGGTGGCGATGACCAGGTGCATCTGTGGTGGCAGGTGCTCGACGAGATAGGTGAGGGCATGGTCAATCGGCTTGGCATCAATCACGTGGTAGTCGTCAAGGACGAGGGCGAAATCTCCTCCGTCACGCCCATGGCTTCCCACGTCGTTGGTGAGCAGTGTGAGCACGGTCTCTGCTGCAGCAGGGTGTGGCATCTGCAGCAGGGTCAATGCCTTAGCCCCGAGATGTGGCTCAAGCGTCTGTAGGGCGGCAATGAGATACGAGAGGAAGCGCACCGGCTCGCTGTCCCCCGGTTCGAGTGATAGCCAGGCGACAGGCATGCCGCTTTCGGCGAGCCACTGCGCGAGCAGGGTTGTTTTACCAAAGCCCGCGGGTGCCGAGACGAGCGTGAGCGGACCCATCACTCCCTGCGTGAGTCGTTCAGCCAGCTGGGGGCGGCGCACGAGGTGCGCGCGGGGCAGGGGTCGATGGAGCTTGGTTGCGAGCAGCGGGGTGAGTGAATCGCTCCGCATCCAAGATGCTGCGGCTTGCGCCGAGGGGCGAGCCTCGTCCGCATCGTTGTCAGGCGCGGTCTCGACGTGAACGTCAGCCAGTGCCTGGGCCACCGTCTGTAGACGCGCCAGCGTGACGGTCTCGGACTTGCCCAGGTAGCGGGAGGAGAGCTTGCCGTGCTGTTTGCGGTAGGCTTTCCAGTACCAGCCCCCGCGCTTGTGACCTGCCTGCTCACGGCGCGCGGTGAAGCTGCCCGTCTCACTGACGAAGGAGAACGTGGAGGCCGTCTCCAACCAGGCAAACCAGGCCGCGGTGTCCACGGTCAGTATCTGCTCCTGCCCGTCCTGCCGATAGACCAGGGTCTCGCCCTGGACGGTGGGAGTCATGGCTGACTCCTCTCTGCTGTCGCACAGCTGCTCATCGATCCGGTTACCGGACATGCTCACGGTTCCACCCTAGTATAGCACAGCCTGCGTGATGTTCGGTAACTGTGCTCCTGCGAGAGGAGAAGATCTGGGGGGCAGTCCGAGAGGGAAAAGAGAGCAGAGGGCTTTCCTGCACATGTTTGTAAATCCCAACATTCGCCAGGGCGGAATCTGAATAGGTTTCCTGGTGGGCAAGCAGCCCGGAGTTGAGATTTCTAGATTGCGACGGCCCACATATTCATGCAGATTCTGCCCTGGCGAATGTTGGGATTTACAGAGTCGGTGTCGTGAGGGCCGCGAAAAAAAGACATCATCAGAAACCTCGCCACGACCTGCTTGACAGATACCTTTCCTATCTATTGGACTAAAAGCACCAAAAACCTTGTCAGGATACCCTAAACCGGGTAATATGCTCATAAGGGGAAACTTATGTTCTGATAGAAAGAAAAGTTCACCTGCTTACGCGACATGACACTTCTCGAAAAAGGAAAGAGCTACACGACCGATCACCGGGTCACACCCTCTCCTCTCCTATCCCAATCCCGCTTGCCGCGCGCGCAGCATAGCCTGGGCGCGATCAGCTACTTGCAGCTTGCTGAAGATGTTGGAAACGTAGTTGCTCACCGTTTTCGTGCTGAGCGAAAGCTGCCTGGCGATGGCAGCGTTGCTCTGGCCGTGGGCGATCAGGGTGAGGATTTCGCGTTCGCGGTCGGTTAATTCTGGCAACGCCTGCGGCATTGCCGTTGGTTGCAGGCTCGCGAAGAAATCGATCAGGCGCGTGGCGATGGACGGGCTGAAAATGGCCTCGCCGCCGCCCACCGCCGTAATGGCGCGCAGCACCTCGTCCGGGCTGGCTCCCTTGAGCAAGTAGCCGCGCGCTCCGGCGCGCATGGCGGTGAAGACGGAGTGCTCGTCCTCGTACATGGTGACGACGAGAATACGGATATGCGGGCTGGTATGTAGTATGCGGCGGGTGGCCTCGATGCCGCTCATGCTGGGCATCTGCAGATCCATGAGGATCACGTCTGGCTGGAGCGACGAGGCTAGGTCAATTGCTTCTTCTCCTGTGGCCGCCTCGCCAACCACCTCGGTCTCCGGGTCTGCCCCCAGGAGGGCGCGCATGCCGCTGCGAAAGAGTGGGTGATCGTCAGCAATGAGGATACGTAACGGATCTTTGGACATGGTACTATTCCTCCTTCGATACGGGGAGACGGGCCAGGACGCGAGTGCCTCCCGTGGGAACTGGTTCCACAACGCACGTTCCACCCAGCTCGGTTGCACGCTCATGCATCGAACGCATGCCGACTCCCGCGTGATACTCCGCGGCGAGGCCGACGCCATCATCGCAAATCTCCAGGGAGAGCTTCTCATCGAGTGAGAGATGGATGCGGCAGGCGCTGGCATGGGCGTGGCGCACCACGTTGGTCAGGCTCTCCTGCACGATACGGTAGGTCGCCACTTCGACCGCCGCGGGCAATGGGGGCAGGCTATCCGGCGCCTCCACCAGGATGCGCAGCCCATTCACATGGTCTGCTTCCCTGGTGTGGGTAGATTGAGCCACGCGCTCGCGGATCGCTCCGATCAGTCCCAGTTCATCGAGGGAGGGAGGTCGCAGATTGGAGACGAGGCGGCGAATGTCGCTGACCGTCGTTTCGATATCGCCGTTCAATTCGAGCAGCAAGCTATTCGCAGCGGTCAGGTCGCGGGTCAACAATTTGCGCGCGGCGCCGATTTTGAGCGTGAGCGCGGCCAGCGTTGGCCTCAGGCCATCGTGCAGGTCGCGGCGCAGTCGGCGGCGTTCCTCTTCGCGGGCCGTGACCAGGCGCACGCGCGCCGCGGACAGGTGTTCGTTCGAATGCTGGAGATCTGCGGTCAGACGCACGGCATGGGCAGCAAGCCCGATCTGGTGTGTCAATGCACTGAGCAGGAGCAGGTCGGCGGGTGTAAAGGCCTCGCCGGGAGCACGCGGGGCGAGGAGCAGCTCGCCGATGGTTTCTCGCTGGTAGACGAGCGGCAGTACAAGCGGCTCACCCTTCTGGTTGCCATGGCTCGCGGCAAGCGCGAATTCGTCATCGTGTTTGAGCAGGATGGCAGCATAGGGCAGATTGAACGACTGGGCGACGGTCTCCACAATGGCCGGCAGCACGGCATCAGGAGCAAGCGTCGCTTCCAGCCGCTGGGAGAGCCTGGTGATAACGGCATAGGGCTCGTCGCGTTGCCCGTAGAGCAGCCGGTTTACACTGCGCTGGAGGAGCGCTCGCAAGGGCTGAAAGAGCACCGCGACCAGGCCGGTTGCTATCAGGGAGATCAGGAGGTTACTGCCGGTGCGAAAGAGCGCGCCCAGGTAGCCCACGGCCAACACATAGATGCCTACTATCAGAAAGGTCAACAAACCGTAGACCAGTGTGCGGTTGATGAGAACATCAATATCATACAGGCGATATCTGAGCATGGCGATGCCTGCCGAGATCGGAATACAGACCACTGCAAGGAAAAAGAACGTATCAGGGGCACCGTTATTTGAAAACACCAGGATGACAATACCAATGAGCATGAGTATGCTCAGTGTCGTCCCATAGGCGAACCATTTCAGCTGCTGCCGTTCATCCCCTCGCGCCCGTCGGAAGCGAAGGACAACTGCGACAATACAGGGGATAACTGTTGCCAGCAAGCCCAGAGAGATAAGAGTGGTAAGCAGATTGAGCAGGTCACTTGCGCCCGAAATTCCAATCGGATTGTGCACCGTTGCCAGGCGAGTATCAGACAAGTAGGGCGCAAGCAGGGAGGTAATCGTAAAGGCGGCCAGAAAGCCGACAATGAGCCTGGCCAGGGGCCGCCATCGGGAAGAAAGGAGATGCCCATTCGGGAAGAGCAAAAGCCCGAAGGTTAACATAAGGAACCAGCCCATCCCCCTGGCCCATCCCCAAAGACGCCCATCAATGCTCCTGCTGGAAGCGAACCCGGTACAGTAATGAGGGCATAGACAGCGTATTCCAGCAGAAAAACGCCGAGTGCCCACAACAGAGTACTTATGCAGAATATCCAGCCAATCGGATTCTGTGGGCGCCGTGAGGCAATGAGCGTCCCAACCGTCGCGAATGCCAGCAGAACCAGGGCATTAAAAATTTCACTGAGCAATTTCGACGATGCATTCTTCATCTGAAAAAGCAGAGTAACGATGGCAATGACTAGATAGAGTCCCCACGTGAACCATGCCAACCAAAAAGCAGTGCGCTTGCTCATGGGTTCTCCTTTGCGGGCTCACCTCGTCAGAATAACAGAGGGGCGGGCTGCCTTACTCTTCGCAGCCTTCGCCCCGGCGCGTTCGACATCGCGTAGTGGGATATCACGCAGCGCGGAGACACGTCGTTCAGGTGCGCATCGGGTGACTAGCACGCTGCTCATGCGTCCCTCCTCAAGCGAGCCTATCAGGCTACTCTCATTGTACATTAATGGTGGCCAGTTTTCAAAAATCTCTGGCAAAAGCCGGGAAGGAAAGCACGGCAATGACAATGCCAATCACGCGATGACAGAGCCGACGATCTCGAAGAGCAGGCCTGGCCCGTTAGGCCCTCCGAAAATGAAGATGTAGTCAAGAATGCACCACATCAGGGTGAGTACGACTCCCAGCAGCCAGTTGACGCGCCTGCCAAATGAGCCAACAATCGAGGCCCCCGCCGACACCATGTAGAGGCCATGGTTGGCGATGTAGGAAAAAAGGGTGTTGCTCTCAGGGTCACCGGGGATCATCATGAACAGGAGCAGAAGCCCACCTGCGATACGCATGTACCAGCGCAGGGCCGTGACTGATCGCCCGGTCATGGTGACGGGAGTGGAAGTGGTGGCAGTTATGCTGCCTGGATTCTGTGAAACCGACATGGAAGTTCCTCCTTGAATAAGAGTGAATAACTTTCAGCAAACACTTTGTTGCTGTATCTGCTTCAAGAATATCCGAAGGGGGTTCCCAGCGAGAAGGGGAGACTATCCTGATCTGTTGAGGCAGTTTTCCCGGCACGTTCCTAGGTTTTCTGGGAATGTGTTGGGAAAAGCGAAGAGAAAGCGCAACACAGGGAAGAAAGGTAAAAAGGCACGACACAGGGAAGCAGTGAACCATTGCGTTCATCTCTTTTGAGATACTTTCTTCATGACGCTGGCCAGTGTTGCGTGGTCGGCATCACTTCCCTTGCGCTTTTAGCTTCTCATAGTTTTGTTTGCCTCTTCAAACAACAGCGGGAGCTGCATCACCAAGAGCCGAGTTGCGCGTTTGCGTCGTGGGCGTGATCCATAGGCAGCAGCTTGGATGATCACAAACCATTCGACAGCCTCGGGCGGCCAGAGTGCTAATGGCGGGCGAGGATTCGGATGCTCGTAGAGACGCGGATTGCCAATCCGCAGCAGGTGGTGGTCGTCCGGCTGCCACTCCACGGAATATTTTGCCAGGAGATGCTCTCCATATTCCAGGGCTAGTGTATCTTGAAAAATGTTGATCAGCGCCTTCTTACCCGCCAGACCGCGTTCGCCATAAATCAAAAAATCTCGGAAGCGGGCATAACCAGCCGAAGTCAGCGTCCTTGTCTCGCAAATAGCAGAGAAGGCATGATACATGTAATCCGGTTCCCATTGCTTTCCAGCCACCCATCCCAACACTTCCGCAGGGGAATGACGGCCATCTTCACGCTTCTCGTGCGCAAGGTGTTTTTGAAAATTGTAATCCAAGACCCACTTTTCGTGCGTCGCGACGAGGTCTTCCCAGCTCTTTGCGGTTTCAAAATACCAATCTCCCATACGCCTTTGTACATTAATTATGTGGAATTGCCACTCGTCGCTCTTAAAAAGAGCAGAGGAATCGAGCGTCAAGTCCACATAATGCAAGTTATGTAAGGAATTTTTCAAATTCCACATAACAGACAAGGCCGTTTCTATTAGATTTTGCCAGCTTTGCCGCTTCTCAATCTCTTTCTTCTCAATGCCTAAAGTGGTGTAGATTTGCATTGCACGGTGATCGCGAAATACCCCACCATGGTCGCTCACTAGCGATTTGGGGCATCCATGTTTGCGAATCGCCGCGTAGAGCACCGCGACGTACTCCTCGAAATTTTGTCGGCGGGTCACAGCAGAGGCGAGGATCGCTCTCGAATACCCTTCCAAAATGCTAATACAGTAAATCATCCCTCCACCAAGTTGGTGCATGTCAAGATACCGGATATCCACAAACCAGAGTATGTAATTGGGATTGTCAGAAGATGTAGTACTCTTGCTGACAGAGGGTGATTCAGCTACAGCACACTCCGTTGTAACAGAAAAGGAGTGTGAGAGTTGATACAATCTCAACAATTTCGTGCTGTACGGCGGCCAA
>WNGK01009625.1_pt1 | contig 11203 bp, 7 predicted proteins | sample 5400601 | NCBI WGS metagenome assembly WNGK01 (sample SAMN13153376, study PRJNA577476) | soil metagenome | isolation source: 60 cm soil or saprolite under Garry oak tree replicate 1 | place: USA:California | collected 2016-06-15
TGCTACTGCAGTGGTTAGAGCGGGTAGCAGCCCCCAAAATCCTGGTCACCGTTGAAGGCGCAGATCACTTCTTCCAGGGTCGCTTGGATGAAGTACAGGCCGCCATCACCGATTTCGTCAGCACTGTCCTAGAGTAATGATTGAGTATCAACCTACCGTGAGGAGGAGTAATGATGTCAGTAGAAAAGAATAAGGCCATTGCTCGCCGCTATCAGGAAGAGGTGTGGGGGAAGGGGAACCTCGCTCTGCTTGACGAGCTGCTTGCCCCTGATTACGTCGACCATAGTTTACCTGCAACGATGGACCCAAGTTTTGCTGGTGCCAAGGCTGCAGCTGTACCAGCGAGACCCGGCAGACTGGAACTCCATGGTCCCCAGGAAAGTGTGTTGACCGTGATAGTAGAGGAGTGATGGGTGTCGTCGGCGATCGTCCATCACGACATTCGTCAGGCTCCATCTTACGAGTATCGATATCCATCAATGAGTGATATAGAGAGGAAGGAAGCAATGAGCGAAACAAGAGAGCATTGGCTTGCCGTGGGGCGCGTGTCTAATGCAGCACGTAAACGGTTGATCGAAGCGAATTGTCCAGTAGTGGATGGAAACAGTAAGCCACCAGTCGTGCTTGTGTGCTTGCGCGATGAAACGGCTACTGGTCATTTCTCTGAGAACATGGCATTCACGAATGTAGGTGAAATAGAGATCAGCGTAAAAGGTCTTTGCCTGCTCTGGCGTTTTCCTGATGCATGGCAGGTAGCATACGCAAGTATAACAGAGACGGAGCTGGTGACCTATGATGAGTAGTTCATCATAGAAGCAGACCAGCTTGAGAGGGTGACCCGCAGAAAGGGAAACAGAGCCAGAATGAGGAGGTGAAGTATGGAGCAAGAGAAGCTGGAAGTACCAGCGTCAAACACAAGCCAGGGACGAAGCATTGCCTATTCTCGTAGCACGACCAGGCGCATGATGGAGATGCTCGACGGAAATCTTCACGGCAACGTCCATGGTGGGGTCATTATGCGCATGGTTGATGAGGCAGCTGCGGTCGTCGCTGTGAAGCATGCACGGCACCCCGTTGTAACAGCTCGCGTTGAACGTTTTGATTTCCTGGCACCTGCGTATATCGGTAACGTCGTGTCTGTCCACTGTGAATTGAACTACGTGGGGCGCACCAGCATGGAGGTTGGGGTAGAAGTAGTGGCAGAAGACCTAATGACGGGTGAGACACGTCGCGTTGCCAGCAGCCAGGTCATCTATGTCGCTTTAGACAAGAATGGGAAGCCTACTCCCGTTCCCCCGCTCATCCCTCGTCGCATGCGCATGAGGGCGATTGAGGAGGAGTTGGCGATGATTCAGCATATGGCAAGCGAGGTGTGAGTGAGCGACCCAGACCAGGCATGCTCGACACCGATGTTGCCTCCAAGGAGGAGGAATCAGCTATGGAAACGATGCAGATCATTGCACAATTGACTGATGCCTTGCCACCTGAACCAGCAGTTCTCACGATCGGTTTTTTTGATGGCGTTCATCGTGGCCACCAGCAAGTGATCCGCCATGTGATTGATCACGCATTGCACCAGAAAGTACGGGCTATACTCGTTACGTTTTGGCCTCACCCGCAGTGTGTCCTCCATCCTGAGAAACCGAAGCCTTTGCTCACAACGCTGCAGGAAAAGCTAGAGTTGCTAGCAGCGCTGGGAGGACTCGATACGGCTGTAGTCATGCCCTTTACAGCAGAACTAGCACGACTCACGCCGCGTGAATACCTTGAACTACTACGTACCTATTTCCAATTACGAACGCTGATTGTGGGAGTAGACTTCGCACTTGGACACAATCGTGCAGGAGACATCACCTGGCTGCAGCATGCAGGGAAAGAGCTGGGCTTCACTGTCGAGACTTTCACTATAACGGCAGGTGATAGTCGCATCAGCAGCACACGTATTCGCCAACTGATAGCCGCTGGTCAAGTCGAGGAAGCAGCAGGTCTCCTGGGTCGACCTTATACGATGAGCGGTATGGTAATACGAGGGAAGAGAAGTAGTCACCGGCATGGATTCCCTACAGCAAACCTGTTACTCGATCCTGTGAAGTTGTTGCCAACCAATGGCGTGTATGCAGTGCGTGTACAGGTACCAGGTGATGAACGGGCATCGAGATTGGGAAGAGCGTATGTTGGTAGGCATGTCGAAGCAGGAGAAGGAAATTCCGTGCTTGTGGAAGTTCACCTGTTGGACATACAAATCGATCTTTACGGTCAGCACCTGGTAATAGAGTTTGCAGCCCGGTTAGGCGAGGAACTGCACTTCCAGTCAAGTCAGCGCTTCGATCAGTGGTGCGCGACCTGAGCACAGGTACAAGCTACTGGCTCCCTTAACCAGCAGGAGACCATTCCAGTTGTGTGCTCGTGAGGGAGAAATTGGTTCTCTTCATGTGTTTTACCTCTTGACGATACAACATTTATTGTAGTATAATCAGTTGAGTGGAACACACACGGGAGGGCAAGAGCTCATGCTCATCTACGAGTACAAACTCGACGGCAATCCAGCCCAATACGCGAGCATCGATGAAGCGATCCGCGTCGTGCAATTCATTCGCAACAAGTGCATCCGCCTCTGGATGGACGGACGGCGGATCAACAAGAACGATTTGCAGTGCTACTGTGCGACGCTTGCCAAAGAGTACCCGTTTGCGGCATGTCTCAATTCCCAAGCTCGTCAGGCCAGTGCGGAGAGAGCCTGGGCTGCCATCTCTCGCTTCTATGAGAACTGTAAGAACAAGAAGCCTGGCAAGAAGGGCTATCCCAAGTTTCAGCATGACAATAGGAGCGTGGAGTACAAGCAAACAGGTTGGAAGTTAGACCCCGATGGACGCCACATCACCTTCACCGATGGCTGTGGGATTGGTCGCTTGCGCCTGGTGGGCAATCGCGGACAGCACATCGAAACCTTTCCCGTCAAGCAAATTAAACGAGTTCGCCTCCTGCGCCGCGCCGATGGATATTATGTGCAATTGGGTGTCCAGGTCGAACGCAAGTGTGAACACGTTGAAACCGGCAGCGTGGTAGGCATCGACATGGGTTTGAAGGTCTTCTACACCGACTCCGACGGCAAGACGGTTGAGAACCCACGCCACGGACGCGTAGCCTCGAAGAAGCTCAAACGCCTGCACCGGCGGGTGTCTCGCAAACACAAGAAGAGCCAGAACCGCAAGAAAGCCAGACAACGTTTAGCCAAAGCGTCTCTGAAAGTGCAACGGCAGCGTGAAGATTTCGCCCGCAAGACGGCGAACGCGCTCGTCTCGTCTCACGACTTGATTGCCTACGAACACCTGCAGATCCGCAACCTGGTCAAGAACCACAAATTGGCCAAGAGCATCCATGATGCCGCCTGGGGGCACTTCCTCAGTTGGGTGAAAGCCTACGGTATCATGCATGATGTGCCCATCATCGCCGTCGCCCCACAGTACACCAGCCAAGATTGCTCTGGCTGTGGAGAGCGTGTCAAGAAGACGCTCTCCACCCGCACGCATGTGTGTCCCTCGTGCGGGTTGGTACTCGACCGCGATGAGAATGCCGCCGTGAATATCTTGGCAAAAGCATTCGAGGGTACCCTGGGGCACAGGGAAACCCATGAGCTGGTCTCATGAAACGCTTGGGGAGAGATGACCTCTACTGTCCTCTTCGCGAGGAGAGGAGGGCAAGCCATCTCGCGGAACCAAGAACCCCCCGCTTTCCTAGCGGGGGAGTGTCAGAATACTAGTGCTCAATAGTGAGCATGTGGGGGATACTTCTTTGTGTACGTTCGCTTATACCTCTGGGAGTATAGTATGTTTTTGTGCTAATCAAGGAATGGCTATTCATTTCCCGCTTGAGAGACGGGGGTTTCTGGTTCGGTTCTGCAAAGAATAATAAAACTTCTGACGCGAAGCTTTGAAATGATCAAGAGGAGACATTTATGGCAGTGATAGATAAGGTTCCATCATCCTCTGTGGATGCGGGGGCAGGGAAGAGAAGAAGATTTACTTTCATGTGGCTGATGAGCATAATCTGTATGGGGTTGCTTGTGTTTGTTCTTGTGCGTATGGTGATGCAATTTGTGACACCACCACCACCATCTGCTTTGCGCTTTGTGCAGGATATTCCGATGCCCAGTCCATTTCCAGATGCGAATCGCACGGCCAAGAATCCCTTTGCGCCAGGGGTAGCGGTGCTTTTTGATCACTTTGACTTTCAGGCTCTCGATCCGCAAACCCATCTGCTGTTTATGGCTCATACAGGGCCAGCACCGGATAGGGAGGCGCAGGTAAATCGCAATTTTAATCCTGATAAGGATGCGGCAACGGATGGCAATGTGCTTGTTTTCAATGTGCTGGAAAAGAAGATAGTAGGGTTGTTGCCTATTCCACAAACAACGGGCGTGACGATTGCTCCTGATCTCGAAAAGGTGTATGTTGCTGATGGCAATGATAATATTGTGTATGTGATCGACGAGCGAACATTACAATTTCAACCAATTGAGCTGGCACAAAATGATAGTCCCGATGGGATGGAGTATGACCAGATTGATCATCTGGTCTTTGTGTCTGTACCTGGTGCGCCAGCGAACCCGGATCAAAGCAATGTTGTTGACAAGAAGAATCAGAATGTGAACGTGATTGATGCATTGACGGATAAGGTGGTCGCAAGAGTTCCGTTAGGTATGGATGGTAAATGGGGAGACGATGTAGGGCATGTGCGCTTTGATCCTGGGCTGCACGAGGTCTTTGTGGTGGTGCAGCAGTTGCCAGATCCGGATAGCCCTAATCCAAATATCTTGCCTCCTCCTGACACAGCCCGATTGGTAGAAATTGATCCTGTGACCAAAAAAGTGATTACGCGTATAAAGCTGTCTTACGGTTGTTTTGTGCCTCATGGATTAGCGCTAGATACGGAACAGCATATTGCATACGTAGCGTGTGTTGATTCTGATCCTCCACATATCGAGCGGGTTGATCTGCGAACGTCAAAGCTGATTGCGGAAGACGCTTATCCTATACCAGTCAAGCCTGATATTCTGGCAATAGATTATGGCTTGCATGTGCTCTATGTAGGTTGTGGGGCAGGGGTAGCGGTATTCAAGATAGATGGGCGGAACTTCACGTGGTTGACGACGTATAATCCTGGTGTCAATACGCATACGGTGGCGATCAATCAGGCAACGCATGAAGTATACCTGCCATTGGTACGTGAAGGTGGTAGGGCGGTGCTACGGATTATGCAATATAAAACGAGCTGAAAAGGGTAGATTCTTCAATGCCAAAGAAAAGGTTCCTGGTGGTAGTGCCACCAGGAACCTTTTCTTTGGCATTGAAGAATGTTTGCAAAGCTATGAGAACAATTCTTCGTAGGTGAAGGAGGTGGTGTCATCGATGGTAATACGGTCTCCATTGACAAGGGCAAGTTCGTCAATACGTTGGCCCTGGCAACTCATACCGTTGAGACTTTCGGCATCTTCTACGACCCATGAGCCGTTTTTCCAACGGATAAGAGCGTGGAAACGGGAGACGCTGGGCGAGGGTATCTGAATATCGCTGGTAGAGAAACGTCCAATGGTGAGTACGGGTTTACTCAGGCGATATTTTTCGATAGGCTGACCATCTATTTCAACAATGACACGAGCTTTAAGGGGTGTATGAACATTTGTGTCATGTGCTTGTGGGAGCCGACGATAATAGGAATGGCGTGTCTCGGGGGCTTCACGCAGGTCAGGTCTCAGTTCTGCGAGCATCTCTGGCAGTTGTGCGGTTGGCATCTCTGCAATATCTTGCGTTGGTGAGTCGTTTTGTGTATCTGTGATTGTTGAAAGACTTTGAGTGTCTGCCTCCGCAATATCTGCTGTATCGTCTGTTGGCGATACAGCTATAGGGGGAAGGCGTTGGGTAACGTCATCGAGGGGATCGGTTTGTGGTTCTATGGGTTTATGACGTGGGGGCAAGGGTGTAATTGTGGCGCGATGATCATTATCCTTGTCATTGTGTTGGCTGTTGTCATGCCCATTGCCGATAGCGTTTCCGCTTCCATTGCCGTTGTCACTGTAGGTGTTATTTCTGATTTCTGTGGAGCGTGAAGGGGTGATAGAGGCCAGGACAGGAACAGGTAGGCGTGGGATAGTTTCCTCTATGTCGCCTTCAAGAATGTGGTCTTTTTCCAGGATTGGTGAGGTTACTGGTATGCGTGGCAGGTTAAGGGATGATGGGAGAGGAGTTAGTGGCAGCGTGTTGGTGCGTACTGCCGGTATGCGTGGGAGGGTGCCGCGATAGACCGGGCGCACAATGGTATCATCCTCGCTGCGGTCAAGGTTGTAGCGATTCTGCTCTTCGAGGAGATGAGCAAACAAGCCGTTCAAGGCTTTTAGTTCGTAGAATGAGCCACGCTCGACAATTTGTCCATTGTCCATAACGAGGATTTCGTCGACGTGGCCGAGGGTGCTGAGGCGGTGAGAGATAGTCAGGACGGTGCGCCCGACGATCAGTTTGCTGAGGGCATGCATGACCTCAGCTTCGGCTTCGACATCCAGATTGGCGGTTGGTTCGTCGAGGAGGAGAATAGGTGTGTCACGCAGGATGGCACGAGCAATAGCGAGGCGTTGTTTCTGACCAGCGGAGAAGTTGCTGCCCTGTTCACGGACGACAGTATCATAGCCATTGGGCAAGCTCATAATCATATCGTGAATGTTAGCTTTTTTAGTGGCCTCGATGACTTCGTCAAGAGTCGCCTCGGGGCGTCCAATCTCGATATTTTCACGGATAGTACCCTCAAAGAGAACTGAATCTTGTAGAACGACGCTGACGTTCTGGCGCAAGACCTGGAGAGGGTAGAGGGAGTTGGCCAGGCCGTCAATTTTGAGCGAGCCTTGCTCGATGTTATAGAAACGTGGAATGAGCTTGACAAGGGTGGTTTTGCCACTGCCGGAGTAGCCTACCAAGGCTACCTTGCGGCCTGGGGGGATGTGCAAATTGATGCCTTTAAGGACATTGCGGTCTTTGGAGTAACCGAAGACAACGTTCTCGAAGGTGATATCGCCTTGCAGTTTCTGTGGACCATCGTAGGAGACATCGGTTTCAATCACTTCTGGTGCTTGGTCGAGTATCTCCTGAATACGCTCAGCTCCAGAAGAGGCATTGCTGGCAAGAGTCGTCAGTTTGGAGAGGTCGCGCATGGGTTGATAGAGCATCTTGAGATAGGTCAAGAAGAGGATGAGGGTGCCGATGTCGATAGTGGAGGCACTGATGGTTAAAAAGCCGAAGTTGAAGCTATTACCGGCGGCGACGTAGCCACCTATGCCGATGACGCAAATGGTGCCCATGACGACGAGTACAGAGACAAGGGGGGTGAATTGTGCTTGCAAGCGACCGGCGCGTAGCCCAGCGTCACGATGGGAGCCAACATGGATGCCGAAGCGGCGATTCTCACGTTTTTCAAGAGTAAAGGCTCGAATGACGGTAAGGGCGTTGATATCCTCGGTGGCAACATCGGCGATTTTACCAGCGGCTTTGGCCTTCTTTTTAGCGGCTGCTTTGATGCCACCGGTGTAGGCGGAGACGAGTACAAAGAGCAGGGGCGCGATTGCCAACGACAAAATGGTGTATTCTCCACTGATGAAGAGCATGATGACGGCGACGCCGATAAGGGTCAGGATACCGGCGAGCAGGTCTACCAAGCCATCGTTGACCAACTTTTCAAGATCGGCGATGTTACCGGTGACACGCTGAACGAGGTCGCCTTTCTTTTGCTGATCGTGCCAGTCCAAGGAGAGGCGTTGGAGGTGGTCGAACAATTCTTCGCGTAAGCGTGCGCTCAGATTTTGAGCGATGTAAGTAGCGGTAAAAAGTTCAAGGTAGACTAGTAATGCGCTCAAGAGGCCAAAGACAGCTAGCATGAGCAAAGAAAAGACGATGACGCCATTAACACTATGATGTGTGATCTGTGGATGCAGAACTGAGTTGACATTGGTTGGAGAGGCTGGACAGGGAGCCGGAGGGGGCTGTCCAATCGGTTGATTTGGCGGTAATGGTGGTGGTTGTAGAGATGGGTCTATGAGAGGAGTATCGAAGTATGAGAGTACTCCATCCAGAAATGGAAAGGTGCAGGCTGGATCGGAGCCTGGATTGTTGATCTTACTAGGAATAAATTTGAGTGGCATAGCTGCGAGCAGATCACAACCAACTTGTGCGATGGTCAGCAGAATAGCCAGAAGAATCAGGAAACGAAATCCCTTGAGGTTCCTATAGAGAAATTTACATAAGAAAAGCATGACTTATCCCCCTACTTTAAGATACAGAGATATGCGGCTACACTTCATGCAGGTTGCTGAAGCATGCATGATTAGCTGTACAATGGCATAACTACAGATGAGATAGGTATAACTACTGATGAGCTATCAGTAGTTATACCTATCCTACGGGCATACAGAGACAGACAGAATATACACATATCAATATATGTATGTGTTGTCAGAAAATACACTAATAACGTAGAAGACAGAAGAAATACAAGATCAATCAAGCAGGCGATTGGGGGGGAACCGCTGTGGATTGCTCTTTACAGGCTGCAAGTCTTCTGCGTCTTTGCTTTGTTGTTATATTGGAGTCGAAGGTGCAAGGCGTTCCCCACGCCGCACCAGATTAAGAAAACCTTCCTATTTGGATAAGTAAAGTATAGCATAAATGTTGTCTCTCGTGAAGAGTTTGCTGGTCTGCTATCCTCTTCTCTTTAGCTGTGGTACAATGACTGGGATTTCTTCTAATTACGAGTAATTACGAGTGTAGGTTACACTATTGGGTATATATTTATTTGGAAGGTGATGACGATGTTAGAACAGCAAGGTTTGTTAGCGGGATTGAATGAGCCGCAGAGGAGGGCGGTGACGACGACGGAGGGGCCATTACTTATACTGGCGGGACCAGGGAGTGGCAAGACTCGTGTGATTACGCATCGTATTGCCTATCTTGTACAGTATGAACACGTTTCTCCGTGGCGTATCCTGGCGGTGACGTTTACGAATAAGGCGGCGAAGGAGATGCGCGAACGCTTGGAGAAGCTGGTGGGCATCAGTGAATCCAAAGAGATGACTATAGGTACGTTTCATGCTATTTGTGCGCGGGTGCTGCGTATTGAGGCCGATTATCTTGCACCGTTGGGTCTCAATAAATCTTTTGTTATTCTGGATACAGATGATCAAACGACGCTGGTGAAGCAGGCGATCAAGCAGTTGAATATTGATGAGAAACAGTATAAACCAGTGGTGATGCAGGCGTTTATCTCACGGGCTAAGAATGAGCTGCTGGTGCCGGAGCAGATGGCGGAACAGGCATCGAAGTATGTGGAAGAGGTGGCGGCACGCGTCTATAAGGTCTATCAGAAGCTGCTGCGTGCTAATAATAGCGTTGATTTTGATGATTTGCTGATGTTGACTGAGCAATTGTGGCGGCACGAACCGGAGGTCTTGCGTCGCTACCAGTTGCGCTGGCAGTATATTCATGTTGATGAGTTTCAGGACTGTAATCTCCCACAATATAAGCTGATCAAGTTATTGGGTTATGGCACGGAGGAGCGACACGCGGGTTTGGGAAATGTGTGTGTGGTGGGGGATGATGATCAGATGATCTATACGTGGCGTGGGGCCAGTGCGGAGAACGTGCAACGCTTTGAGGAGGATTTTCCGAAGACGAAGATTATTCTGTTGGAGCAGAACTACCGCTCAACACAGACCATTCTGGATGCGGCACAGAATGTGGTGCGGCGCAATCGCCTGCGAAAAAATAAGAAGTTGTGGACGGCACTGGGGACAGGTGAGAAAGTTTTCCTGTATGAGGCTTACAATGAGGAAGAGGAAGGGTTGTTTACGGCGCGCGAGATTAATCGCTTGCTGGCGCGGGGGGAGATTGAGCGGCGTGGTGAGGTGGCGGTGATGTATCGCACTAATGCTCAGTCCCGCGCCCTGGAAGAGCAATTTCTACGAGCCAACATTCCGTATAAGGTGATCGGGAGTCGCAAGTTCTATGAGCGTAAAGAAGTGAAGGATATGCTGGCCTATTTGCGCCTGCTGTTGAATGCTGGTGATGAATTGAGCTTGCGGCGTATTATCAATGTGCCTAATCGTAAGATTGGTCCTAAGACGCTGGGTGAAATACAGCAGTGGGCGAACGAGAAAGGCGTATCGCTCTATCAGGCTATTCAGCAGGCTGAGCAACACCCGACATTGGGTAAGGCGGCGAAAAAAGCGCTGGGTGAGTTTGCACGTTTGATGAATGACCTGACGGGTGCTATAGATGAACTGTCTCTGCCTGAATTGCTGAATAGAATTGCTGAGCGGAGCGGGTATGGTCCTGAACTGCGCGAGGGGCCGGAAGATGAGCTAGATCGCTGGGCGAACGTGCTGGAATTACGGCGTGTGGCCGAAGATTACTCGGAGATTGAGACACGTATTGCTCTTGAGCTGTTCCTGGAGAATGTGGCCCTGGTAGGCGGGGCCGATACGGCACAGACGAGCGAGAATGGGACGCTGGTGCAGGAGGAGAATGGTGATGCAGTGACCTTAATTACGCTGCATGCGGCGAAGGGGCTGGAATATCCGGTGGTCTTTATTGTGGGTATGGATGAAGGTTCGCTGCCGCATGCGCGTTCAATAGATAAGCCGGAGCAGTTGGAGGAGGAGCGACGACTGGCTTATGTGGGTTTTACGCGTGCTATGCGCCGTCTCTATCTGGTGCGTGCTTATCGTCGTTCTCTATTCGGTGAGAGTATGCCGACCGAGCCGTCGCGTTTTCTGGCGGACATTCCTGGTGAACTGGTTGCAAATTCCGGTGGAGCTGGTGGTACACGTTCTAGTAAAGCGAGCCGAAGCAACAGACGTCGCGATAGTGGGGATGACGATGATTACAATCAGGATACGGAGGGAGAGAGCGGAAGGGTATTTGGGAGTGGGCGAGCTGGCACTTATGGTAGTGGTGGTTTGAGTAAGCCAAGCAGTGCAACGCCGAAATGGACGCCACATACTGGCTCATATTCATCACCGACGGTGCCCCCATCACCGCCGCCTATACGCAAGGGTACAGGTGCTACGCCCCAGAAGACGCCTTCTCAGCCAGTACAGAAGGAGGCGCAATTTAAGCCGGGGGACAAGGTGCGGCACAATGTGTTTGGTGAGGGCATGGTGCTGAAA
>WNGK01029953.1_pt1 | contig 11203 bp, 6 predicted proteins | sample 5400601 | NCBI WGS metagenome assembly WNGK01 (sample SAMN13153376, study PRJNA577476) | soil metagenome | isolation source: 60 cm soil or saprolite under Garry oak tree replicate 1 | place: USA:California | collected 2016-06-15
AGGAAAGCAATCAGCTCATCGCCCTTCTGTGCTTTGTCTAACCGTCTTGACTACCACATGCTTCTTTTTCTGGTGATGGTCTGTTGCTCCTTCGTAGGTCCATCCTGAAAGGAACTGTACTCTTGATGAGAAGCCCGATAGACGTGACGCATGTCTATCATCCGGTCGAACAATCCTGGCTCCAGGAGCCAATTGCCACTTGAGGATCACAGACGAGCCTCCCCCCATACAGAATGCGTACCTGGATACGGGAGCTATCCTTCGGCAGGCTCCTGTTTTCGCCTATCCCTTCAATGGTTGCTCGCTGTATTCCTGGCAGGCTCAACAGAATGCGTACTGCCTGTGCTGGTGTTTTGCTCGCAATCAGTTGCTTGATCCGTTGGAGCTCCTGCTGGCTGAACTGGTAGATCGACGTTCCCTCTATGTTCACGGTAATACGTGCGACCCCCCGCTTTTGGTCTATGATCCGAGCGTGTAGGACGCTCACCTGTACCGCACCAACGAGGCTGTAGTGCGTCCCTCCTCGCTGCGCGAGCACCTGTGTGGCTTGCTCCCGTAGAGCCGCCGCATCGTAGGCGATTGCAGTACACTGCTCCGCAACTGTTACTGTGACCGTTGCAGCTTCTGCACCTGCCTGAGGATCGGCGGTCACGGTACGCGTACAGGGTGGAGTGGCCAGCGCTTCATGCGTCGTGAGTTGGGCTGTGAATGCAGCGTGTGCGCTCTGGATGAGTGTTGTTGTCAGGCTTGCGACCCCGTGGTCGATATCTTCCCTGGTGACCACCGTGTAATCTCGCTCATGTTGTCCACCGTGGAACGCTGTGGTGTTCTGTGCCAGCACGGAGGGCAGGCAGCACGCCTGGTTAATGTCACGTACGGGGATATTGCCCTGTGGACCAGGCACGAGCGCATGGGCAGACACGGTCACCTGTCCGTAGGTGGGTGGGGTGGTTGCCAGCGCCGCGGGGATCATCGCGAGTTGATTGGTGACGACCTGGACGCCATCGCTGCCGGTCAGGGTGGCACCTGCGGCTATGGTTTGGGAGGTAAAGAGGCCATTGTAAAAGGTGATCGTACCCATGGCTGCGAGAGCGTCCTGGTGGCCTTTGCCCGTGGCAGGGGCGGTTGTGGTTTGTGTGAGGGTGAGCGGCGGGAGCAGTCTCGCTGGGATGTGCGCTCCGGTCGGTATTCCTGACACTGCTATCAGTGTTGTCGTTGTGGAGAGATTGCGCACGACAGGAACCAGCGTGATGCTTGGGGTTGGGGTCAGGAACAGCAGCAGCACCTGGAATACGATGCTCGTCAGCAGCAGCACGACCCCCACACCAGCAGTCCAGCGAGCAAGGGAGGCGCATGTGCGAGGGTCGAGCAGGGGCGAAGGTTCAACCATCTCTGCACTATCCAGGGTACGAGCGCCTGGTGGCGCGTCTGCAAAGGCTGCAAGATGTTGCGGGTCGTCGTCGCCTGTTGCAAGCGTGCTCTCTATCACCTGCTCGTCTGCTGGTTCCGCCAGCTCGGACTCGCGCACAACATACACGTGAATGGTCTCGGTGATCGCTGGTTCCGCCTCACTTTCCCAGGATTCCCCGTTTTCCTCTGGTAGAGTCTCTGCTGGTTGGTGGTCGTGCGGGTGGTCCAGCCATTGCAAAATGGCGTTGATGTCGTCTTGCAGTCGGTGTGCCATATTGTTACCTCATCTACTGATGGGGGAATACGTTCCATTCCCCCCTTGGTTTGCCATCGTACGCCCTACGAGATTCCTTTGACTTCGCCGGGTTTGGCCGGTCGAAACTTTCCGTTCTCGTTGATGAACACAATGCGTTGATCCTGAATATGGATCACCATGTCTGGTTTGCCATCGCCATTCACGTCCTGGAACGTCAGGGTGATGGGTGTTAGATCCTCCCCATCGCCAAACAGAATCGGTCCAAGATAGATCACCGCATGCGAGCAGTCCCCGCCAGGGCACTCAATTACCTCCACGTGACGGTTTAGATTGATGGCAATAAAATGGCTCGGACTGGCTGCCGAGTCGTTATGACCGACGACGGCATCCGTCTGGAACGTGCGCGGCCTGCCATAGTGCCAGTCATCCTGGGTCACCTGCCACCACGTGAGGAGCAGACTTCCCCCAACCCACAGCGCCAGCATCGCCAACATCCCCACCCCAAGAAAGAGCAACCAATGCACATGGCCTCGTGATTGTGGGTCTCCTTTGTACGCTTCCTGGGGTGGTCGCTGTGTTCGTGATGGGGATTGTGTTGCTGCCTGTCTTGTCGGCGGGGGGCCTTGATGAAAGATAAGTCTCCGGTTGCCCTGCATGTACTCCCAGGTCGCTTGATCGGTGGGAACGTTATACCTTCTCGCGCTGGTTGGCAGGCGAGCAGGCCATTCATCGTCATATTCTCCCTCGTTCAACATCTCCTCATCGGTTTCGCTCTCTGCTGTGGTGCGCCCATTCCCTTGCTTCGGTTGTTGATGCTGACCTGGCCTCGTCTGGTGGGTCTGTCGTATGTGCAATCTTCGCAAGCGTTCCTGCTCTGCTGCAAGTTGGCGGCGTGGTGGCACTGGCAGGCCTTGTGATAGTGGATAGTCCCGTTGTTCTCTCGTACTCATACTTGCACTGTACTTCCTTCCGATGGCGGCAGTGTCTGTTGTGCTCGATGCTGCGGTGGTTGCCGGGAGTTGTAGCACTGTCCGCTCTCGATCGCAGCTCCTCTCCGTCGAGCGGTGGGGATAGCGTCTTCGCTCATTTCCTCCTCCCATAGCTGCAGAGCAGTGCTCACCGCGCCTGATCCGTAGCCAGGCGGTCTCTGGACAGTCTGCATGACATGCTCACCACGCTGACAACGTTTGATCTGTGCCAGGCTCGCCCCGATACGTTGGCGTAAGGCTGTGCCGGTGGATGGAGATAAAGAGGGAATGGATGTCGGCAGGATGTTTATGTTTTGGGCTGTATGACCCACGGAAATCCTCCTTTCAGCCAGGCCGACAGGCCCGTGCAGATAACTACGTGCGCAGCCCGCTCTCTTACTCGCTAGACGGTCTTGCCTGCAACAAGGCGCGTCGCCTCCCCGGGGGTCAATAAACCCTGGCTGACCGCGTCAGCGACTTCTGCGATCAACTCGGGGTCTTCGTGACAGCCACAGGCCTCGTCGTAGCAGAACGGGTTGCCTGATGTGTGGATGAGCAACCCCTCACGGACGGGGATCACAGGGATAGAGGTGTCTTTCTCATCATTGCTCTGCATGGTGCATGCTGCCTTTCCTGGCACTCAGGGTTCTCCGGTGCCCCACTTGCAGGTGAGAATCCAAATACGCATTCTTCACTGAGAGTTGGCGATTTCTTGCGTTGCTGGCCTGCTGTATACGAGACAGCAGGCCAGCGTTTTATCACCTCCTTTCCTTCTTGTATGCAAACTGAATCGCACTACGTTGGTTCGCTCTGGCTTCCTTGTGTATGAATGTAACAGGAACCAGGGATTCTTTGTCGGCACGCCTGAGCCAAAACAATGGCACATCCATGTGCCATTCACTCGTACCTCTGTGCTTTTCGGTCATGCCCCCGCGCACACAGAAAAGTCCCCACTGTATCGCAATACAGTGGGGACTTGTTTTTTCCTGTTCTACTCGTTCCTATTCGTCCTCATCGCCTTCGCCATCGCCGCTCTCTGTAGGCATAGCTCCTTGCTCCTTTACAAGATCGAACCTCGCACTACCCTATCTCCTGCAATCAGCAGGCTCCATGTAGAAACTGCTCCTCTTGCACCTCCTTTCCAAAATCGAGCACAGCCAGCGTTTCCTTCCCTCTTACTCATGCGCGTCGTCGTTGGAAGTTTCAAACGAGAGAATATACGAGGCTAAATCGGGATCGTGCGCCAGCCATTTCGGTGGGTAGGGAGGCCTGACAATCCCTAGCTCTTCCATGTCAGGCAAGTGCTCGACGCCCACGACTCCGACCATGAGCCGTTCGAGCACCGTGTTGTCCTGCTGGATCTGCTGCGAAACCATGCGTTCTCCGCGCATGTAGAGGGCATCCTTCACATAAGCGATACCCGCCACTGTTAAATCTGGGACGCCACGAAATGTGCGCAGGCAGCGAATACGTGCCAGGTCGCGTGCTTTTGCCCGCGTTCTCTGCTCGTCCTTGTCGAGATGGTTGAGCCTGCGGTACAGGAATAGAAACAACTCGAGGAAGGCGCACAAACGAGAGAAAGTGAGCGGGGATGCGACAACACCACTCGCCAGACCTGTGGCGAGAGTCCCGAACAGACTCGCCGTACTGATCTCATCAGTCGCTTTCCCCTGGAGCCGCGCCGTTTCGCGGTCGTTATAGAGGGCCAACCCCTCCTCAGTGGCCATGAAGCCGCATGTGCCTGTTGCCAGCAAGTTCAACCGTGATTTTTCCCCAGCTGCAGCGCGAAACACGTGGCTCTCAATTTCATGGGAGAGCAAGGTCCGGACACGCTCCACCGAGAGCTGTTTGTCAGGCAGGATGAGACATTGCGTGAGCTGCTCGATGCGCGGATCGTTGACCGTTACATCGATCACCGTCTGCCATCCGTCAAACCCGTACTGGCACATCACGGCATCAAAGAACCGTTTCACCGTGTGGGGAGCGATCATACGCGGCCTGGTGCTCGTCGGCGTTTTGCCGTCCGACGATGAGCGAGGGCCAGGTGGTGCGGGCGGGACACCAAGCGGTGCCTGAATGCCTCGCAGGAACTGGGAGAGGCGCTCGCTCACCTCGGTGGTCTCTGGATGTTGCATTCCTTCTGCGATCAGGCGACCAACCTCAGACAATAGAGGCGGCGCACAATCGCGTTTGGTTCGTGCTGCGCTACATCCGCGGCAAGTTGACGCAGTTCGCCTATTCTGCGTATCACGTCTTCGAGAGGAATGCAAGGATAATGGAACCGTGGCTCACGGCCTTGCTCTAAGGCGGCCTGGACCTCTCGATTGCGGGACTGGCTGAGGATGGTTTCCAGTTGCGTGCGTAGCTCTTCCATTTCCTGTATGCTTTGCAAACGAGCCCATGCCTCTTGTTCTTCACTGGTGAACGGGCCAGCATGCGAGAGCCACTGGAAGGGATCATAGCGCACGATCTCCCGGTAACGAGCGGCCCAGCGCCAGTCGAGCTGGCCGTTTGGGGAGATCTCTCGCCACTGCTGTATCTCGGCAAGTCCCTCGCGTGCCTGCGTCCGATGAGATCGGCGGTCGTCGCTGATGTGTGAGTCTGCTTGCTCGAACAATGTTTCTGCCTCATCAATTCTCCCGACACGCAGGTAGAGACTTCCCCGCTCAACGAGATAGACCCACATGTCGTCTTCTAATGAACTATTTCCCGCTGCCGCCTGACGGATGTCGTCGACAGCTAGCTGATCGAAGTGGAAGGCGTCCTGGAAGCGGCCTAGCGCGGCAAGGCATTGGGCCTTCTCACCATAGGAGGTAGCCAGTGAGCCCGGCTCAACATACCCGTCCATTTTGAGCGCCAGGCTCTCTTCGATCACCTCCAATGCCTCTTGAAACTGTCCACATTTGCGTAAATAGTAGCCCAGGTCATTGAGCTGCCTGGCCCGGCGATACTTGAGTGTGCTCCGCTTCGCCGGTGATGTCTGCTCTTCGCTCTGTTGCCAGAGCGCCACACACTGGCGATACACAGCGATGGCCTGCTCCCGTAGAGCGGATGCTTCCTGCTGGTGTCGCTGCTCCTGGGCATATTCGCTCCATGTGCCCAGCAACAACGCTTTTCTTCCGAGCAGGGAGGCAAATTGTGTGGGATGTGTCCGCTCGAGATCCTGCAGGCGCTCAAAGGTGTGATTGAGGAGGCGCTCCGCCTCTTCAAAGCGGAGTTCACTCATATGCGCTAACATGAGATAGTGGACCAGGTGCAGTTCTGTCGGAACCTGGAGGTTCACCCACTGGTCAAGCAGAGCGGTGTAGATGCGCTGGTAGGCACGTGCCCGTTCCGGCAGTGTGACTTTCTGCCCAAGAAAGGGCGCGAGGTGATAGTGCAAGAGGAGACCTCCGCATTCCTGCTCGCGAGTAGATCGCCAGGGCTCGTTCTCCATGACAGCCTGCGCCAGGCGTGCAAGACGGGGAGCATACCCAAAGCGAACAAGAAGCCAGTGATAGCGCCTGAGCCGTTCAGCGGCATCAAGGAGCTGGCGGTGTTTGAGGGAAAAGGCAATCAGTTCCGCGACGACCGCGCTTTTTTCCTGGTCGTTTTGAATACCCTGCTTTACCCACCGCTTGTAGGTGTCGGTGACGTGTTCCTCGATGCCTTCGATGCGGCCTTCGGCCTGGAGACGGTGCAGCATAGCTTCAGTCACGAGTGGCAGAAGCTGGGCACGTTTCGCATAGATCTTCGCATCAATATCGACCAGGGAGGCGTGCTGAATTTCAGCGAATGACTCCTCAACCTGAGGGTCGAGTTCTTTAAGTGGTTCAAATGCGAGTGGAACAGGTGAGAGAGCAAGCACCTCCAGCAGCGCATGCGCTTGCGATGACAGGTGCGTGTTTAGCACCTCTTGTAACATGCTTTGGGCTTCGAAATCTGCTTCGCTGGTAAAAAGATGCGGTTCCTCTAAGAGACGTTCAAGCAGTCGAGTACGCACAACGTCGTGTTCCTCCCCTGAGGAGGACGAAAATGCCGCGCTCTGAGCTTGCTCCTGCTCAATGGAGGGCTGATAGGCACGCTGAAGCGTCGAAGCTCGTAACTCGATGAACCACGGATTACCACCACACCGTATACTCGCTTGCTGCAAGAGCGCCTCTGGAACGCCGTCAAATCCGAGATGTTTCCAGATGGCAGCTCCCGCCTCAGGGGCAAGTGGCGGTAAGTTGGTTTCCGCGAGGAAAATGCGATCTCGACCTTTCCAGAGAGGCCACGCGCGTGTTGCGAGAACGAGGCTGGCCTCATGCTGATAGTGGAGAAAATCTGCGAGAAACTGCTGCCAGCAGGCGGAGAGTTGCCCGTTTTCAGCGAGGATCACTTCCCCGTTATCGATAAAAATGACGGTGCGACGTGACGTAAAGGCGAGCTGGTAGAGGCAGTGATTGATGCGCTGCGGCAGTGAAGGTGGTATATCGGCTTCTAGTGTCTGGATACCAAGGTGAACAAGAATCGCTGCCAGGAGTTGATCCAGATGCTCTTCATGTGTCATGTTGGAGGGTGAGGCACACACGAAGAAGATGATCTGATAGGTACCTCTCTCCTCTAAGGAGCGTCGTAAGAGGTTCAGCCCGCTGGATTTGCCCGCACCCATCGTTGCCTGCACCACCACCAGCTTCTTTGGCAGGGGAGCACCCAGGTATACATGCATATCCTCTATCCAACCATCCCGACCCACAAGATGCCGTCGATCTTCCTGGAGTAGAGGAACGGGTTGAAGGCCCTGTGATCTGGCAGGACGCTGATCGCTTGCTGGATACAATGGGAGCTGGTCAAAAGCTGCAAAGGCTGCATATAGCGACCGCCACTGTTGTTCTGTGGGGTATGGAACCCCTTTACGCCGGAGCTTACTCTCAATTTTGAGACGTGACAGTGCAAGGAAGTAATTGCGTTCAGCAGCACTAAAATGAACGCCTGAGACGACCAGCGCCTTGTACAGCGGGAGCAGTTCCTCAAACAGAGGGGTACGTTTTCGTTCACCGACGAGATGAGAATAGGTGAAGCGGTCCCATGCCTTGAGATGCTCAGGGAACTGTGCGACCACCTCCTGGATCTGAATGCGGCTTCGCCGACGAATATATTCGAGGAAGGCACCAAAATCTTCCTCTTCAGAAGGCGAAAAAGAACCCACAGTGTTCTCTTGTCCCATGCGATGGATCGCCATACGTACGATACGCCGTTCCCTAATAGGTGTCGGCTTTCCCCTTTCGTGTCATGCAGCTACGCTCGTATGAATGCCATAAAATCGTTCCTCATCACTATAGGTAGTATACACAGTTTAACATTTGTTCGCTATGGGGATCACGGTGAATAATGTTGTGGCCATATGTATCAAGGCGCAAAAACGTAGGACCACGATCACCGATGAAGCGGGAGGTAATCCAGGGAGTATGAGAGACAAGGTACAGCAGGGTTTCACGTTAATGATCTCATTGCGCATGAGAAATGCAACAAGAGGTTTTTCTAGCTCTAAAGCCGAACCATAACTAACCGTCAACTAGCTAACTGCTGCTTGAGGCAGCAACTCCAACATTGTTGGATTACTACTCGTGGTTGCCATGCTAGTGCTTTGGTCAGCGGAAGATGCAGTGGAGGCACGACCCGAATGTGCCTCAATGCTATCTTCCGCTGTACGTTTTCATGCGCTCACAGAGGACGATCTGTCTTGTTCCCAGGTGCGATCCGTCTTGTTCCCAGGTGCGATCGGCCTTCCCCCGTTGTTTCCAGACCCCGATTCGCTAGACTTGTGGTGAGGAAGACGGAGAGCTTGCGAACTCGCGAATACAGGCGGTACCACTGCTCTCCGGCGCGGCTCACTTGAGCGTGCTCGCTCACATCAAATGATCGTAAGAACCTGTACAAGGTGAAGGAAGGAAACAATGTATCATGAATGAGACACAACTCCCATCTGGTGACAGCCAGTCGCGAGGCTCCAAGGATGGCAAGCCCTCTCATGCCATGCCAGCCGCCTCAACGATGCACACTCCGACATCGAATGAGCAGGATGACTTCCTGGAGGAAGCCCTGCTGGAGGATGAAGCAGCGGGATGGAGTGCACAGTTCGTCATCCCGTTTCAGCAATCCGGGCCGATGCCTGCCGTGAATCCGCAAACAGCCCGGGCAAGTACCAACGAGGCGGGCACGTCGGCGCAAGGGCGCACAACGCCGCGTCGGTTTCCCATACTCAAGGTTGCCCTGATCAGCACGCTCATTGTGCTAGCGATGGGGTTTCTCGCTCTCTCGGTCTTCGCACAGCCAGCGTCTCACCTGACTCCTACCGCAAAGAATCCCACGCAGGGACCCCTGGTGACACATACAGCGCCAACAGCCGGGCCGACGCACACTGTACAGCGGACCCCCACTCCGACTATGACCACGGCCACCGCACAGGCAACACCTCCGAGCGACTGGGTTCCTTCGGCGCTAACACTGCAGCAACTCGGGTGGACAGGGGCCGGTCTTTCGACGGGAGATGCGCTTGAAGCCGAGCGCACCGCCTGGACCTTCACCGACCGCGAGATGAGCCTGGATTACAGAAACGCGGGGACGCGGGCACAGCATGGCGGAACGTTTACGGCTGCGGTGTTTCTCCTGACGCCGAATGCCAGGGCGCAGTTTATTGCCAACGATGTCCGCGTGATTAACAATGTGCTGTTCGACCGGGTCGAGCAGCAGCAATTGCTTCAGGAGGTGGTAAATGCTCAGCCGCGCCTGGTCCGGTTCCAGGTCCAGGGCCAGCAGGAGTTTGCCTGGGTCGATGTTTCCTTCCAACTTTGGCAGTCCCAGCTCGACCAGCAGACTGGCCAGCGAGTCGAGGGCCTGGAACTGGACCCGGCTACCAACGGACCGCGCGTCCACCACATGATCGTCCTGCTGTTGCGTGTGACCCCCGGCACACAGGGGACCAACGCCCCTATGGGAGGCACGGGCTGGTTGGTCAGTACCTACGCGCTGAATCCTGTAGGGGGCATCCTACCAGCTATCATTCAACCAGCTTGATGTTCTACAACCGGCTACTGTGCCCCAAACTTCCCTGCTGGATTCTGTTAAGCGTGAAGGCGCAGGGAGGTCTTTACAACAAAACGTTTTGGCCCGCAGAACGTTCAAGAGCATATCACCTGCGATTGACAAACGGTTGTTTCTTGTGTTAGAGTGGGAATCGGCCAATCGCTTGTCACTAAATACGAGCTTCATTACCGGCATTGTGCATGCCTTGACGCCGTTTGCGTCATCGTTCTGTCTGCATCAGACGCGGACAGAAGCGCAGTGGCATACCACATGCCACGCAAACGAGAGAACTACATTCAGAACACAACTTCCATGGTTTTTTGCGCGCGTGTGCTCTACCCCGAAGGGTAATGAGATAGATGCTCATCGCCTTCACATCTTCTTCCTACTGTCACTCCTGGAGAGCGATCCTGTTCGCTGTTTGCACCCAGGAGGCTCAGCACATTCCAGGTGCATGTGAACCCATTCAGCCAATGCATGCTGAACGGGCCTTCGCCGCCTCCTCGTCCATGCAATGCGAACAACAAGCTCCTCCAAGGGTATTTCAACGGGACAAGCAAAGAGCTACAGCTCTTTGCTAGAAGGAAAGGTACCATGCAAAATTCTTCCTCTTTCACAGATGAGCAAGACGAGCGGTCGGCGGCAACCGAAGAGAACGGTCGCGAACAGCAAGCAGAGGAGCCGTCGCTCCCACACGACACGCAATTTCCTCTCGGCGTTTCTCCCCAGTCTTTCTCCAGGCAACAATCAGGGAGAAAGCAGCTCGCGCTCGTTGCTGTCGTTGTCTCGCTCCTACTGGCGGTGAGTGCGCTCCTCCTGCCCATCTTGCTGGCACAGCCTGGCAAACTCGCCACCGCATCTCGCCCAGTGACGACGGCGACCATCGTTGGGCACGTCTTCTTCACGAGTAGTGGGCAACTGGATCCGACCAGTTCAGAGGGCCTCAATGACGTGGTGCATATCGATCTGGGCGACCTCACCCCTCCTGCCCCTGGCAAGAGCGACTACGCCTGGTTGCTGCCAGATACATCACACGATGAACAGCAGCCGGTGTTCCTGGGCGCGCTTCAGATTCTCAGGGGCTCGGCACAGCTCATCTATACCTCTCCCAATCACGCGAATTTGCTGGCAACGTACAGCCGCTTTCTGGTGACCGAGCAGGCTGCCAACGAGGAGCCTATCATTCCCTCCCTTGACCCTGCAACCTGGCGCTACGCCGGGAGTATTCCGTCTACGCCAACGCCGGGCGACGCGAATCAGTATAGCCTGCTCTCACATCTCCGGCATTTGTTGGCGAAAGACCCCACCCTTGAACTCATCGGCCTGTCAGGCGGACTCACTATCTGGCTGTACCGCAATGCTGGCAAGATCCTGGAGTGGTCCAGCGCAGCCCGCGATGACTGGGCCGGTGGGCAAGCTTCGTTTGCGCTGATGCGCCGCCAGATCGACCGGATCCTTGATTACCTGGATGGCGCGGCTTTCGTCTGGCGCGATGTTCCCCCCGATACGCCGTTGCTCGTCG
>WNGK01007773.1_pt1 | contig 11202 bp, 10 predicted proteins | sample 5400601 | NCBI WGS metagenome assembly WNGK01 (sample SAMN13153376, study PRJNA577476) | soil metagenome | isolation source: 60 cm soil or saprolite under Garry oak tree replicate 1 | place: USA:California | collected 2016-06-15
GTGCTCGCCCACGCCGTCTCCTCGACCCTCGATCTCCCACCATGGCCCAACTCCTCGATGGACGGCTATGCGCTGAGGGGCGCCGATGCCACAGGCGCTTCCACGAAGTCTCCGGCACGGCTCGAGATCGCCGGGCGCATTGCCGCGGGGCACGTGGCCGACAAGCCGCTCACCGCCGGACAGGCCTTCCGCATCTTCACGGGCGGGCCGCTACCCGACGGCGCTGATAGCGTCATTCCGCAAGAGGAGGTCACGACGGAGGGGACCACGCTCCTCGTGGCTCGGCCCGTCAAGGCTGGCGAGTTCGTCCGGCCCCGCGGCGAGGACATGCGCGCGGGCGAATCAGTGTTGGAGCGCGGGCGCCTGATCGGGCCGGCCGAGCTCGGTCTGCTGGCCGCCCTCGGCCATGCGCAGGTCCGAGTGGTGCGGAAGCCGCGCGTGGGCATCCTCTCGACGGGGGACGAGATCGTGGACCTGGGCGGACTCCTGGGCCCCGGGCAGATCCCCAACTCCAACACCTATTCCCTGACGGGGCAGGTCATCGAGGCGGGCGGCGAGCCCGTTCCTCTCGGTGTGGCGCCCGACCGGCTCGAGGAGATCGAGGCGCGGTTCCGCTGGGGACTCGGCTGCGATCTCCTCATCTCCTCGGCGGGCGTCTCCGTCGGCGAGCACGATTTCGTCAAGGCGGCCCTCGAAAAGCTGGGAGCCGAGCAGCACCTGTGGCTCGTCAACATGCGCCCCGGCAAGCCCATCGCCTTCGCGACCATTCCGTCGACGGGGAAGGGCGCGTTGCCCGTCTTCGCGCTGCCGGGCAATCCCGTCTCGGCCATGGTCACCTTCGAGCTGTTCGTGCGCCCCGCGCTGCGGCGGCTGGGAGGCCATGCACGATTGCAACGGCCCGTGGTCCAGGTCCGGGCGCTCGCCGCCATCCCGAATCCGGGCCGGCGGAGGGGTTTCCTGCGCGTGGCGCTGACCGCGGACGAGTCGGGGGGTTACGGAGCGCGGCTCACCGGAGATCAGAGCTCCGGGATACTTCGCTCCATGGTCGCCGCCGATGGCCTCGCCGTGATTCCCGGTGACAGCACGATCGCGGCGGGCGAGATGGTGCCCGTCATCCTGCTCCGGGAGGTCCGCTAGACGATGCGCGGCGACAAGGCGCTGCGCGAGCAGCTCGCCATCTTCCTCGGCACCCAAGCGCACATGTCGCTGGCGGATGCGGTCAAGGGCTTCCCCCTCAAGGACATGAACGTCAGACCGCCGAACGTGCCGTACACCTTCTGGCACCTGCTCGAGCACATCCGGATCGCGCAGTGGGACATCATCGACTTCATCAGGAATCCGGACTACGAGGAGCTCGAGTGGCCGCGGGGATACTGGCCGGCCAAGAACGCCAAGGCGACCAAGAAGGACTGGGACGAGACCATCGCCAGGTACCAGAGCGATCTGAAGGAGATGATCGCCCTCGTCAAGAACCCGCGGACCGACCTGCACGCAAAGATCCCGCACGGTGACGGCCAGACGATTCTCCGGGAAGCGATTCTCATCGTCGACCACAACGCCTACCACATCGGGGAGTTCGCCATACTCCGGCAGGTCGTGAACAACTGGAAGTAAAAGAGCCTCCGCTACTCCTTCCTTAAATACAGGGTCCAGAGGGTCAGCCAGCCGCCCGCGAGCATGGACAGGAGCGTCACCAGGCTGCCCACGGCCAGGGTCGCGCCGTTCGTCAGTCCCTGCGTCACGTTGCAGCCTTCGGCCACGATGGCGGAGGCTCCCATGAGAAGCCCGCCCGAGAAGATCTTGACGAGGCTCGAGCTTGGCGGCAGCTTCCAGCTGAACTCGCCCGAGCCCCAGGCGGCGATGAATGCCCCCACGGGCACGCCGATGAGCATGACCATGCTCCAGTTCACACGGTTGGGGAAGCCCACGAGCGGGTAGGTGAGGAGCTCGCCGGTGTTGACGGCGAAGGTGAGACCGACGGGCGGCCCGCCGAGGCTCGAGGCCCACCAGCCGGCCGCGATGAGGAGACCCGCGGCCACGCCGGTGGCGGGCCAGGACCACTTGCGATGCTGCGGCTGGCCCGGCGCCCTCGCCATCCAGATCGCCCCCGCGATCGCGAGCACGAGGATGACGAGCCACGGTGAGACGCCGAACATCGTGGCCAGGGTGGGAGGGGCGCCGCCGATCGTGATGGCCGGAGCCTGGAGCGACGCGCGAACGGGCGCGAGGGAACCCAGCCGCGCGGCCGTGGCCCCGAGGGCAAAGCCCAGCAGGATGATCCACGCGCCCACCGCGCCCTCGCCGGTTCGATACCAGGTGCTGCCCGAGCAGCCGCCGCCCAGCATCATCCCCGCGCCGAAGATGAGGCCGCCCGTGACGTTCGAGAGCCAGTGAAAGGGCCGTATCGGGATCTCCACGAGGCCTCCCGCCTGCAGGGCCTGCACGCCGATCATGGCCACGAGCAACGCCAGCCCGTACGCGCGCAGAATCGTCGCGTCGCCCATGAGGACCATGTTGGAGACGGCGCGCACGAGACAGAATCCGCCGCGCTGGCTGACGTAGCCCCACAGGCCGCCTGCGGCCAGCGCGGAAAGATAGAAAGGCCACTCGATGTCCATTTAGGTACTCGCTCTCGACTCAGCTCTCGGCTCGTGCCTTCGGCGCTTACCTCGCACGGCCACACGCTCGTGCCTGCGGCAGCTCGGCCACGTCTCGGCTCGAAAGGCCATCATGTGCGCATGCTAGCGAAAAGGCCTGATTGAGTCAAAAATGGCGCGCACTTGCGTCTGCGGTTTGACTTGGCGTGGAACCGGATGCTACGGTGCCCAATCATGGCTGGTCTCTTTTTTCACGCGATCATCTGCGCGGTGGTCGGCCTCATCGTCGCCGGCTGCTCGAGCGGAAGCAAGAGCGTGGCGCCCGCATCCGGACCCGCGGAGCGCTCCGCGGTGGAGCGGCCCCCGCGTCCCGCCACCCTCGAGGACGTGAGAAAAACGCAGGAGACGCAGACGCAGGAAGTCGGGCGGCTGACCGGCGAGGTCAAGGCCCTCGATGCCCAGCAGGCTTTTCTCGTGACCGAGCTCAAGAGCCTCAGCGAGCAGCTCGCCAAGCTCAAGGCCTCCGTTGACGACGCGCGTCTCGCCGTGGAGGCCATCCAGCGCGCGACTCCTGTGACCCCTCCGGCCACGCCGCCGCCCGCGGCCTTGTCGCAGCCTCCGCCGCCCATGCTGCCGCCCGCGGCGCCCCCGCGCGCGGCGGTCGCGCCACCCACGCCGACGCTCCGCAATCCCGACGCGGATCGCATGTTCGCGGCGGCCCTCGCCAAGCTCCGCGCGGGGGAAGATGGCCAGGCCGCCCTCGAGTTCACGGAGTTCGTCACGCAATTCCCCAATCACCCGCAGGCCGCGGCCGCCCAGAACTGGATCGGCGAGGCCTTCTACCGGCAGCGCGACTACAAGCAGGCGGTCGTGGAGTTCCAGAAGACGGTCGACAACTACACGCAGACCACGCAGGTCGCGGAGGCGCTGCTCAAGATCGGCCTGTGCAAGCGCGCCATGGGGGACGCGGCGGGGGCGCGCGCGGCCTGGGAGCAGGTGATCAAGCAATATCCGCGAAGCGAGGCAGCCACTCAGGCGCGCGGATTTCTCGCGGGCCGGACCAATGGCGGCTCGCGCGTCCGCTGAGGTACTGGGCCAATTTGCTTCGCCATATCAACTCAGCTCTCGCCTCGCGGCCGGGCCGCTCAGCTCGAAATGCCACGTTCTCGGTCGCCAGCAACGCTCAACGTACACCCACGTACGCCTCGCGTTGCTGGCTCTCTCGGGCGTGGTAGTTCGAGCTGAGGGCGCAGCCCGAGGCGAGTACCGAGTTGATGTGGCTCGCAACTTGGCGCAGTACGCAGCGCGAGGCCGGATTGGGGTATGCTGGCGGGCATCGTGACTCAAGCCTCCGCCGAGGTCGTGATCTGTGGCGCCGGGATCGCCGGGATCGCCACGGCCTACCACCTCGCCGTGCGCCGCGGAGTCCGCGGTGTCCTCCTCGTGGACGAGCGGCCGCCCCTCTCGCTGACCAGCGACAAGTCCGCAGAGTGCTACCGTAACTGGTGGCCCGGACCCGGCGACGACATGGTCGCCGTCATGAACCGGAGCATCGACCTGCTCGAAGAGCTGGCCCGCGAGAGCGGCAACGTCTTCCGCCTCAACCGGCGCGGCTATCTCTTCGCTACCGCGGACCCGGCACGCGTCCCACGCTTCGTGGAGACGGCACGCGAGGCGGCCACGCTCGGCTCAGGTCCGGTGCGCCTGCACGCGACGGCGGCGAGCGACTACGAGCCGGCGGCCGCGGAGGGATTCGACTCGCCGCTGACCGGCTCGGACGTGATCACCGAGCCGGCCCTCATCCGGCGCCACTTCCCTTTCCTCACCCCGGATACCCTGGCCCTGGTCCACGCCCGGCGCTGTGGATGGTTCAGCGGTCAGCAGCTCGGCATGTACCTGCTCGAGCGCGCGCGCGAGCATGGTGTCCGCCTCCTGGAAGGTCGGGTGGAGCGCATCGACACGGCGGGCGGCCGCGTAGGCGGCGTCGACATACGCGCGGCAGGCGGCCTCCAGACCATCGGGACCTCACGCGTGGTGCTGGCGGCCGGACCCCTTACCGAGGCGGCGGCCCGGATGCTCGGGATCAAGCTCCCGCTCTTCTGCGAGCTACACGCCAAGATTGCCTTCAACGACCCGCTCGGCGCCATGCCGCGCTCGGCGCCGCTGACGATCTGGACCGATCCCCAGACCATCGCGTGGTCGGAGGACGAGCGAGAGGAGCTCGCGAGCTCCCCCCGCCACCGGCGTCTCGTGGGCGAGCTGCCGGGAGGCGCGCACGGGCGGCCCGAGGGCGCCGGGGAGAGCACCTCCGTGCTCGGCATCTGGACCTATGACGCCGAGCCCGTCGAGCCTGTCTTTCCCCAGGAATTCCATCCCGCCTACGCGGAGGTCGTTCTGCATGGGATGGCGCGCATGATCCCGCATCTCTCGCCCTACCTCACGCGCCTGCCCCGCTGCTTCGTGGACGGCGGCTACTACACGAAGACGCGGGAGAACCGGTTCCTCGCGGGGCCGCTGCCCGTGGCGGGCGCCTACATGATCGGCGCGCTCTCCGGCTACGGCATGATGGCCTCGAATGGCGCGGCAGATCTCCTCGCCGACTACATCGCCGAGCGTCCGCTCCCGCGCTATGCTCCGGCCTTCCGCCTCGACCGCTACGAGAATCCCGAGTACATCAAGCTCCTCGACGCGTGGGGCGATTCCGGTCAGCTGTAGTCTAGGCGCCCTCGAAAACTTCACGCCGCGCCATCGACCGCTGGAAGGCGAGATAGCCCGCCCGAGTCATGGGGGGCTTCGCCTTGGCGACCACCTCGCGCGCGCCCGCGGCGCCGTCGGCGAGAAGATCCACGACCATGGCCGCCAGGGCCTTCGCGGGCAGGACATAGCCGAGCTGCTTGTCCACGATCGCGAAGGTCGCGGCGTGTCCCGGGCCCTGGGCCCCGCCCATGTACGGGTGGAGGACGGGAATGACCTGACTGACGTCGCCCATGTCCGTCGATCCCGAGCGGTGCGGGATGTCGCGGTAGTGCTCCTGGCCCACCAGTCCCTTCGCCGCTCGCTCGAAGAGGCTGGCCATGGTCCGATCGCACAGGAGGGGCATGGGCCCCGGCAGCGTCTCGATCTCCACCTGGGCGCCCAGGGCCAGGGCGCCGGCCCGGAGCGCGCGATCCACTTTCCCGCTCGCGTCCATCACGCCGTCCGCGTTCTTGCCCCTCACGTACATCTCGAGGCGCGCTTCGGCGGGGATCACGTTCACCTGCGAGCCGCCGTGGGTGAGAATGGGATGGACACGGATGGAGTCCTCGTCGCGGAAAGTCTCCCGGATGGCATTGATCCCCGCGAGCGCGATCTGCGCGGCATAGAGCGCGTTGACGCCCATGTGCGGCGCTCCGCCGGCATGTGACGCGCGCCCCACGAATCGCGCCGTCTTCCCCACGCGGCCGTTGTTGGACGCGGGGACGCCGGCCTTGCCGTCCTCGGCACGCCAGTTGGTGTGGATCATCATGGCGAGGTCCACGTCGTCGAAGCAGCCCAGCTTCATCAGCTCCTGCTTGCCGCAGGGAAACTCGAGCTTGCCCGCGCGGATCTGCGCCTGACGCCACTCGATGTCGCCGCCCTCCTCGGCGGGGACCGCGAAGAGGGCCACCCGGCCGGCGAGATGATCGAAGGCCTTGGCGTCGACGAGACCCATGGCCGCCCCCAGCATCCCGGCGACCTGCGCGTTGTGGCCACACGCATGGGCGGCGCCCGTCGCGGGATCAGCCTGTGGATGGCCCGTGACGCGGAGGCCGTCCAGCTCGCCGAGCAGCGCGAAGGTCGGGCCCTCGCCTGCGCGCCCGTGCACATCCGCCCGCACGCCGGTCATGGCGAGCCCGGCGCGCGACTCCAGGCCGAGGCGCTGGAAGGTCTCGTGAACCAGGGCCGCCGTCTTGACTTCCTTGAAGCCCATCTCCGGATTCTTGAGGATGCGCTCGCCGATACCGATGATCTCGTCTGCTCGGCTGTCGATCGCCTCGAAGATGCGCCGCTTCAGCTCGTCCTTCGTCATCGGTCGCTCCTCTTCCTCTCGTAACTTTCTGACCGCCCCCGCACTCTAGCTCATCGCCTCGGGCAAGGCGAGCACGGCGCGCTCGACGAGCCCCTGATCCTCGACCGGCGCAAAAGCGGCGGCCGTGCACGGCGGATCGAGATCGGCGAAACGGTAGGCCGCCGCCGTGCTGCCCGGCCCCTGGCCCGTGTGGCCGCTGCACCTGCCTCGAGGAGAGGCGACGTCCACCATGAGGCCGAGCCCGTAGCCCGCCGTGCGCCAGGGCCGGCCCGGAACGGGACCACCGAGAGGATGCGGCCTCTCCATGGCGTCTCGCAGATCGGACGGAAGCAGAGGGCCGGAGAGCAGGCGATCGAGGAACAGCGCGGCCTCGGCCGGAGTGCCGATCAGGAGCCCGTGATAGACCCAGCCGGGCTGATAGCGGGCCACGTTGCCCCACGCGGTGACGGTGAGATCGCTCGCGGAACAGGCAAGCCGCACACCTGGCACGCCGAGGGGGCCGAAGACGAGTCGTCGGAGCGCCGCGTCCATTTCCTCGCCTGTCGCCTCTTCGATCAGGCGGCGGACGAAGAAGTATCCGACATTCGAGTAAGCCCACCCTTGCCCGGGCGAGAAGAGAAGCGTGTCCGCGGAGACTCGCCGCAGGAGCTCGTCCGCGCTCCACGGCTCGGCCCGTCGCGCCACCGCCTCGTGATACGCGGGAAGCCCGCCATAGTCCGGAAGACCGGCCGTATGCTGCAGGAGCTGGCGCAAGGTGAAAGGCCGCCCCGCGAGCGATGCGTCGAGCTCGAGCCTTCCTCCCGCCACGAGAACGAGCGCGCCCGCGGCCAGGGCGGCCTTCGTGAGACTCCACCACGGCGCCGGTGGAGAGAGCTGATCATGATGACCGAGCTCTCCGCCGCGGACGATCGCGGTCAGGCCCGTGAAGGTGATCATGTCGCCTCGCGGGAAGGTTTGGCCGTCTCCCAGGGTCTCTACTTGGATTTCGCCAGCAGCTCCAGCGTCGCCTCCGCAACCACGGCCGGCTGCTCGCGCGGCATGAAGTGGCCGGCCGCGGGCACTACCCGGCCCTCCGTGCCCGCGGGAAACAGCGACATGAGGCGCTCCGACCGGCGCGTGAGATCGACCCCGTCCTCGGCGCCCCAGAGCGCCACGCTGGGCACGGTGATGGGCGGCCGCTCCGCGAGGCGGCGCTCCATGGCGTCGAAGCGTGGCTCGCCCGGCGCGTTGCCGTGGCGATGGCGATACGAATGGATCACCACCTCGACGAAATCGGGATTGTCGAACGAGGGCGCCGTGCGGTCCCAGGTGGCGTCGTCGAACCGCCAGGTGGGCGACCAGGTTTGCCAGAGGAAGCGGCAGATCTCGCGCCGCTTCTGCTCAAGGCCCCGGCGGCCGCGCTCCGTGTTGAAATACCACTGATACCAGCTGGCGCGCTCCTCGGCCGCGGAGGCGGGAGGCGACGGCGCCACCGTGTTCTGCACGTTGTAGCCGCCGATGGTGACAAGCGCGCGCACGCGCTCGGGCGCCATGATGGCGGCGATGCAGGCCGCGCGCCCGCCCCAGTCATAGCCCGCGAGGGTGACCTGCGGCAGAGCGAGCGCCTGCATGAAGTCGAGTAGGTCCTGGCCGATGGCCGCCTGCTGCGCCATGCGCGGCGCCGCCGGGTCGAGGAAGCGCGTGGGCCCGTAGCCGCGCAGGTACGGCACGAGCACGCGATGGCCGGCCGCCGCAAGGGCCGGCGCCACCCCATCCCAGGCGCGCGCGTCGTCGGGGAAGCCGTGCAGGAGGATGATGGGGGCGTCCGCCGCGTCGCCGTGCTCCTCGTAGGCGATCTCGAGGACGGGAGTGCGGACGATGCGCGTCTCGGGCGACACGCCCGCAGACTACACGGTCAGTGACGCGTGGGCAACGAGGGGAAGACGTCACAGCGGCCGCACCGGCAGGCAGAGCTCGCACCGGAAGACGCCGGGCTTTCCGTCCACGCCGGCGTGCCCGCGATAGACCTCGACGCAGGGACGGTCATCGGGCTGGTAACCGCTTTCCGGCAGCCACGCGCTGAACACCTGGTTCCAGGCCTCGCTGATCTCGTGGGCTCCGCCCATGAACTGCGAGACCGCGACCTTGCCTCCGGGGAGATCGACGACATTGACCCACTTGTCGGAGGGGAAGTCCTCCGGCACCACGACACACGCATCGTAGCGGCACTTCTCCGCGGCCGTGAAGTGGGGGTCGTCATAGCCGATTCCAAGCTTGATGGCGGTGTCCGAGGCGAGGCCGCGCGCCTCCATCCACTTCTGGAACTTCACCCACAGCTCGGGAATGCCGTGCGGTCCATAGGGACCGACATAACGCATGTAGGCGACGTGGTATGGCGGCAGCTCTCTGACCTGAATGCTCATGGCTTCCTCCTCGCGGCGTTTGCGAAGAGGATCCGGCCGGCGCGCCCGGGATGCTTTGCCTGGCTTGCGAACCTGTTTGCTTGGATTGCGCTCGTCCCGGTGGCGCGCGCTCCAGCGCGCGGCCCCGCCATCCCGCCAGGCCGTCGCGCTCATGCCGAACCGCGCGCGGAAGGCCCGCGCGAACGTCGCCGCTGACGAGAACCCGTGGTCCAGCGCCACTTCGAGCACGCTCTGGTCCGGATGCGCGGTCAGGGCGACGGCGGCCCGTTCGATCCTCAGCCGCTGGATGAAGCCGAAGAGGGTCTCTCCGGTGGTGGCCTTGAAGACCCGGTGGAAATGGAAGGGAGAGAAGGCTGCGACGCCCGCCAGGCTCGAGAGGGAGAGCTCCTCAGCGAGATGTCGACGAATATGATCGATGACGCGATTGACGCGCTTCTCGTACTCGACCCGGTCAGGGCGTGACGCCTCAGGTGCGCTCGAGGATGTGCAGTCCCCTTCCCCGGTCGATGAGATAGAGGAGCCCGCGGTCGTCCACCTCCACGTCGTTGCTCGACACGCGCGCCGAACCCTCCGGAGGCTCCGGGAGAAAATGGGCGACCTCCCGTGGCGCGTGCGGGTTGGCGATGTCCACGATGCGGAGGCCGTGGGCGAACCATGCCACGGGGATCTCGGGTCCGGTCACTCGCTCGCAGGGCTGATGGCAACCGGTGAACTCCGGCTGGGGGCTGCCGTCGATGCCCGCGACCTGGAAGCTCGCGAACGGGGTGGGGCGCCGCTCGTCGGTGATGTCCACGATCCAGAGGAAAGACGGTGATCCCGGCTCGAGCTTGGCGACGTCCTCGTCCGCCACCATCATCACGCGCCGGCCGTGGAGGGGGAAAGGCACGGGCAGCGCCGTGTGCGTCGGCGTGATGAAGGGCGGGCTCCAGTCGAGCCCGGAGACGAACGTAGGCTTGGCCATGTCCTCGATATCGAGGATGACGAAGCCCCCGTGCCAGTAGCTGACGTAGAGGCGATTGGCGAGGCGGATCGGGTGGTGGCAGCGGTGCTGCCGGCCTTCCCACGAGGGGGTCTCGCCGCCCGCCGTCCATTGCCCCGGCATCCACCAACGGCCCACCTCTTGCGGGCGGCTCGGGTCGGCGAGGTCGAGGATCAACACGATATTGCCGACGTACCCGTCCATCTCGGGAGAGAGGTAGGCGTAGCGGCCGTCGAAGGTGAAGCGATGGACTCCCGCGCCGCCGCAGGCCCAGAAGGTGATCTCGCGGGGCCGACTCGGATCCGAGACGTCGTAGATCCCGAGCCCGCCCTTTGCGCCGGCGGGCGGCCGGTGGGCTGGCTGGGCCTCGCGATTCACGAGCATGAGATCGTTGGCCGCGCGGACCTTGTGCGAGTGCGTGCCCGCGGGAACCTCGAGGGTGGCGAGCTGCTTGGGCGCCGCGGGATCGCTCACATCGACGAGCGTCGTGCCGTGCGGGGCCTTCATGTGCGCGATGTAGGCGACCTCGCGGTCGACGACGACCTGGCCGCCCCCCGGGCAATCGAAATATCCCACCTGCTTCAATCCGTGCGCGCTGGCCACACCGGTCATGATTCTCTCCTTTTAAGTCAGGGGGGAGCGATCGCCGCTCCTCCCCCGACACCCCCCCCACCGGTCTCCCGCGAGGGCTTGGCTCGACCGAGTCAGGGGGGAGCGATCGCCGCTCCTCCCCGACACCCCCCCACCGATAAGGCCCGCGGAAGGTGTTCAGTGCTCTATGCGTCTTGCCTATGAGTCAGGGGGAGCGATCGCACCTCTTGTTAAGGGTTGGCTCGGCTCGCTTTCGGCTGCACCTGACACTGCAATCCCCGACACGTCTTGCCTGGTGACGGCCTGATTCAAGGTGTCCTCGTCTCTACGCGTCTTGCTTGATGATTTCCTGGATCTTGTCGGGGGGCACGGCGATCTTCACGCCGGCGCGCTCTTCCTGCAAGAGCATGGCGACCCGTGAGTCGCGCGCGCCCCATCCGCGATTGAGCGCTTCCGTCAGCTCATCGAGGGCGAGATTGGCCATGCGCATGGGCACACCCAGCTCGCGCGCGAGCGCGGTGGCCAGCGTGACATCCTTGTGGGCCAGCTTGAGGCTGAAGGCCGGCGGCTCGAAGGTGCCGGGCA
>WNGK01009531.1_pt1 | contig 11201 bp, 21 predicted proteins | sample 5400601 | NCBI WGS metagenome assembly WNGK01 (sample SAMN13153376, study PRJNA577476) | soil metagenome | isolation source: 60 cm soil or saprolite under Garry oak tree replicate 1 | place: USA:California | collected 2016-06-15
GTCATAGAAACCAGGGTTACTTACTGTAAACTTGGTGATGCCCCCATAGCTCGTACCATTCCAATATCCCCATGAGGAACAGCCAGTATGACAGTCAAAGCTTGCATGAGCATGGTTGGACGCGTTCATCACCATCCCTAAGAGCACACACACCAGTGCCACCACGACCACAGTAAAAGACATGAAACGTTTCATCGAAATACCCTTCCTGTTCGCGTATCGCGAACACACATCATGATGTGAGCACATACACAAGCGCATGGCAAGATGCGCGTAGTGATGTACTCTTGTACGTACAACATGATAACGAACGAGAAGGCTGGGGTTAACTGGTGTGGGCGCGTGTGCTCCGTCGAGAGAGCTGGGAGATTGTTTCCTCCCAGCTCTCTCTCACGCTAGGCTCTCGCCACTTTCCTTGCGTGTTGGGCCCTGCCTGCCTTTTTGCCTCTTTCCTCGACAACATAGGCGTCAATATCCTCTTTGTTGTAGAGGTTGAGGCGTGTACCGATTGCCTTGAATCGCACTTTGCGCAAGCGAGCCAGTGAGCGTACATACTGCGGCTTGATTTCACGCCCGCTCGTTTTACTGAGCATCCTGGCGGCCATCAGAGGCGTGTACCATCCATCCAGGTCGATGATTTCCTCTTTTTTCCCGATTGTCATATGTCCTCTCTCTTTTCTGATTAGTGGGCTATATCGCTTGCTAACATAATATACCACGTCGATGAATTTTGCAAGGGTCTGAAAAGTTGCTCCAAAATAGCCTCAAAAGCCTTGACAGATAGTAAGCGACATGGTATACTTATAGCAGTGAGAGGGAATGAAACCTCCAAGAACCTTCAAAACTGAATAGCCGTTACAAGCCAAACCCAAAGCACATTAACGGGAACACAACCCCCGGAATGATACAGGCAAAAGGGACGCAAGGCGAGCAACCCACGAGCGAAGCGGCAAGCGAAAGAGACAAAAAGAAACCTCTCACAAAAGTGAGAGGCACCAGCGGACCCGAACATTGGAACGCGAGGGCCGCATCGAAAGGAATTATACCATGAAGAAGTCCACCACCACCAAGACCGTTGTTGTTCTCGCCCGCATCCAGTTCAAGTCTGACCCTCGTAAAGTGTGCTACCTGGTTCGCAGCTCCAACGGCGTCGACCAGTACACCACCTGCCTGTTCGATGGATTTGCCACTGGGTGCAGCTGCCCGGCCACGAATGGCAAATGCTACCATCGATGCCAGGTTGAGGCGCTGGAGCAGGAGCGCACACGTAACGCCGCTCAGGCCAAGACTGAGCTCGCCAGCATCCCCCTGACGCCAGTTGTGAACGATTGCCGTCAGAACCCATCCACTCGCGCGACTGACATGGTGCTGCAGAGCGCGAAACGTCGGCAATCCGCGCCATTGGCTGGTGCCAGCCGCGGATTCAGCTTGATGCGGTAATCATCCCGGGCTGGTGCGCGATTGTACCAGCCCGGCCCACCAGTAGAAAGGATTTGTCAACATGACACAGCAATCAGGCTTTAATCCCAATGAACATCTTCTCAAGCTGAAATCCAGTCAAGGAGAGAAGGACTACCTACCTGTTCAGTTTAGACTCGTATGGTTTCGTACTGAATGCCCACAGGGTACCATCGATACAGAAGAGCTTGAGTACGACACAGATCGCCCTGTCGAGGCCGAAATCAGTGTCTACAATCAGGAGAAGAGGAAAGCCGAGAAGGTTGTCAAAAAAGCCAAGGGTTACGCTCGGTATCGCGCCATCGTGACTGACGGCAAGGGTGGCCGGGCCACTGGGACGAAGTCCGAGAATGCTGCCAATTTTGCTGATTACGGTGAGAAAGCGGAAACTGGTTCGATAGGCAGAGCTTTAGCAGCGTTAGGGTATGGAACGCAATTCGCGCCCGAACTGGATGAGGAACACCGGATTGTTGATACACCGGTGTCAAACACAGAATCGTCACACACGCACCCTGGTGGGCAACAGGACGCGACTGCCTCGCGAACATCGGATGCCCTATCGACTCGGGTCAAGGCCCTCTCAGCACGCGCACGTGAGGTTGGTATTGACGATAATGTGAAATGGGCGTCCATGTTGAGATACCTGGATATTGGCAAGATTAAGGGCGAGGCGGAAATCGCCCTGATTGAGGCGTACTTGACGCAAGAGGCCGAGAAGCGCGAAAAGACGACGTTCTAGCAACGCGAGAAGCCCTGGTGTGGTTGCCAGGGCAAGCCGCGTGCGGGCGCCGCGAAAGGATTTGGCATGTCAAGACGAAAAGACGCGGACGCGTTGGGCGTCATGCATAATGGGCAGGACGTCCGCTTGTGCGCCGTCTGCAAGCTGCCTATGTGCCTTCACGGCAAGTGCATCAACCAGGAATGTCGGAAGTTTCAGCGGTGCAACTGCCTGGTGGCCTATCGCTGGCCGCGCGACGCACGACGCTCATGAATCAGAAAGGAACGGATGTGACCAGAGCCATTGTCACCAGCAGGAACGGCGCATCAGGCGATGTCGTGCCGATTGCTTGCGCCTGGTGCCTGCGCGATTTGGGCGAGCCGATGGGTAGCGGTTCCCACGGGATATGCGCACGACATGCGGCGGATGTGCGCAGCGCGCATCGGGCAACGCTGAGCGCGCGCGCTGCGGATGCACACACACACGCCGATCCGTTGCCTCGGCGTAGCACGAGTGGGGGTGGTTGCCCACCCCCGAAAGGACGCAAATGATGACCCTACAAGAACGTATTCAGGCAGGGATCGCCCTGCTTGACGAACATACGCCTGATTGGCGCGAGCATCTCTGGGTTGATGGCCTGGATATGGGCAGTAACACCGATGGGCTTCTAGAGCAATTGTATGGCTCATTTGTCAAGGGGATGAATGCCCTGGGACTCAGAACGGCTCAGGGCTATCAATACGGCTTCGATATTGCCCCTGCTGAAGGCACCGAGGAAGCCAATAAGAAACAGTGGCACAAATTGACCGAGGCATGGAAACAGGCTATCAACTTTGTGCCGTTCCACGAAAGTGAGATGTCGTCAGGAACCCTGTCCCCTTGAAGGGGACGGGCTTGCGTAGATGGGGTGGCTTCTGCCCGTCTTCTACGTAGCTCACCTGACCAGACCCAGCCAGGGAAGCATATCACCCAGGTGCTTCTATCGGGCTACGATATCAGGAAGTGTCCAAGTTCGTACCTTGGGGTGCGTGGTTGCCAGCCCCAAGCTCTACAACTCTCAGGTTAACCAGTGTGTACGAGGGTTAAACCAGTGCTTGAGAGAAGTGCCGCCTGATATCATCGTCAAGGCCCACATTACCCGCGCAAGCGGTGGAGTTGAGCCGCTCTCACCAAAAGCGGCTCCCCGTAAGGGGCTAGCCTAGAAGTCACCAGACCCCGCCATAAATGGACGGGGCTTGCATCTCCTCTCACGCTTTCCCGTGGATCAGGGAGGGATACGATAGGACGGGTGACGAAGGAGTCCAACTAACTCCCCAAGGTTTCGAGCCTTGCGCCCCGCGCCGGAAGGAATGTACAGGTTGAGCTAGCACATAGACGCGTTCTCGTCTCATGCCGACCGGCGCATGTGGAACAGTCTGGTGAGTCGGAGTACTCCGACAATAAACAGTTTCTCTGGTCTCACAACCGCGAGTGCCTTCACGCTAGCCCGTTCCTACGATAAGGGGAGTATAGCACATTGACAATTGTTTGTCAACATGTTACTCTCTAGCTATGGAAAAGAAACGCAAAGGCACGATGCTCCGCCTCAGTGAGCAAGATTTACAAGCCGTCTTGACGATCCGTGCCTACTATGGCATCACAAGCGACAATCAAGCCATTGTAACTGCCATCAATCTTGTAGCGCGTCAGATAGAGGAAGGAAGACCCCATGCCCATCACGCCCCGAAAGGAACGCCCATTCCTCCCCCGCATAAATGACGGGGGTCTCCTGGGCGGCTTAATGAAAGATGTCGTCACAATAGAGAAACTGCTTACAGGCAGTTAATTCTTGAGCAAGCAAGCAAGCAAGCACGAATGTTCTAAAAAGTACAGGAAGTCAATGTGTTTCTTGACTTCCTTGACAACGAAAGAGTTTTTTCTGATGAAAAAGAAAATTGGTTTGGGATGCGCTGCTCTCTTTGCAGCGTTCTTATTCTGCATTGTGGCATTGACCGTTTATGGGAGTACTCTGCCATCAAAGCCGACTCATGTCGTGAGTACACGCTCGTCTACGGCAGAAACGAGCAAGCCTACCCAGGTTCACAAGCCCGCGTGGACGACCGTCGCCAACTTCTCTGGCAATGGCTCAAAGAAGACGGCTACATTTAGCGTATCGAATGATTGGAAGATCGTCTGGAAGTGCGATCACACTTCCTTTCAGGGATACGATTACAATGTGATCATCCTGGTCTATAACAGTGATGGGAGTCTTGCGGATAGTGGGATAAATACCCTCTGCAGCAAGAGCAACGACCGCGGGGAAACAGAAATACGTACTGCTGGGAATGTGTATCTGGATGTGACCAGTGAGGCTCTCTGGTCGGTCCAAATACAAGAACTGAAGTAGCGCGGAAACTATGGAGGGGGAGACGTGGGCTTGCTCAGGTCTCCCCATTTTGCTGCAAGTAACTTGGCTCCATCGTCCTTTGTCCCAACCAGCGTCCTCAGATAAATATCCGTGGTTGCCAGGCTCTCATGCCTGAGCAAGTGCTGCAACGAGCGGATATCCTCGCCAGCTGCGTACCGCTCCTTCACGCTAGAATGCCTGAACATATGCAGGGAGATATGCTCGATGCCTGCCAGCCGTGCATAATGCTCAAGACGGCGTACAATCCCTGCCTCAGTCAATGCCCTGACTTCCCCAGGTCTCACACTGCCACCCTGTCCTGCTTCTCGCCCAATGGCCACAAAGATAGGGTCGTCGGGCTTGATTGTATCCAATCTCCCCGACGACCCTAAATAGTGCATGAGTGCCTCTACCACTGGTGTAGGAAGCTCTATGCTGTCATCTAGGTACGATTTACCCTTGCCCCTGAAGTGGAATACTACGCCCGATGAGACGGTTGACGAGGGCTGGATGTCCTTCCAACGCAATCGTTGTATTTCCGACCGCCGGCGAGCTGCAAAAAAGTAGAAACAGAAGAGAGCGCGGTCTCTCAGCCCCAGGACGGTATCGGGTATAGCCCCAAAGAATGCTCTCAGCTCATCGTCAGTGAGCGCCCTGTGTGTGCGCTCCGGAGTCAGACGATGCACTCCCGTGGTCGGGCTAGGATGCTGCAAAAGAGTGTGTGTGTCGTATCCTACCTGATACGTGGCCGCGTAGCGATAAAAACTCGAAATGACCGAGAGCCTGAAGTTCGTCGTTGCTGGCGTAACCGAACCATCTGCGCTGCGTGTCCAGGTCTTGTCAGATTTGCCGTAGATGAAGTCCTCGACATCCTGTCGGGTGTACTGCTCAGGTGACTTCTCATCGCAAAAGAAGCGCCTGAGGACGCCAGCGTAGGCCACCTGCGTAGCGTGCGAGCGCGAGCGTGATACTTGCCGCAAAAAGTCGGTATAGCACCGTTCCCACGGGCTATCAGGGGTAAATAAGTATTCCTGTGGCATATGTGCCTTAAATGTGGGTAAACAGGCTACAGTGACGGGTACCACTTAAATAGACGTAAGTCGGGTGTATTTTTTGCAAATTGAGAGTATAATGAGTCGAAACAAAGTAAGCTAATTAGGAAAGGGGCAGTCGCATGTCGTCATTTATCAAAGACGCTCAGGGTAATCTCTATCGCTTAGAAGATCGCCCTCACTTAAAACGTACACGCATTGAAGACCTCAACGAGGTCTTCATGGGCAAAAAGGTACTCGTCAATGCTGAAACAGGGGAAGAAGTAACTCACACGCTTGACCTCGGAACACACTGGCTTATGTGTGCTGAAAATGGGGCATACATCTACACCCCAAAAGAACCACAAGCTGATTGAAGCGTCGCCTTGTGTGAGCCACAAAAAAACCCGCCAGTTTTGCGCCTGGCGGGTTAGCCGCGCTTCCCAATGTAGGAGTTCAGATGACGAATCTCGAATAGTAGCCGTTCCATTCTCAGTATACCATATTTGGTAGCCAGGTTAATATTCTGCATGCACACTCGTTCTACCGGTAGAGACCGCATGTGTATCCTTGCACGGATACGCTCTCTATGGTATGCTTCTCTAAAGGTGAAGTACCCTATGGCTAGAAGCTAAGGGCTTCCAGCACGCCTGTTTAGCAGGCTATCAGGTGACGCACTTTTCACGGTGCAAGGCTCTTCCAGTCTTGACGAACATGCCCTGGGGTCGAGCCTTGCGGACTTACTGTTCTGCTTGTGTATTCTTTTTCAGGCGTGGGAAAGTGGAAGCCTCTAATAAGACATAAGGGTGTGTGTCATGTTATGTAGCGATACTGGCGGCCATGAGGCTATTCATCTTCCTCGTGAAGTTGTGGAGTTAGCAGCCGATTTGCACAAGTTGCTCACGACTCTCAAGGATGTAGCGGACGGCGAGGCAGAAATCAGTATGCGCGTTCAGCCTGGAGGTCACATCCCTTCGTTTCGATGCTTTTTTACGAAGTCACGCAAACGCAAGAAAAGCACGTGATAGTCGCCATGTAAGTGTTGATAGCATCCTTCAAGGAGAGCAGGCGCTTCATTCCCGTTGCGCGGGAGTGGAGCGCCTTTTTTGTTGGCTCATTCTCAAAGAAAGTGTGTGTGTGCCATGAGTCAGAAGCAGCGTCATCGCCTCGATAATCGTATCGCCCTCCCCATTGATGAGAGCAACCCTGACAGCCTGCTCATCACGAGTCCCATGCCACGCAACACCAAAGAGGCTCATGCACTGCGTAAAGTCCCTGGCCTTCGACATTTCCATATAGTCGAGAAGCTCGGTTGCAATCCCGTCTTTCACTGCTGGTGTGGTGCATCGCTCGAAATCAATTACCAACGTGAGGGCATGCTCATACACGAAAGTAGCGAGGCCATGACCAACGAGCTGGCGGCATTCTGTCGAGAACATAGCGAGTGTGAGCCATTGCCGCATGGAAAGGCGCAAGACGAGCGGGATACGGGAGGCCTTGATGCGTGAGATTGACATGATTGCGGCTTCGCAAGATACCTGGGAGGTTCGACAGCCTTTTCTCGTGATATGGTATGTCGCTCTGGTCGCCTTCCTGGTCGGCGTCGTCGGTTGGTATGTGTTGTTGTGGTTGGTGTGAGATGCGAGAGCAGAAAGAGAGAGTGTGTGTCATGTGCAAACAATGGCTTCTCTATCTCGGCACGATTGTGTTCGTGTTGGTGCCAGCGTATGGCCTCGCCTGGCTGATTGGAGGGAGGTAGCCATGCAGACTTTAAGTACGGTGCGTATCGAAAGCGCACCAGACGCTATTTGTGGGTATGAGGTGCGCATCGTTGACCGCATAACTGGTGAGATTGTGCATAATGTCACCCGTATTGAGATGGTGATTACACCGACTGAGTACGTTATCGCTCGTCTGACCTTCCAGCATGAGGAAGGTGCAACTGATACAGTCACAGTGCATAATCCAGAGGTAGCCCTGACGGCGATAGCTGAAGTAGACAATCCACGCGCCTATGGGCCTACCATTACATGGATGGGTCATTTGCCGCCGAGGACAATAGTGAAGGTGGAAGAGGCATGAAACGCACACTTGGTAAACGCCTGCGTGACTGGTACTGGTGGCTATGGGTGAGATGGCCGAGGTGGTAGAGATGAACGAAGAAGATGTCACCTCTGAGCGGGCATGCCGGACGGCGTATCTTATCTGCTGTGAGTATGAGATGCATGTGCAGCAGTGTTTCCTGTGCATCCCTGGGCAGTGGCTCTGTCCTGATGCGCACCTCTTGCAGAAGAGTGCCGCGTACTGGCAGGAACGCTCGACGAGGCAGGAGAGCCCGCTGGATATGGGAGGAAAATGATGATAGGTACTTTCGGGAATTGTCCCGTTTGTGGGGCGGAATTGGTGTACAAGTACGAAAGTTCGACCTTTTTCTGCGCCACAGGTCACTACACCGTTCGCATCACCGCGGGGACTACATCGGGAACTGTTACCCTCTCGCCTGCCGCGCAACAAGGCACGGGCGTTGAGGTTCCCAAAGCGTTCCATGATGCTTTTTGTGATGAGGAGGCGCTTGAGCCATGAGCAAAGAGTTTTACACTTTGACACTTAAAAAAAGGCGGAAAGGCCAGCGTATGACCCCAGCACAGCGCATAGAAGCGCAAGCCACGTTTCTTGCAACCTATGAGAAAACGGCCAATGTGCTGGCGGCCGCTGAACAAACAGAGATATCTCGTGTCTTAGTGTACTACTGGCTCGAACATGACGAGCAATTCCTGTTTGCCTATGGGCTTGCTGACAAAGCGGCCAATGCGCACATTGAAGCAGAGATTCGCCGCCGTGCCATCGAGGGCGTAGAGAAGCCACTCGTGAGCATGGGGCATCTTGTCTATGAGGGGAAAGGCAAGCAGCGCAAAAAAGTCATCATGCGCGAATATAGCGATACCTTGCTCATTTTTTACGCGAAGAAAAGAATGCCGGAGTATCGCGACAAGGGCGTGGTCATCAATAACGTGTTACCCAAGGAGTACCACTTCGACCCCAACCAGGATGGAGTTGAAAGTTAATGAGTACAGCCACATCCACTCACCAGAGCAACAAAGCACGCGCTCCCTTCCGTCCCTATGGAGCTGGCCTTGCTGCCTGGCGTTCGGGTGCCTCTGAGTGTCTGCTCGCGGGCCCGGCCGATTGTGGCAAGAGTAGAACATGGTTGGAAAAGATTCACCACTGCGCTGACCGCTACCCTGGCATGCGTGGTCTCATTGTGCGCAAAACGCGCCACTCTCTTACCCAAAGTGCCATGGTGACGTTTGAGAAGAAGGTGCTGCCGGAGGGCTGGCTTGGGAACCTCATCCACTTCCGTACGCAAGAGCAGCAGTACGAATACCCCAACGGCTCCATTATCGCGGTCGCTGGTATGGACGACGCTGAGAAAATCCAGTCATCGGAATGGGATTTCATCTATGCGCAGGAAGCAACCGAGCTGTCTTTGGATGCCTGGGAAACCATGACCAAGTGCTTGCGCAACGGGGTCATGCCCTACCAACAGTTGGCGGCTGACTGCAATCCCTCGTATCCTACGCACTGGCTCAAGGCGCGTTGTGACCGTGGGGTGACGCGCATGTTGAAGGCCAGGCATGAGGATAATCCGACAATCACGCCCGAACGTATCGCCCGTCTCAAGGCATTGACCGGTGTGCGCAAGTTGCGTCTGTATGACGGCATATGGGCTGCTGCGGAAGGCATAGTCTATGATGAATGGGATCCATCTATCCATCTCGTCACACGTGAGCAACTGAAAGCTCGTGAGGTCTTTTATACCGACGGGACACTCAACCGCCAAGTCATTCGGCACATTATTGGTGGGATAGACTGGGGGTACACGAACCCAGGCGTTTTGCAGGTCTGGGGCATCGATGGCGATTGGCGCATGTATCTGCTTGCAGAAATCTATCGTACAAGGCGTACGCCTGACTGGTGGGTTGAGCAGGCCCAGATGCTCGACAGTGAGTTTCACGTTGAGCAGTGGGTGGCTGACCCCTCAGAGCCAAGCGATATCCGTACGTTCAATGAGGCGGGACTGCCGACCATTGGCGCCGACAACGCCATCAAGTTCGGCATCAAGACCATGAAGTCGCGCATGGAAGTCAAGGGCGATGGGCGAACGCGCATGTACATCTATGAATATGCGCTTCGTGAGCGGGATGAACTGCGTGATGAAGCGCATCAGCCGGTGTGCTTCGAGGGCGAGATTAACGAACTGGTTTGGCCGAAAGGCCAGGATGGGCAAGTGCTCAAAGAAGTACCGGCGCCAGGAAGTGACCATTCGATGGACGTTGCCCGCTACGTATGCATGCATCTCGAACGCATGTCCGTAGGCGTAACCGACAGCGACCGAGACACGCTCGCAGCCTTGCGTCGCTATAGGGGGTATTAGCATGAGCGATTTTTTCCAGGAGATTAACGCTATTGCGAAACAGCAATGGCACCAACAGACGGATATTGAAGGCGTTCAGGCAGAGTTGGTCAGGCGCTTTGGCAAAGAATGGGAGCTTGCTGTAATGGGCTTTTGCAGTTTGCAGAGCGGGCAAGAAATCTATACGGCGCTCATTGCCGACTCACCAGAAACCACGGACTTCGTGAAATTGCAGTTTATCCTTGTTGAATGGGATGGCTCCACCATGTGGATTCACCAAACAATCAATACTGATGGCAGTGGGTACCAAGGGTATTAGGGAGGCGCATGGTGAAATATTTCATAGACTCAGAATTTGTAGATGATGGACGAACCATAGACCTGATTAGCATAGGGATTGTGGCTGAGGATGGGCGTGAATTATACTTGCAGTCCTGCGAGTTTGATCCGAGATACGCGAGCGAATGGGTGAATGCAAACGTGATTACCCATCTTGCAATATGCCCACACTGCACCCAACCAGAGTTGAGCCGATATGCTAACCATATACCAGAAATGATTCGCTCTCAAATTTTGTCTCTATCAGGGCATGAAATTCATGGGCAATGCACATTTGAGAGGATAACGCCGGAGATGAGGACTATTGGTGCATATGCTGATTGCTTCTGGCGTACTCGCTCACAAATTAAAAATGAGATTTTAGCCTTCATGGACATCGAGCAGTATGGCAAGCCTGAACTCTGGGGGTACTATTCCTCCTACGATCACGTTGCTTTCTGTCAGGTGTTCGGAACTATGATAGACTTGCCCAACGGATTCCCTATGCTCACCTATGACTTACGTCAATGGTTGGATATGCAAGGAATGAAGGATGTGTGTCAACCCGATGACGCACCGCATCACGCGCTAGAGGATGCACGCTGGATTGCTCAAACATATATGCGCGTGTCTCAAGGTTCTAGCAGGAGCTAGCGATGGGAGTATTTTCCACGATGTTACAGGCTGGCATAGCCGCGTACACGGCGGCCCGAAGAGTTTTTGAAGACCCTTCGACTTCACATAACCAGATGTTGTACCTCAACCAGCAGGCGATGTATAACCTGCTCTGGTCGTACTACAACGGCTCCATGTTTGAGAGGATTGTGGGCGCTGCCAACGCCTGGAACTGGAACATCTACGCCGGTGGCTGGCAAG
>WNGK01009841.1_pt1 | contig 11201 bp, 13 predicted proteins | sample 5400601 | NCBI WGS metagenome assembly WNGK01 (sample SAMN13153376, study PRJNA577476) | soil metagenome | isolation source: 60 cm soil or saprolite under Garry oak tree replicate 1 | place: USA:California | collected 2016-06-15
CGCTTTGCAGCGAGGACCCCGAGCACCGGCCCGATGATGGCGCACAGCAAACCTGACCCAACCACCCGATCTGCATCATGCAAGGGCGCCAGGAAAGCCGCCTGAGTTGTCAGGAGCATGCCCATCGATGATGCCGAGCTGACCAGGAAGCCGATCGCGTAGGCAGCCATGGTGCGCCCCAAACCGCCGACGGTCCGAAGCAAGAAGTAGGGGACGCCGCCGGCGATGGTGCCGAGAAAAAGGATGGTAAGCAAAAGTTTCAGCATCGTTGAGCTCTCTTGCGGCCGGCGCAGCGGCGGCCGGGGCTTTCGAACTGGGCCCCTGAGCTTGCATGCATCAGCACGCAAGACCGCTGGTCCGCGTTGTCGTCGAGACGCCATGCCGCCGGCACAAACGTAAGCGGCCGGCCTCGCAGCCGGCCGCTCATGGACATGCGCGTGAGGAGACTGGGAAGCAACCCGCGCCGTCCATCTCTACTCGTCCGTCCGCCGGTCACTTGACCTTCGGATTGAGAAGCTCCTGCGAACGAGGAGAGCTCAGGTTGGCTTTGGTGATGAGGGTGGCACCGGTATCGACAGTAGCGGGCACTTGCGCGCCCTTCGAGGCGGCGAGCGCGGTCTTGACGCCGTCATAACCCATGCGGAACGGGTCCTCCACAACGAGCCCGGCGAGCACGTCATCCTTCAGCAACTGGATAAGCCTTTCGCCCGAGCCAACACCGACGACATTGATCTTGTCGCCCGATTTGCTCTCGGCCACGGCTTGGCCCACGGCCTGCGTCATGATCGGGTCCGAAACGAAAACGCCGCGCAGGTCCGCCGTGTTGCCGATGAGGTCCTTCATGATGTTGAGGGCGGTCGCCCGCGTGCCGTCGGCGACCTTATCGGCAACGATGTCCAGCGCCCGATATTTCGCAGCGAGCACTTCCTTGAAGCCCTTTGCGCGCTGATCGAGGAAGGCGACCCCGGGCATGGCGGTGATGATCACCACATTGCCTTCGGTGTCACCGTATGTCTTCGTGATCGCCGCGGCGAGAGCGTCTGCGGCGATGCGACCCGCCTTCACGTTGTCGGTCGCCAAGAGCGAGGTCATGGCTTTGGTGTCGGCGGCAGACTCGATGCCGATGATCTTGACTTTCTTGGCGGCTTCATCGATCGGCTTTCCGAGCGCGGCAAATTGCGCGGGCGCGATGACGATCGCCGCCGGGTTCGACGCGACGGCCCTCTCGAGAAGGCCGATTTGACCGTTCGCGTCGGATTCGGATTGGATGCCGAGCTCGAACACGTTGATGTCGAGATCTTGACCGGCCTTGCGCGCGCCGGCCAACACGGTCTGCCAATATGGCAACGTGGTATCTTTCACAACGATCGCAACCGTCGGCTTTGTCTGCGCCATGGCGGGCGCCCCGAAAGCAAGGCCGGCAACGATACCGGCCGCTACCACAAGCGTCTTCATGGTCGTCCTCCATGCTGGAGGCCCTGCGGGCCTCCTCATTTGAATGATGAAGAATAGCCGTGCCCGGCGCAGGCTGCGGAAAGGCCGTCGACCTGGCCGTGTGGAAGGTGACCTTGCCTTCGACCTTCTGCATCAACTGATGAATATGGCCGTTGAGCACAGTCACCGAACCGAAGCGCTTGAGCTGGGACAGCGCTTGCTCCGCGTCGTCGGTGCCCCAACCCCAATCCTTGGATATCGTCCACAGCGGGATGTGAGCGAAGACGACGATCGGAGTGGAGGCGGAAAGCCCCCTCACATCGTCGGCGAGCCAGACGAGCTGCTCGGGCCCGAGAATGCCGAGGCCGCCGGCCTGCAGGTTCATCACATTGACCAGACCGATGAAATGGACGCCGTTCTGGTCGAAGGAATACCAGCCCGAGCCCTTGGTGTTCTTGCCGTAGCGCTCGAGATAGGACTTGCCCGACTCCTCGTCGAGGATGTCGTGCTCGCCCGGCACGTAGTGCACGTCGAGACCCGCGGTGCCGATGACCTGCGCGGCATTGTCGAACTGGGCAGGGGCCGACAGATGGGTGATGTCACCCGTATGAAGCATGAAGGCCGGCTTGCTGGGGAGCGCTTTGACCTTGGCGATGGCCTCCTGCAGCGTGCCGAGCGCGTTCGGATTCGCGGCCTTGTCGAAGCCCACATGGCTGTCGGAGATCTGCAGGAAGCTGAATGAAGTCGCGGCGGCCGCGGCTTCGGCCTGACCGAGCAGGCTCAACGACTTCGGCACGCCGCCCGAAACCGTCCAGAGAACGCCGGTGCCGGCCCAGAGCATGCATTCGAGAGCGTGACGACGGCTGACGCCGCCTTCGTGATTGTCGTGGTCGTGCGTCATAAGGTCTTCCTCTCCATGGGTGCACGTAAATTGGTGCAGATGAGAAGAAGACCGATGGAGCGACCGAATTATTCCCGTCCGGAGAACTCCCAAATCAAAAATACGACCTTCAAGTTCCAGGACGAGCTCCCCGCCGGCTCAATCGGGATCGTCACGAGAGGACGCAATCGCCGCGTCACGACACCAGAATGTGGGTCTTACCCGCTCCCGGCTTGCAACGGTTCACAGCTGGCCGTAGCGCCGCAAGACATTCCGGCAAGCATTCCCGACGTGGAAGCTGTTTGCGGCCAGAGTAGCCCCGCACCGCACGAGATTGCTCCAGGTCATTTCACCAGAGCGGTCACAGAACCTGGTCGCGGCCGGGACGCAAGGCGCCAGGTCCTTAAAGTCGACCGCAGCCGCGGATGTGGCCGCCAGGCCGAGAACCACCAAGGCCAGGACTGATATTTTCATCGCTTGCTCTCCTTGACGGCGCCGCACCTGTCCGCCGTTGCGGCGATCGGGATTTGTGTCCGATTGCGAAGAACCCACATGCCGGCGTCCTGGACGGGCAGCGCGCCCGAGTCTCCCGGCCGCACCGGCGAAATGGCGGTGGCCATATTCCGAGAACTAGAGAAAGCAAGCGTGCGTTTTATTCCCGGCCTGCGCTGAAAGGCGGCAGCAGTCCATCTGATCGGGATCTGGCCGTTCGAAGCCAACCGCGCTGCGTTGTCGGCGGCGAGAGCCTGGAATAAAGCGCCGCCTTCATCAATCTATTCCGCGGAAGATGCTTCCAACCAATCAACCGAAGAGGAGATGCGAAATGTTCAACAAATCAAGGATCGCCCTGGTCCTGGCAATCACCCTCGGCACTGCGTCCGCGGCTCTGGCAGGAACCGAAAAAGACGACAATTCGTACGGAGGTCCGGTCCAGACCTGGCAAGACATCGAGCACGCCCGGCAAGAGATTCAGAGGCAGATTCAGAGCGAGTACCACACGAGCGATCCCGGCACTGCCTATGGTTATGCCGCATCGCCGAGCCAGCAGAAGGACCTCGCTCAATCGCGCAAGAAGCTCATCAACCATTAGGCCATCAGGTCGAACGTCAGCCTAGTTATGGCCGCGGCGCCGGAGCACTTCGAGCAAAGCGTATCCCGGTTGGCCGCAGAACCCGACACCTACCCTCCCCTAGAGCGTTTTCCGATTCCGTTGAATCGGAAAACGCTCTAATTTCTATGCATAGTCGCATTTCCCGCGGAAACCCGGCGTCTGCTTTTCCGGAAAATGCTCCAAAGCGCGAGGGAGGGGTAGCTAGCCGGCCCAATCAGCTTCATCGAAACGACGAGCTGCCGGTGCCACCATATCAAACGTGAGCGGCCCGAAGGAATTTGGATCTTGACCGCAATTTACCTGTTCGTACCGCGCTCCAGGAAGGCGGGCGTGGATATCAACTCCCGCCGGTCCGAACCGCGGTTTCGAGCTTGCCGCCAAATTCCCGCAGTTCCTCGGTGTTGATGTCGCTGACCGCCCGGAAACTGAGGTCTGACCAGGCCCAGCGCCAGACGTTGAAACCCTGCAGGTTCTCGATGGCGGCTGCGTGCTCGGAACCCACGGTCTGCGATACAAACAAATTAATGACGTGGGCGCGGCGCTTGTAAACGATCGCCGCGACCGGCCGGCCATCGATATAGTCCAGACGGCCGCCGATGAGCGTGAAGCCCTGCGGCGTGAGGTCGATGACCGGGGGCGCGACGTCGAGCCGGCCGTTGAACCAGGGCTTGACCGTATGTTGATCGGTGGACTGCACGTCGATGAGGTGGTCGCCCTGCAACGAGCGCAAGTGGGCCGACACGACGTCGCCCACGATGCGCTGGTCCTCCTTCGTTTGTACCACGAACAAGACCAGGCAGGCGGCCAGCGCAGTGGAGACCATGCTGCCCATGGCGAAACCCTTGAACACACTTCGGCGGCTGGGTGCGCTCGCGCGCGGCGCCGGCAAGGCCGCCGTCGGCGAGGCGCTTTCGATGCGCCGGCGCAACCTTTCCGGTGCCTGGTAACGCATTCCCGGCCCCGCCATGGCCGTATGCATCATGCGATAGTCGCGCAGCTGCCCGGCGCAATGCGGGCAGCTCGCGACGTGCGCCTCGACCTCGCGAGCGTGTCCGGCGTCGAGCTCGCCGTCGACCAGCGCGTGCAGCAGGAGATGCGTTCTTTCACAAGTCATTTCGGCTGCTCCTGATGTTCCCCCATATGGTCTTCTTCACGGTCTTCTTGATGGTCTTCTTCATGGTTCGCCTTGAGCAACGCCGCGCGCAGCATCGCGCGTCCGCGCGCCAAGCGCGACATCACGGTACCGACCGGGGTACCGACGATGCCGGCAATCTCGCGATATGACAGTTCCTCGACCTCGCGCAGCACGATCACCTCGCGGAACGAGTCGGGAAGCGCCGCCACCAGTCCTCGGATTGTCTCGGCGTCCAATTTGCGCAACATCTCCGTCTCCGGAGTGTCCTGCGCCTCGCGCCACAACAACGGAATCGCGCCTTCCGATTGTTCCGACTCTGCATTGACGTCATACAGGACCACGCGCGAGCGCCGACCAAATTCCACGCGACAGACGTTGCGCAGGATGGCAAAAAGCCATGGCTTGACGTCAGGGCTTCGGAGCGTGTCGAAGTGGCGCAGCGCCCGCAGGTAGCATTCCTGCACCGCGTCGTCCGCGTCCGCCGGATTGCGCAACAAGTAACGGGCAAGCGTGTAGACCGCATCGAGATGCGGCAGCGCGGCGTCGCGAAAACGTCGAGCCCGGGCCGATTCCTCGTCTGTTGCCCTACCCAACATCACGTGTCTTTCTGCTTCCAGCCGGAGCGTCGCATGGCTCGTCATGGCGCCGCGCTGCTTCCGCTCGCAGCCTCCACCACGATTGTTCCGGTCATGTGCGGATGCAAGGAGCAAAAGTACTCGTAGCTGCCCGGTGTCGTGAAGGCGAACGAGAACTTGTCCTCGGTGTCGAGCACCTTGGACCTGAACGCCTTGCCGGTCGCAGCGATCGTATGCGGAATGTCGTCCTCGTTGATCCAGGTGACGGTGGTTCCGGCCTTCACCGTCAAGCGCTGCGGAGCGAAGGTGAAATTGTCGATCTTCACCGTCGCTTCCTCCGCCGCGGCGAGTGAGCCGAAGGAGGCAAGTTGGAGCAGGCCGGCGAAGATCGCCGCGCTCAGAGATCTCTTCGTCATGGACTTCACTGCCAGTCTCCCACCAGGTTTGCTGCTCCCGGGGATGAGATCGGGCCGAGCTGCCATTTATTCCCGACCCGAGGATGAATGATGAAATTTCTTGAAATTTCCGATGGGGCAAAGGTTTACAGCCGCCCGGCGACGGCGGAGAGACTGCGGAGCCCGGACGAAGCCCGGCCACACTGCCTCCGCCCGCCGATCATCGGCGGCGGCACGGATGGCGACGGCCGTCATCGCCGAGATAGGTCTCCGACGCGACATCGTAGGTTTTGAAGCGCTCGAAGCACACATAATTGGGCGGGTTGCCAAAATATTCCGGATGGTGCACCGGATTAACTCCGACCGTGCTGCCGGGGATCACATACCCGCCGGTTGGCTCCTCTTTGTCTGACCCCGCCAGAGTCGCGGAGGCGGCACCGATGACCCCGAGGGCGATTGCCGCGAACAGGGCGATCTTTGATTTATTGATCATTGTCTCTCTGCTTTGGTTCATTGATGGAATTTGTCTTTTCGCGGAGCAGATCGGAAAAGGCACCGCTTTATTCCAAATTCCAGCTGAAGGGGATGCGGATCAGGTCGAGACCGCGCAAGCGCTCAATGTCGCCCCTGGCGATTTGGCCGCCCCTGCTGGGTATCGCGATGCCCGCCCGCGCTGCGCTCGGTCGGCGGTGCGATGCCGGAATAAAGCGGTGCCTTCGCCGATCTATCGGGCTGAACGGATCTCGAGTGCGGCACTGCGCGGCTTTTCTTGAAATCCAAGCAGCCCGGCAAAAATTCGTTCAAATCGCGGCCTTCAGGTCATCTGTGCAGACACAACATGAGCCACCCTTTTTCGCGCGGCCCCGGAATAAAGCGCAGGCTTCCCCGATCTGCGATTCGTAATGCCAGGATCGACACCAGGTTGGAGAATCGCGTGATGTTGATGCAGGATCGGCACTCCTGGTCCTGGTGTAGGTGCAGTAGTCGCCCTGCGCACATTGGCGGGGCAGCGTCGGCAATGGGAAGCCCCCCATGTTCAGCCCCATGTCGACGGCGGCCGGCCTTCGGGCCGGCCGCTTCCCACTTCCGGCAGTCTTCCAAGCGGCGGAAGGCTTGGTTTGTAGCAGAAGGTGAGCGCAAATGAACTGCGACGAAGCTGAAATCCTCTTGCACGGGTTGGTCGACAATGAGATCGACGCCGAGCATGCATGTCGCGTCGAAGCCCACGTGGAAGGTTGTTCGTGTTGCACCGCGCAACTCCGCCTGCATCGCGCCCTGCGGGCCATGATCTCGAACGCCGACCTGCGTTTCTCGGCGCCCCCGGGTCTGCGCAAGCGCATTAAGGCGATCCTGCCCACAGCGGCGCCAGACGCGCCGTATAGGCGTACGCTGTTCAGGGGCTTCGCGTTCGGATCCGCGCTGTCCGCAGCGGCGGCGGCACTCCTCATGATCGCCGTTATCCGCTCCGACCAGGATAAAGTGGTCGTGAGCGACGTGGTCTCGGCGCATCTGCGCTCGCTTCAGGCCAACCATCTGACCGACGTGGCGAGCAGCGACCACCTTGGGATCAAGCCGTGGTTCAGGAACCGGCTTGGCGTCGCACCGCCGGTCCCCGACCTGACCTCGCAAGGCTTCGATTTGATCGGCGGGCGGATCGACTATGTCCTCGGGAAGGCGGTCGCGGCGATCGTGTACCGGCGGAACGACCGCGTCATCAATCTGTTCGTCGCGCAAGGCGCGGACGCGGAGCGAAGCGCAAGGGTCAAGACGATGCAAGGGGTCAATGTCGAGCTTTGGTCCGAGCAAGGTCTCAATTTGTGCGTCGTCGGCGATGTGAGCGTCGAAGAGCTGCAAGATTTTCATACGAAATTCCAAGCGGCGGCATCGGCAGGTCTGATCTAGTACAGCGTTTCGAAATTCGAATCGTATCAAGCGGTCCTGTCGGATGGGTTGAGCTCTTGCGATACCCATCATCGACACTTCCATTTGGCGCAGTCCGTGATGGGTATCGCGGAGTTTATCATCTGGCCGGCCGAAGGCCGGACCCGTTGGCTCAACCCATCTACACCGATTTCATGGAATCGTTGTTGCGCTCGGCCGGCCGTCTTCACCGACGCCCAAGGACACTTCGCTGAGACGCTGATGTCCTGGCGATCCGTCGCTCCTCCTCCCGCCTAACATAAAGCCGACCCGCGCGCGGCACTGTCGGCGGCGAGACTTCGGAATAAAACACCGCCTTCGCTGATCTACTAAGCGGAAGACAAATTCAACCGATCGACCAAACAGGAGATACGACAATGTTCTCGAAGACGAAGATTGCTCTTTCAGTGGCCCTCATCCTCGGCACTGCTTCCGTTGCGCTGGCGGGGTCAGACAAAGAGGAGCCAAACGGAGGGTATGTGGTGTCGGGCAGCATGGACGGAGTCAATCCGGTTTACCACCCCGAGCTCTTCGGAAACGTATATGGTTCCGTCGCGCCGAAGCAGGCGAATCGTGCTGCGCGCCAGCAAGCTCCTAACCAGCAAGCTCATAAGCGGCAGGGTCCGGCAGGCGCTTACCAGAGCTTTGGGTCCACGCGTGGCAGCGGGCCGGTGCGAGAGCCGACCTACATGTATATCCAGAGTCAGGGCTACCGGGACAGCATCGGCGAGTGAGCTCGGGAATTGGCGCCAACAGTCCATCTTGAAATGCGGCCGGCCCAAGGGCGGTCGCATTCCGGAGCGATCAAAAAAGGGGCTCGGCGCCTTGGCCGAGCCCCTTTCGATTTCCGGGTGCTGTACGAATTTTTCCGTTAGGGTATTATGGATGCTTGTGGCTAAATGTTGGAGCTGGTTGTTGAGACTTGCAGCCGGCGATCGACCAGATCCTCCCCATGGACCGAATCACCAGCTTGGCGACATTCGTTAAGGTCGTGGACTGCGGCGGCTTTGCGGCTGCGGCGCGCGCTCTCGACGTGTCGCCGAGCTCGGTCACCATCCATATCCGGACGATCGAGGAGCGCCTCGGCGTTCGCTTGCTCAATCGCAGCACCCGCAAAGTGAGCCTCACCGACGTCGGGCAGGCCTATTACCAGCGTTGCGTGCAGATCCTGACCGACTTGGATGACGCCGACCGGATTGCTCTCGCGATGCAGTCAAACCCGCGCGGATCCCTGCGGCTCAACGCGGCCATACCGATTCCGTCGTTGATCGCACCGGTGATTGCCGAATTCGTGCGGCTGTATCCGGATGTCTCCATCGATATGACCATGACCGATCGGATGGTCGATCTCGTGGAGGAAGGATTCGACCTCTCGATCCGCAACATCCCCATACCGGATTCGAGCCTGATCGTTCGCAAGATCGCTCCTTACCGTTTCGTAATCTGCGGCACGCCCAAGTACTTCGACACGCACGGCAAGCCGCAGCGACCGGAGGACTTGTCCCGGCATAATTGCCTGATGTATGCGCAATCGCCTTGGCGGAACGAATGGCCGTTGACCGGCCCGGACGGCGAGCAGCTGATCCCGGTTTCCGGCAATCTGCGCAGCAATAGCGCGATTGCGCTGCGTTCGGCGGCGCTGCATGGCCAGGGACTCTTGTACACGTCGAGCTTCGTGGTCGCCGAGGACATCAAGTCGGGGCACCTGGTTCCGGTCCTGGGCGACTTTCTGCGCGCCGAGTATTCGATCGACGCCATTTATCCGCATCGGCACCACCTTTCGGCCAAGGTCCGCACTTTCATCGATATGCTGGCAAAGCATTTCCACGAGCACCCGGTATGGGTCGATCCGGGTTGATCCGTTGGTGCTGCGATTATTTACCGGCAGTCAACGACCCATTGCGATTTTGGATCATTATAAATCGGGAGGCCTTGAACCAACTCCTGCATGCGACGTAGCAAAACCGCGTCCGCTAACAGACAGGAGATTACCATGAGTGGCAAGAAGTCCTTGATCGCGATTTCCACTGCTGTTGTTCTCGGCGTCTTGGGCGCCGCATCCGCGGCTCAGGCCGGGACCGACCAGGATGAATATCAGTCAGGCGGATATCGGGTCGGTCCGCTTGGACAAGTATTTGGCAGCCCGTCCGAATGGGGAGCCAGAGGAGCCCCCGAAGGCGGGTACGCGTATGGTTTCGCGGCGCCGACCCGGACGCATCAGCCCGCGCACCGGCATACCCACGCCCGTTAAGCTATCGGGCCCCCGCCACTGGTCAGTGGAGAAGTCCCAGGCACGCAACTGCCTGGGACTTTTGCGCGCTCATCGCTTTGATTGTTGACGCCTCCATCGCTCCCCTAATTGGCCCCCATCCGCCACGCCTTGGCGCATTCGCGCGCGGGCGTGCTACTTGAAATGGCGCAGGTCCGGCGGTTCCTGGCCTTTCAGCATCGGCATCAGCAAGCCGGCGGCGCTGAAGAAATAGGTTTCCTTACCGATCCTGACATAGCCATTGCCCTCGGCGCAGATGAATTCTCCCCACGTCGGTCGCGGATTCGGATTGCGGCGCAAATCCCTTACCACCGTCCATGGCCGCGTCAGGGCATGATCGATGACGGTGATCTCATCGTGCAGGATGTTCTTGTCGGCCTTGTCGAGATAAAAACGCTCCTTGAAGACCGACTGATTGTCGTGGTGCAGCGGCAGGGCGGCGGCATCGTAATAGCGAGGTCCCTTGAAGCCGCGGGTCTCCACTTCGAGCACGTCATAGCGGCCGTCATTGTCCTCATCGATCCAACGGCCGATGGAATAGCCGGTGAGCGTCGGCTCGATCTCGGCCGGCCAATCCCGTCCATCGGTATAGATGCGTCTGGTGTGCTCGACCCAGTTGACAAGCACGTAGGTCGTCTCGGGCGTGACGATGAGCTCCATGGGCTGGAATCCGTAGGCGATCTGGGGCATCCCGAAGCCGAGGCAGGCAGCGCCCCGCCAATCGGTAAGACCGCCCTCCGCCTGCGACCGGAGAGCGGCCTCCAGGATGGCCTGATATTCGGGCGTGAGCGGAGCCTCCTGCCCCTTGCCTCCGGGCTTGCCCGGGTCGAATGAAGCCTGTCCGGCAATCCCCGGCCGGGTGCGAAGGATTCCGGTCCATTGACCCCGCAAGTCGGGATATTTCCCCTCTTCGGCGGCCGTGGCCAACCCCATCGTCATGACCTGCGTTGCGATCAGAAGGGCCGCCTTCAGCACGAAGGTCCCCATCGATCTTCCATTGAGCATGATCGTCCTCCGTTCCCGAACCTGGCGCCCGCGCAACATCCGTTGTCATTCAGGCCGTTTGACCAATCATATACCCGGCGCCGCCTTCCTTCAGCATGGCGCGGACATTATTTCCGCGCGCCTCAGGCCTCGCACCTTGTCTGCCTTCGATTTGATAGCACGCGCGGGACGCCACCAGCACCGCCGCGCTTGACCCGGTCAATTCTGCATGCCCATTGACGCTCGCAGCGCTTTGAGCACCCGCGGCGAGACTTCGGCGAGCGAACGAATGACGGCGCGTCCCCGCTCGACATTGACGAAGCTGTAGGGAGCTCCGTTGATTGCGACCGATTTCTCGATGAAATCGGGATCGTTCGACGCCCGCTCGAACGCCGTGCGCAGCGCGGTCAGCGCGTCGGCGGGGATACCGTGCGGGGCGAACGCCGCATAGGCGAGCTCGCCGGTTTGCGCCGTCAACCAATTGAGGGCATCCCAGTT
>WNGK01017168.1_pt1 | contig 11201 bp, 15 predicted proteins | sample 5400601 | NCBI WGS metagenome assembly WNGK01 (sample SAMN13153376, study PRJNA577476) | soil metagenome | isolation source: 60 cm soil or saprolite under Garry oak tree replicate 1 | place: USA:California | collected 2016-06-15
GAGGTCGAGTTCACGGACGCGGCGGTCGAGCTGCTCGCGCACGAAGGCTTCGACCCCGAGTTCGGTGCTCGGCCGCTGCGACGGACGATCCAGCGCCTGGTCGAGAACGAGCTCTCACGGATGGTTCTCTCCGGAACCGCGAACGAGGGCGACCGGATCACCGTCGATGCCGCCGACGGCGAGTTGAGCTTCGATGTCGACTTCGGCGCAGTGGAGAAAGCGGAGGCAAGAGAGCCGGCCGCGGCGACAGGCCGCTGATGGACCTCCGGAACCTGATCTGGATCTTCTTCCTGCTGGCGTCGCTGCAGCCGGTCGTGCAGCGCGGCCGATCGCTAGTCGACGTCGCGGAGCGGCCCGGCAGGCACGACGACCAGACGCTCCGGACGAGGAGCGGGCGCTGATGGACCTCTACCCACAGCCGAGAGGACGCGAGGCCGCATTCGAATACGTTCCGGCCCGGCCGGGAGAGCGCGCGCCGGCTCGCCACGGGCAGGGGACGCCGCCGGCCGACTACGGCGTTACGCCGCTAGGAGGAGAGCCGGTGGGAACAGATGGAGGGAGATAACCGCCAGCGCCGCAGGCTGGCGCGTCTGGCGCGAAAGCTCGGCAAACGGCCGAGCGAGCTGCAGGCGACGACCGGCGCGTCGAAGCAGCGCGAGCACGAAGAGCGCGACGAGGATCACGAGACGAAGCTCATGCGCCGGCGCCAGGGCAAGCAGGCATCCGCGCTGTGGCGGATCGGTCGGCACTGAGCTAGTTCAAGGCCGCGAGACTCGCGAACTCGCGCTGCAAAGAGCGCATGGCGAGTTCGCGCTCGAGAAAAGCCTCGACTACGTCTGGGTCGAACTGCCCGCCCGCCTCCGCGACGATCAGCGTCGCGGCATCTTCCCAGCTGCCGGCGGCCCGGTAGGGCCGGTCGTTGGTTAGCGCATCGAGCGTGTCAGCCACGGCAAACACGCGGGCGCCGATCGGAATCTCGTCTCCGACGAGCCGGTCGGGATAGCCGAGGCCGTCCCAGCGCTCATGATGGGAGCGGACGACTCTAAGCCCTTCTCCTCGCAGCAAGGCCACGTCGGAGAGCATCCGCTCGCCCATCAACGTGTGTGTCTGCATCAGCCGCCGCTCGTCCGGATCGAGCGGCCCCGGCTTGCGAAGTACGCTGTCCGGAATCCCGATCTTGCCGACGTCGTGGAGGAGGAACCCGTGCTCCGCGCTCGCGTCGCCGAGCAGTTCGGGCGCGACGGCATCGGCTAGCTCGAGCGCGTAGCGTTGGACGCGCTGCGAGTGAGCCCCTGTCCCGCTGTCCTTCGACTCGAGCGCGCGGGCAAGCGCGACGACGGTGTCTTCGTAGGCGTTCTGGAGCAGTAGCCGCTGACCGCGCTCGATCTCGAGGAGCCGGCGCAGGTTGTCGGCGGAGAGCTCCTCCTGTCCTTCAGGCGGAGGCTCGCCCGGCGAACTGCGGCGAAAGAGTGTGATCCCCATGCCTGTTGAGGGGCCGAAAGCTCGTCGAACCTGCGTCGGAATACTCGAAGGAGTGACGGGAGCTATTCCTGCTGGCCGGTAGTCGGGTTGGGCGCTGGCCTGGAAGACGCGGCCTGGCCGGAGGGTCATCGTGGCGGCATGCAACGCGAACCTCTCAGCCACGAAGCGGCGGTCGAGCACTTCGTCGACGCCGTGGTCGCCTTCTCGGACGACCCGGGACCGGCGAACCTCGAGCGCTACCTCAGGGCGAGTCGTTCGCTCGAAGAGTCACGGACCCCCACCGGGAGTCAGCGCAAGCGTGTCGCCGGCGCTCCCCGCAGGGTTGCCCAGCGCGGCGCAGCTCCCGCCTAGCCGGCCGGCGACCAGTCCACGTTCTTCCAGGGGAGCGCGGGCGGCGGGTCCGCTGCGGTCGGGGCTTGGGATCAACGGCGTCCTCTCGATAGGCTGGACGACCGAGTGCTGAGCGGCAACATCTCACTCGGCCGCATCGGCGGCGTCGAAGTTCGGGTCAACTGGAGCTGGCTGATCGTCCTCGCGCTGATCGTCTGGACGCTCGCAGACGGAGTCTTTCCTTCCCAGAACCCGAGGCTTTCCGGCAACACGCACCTCGCGATGGCGGTCGTCGCGGCTCTCTTGTTCTTCGCCTCGATCCTCCTGCACGAGCTCGGCCATGCCTGGGAGGCGCGGCGAGAGGGTCTGGAGGTCGACGGGATCACGCTCTGGCTGTTCGGGGGTGTGTCGCAGTTCAAGGGTGGATTCCCCAGCGCGGGCGCGGAGTTCCGGATCGCGATCGCAGGGCCGCTCGTGTCTCTCGTTCTCGGTGTCGTCTTCGTGTTGATCGCGATCGCCGGACTGCCGAGCGCTGTCGACGGCGTCGCCGCCTGGCTCGGCTACATCAACCTCGCCTTGCTGGTCTTCAACTTGATCCCGGCGCTGCCGCTCGACGGCGGCCGCGTGCTGCGGGCGGCGCTCTGGCAGAGCAAAGGCGACCTCGGCTGGGCAACGCGGGTGGGCACCGACATCGGGCGGGTCTTCGGCTACCTGTTCATCGGGCTGGGAGTCGCGATGTTCATCTTTCAGGGCTCGTTCAGCGGAGCGTGGCTTGCGTTCATCGGCTGGTTCCTGCTGCAGGCCGCAACGGCGGAGGCTCGATACATCGCGACCGAGGCCGCGCTTCACGGGTTGCGCGTACGCGATCTGATGGTGCGCGATCCGGTGACGGTCGACGGGGACCTCACCGTCGGTCAGTTCATGGACGAGGTGGCCCGGTCCCGTCGCTTCACGACGTATCCGGTCGTCGACGGAGGGCGGCCGATCGGCCTTCTCGCGTTCGGATCGGTCGCTGCGCTTCCGCGCTCGGAGTGGGACTCGCGACGCGTTCGAGAGGCGATGCTGCCGCTCGAGCGGGTGCCGCTGCTCACCGAGGACGAGACGGCGATCGACGCGCTGACGGCGCTCTCGTCGCCGACATCGAACCGCGGTCTGGTCGTCGAGGACGGGCACCTGGCCGGGCTTCTATCGATCACGGATCTGACGCGGGCGCTCGAGCTGAGACGTTCGCTGCGGCCCTCCACGGGCGAGTCGCGGCCGAAGCTGGGCGTTTAAGCCCGCCGATTCGGTCGGGCCGAAGCACGGCCACGGCCTCTAAGGTAGGCGGCGATTTTTAGCCAGTTCACCGACCTCGTCTCGAACGCCTCCGGCTGGGCGTACCTGATCATCGCGCTGCTGGCGTACCTCGACGCACTCGTGCCCATCGTGCCGAGCGAGACCTCGGTGATCACCGCGGGCGTCGTCGCGTCGACGGGCGACTTGAGCCTGCCGGTCGTGGTTGCCGGGGCCGCCTCCGGAGCGTTCCTCGGCGACAACACCGCGTATTACGTCGGACACCGCTTCGGCACCCGGATCAACGACCGCTTCTTCAGCGGCGAGAAGGGTCGAAAGCGCGTCGATTGGGCTCAGCAGCAGGTCAGCGAGCGAGGCGGAGAGCTGATCCTGATCGCCCGCTTCATCCCGGGAGGCCGCACAGTCGTCACTTTGAGCGCCGGCACGCTCGGTTACCCGTGGCGTCGGTTCGTGATCTTCGACGCGGCGGCGGCACTCGGCTGGGCGCTGTACGCCTCGCTGCTCGGGTACTTCGGCGGCTCCGCGTTCGAGGCCGCGCCCTGGAAAGGCCTCCTGCTCGCGCTAGGGATCGCGTTCGCGGTTGCGGGTGCCGTCGAGGTCATTCGCTGGTACCTGAAACGGCGGCGTGGCTCCAGCGGGGCCCCGGCCGGTCGACGATCCGATTGAGGATCATCTTGGCCTGGCGCAGAGCGCTGCCCTCGCTCATCACGCGAACGCGATCTCGCTGAGATCGATCGAGACGATCAGGGGCTCCGGAAGCGAATCGCCGTCCGGGGTGCGCGGGAAGATCCTGTGCTTCGTGGGAAGCTTGATGCCCGCGACCTCGGCGTAGTCGGAGACGTAGTGCGCCCCGCTGGTGCCGCCGCTGATCTCGACGTCGTAGTCATGGCGTGCCAAGAGCCCATCGTCGTCGAAGTAGAGCGTCTGCTCGGTGCTGTGGGTGGCGAGGTTGCTCGGCCAGACGACACTGAGTCGCCGCCAGCGCTGCCCGGCTTCGTCCCAGGGCGGGAGCTCGCTGGTCTGGAATCCGGGCAGCGCGAACGTGAACGGCTGTGTGAGGTACGTCCACATGGCATTTCGACGAGCTCGTCGAGCGCGTCAGATTCGGCGCGCCGGCCCGTCAGCCCTGCCGCGCGCCCTCGGACGGGAAGTGTGGCCATCAGCCCCCCGCCGACGCTACACACCTGCCAACCTGCTGGGACGGCTGGCCACCGGCAGATGCGAAACACGCCAGGTTGGCGTGGAATAACAGCTCCGACTGCGACGTTTGAGTGCTCAACTAAATTGTCGGAGGAGGTGCTTGTAGGGAATGGAGCGAGACGGGGACCTGCCGCGGATCGCGGTGTTCGGTGCAGGGCACGTAGGTCCGGTGATCGCACGGGTCGCGGTCGACGCCGGCTACGACGTGACGATCGCGGCTTCTGCTGAACCGGAGAGGATCGCGCTCATTACCGAGTTGCTGATACCGGGAGCGGAGCCACGATGGGCGGCCGATGCTGCCGCCGAAGCCGATGTCGTCGTGCTCTCGATCCCGATTCACAAGTTTGCGGCCTTCGACCCTGCCTTGGTGGCCGGCAAGGTCGTGGTCGACGCGATGAACTATTGGCCGCCGGTCGACGGCGTTCAGGAGTTGTTCGAAGGTCGCCGGTACGGCAGCAGCGAGATCGTTCAGCAGCACCTCGACCGGTCGATGGTCGTCAAGACCCTCAACCAGATCGGCTACCACGACCTGGAAGATCAACGCCGACCTGCGGGCTCGGCTGAACGCCGGGCGCTCGGCGTCGCGAGCGACGACTCAGGCGCGCTAGACCTCGTCGCAGAAATCGTCGAACGTGTCGGCTACGACGCCGTCCGGCTGGACAGCCTGAGCGCCGGCCGCCTGCTCGAACCCGGTGCGCCGGTCTTCGGTGCTTCGCTGGGCCGATCTAAGTTCGAGCGCGCCCTGCTCGTGGAAGCCGCGTAGACATGGCCGTCTCGCCGTTTCCGCTCGTCTTCGGGCTCGACACCTTCGGCGACGTCACCCATGACGAGGGCGATCGCCCACTCTCACATGCCCAGACGATCCGGAACCTGGTCGAACAAGGTGTCCTAGCCGACCAGGTCGGCCTCGACTTCTTCGGGATCGGCGAGCACCACACCGACGACTTCCCGTTGTCGGCGGCCGACGTCGTTCTGGCCGCGATCGCCGCGCGCACGGCCCGCATCCACGTGGGGTCGGCGGTCACGGTCTTGAGCTCAGACGATCCCGTCCGGGTGTTTCAACGGTATTCAACGCTGAACGCTGTCTCCAGCGGTCGGGCGGAGGTCATCCTCGGACGCGGTTCCAGCATCGAGTCGTTCCCACTCTTCGGCTACGACCTTGCCGACTACGAGAATCTCTTCGAGGAGAAGGTCGATCTCTTCGCCGAGCTGCTCAAGGGCGAACCGGTCACCTGGCAAGGCAAGACCCGCCCTTCGCTCGACAACCAAGACGTCGTGCCGCACACCGAATCAGGGCCCTTCCCGGTCTGGGTCGGTGTCGGCGGCAGCCCCCAGTCCGTCCTGCGCGCCGCGCGTTACGGGTTCTCGCTGATGCTCGCAATCATCGGCGGTTCCCCGGCACGCTTCGCGCCCTTCTCCCAGCTCTTCAGCCAGGCACTCGAGAGCGTCGGGCGCGATGCTCTACCGGTCGGTGTGCACTCGCCCGGTCACGTCGCCGCCACCGACGAGCAGGCACGCGAGGAGTTTTGGCCCCGCTACCTGGAGGTCATCCGCCGCGTCAGCGAGACCCGCGGGTTCGCGATCCCGACCGAAGAGTCCTTCCGGTTCGAGATCGGGCCACAGGGAGCGCTCTACGTCGGCTCAGCGGAGACCGTGGCGCAAAAGATCGCGCAAAACCTGACGGTTCTCGGGGCGAACCGGTTCGATCTCAAGTACGGCATGGGCGGTCTGTCGCACGAGGCCCTGATGACCAACATCGAGCTCTACGGCACCCAAGTAGTTCCACGCGTTCGCGAGCTCCTGTCCCGGTCGCAAGACGGCTAGGCCCTAAAGAGGAGGACTGCAGATGACCACAACTAATGCAACCGACCGCTTCACCGAACTGCCTGACGACCAGACGATCGCGGATACCGTCGTCGCACTCGAAGAGCACGGCTTCAGCGTCGAGGTCGTCGACGACCTCGACGCTGCGCGCGAGACCGTCCTCGCGCGGATCCCCGAAGGCTCCTCCGTCATGACCAACCCCTCGGTGACGCTGCAGGAGACCGGGATCAGAGGCGCGATCGACGACGGTGGACCGTACGACTCAGCGCGCAACAAGCTGAACGAGCTCGACTTCGCAACGCAGCTGCAAGAGATGAAGAAGATCGGCGGCCAGCCCGACTTCTCCCTCGGCAGCGTCCACGCAATCACCCGCGAGGGAGCTCTTTTCATTGCTTCGGCCTCCGGTAGCCAGCTCGCCTCCTATGCCTGGGGCGCGACCAACGTCATCCTCGTCGTCGGCGCGCAGAAGCTCGTCTCGACTGCGGAAGCGGCACGCGAGCGGATCTTCGAGTACAGCCTGCCGCTCGAGGACGCTCGCGCGTATGCGGCCTACGGGCAGAACAGCTTCGTCGGCAAGATCCTCGAGATCCACCAGGAGTTCCCGGACCGCATCCACGTCGTCCTCATCCGGCAGGTGGTCGGGTTCTGATCGCGGCAAACACTTGGAGCTATTCCGTGCTTCACTAAAAGCCTGATGACCGACTGGCCGAGCGAAGAGCTCGAGAAGATCGCGGCCGCAGACGAGTTGCAGCTAGCGCCTGCACGGCCCGACGGCACGTTGCGAAAGCCGGTGACGATCTGGGTCGTCCGCCTGGGCGACGACCTCTACGTCCGATCGGTGAACGGTCGCAACTCGCATTGGTTCCGCGGCGTGAAGGACCGGCACGAAGGTCACATCCGCGCCGGCGGCGTCGACAAGGACGTCCGCTTCGTCGAAGCCGGCGACGACGTCAAGGACGAGATCGAGGCCGCCTACCGCACCAAATACGGGCACTACGGCGCCAGCTACGTCGACCCTTTGTTCACGCCGGGAGCAAAAGCGGCGACGCTCGAACTCGTGCCGCGCTGATCGACGTCAGCGGCCGATCGGCCGTGCCGGGTTGCCGGCGACTCTCTCGTCTGCAGAAACGTCCCGCGTGACGACGGCTCCGCGGAGTCGAGCGGGTGCGTCGCCGTGTAGAGATGGACAGCCGGCCCGAGCAGGACGTGGTCGCCAATCTCGATCGGCGCGCAATCGAGGAAGACACAGTTCACGTTCGCGTAGAAGCGCCGGCCGACGGAGATGTTGAAGCCGTAGTCGCAATGGAAGGGCGCCTCGACGACCGCGTCGTCGGCGAGCCGCCCGAAGAGGGCGGTCAGAGCCTCCCGGTCGCCGGACGCGTTGTAGCGAGCCAGCAGCTGCCGCGCGCGCTCGCGGGCCTCGACCAGCTCCGGATCGAGGGCGTCGTAGAGCTCGCCCGCCACCATCCGCTCCCGAGCCGTCATGGGCGGATGACCCTGTCCGCGAGCCGGCGAGACCGAGCGACGAGCTCGGCGTTCGGGAGGTCGCTCTCGTCCACGTGCCGGACCGCGTCTTGCTCGGGCCGGCCGCCGGCGATCTGACGTTCGATCAGACGCCGCCGGAGGACATCGCGGGGGGCGTCGACGTACCAGACCGCGTCGAGCAGATGACGCACCTCGCGCCACCCCGGCTGATCGAGCAGCAGGTAGTTCCCTTCCGTGATCACCAGCCTCGCCTCCGGACCGATCGGGATCGCGTCCGGGACGGTCGCTTCGGCGACGCGATCGAAGTCCGGCCAAAGCACGGTGGCAGCGGGCTCTTCCTGGACACGCCGCAGGGCCGCGACGAAGCTCGCCGCATCGAACGTCTGCGGCGCGCCCTTCACAGAGCGAAGCCCGAGGCGATCGAGTGTCTCGTTCGACAGATGAAAGCCGTCGAGCGGCGCAACGACGGCGACCCCGTCACCTCGCTGTTCGCCGACCGCCCCGGCCAGCCCTCCCGCCAGCGTCGACTTGCCCGCACCCGGCGGCCCGGCGATTCCGAGCAGGAATCGCCCCCTCGCTGCGTCGACTGCCGCGAGCAGGTCGCCGGCCAGGCTTCGAACGATCGCGTCCGCTTCGCTCCCTATTCGCTGCTCGACGCGGCCCAGAGATTGATGCCGCTGTCGGTCGCGTGCTTGTCGATCTCCGCGAGCTCGTCGTCCGTGAAGTCCATGCGCTCGAGTGCGGCCACGTTCGTCTCGAGCTGTTCGACGCTGCTTGCCCCGGCGAGCGCCGAGGTGACGCGCGGGTCGCGCAGAGCCCACGCAAGGGCCATCTGGGCGAGGCTTTGGCCGCGGGCGCTCGCGATCTCGTTCAGTGCGCGGATCTTCTCCATCGCTTCGTCGGTGATCAGGTCCGGCGAGAGCGTTGCGCTACGGCTTGCCCGCGAGCCCTCCGGGATCCCGTGGAGGTACTTGTCCGTCAGCATCCCCTGCGCGAGCGGCGAGAAGACGATGCAGCCGACACCCTCGTCTTCGAGCACGTCGAGCAGCTCGGGCTCGATCCAGCGATTGAGCATCGAGTACGACGGTTGGTGGATCAGCAGCGGCGTCCCGAGCTCGCGCAGGATGCCGGCCGCCTCACGGGTCTTGGCGGCGGAGTACGACGAGATCCCGACATAGAGCGCCTTGCCCTGGCGCACCGCCGCGTCCAGTGCGCCCATCGTCTCCTCGAGCGGCGTGTCGGGGTCGAAACGGTGCGAGTAGAAGATGTCGACGTACTCGAGCCCCATGCGGTGCAGGCTCTGGTCGAGGCTCGCCAGCAGGTACTTCCGCGAGCCCCACTGGCCGTAAGGCCCGGGCCACATGTCGTAGCCGGCCTTTGTCGAGATGACCAGCTCGTCCCGGTAGGGCCTGAGGTCGTGCGCGAACATGCGCCCGAAGTTCTCCTCGGCCGAGCCGTAGGGCGGTCCGTAGTTGTTGGCGAGGTCGAAGTGGGTGATCCCGAGGTCGAAGGCGCGCCTGACGATCGCGCGGCCCGATTCGAACGGGAAGTCGTCGCCGAAGTTGTTCCAGAGACCGAGCGACAGCTCTGGCAGCTGAAGTCCGCTGCGGCCGGATCTCCGGTACTGCATCCGCTCGTAGCGATCGGGTGCTGGGAGGTAGCTCATCTGGGGCTCCAGTCTCTCGCCGGGAGGGTTGGGGTCACTCGCTTTCCTCGGGCAGCTCCGCCGGCGGCGCGTCCTTGACGAGCGCCTGCTCGAGCTCGCCGCGCGTCGCGCCGGTCATGATCGCGACCGCCTCGGGCATCGTGTGGGTGTGCGGCGTCACGACCGCGACGCGCTTGCCGAGCCGCATGATCTGAATCCGGTCCGCGAGCTCGAACACGTGCGGCATGTCGTGGCTGATCAGGATCACGGGCAGGCCGCGCTCGCGAACGCGGAGAATCAGGTCGATCACCTGGCGGGTCTCCTTGACCCCGAGCGCCGCGGTCGGCTCGTCCATGATCGCCACCCGCTGCGCCCACTTCACCGCGCGGGCGACCGCGACGCCCTGGCGCTGGCCGCCGGAGAGGTCCTCGACGGGTTGTCGCATCGATTGGACGCCGATCTTGAGCTCCTCCATGTGGCGCGCCGCCTCGCGGCGCATCGTCCGTTTCGCGAGCATGCGCAGGGCGAGCCCGAGCGGTCCGCGCCTCCGGGCCTCTCGCCCCAGGAAGATGTTCGAGGCGATGTCGAGCGAGGGAGCGACCGCAAGATCCTGATAGACGGTCTCGATGCCTGCGCGGCGCGCATCGCCTGGAGTGCGGAAGCGGACGCGCTTGCCGTCGAGACGGATCTCTCCCTCGTCCGGTCGCAGCGCGCCCGAGAGCGCCTTGATCAACGTCGACTTGCCGGCGCCGTTGTCGCCGATCACGGCGACGATCTCGTTCGGATAGAGCTCGAAATCCACTCCGTCGAGCGCGACGACCTGCCCGTAGCGTTTGGCGAGCCCGCGCGCCTCGAGAATGGGCTGCTCTTGCTCGCTCACAACCGCCTCCGGTGCGTGAGCTGATCGACCGAGACAGCAAGGATCACGAGGATGCCCGTGACGAGGTACTGGTAGATCACCTCGACCCCGATCAGCGTCAATCCGTTGCGGAAGACGCCGACGATGATCGCTCCGATCAGTGTCCCGATCACCGTTCCACGCCCACCGAACAGACTCGTGCCGCCGAGAACGACGGCCGTGATCGAGTCGAGGTTCTCGGTCGTCTGACCGGCGTTCGGATCACCGAGCTCGGTCCGCGAGACCAGCAGCCACGCCGCGATCCCGTACAGGAGACCGGCGACCGTGTAGACGCTCAGGAGGACGCGCCAGGTCTTGATGCCGGTCAGCCGGGCGGCCTCGGGGTCGTCCCCGGCCGCATAAACGTGCCGGCCCCAGGCCGTCTGGGTGAGCGCGAACCAGGCTAAGCCGAACAGCACGAACATCAGCACGACCCCGTAGGTGATCTCCGTGTTCCCGATGGTGAATGTCCGGCCGAAGAAGAGCAGCTGGCTGGGCAGCGTCGAGGCCCCCGACGTGCCCGGAGGGTAAGTGATGTCGTTCGAGACGATGTGGGTCAAGGCAAAGGCGATGTTGAGCGTGCCGAGCGTGACGATGAACGCCGGCAGCCTCACCCCCGTCACGAGCGCCCCGTTGAGCACGCCGAAGGCGACGCAGGCGAGAATGCCGAGCGCGATCGCCGTCAGCGGGCTGAAGCCCTGGTCGATCGCAAACTTCGTCATTACGATCTGCCCGAACGCCATCACGGTGCCGACGGAGAGGTCGATCCCGGCCGTCAGGATCACCAGGGTCTGACCGATCGCGAGCACGCCGACGACCATCACCTGCTGCAGCACGAGCGAGAGATTTGGACCCTGCAGGAAGCGGTCGCTCTTCAGCGAGAAGAACGCCATCGTCAGCAGCAGCGCGAGGAACGGCCCGACGGCGGGCGCCGCGAGGAAGCGGCGGGTCCAGTCGAGCGGAGACCTGGTGCTCGGTGGCTGGGCTGAGGTTTGGGTTGCGCTCAACGTCGATCTCGTCCTGGAAGGGCGGATCCTAGGAGGG
>WNGK01013462.1_pt1 | contig 11199 bp, 6 predicted proteins | sample 5400601 | NCBI WGS metagenome assembly WNGK01 (sample SAMN13153376, study PRJNA577476) | soil metagenome | isolation source: 60 cm soil or saprolite under Garry oak tree replicate 1 | place: USA:California | collected 2016-06-15
GCCGCCGTGCGCTGCGGCGCCACGCCGAGCTTCTTCTGCAGGCTGGTTGACGAGGTGGTGTACTGAAACACCAGCCGCTTGTCCGGATAGACGTAGCGATGCGCCTTCTGCGCCATCAGCGCCGCCTCATGGAAACCGGAAAGAATGAGCTTGAGCTTGCCCGGATACCAATTGATGTCGCCAATCGCGAAAACGCCAGGAACGCTGGTTTCGAAGCTTGCCGTTTCGACCGGGATGAGCTCGTTGTTGCGCAGCTCTATTCCCCAATTTGCCACCGGTCCGAGCTTCATGGTGAGCCCAAAGAACGGCAGTAACGCATCGCAGGCAATCTCGAATGCGGAGCCGTCGTTTGTCTTCACCATCGCCTTGCTGATCTGACCGTCGGTTCCAGCGAGAGCCGTGACTTGTCCAAGCACAAAATCAATTTTGCCCTCGCCGACCAGCTTCATCATTTTGTTGACGCTGTCGGGCGAGGCGCGAAATTCGCTGCGCCGATGCAAGAGCGTGAGGTGGCTGGCGATCGGCGCGAGATTGAGCGTCCAATCCAGCGCGCTATCGCCGCCGCCAACGATCAGAATCCGCTTACCGCGGAGTGCATCCATTTTGCGCACGGCATAGAAAACAGATTTGCTTTCATAAGGCTCGATCCCGGGAATCGGCGGCCGCTTGGGCTGAAACGACCCGCCACCCGCCGCGATGACCACGATCTTGCTCTCGAATTGCGTGCCCTGATCCGTGGTTACCCGAAACAGCGGATCGCCGATCTTCTCAACCCGCTCGACCATTTCGCCAAGATGGTACTGAGCGTTAAACGGCTTGATCTGTTGCAACAACGAATCGACTAGTCCCTGCGCGCTCGTATAGGGAATGCCGGGAATGTCGTAGATGGGTTTTTCTGGATAAAGCTCGGCACATTGCCCGCCGATCTTGTCGAGGATGTCGACCAGATGGCACTTCATGTCGAGCAAGCCAAGTTCGAAAACAGCGAACAGGCCGATTGGCCCAGCGCCAATAATGAGTACGTCGGTTTTGATAGGCTCAGTCATATCGTGTCCAAGTCGTGTTTGTTGTCCAAGTCGTGTTTGTTGTCCAAGTCAGGTTCGAGTCGCGTTCAAGCTCGTGCGGTGTTGCAGCAATGTCAGGGAGGTCGTCTGTCTAGCGTGGCTGGCGGGCCAGGGAAAGAGGATGGAAAAGCACGGATCGGTGATCGTTTTTAAGGATCTGGGCTCACGCTTGGCGGGACGGTGTGGTCACGACTAGACCGTCGAGATCGTCACGCACTTTGATCTGACAAGAGAGCCGCGAGTTCGGCCGAACCTCAAAGGCAAAGTCGAGCATATCCTCTTCCATTGGCGACGGTTCGCCGACCTTTTCGCGCCAAGCATCGTCAACATAGACGTGGCAGGTCGAGCAGGCGCAGGCGCCACCGCATTCCGCCTCAATTTCCGGCACGCAGTGGTTGATCGCCGTCTCCATGACTGTGGAACCGGCCTCGCCCTCGACGGTCCGCGTAGTGCTTGCGGAATCGATATAGGTAATTTTCACCATGGCGAAATGACCGGTCGACAATTTCGGCTGGGTGGGGCGCCGGTAGGCACCATGCCGTTGCGGCCGCTAGGTTCTATCGGCTCACGCTGCGCTACGCCAGCGGCTTTCCGCAGCAAAACCGCGGGTATGCCCAGGGTCGGCCCCAACCCAGCCGCATTGTTGTCAGCACAATGGCGGTTAATGGCGGTTACGGTCACGGTGGGCGAAATGGGGCCAGGGCCATCAACCCGTTAACGATGATTAAAAGGTCGTTACCGACCCGGTTTCCTTTGATCTGCCAGACCGATAGGATGCCCTCTGGTGGTGCGGCATGGGGCTTTTTTGGGGAGTCCCCAATACAGCGAACAGTGCACGGGTGCGCGGTCGAGGCGCGGCCCGAACATGTTTTTACAGGCCGTCCTAGTCAGGCGTAAGAGGCGAGGCGACGACCGAAATGGCCAATCATCCGAAGAAAATGGCGGACCCAACCGAAGCAGCACTGTCGGCGATCCAGGAAGCGCTCAACATCCACGATGAGGACGAGCAGCCGATCCGGCCGGCTGAATCGGCAGACCTTTTTTCGGCCCCGGCCGAGCAAGCCGCCGCGGCGGCCGCCACCACAGAGCCATCCGACAAAGAGGCGATCGGCGCGCGCGAGCTTCCCGAAGTCGCGGCGCGGGCTGCCAATGACGATCAGCAGTCGATCGGCCAAATCCTTCACGCATTGCAGCGCCGTCCCGCCCGTTCGTCCTACTTGGTCGCCGCTTTGTTTTCTGGCGCCTGGATCATCGGCTGCCTTGCTCTTTCGCTGGCCTATCTGTCCGATTTGCATACCGCGCTTGGCGCCGGCCGCTCGCCTGTAGCGCTCGTTATCGGACTCGGCGCGGCAGCCCTGCTGCCGATCATCTTCTTTTTCGGCGTTGCGCATATGGCTTGGCGCGCACAGGAGTTGCGTCTGATCGCCCAGTCAATGGCCCAGGTCGCGATGCGGCTCGCCGAGCCGGAAAGCGTGGCGCAGGATTCGATCGTAACCGTAGGGCAAGCGATCCGACGCGAAGTCGCGGCCATGGGCGACGGCGTCGAACGAGCGCTGGCGCGCGCCAGCGAACTCGAGGCGCTAGTGCAGAGCGAGGTCGCCGCGCTCGAGCGCACATATAGCGACAACGAAGTGCGAATACGCGGGCTCCTTCAGGAGCTCGGCAATCAGCGCGATACGCTGGTCGGGCAAGCCGAGCACGTTCGCTCCGCGCTCGGCAATGTACAGATCGATCTCACGCAGGACCTCTCGACGATCAGCGAGCTCGTTGGCCAGCAGGTCAATGAGGCGGCTCAACGGATCACCCAATCGCTTACAGAACGGGGCGAGCATATTACCGCCACGCTCGCCCAGATTGGCGACAACATGGTCCAAGAATTAAGCCAGCGGGGCGGCGACTTGCTCGATCGCCTGGAGGCGGCAAGCGAGGAGACATCGCGAGCGATCACATTGGCGAGCGATCGGCTCTCATCGAGCCTCGATTTCAAAACCAATCATATCGGCGAAGAATTTGCCGAAATTGCCAACTTCTCGGAAAAATCGCTAGCGGTTGTCGATTTGATGATCGAGAGATCGCAAACGCTAACCGATGCGATCGTTGAAACCTCGAACCAACTCGCGGAATCCATCGCGACGCGTGGCGACGAGGTTAACAGTACGCTCAAGAATTCCGGCGAGTCCTTGCTTCTTGGCCTCGATCTGCGCGGTAGCGAAGTGGCGGCGAAGCTGGAACAGGCTGGCAATCAGGTCACCGAGGCGATGATCGCCCGGAGCACCGCGATGACCGATGCGGTGCGTCAGGCCGCGGAGCACGTCACCGGAGTCGTGGCCACGCGGAGCGACGCCGTTAAGGAGATGCTGCAAACTCGCCTTGCCGCGTTCGAACAAATGTTCAGCAATACCGGCACGGAGCTCGGCGAAAGAATCTCGCGCGATTCGTCGACCCTCGGTAACCTCATCACTCGTCATCTCGCCGAATTCGATCGCACCGTGAAGACCTATGGCGCGGAACTCGTCGAGCGGCTTGGCTCGCGCACGCAGGACGTCTCCGACTCGATGCGCAGCTATCTCGACAATTTCGACAACCGCGTCACGTCCAAGGCGAGCGAAGTCAGCGGCGCACTAGATCAACGCCTTTCGCGCTTCCAGGAGACGCTCGATAGCCGCTCCGAGACTCTCACCAATGCACTGTCGACCCGCGTCGGCGACATCGCTAAAACGCTCGCCGAGGGCGGCAAAGAGGTCGTCACGGCGCTCGACAAGCGCATCACCGACGTCACCACGCTGATCGATACTCGCGCCGCCAAGTTCGGCGACGCGCTCGGCGAGCGCATCGCCAATATCGACGCGACGCTCGGCAAAAACGCGCTTGAAGTTGCCGACACGCTCGACAGCCGCGTTGGCCATTTGGAACAGCTTCTGAACGGGCGAGCGGAAGCAGTCGTTCAACAGATGGAGGTTCGCAGCCGTGCCGCGGCGGATCTGCTCAATTCCCGACTCGAGCAGCTTTCGGAATCCATCAGGACCAATTCCACCGCGGCCGAGCGCGCGCTCAGCCAGGTCACGGCAAATACCACCGAAGCGCTCAGCAAGAGCGCGGCAGCGAGCACGGCCGCTACCGAGGCCTTAAATCGCAGTGCGGCGGAAGCGACCGTGTCGCTTAATCGCAGCGCTGGGGCGCTGAGCAACACGATCATCAAAAGCGCCACCTCCGCGAACGAGTCGATCGGCAAGGCGGCCGCCACCGCTGCCGAGCTTCTCGCCAAGACATCGCAATCGACGACCGATGCGATTGGCCGTAGTGCCGGCGAGGCCGAGCGCAAGCTCGTGGGCATGAGTACCGAGGTATCGCGCAACATTGTCGGCAAGGCCAACGAGATCAACAGCGCGCTTACGCAGCGCGTCGATGACATGGCACGGGTTCTCGACGAGAAGTCGAGCACACTGGTTTCCACGCTCGGGACCAAGGGCGAGCAGTTGGCTGGTCAAGTCGAGCGCATTACCGAGCAGACGGTAAAGGCGATCGACTCCAAGGGCTTTGTCTTCACCCAGACGATGACGGAAAAGAGCGAAGAGATCGCCCGCTTGATCAACGACGCCAGCCTGAACGCGACAGCGGCCGTCACCCGCACCCTCGGGCAAATGCAGGAGGGCGCTCAGGGCGTCACCGAGGCCGCCAAATCAAGCATTGTGCGCACGCTCGAGGAGCTGCAACGCGCGACCAAAGATGCCATCGAGGAATCCAAGCAGACCACCGCGGCGACAGTGGCGGAGATGATGGAGACGCACACGATGTTGCGCTCCGACTCCACTGCCCTCTTCGAGCGCCTGCGCGAGGCCAACATCCTCCTGCAGGAGGTGCTCAGCGGCGCTCATGAAAACATGAGCTCGATCGAGCATACAATGGCGACGCGCGTGTCCGAATTTGTCGCCGCCATGACCGATTTAAGCAGCAAGAGCGGCACGACCGCCGCCAAGGTGGAACAGCACCTGGGTAACTTCAATACTATAACGAGTAAAGTTCTCGGTCAGATCGGCGATCTCGCGGACCAGTTCAGCTCACACGGACGGACGCTTGCCGACGCGGTAGAGCTTCTGGAAAGCGGCAACCGCCGCACCGAAGAATCGGTCGCGCACCGCCAGGCAAATATCGAGACGCTGGTTTCCACGCTCGACACTCGCGCTGAGGATTTCGGTCAGCGCCTGCAGCGTTTCTCCGCGCTTTTGGAAGAATCACTCAATGCCGCTACCGCTCGGGCCAGCGAAATCGCCGGCCTGATTGCGCAAACCAGCAACGAAAGCGTGCAGACGATCGAGCAGCAATATGAGCTAGTCCGAAAGAGCTCGGAAGAGGAGCGGACCCGCACTAGCGAAGCGCTCAATGCCGTCTACGACGAAGCTTTCGCTCAAGTGCAGACCATGTTCAACGAATCCACGTCCCGCTTCAGCGAAGTTATGCAGGGCATGAAGCAGATGGCGGCGGAGATGCAGCACGAACTCGAGGCAACGCGTACCCAATTGCGGCGCGGCGTCCTCGAACTTCCGCAAGAAACTTCGGAGAGCACGGCGCAGATGCGGCGCGTGATTGTGGATCAGATCGAAGCACTTGCCGAACTCAACCGAATTGTCGCCCGCCACGGCCGTTCGCTGGATGCGGTCGAGCCGCTGCGCCGCGATGTTGAACCGCTCTACGCGGCAGGCGGCGGCCGCGCCCAAACGCGGCCGGTGCGAGCCGATATTGCGGCGCCTCAGCAGCCTACACCGGTACGTGACATCACCGGGGCGCCGGCGCGGCGCGCCAGTCCGCCCACGCTCAGTCCGGTCCCAGGCGGCAAGGACGATAACAAAGGCCGTAACGGCGGCTGGCTATCCGACCTTCTCACCCGCGCCTCGCGCGAGGAAAGCCCGGCGGTTGTAGAGGCTCCCTCTCGCGAAGGCCCGCCGGCCGAGGACGGCTCAGCGCGCGACAGCGTCGATTCGATCGACGCACTCTCGGTCGACGTCGCGCGCATGATCGACAATGACGTCGCCGCTGACCTGTGGGAGCGATATAAGCGCGGCGAGCGCAGCGCCTTCACCAAGCGCCTTTACACCGCCCAAGGGCAGCGGGCATTTGAGGAAATACGCAACAAATACAAGTCCGATCCGGAGTTTCGCCAAACCGTTGAGCACTACATTCACGAATTCGAGCGGCTGCTCGACGATGTTTCGCGCGGTGACCGCGGTCCGGTTGTGGCGCGCAACTACCTGACCTCCGACACCGGCAAGGTGTACACCATGCTGGCCCACGCCGCCGGCCGGTTTGACTAGGCACCCGACCTAGCTGCGCCGCCGAATGCCCTTGCTTGCGAGGTGAGAGCGGCGTTACCGTTGCCGGTGATGAGCGCCGTGGACGACCCGGTCGCATTACCCACCGCCGCAGATGTCGACGAGGCGGCCCGCCGACTGACGGGCGTTGCCCTGCACACACCGCTGCTAACGTCGGCCGCGCTCGACGCGATGACCGGCGGTCGCATCTTTCTCAAAGCCGAAACGTTGCAGCGCACCGGCTCGTTCAAATTCCGCGGCGCCTACAACAAACTTGCCGCGATCCCGCCGGACCAGCGAGCGGGTGGCGTGGTGGCGTACTCTTCCGGCAATCACGCGCAAGGGGTCGCCGCAGCGGCACAGCTTCTCGGCATGCCATGCGTGATCGTAATGCCGAGGGACGCGCCGCGCGCCAAACGCGAGCGCACCGCCGCATTTGGCGCCGAGATCATACTGTACGACCGCCTGCGCGACGATCGCGAGACGATAGCTGCCGAAATCGCGGCGCGGCGCGGCGCCATTCTGGTGCCTCCCTATGATGACGCCTTGATTATCGCCGGTCAGGGGACCACCGGACGGGAAATCGTCGAGGATCTGCGGACGCTCGGGCTTGTTCCGGAAATCGTGGTGGTGACCGCGTCCGGCGGAGGGCTCACGGCCGGCATCGCTTTGGCGGTCAAATCGCGGGTGCCTTCCGCCCTGCTCTACACCGCGGAGCCGCAAGGTTTCGACGATCACGCGCGGTCATTCCACAGCGGCCGGCGCGAAGCGAATGCGAGCCTGACCGGCACGATTTGCGACGCGTTGATGGCGCGCATGCCCGGCAAGCTTACTTTCGCGATCAATCAATCTCTGGTCGGCGCCGGTGTCGCGGTGAGCGACGACGAGGTCGCCACGGCCGTCGCTTTCGCCTTTGCCGAATTGAAACTCGTGGTAGAGCCCGGGGGAGCGGTCGCGCTCGCTGCCGTGATGCACGGCAAGATCGATGTCAGGAATAAAGTTGCTGTCGCCGTGCTTTCGGGCGGTAACGTTGATCCGGAAGTGTATTCCCGCCTCGTCGCTTGATATTTGCGCCCCGTCGCGGAGCTAGGCCCCCGCTCCAGGCAAGAAGCAACGGATTTGCGTCGTACCATCAGCGTCCCGATACGGCCAGACGACCGCCGGACCGTAACGATTAGGCTCCGTAATCAGCGCTGTATCGGGAACGATAATCCACTGCCCATCGAGCCGAACGCGATAACGCCCGTTGTCTGTATCCCAATCTACATTTTCTACTTTGACGCCGTCGGCAAACGAGCAGCACAGGCCTTTTTTACTGGCGAGCTGATCAAACCACGGTTTCAAGGGAGAATTGGCGTAGCGGCCGTCATCACGCGCGGACACGCCGGTGGGACCCGACACGAGCATGCACAACGCCACTGCCGTGAAAGCGAAAGCGGTAAGTCTGTGCATAGTGGCCTCCAGAAGATCAGCATTAGGGACCTACAAAGGACCCGGCAGACCCGGAGAACTCAGCACATCGCCTGCACTCGCCTGCACCGATTGCTGTCTAATTTTCAAGCCGCTGCAGCAACTTCGGTGCTGTGTATGTTACACGACAATTCGAGCGCTCGAGTCATCAGCTAAACGCCAAGCGCCCGTAAAGTTTCCAACTGCACACCATCCGAACAGGCGATGAGCTCTTGCTCACTCAACGCGCGCAACGCGGCAAGCGGATCATCGGCAGCAAACGCGGCTTGCCCGTATCGCCAGTCATCAGCGGTCCGCGACTACGTACTCGAATCGCTTGCGCGGCGGCGACGCCGTCTCGCACTGATGACATCCCTCAGAGCGACTCGCCGAGTATAAGGCAGGGCGGCGCAATCGAACAGGCGAACTACAATCTCATGGGTGAAGTCCGGCAGAATAACCCACAGTTCCGTTCGCGGCGGCTGCTTAACGCCGCCTCATCCCCATAGAGCGGGCTCCGGCGGATAAGCGAGGCTACCTTCATAGCGCAAGCCGTGCGCGCGATCCTTGGCGAGAAGCAGCGGCCCATCAAGATCGACGATCCGTGCACGCTGCGCCACAAGCATAGCCGGCGCCATCGCCAGCGAAGTCGCCACCATACAGCCGACCATTATACCGAGGCCGCGCCGCTCGGCCTCCATCGCAAGCGCCAGCGCTTCAGTTAATCCACCCGCTTTGTCCAGCTTGATATTGATTGCGTCGTACTTGCCGCTCAGCGCGTCCAGCGAGGCGCGATCGTGGACGCTCTCGTCTGCGCAGATCGGGATCGGCCGCTCGATCTGCTTGAGCGCGAGATCGCGCCCCTCCGGCAGGGGCTGCTCGATCAGGCTGACCCCTGCTTGCGCGCAGGCGGTGAGATTACGTTCGAGATCGCGGTCGGCCCATCCCTCATTGGCATCGACGATAAGCTCAGCCTTCGGCACGGCGCGGCGTACCGCGGCAATGCGCTCCACGTCCTCTGGTCCGCCGCCGAGCTTCACTTTGAGCAACGGCATTTTTGCCGCGCGTGCTGCCGCATCGGCCATAGCGTCGGGATGGTCGAGCGAGACCGTATAGGCAGTCACCAGCGGTTTTGGCGTGGGCAGCGCGGCCAATTGATAGGCGCGGCAGCCATTTTGTTTCGCCTCAAAGTCCCAATAGGCGCAATCCAGCGCATTGCGCGCGGCACCGGGCGGCATTGCGGTTTGCAGCACGGCACGGTCGAGACCGTTCTGGAGCGCCGGGCGCATTGCTTCGATGGCGTTCGCCACGCCTTCCGGCGTTTCGCCGTAGCGGGCATAAGGCACCGCTTCGCCGCGACCGCTGCAGCCGCCGTGTTTTAGCTCTACGGTCACCACGACTGCTTCGGTCTTGGTGCCGCGGCTGATCGTGAAGGGGCGCTCGAGCGGCCAGCGCTCGATCCGTACGGCGAGATCCATGCGAGAGGATTATACGCCTCGAATAGCCTGAGCCGCGAGCGTTTCTAATTCTGCCGCGCTCGCCGGCTCAAGCAGCTGTTGGCTCTTCAGGCGACGATTTCGGTGCGCGCCAGGACCGGCTCCTCTTCATCCTCCGCCATCGGTGGAAGCATTTCGCCCTGATCCGACCAAGCGACGATTTCGAAGCGCCCGTCGGGGTGCTCGGCAAGCGCGGTGCAACTCTCCACCCAGTCGCCGCAATTCATGTAGTGAATGCCGAAATTCTCGTGAATGACCGCGTGATGGATGTGCCCGCAGATCACGCCGTCGACGTGTTGGCGGCGCGCTTCTTCCGCGAGTGTCTGCTCGAACGCACCAATATAATTCACCGCGTTCTTGACCTTACGCTTTGCCCATTGCGAGAGTGACCAATAGCGGAAGCCGAGCCGGCGGCGGATCGCATTGAAATAGCGGTTGACCAGGATCGCGATTTCATAGGCTCTATCGCCAAGCAGCGCGAGCCACCGCGCGTGCTTGACCACCATGTCGAACACATCGCCGTGCACGACGAGATAGCGCCGGCCATCGGCGGCAGCATGAATTGCGGTCTCGACTACTTCGATGCCGCCGAAATGCGTTCCGTAATAGTCACGCAGGAACTCGTCGTGATTGCCTGGCAAATAGATGACCCTCGCGCCTTTGCGTGCCTTGCGCAGCAGCTTCTGCACGACGTCATTGTGATGCTGCGGCCAGAACCAACCCGAGCGCAATTGCCAGCCGTCGACGATGTCGCCTACCAGATAGATGGCTTCGGCATCGTGATAGCGTAGAAAGCTGAGGAGTTGTTCGGCCTGGCAGCCACGCGCGCCGAGATGCACATCGGATATAAAAAGAGTACGGAATTTTCTTGTGCCGTGCTCGAACGTCACCGACCGTGTTCTCGCGCCTTTTGCAATCGAATCGCGTTATAAATTTTCTCCATTGCAGGACGATGACAACAATCGTTAACACGCGCGAGTCTTGGGAGGTGACAGAGTCCGACTTGAAGAGGCAAATTCGAGAGTCACAAGCTTGTCATAACGGATAACTAACGGTCTCGGCGATGACTGCGCCGATTCTCACCGCCACGATTTTCTGCATTCTGCTTACTGCGGTCCAGACTACGAGCATCGCGATCGCGATCGTCAGGCTGCGCTGGAATACGCGACATCGTCCGTCGTCCGCTCAGCACCCGCCGGTCAGCTTGGTGCGCCCATTGTGTGGCATCGATAATTACGTCGCCGAGACTCTGCGTTCGACTTTCGAGCTCGATTACCCCTGTTATGAAATTCTGTTTTGCGTCGCCCGCGCCAATGACCCTGTCCTGCCGCTGGTCAAGAGCTTGATTGCCGCCCATCCGAACGTCTCGGCGCGGTTACTAATCGGCGACGACCGGGTGAGCACGAATCCGAAACTCAACAACGTCGTCAAGGGCTGGCGCGCCGCGTCGCACCCCTGGATCGTCATCGCTGACAGTAATGTACTGACGCCGCGCGACTACATTCAGAGGCTGTTCGCGAGTTGGCGCGCCGACACCGGCCTTGTCGCGTCGCCGCCGATCGGCGCCCGTCCGAACGGATTTTGGGCCGAGATCGAATGCGCTTTCCTCAATACCTATCAGGCACGCTGGCAATATATCGTCGACAGCTTTGGCAGAGGCTTCGCCCAGGGCAAGACCATGCTGTGGTGGCGCGAAGATCTCGAGCGCGCCGGAGGCATCGAGGCGCTCGGCAAGGAAGTTGCCGAAGACGCCGCGGCAACCAAGATCGTCCGTGGCGCTGGGCTCAAAGTACGCCTCGTCGACCGGCCGTTGGCGCAGCCACTTGGTCACCGTAGCGCCAGCGAAGTCTGGCAGCGCCAATTGCGCTGGGCGCGGCTGCGGCG
>WNGK01020260.1_pt1 | contig 11197 bp, 11 predicted proteins | sample 5400601 | NCBI WGS metagenome assembly WNGK01 (sample SAMN13153376, study PRJNA577476) | soil metagenome | isolation source: 60 cm soil or saprolite under Garry oak tree replicate 1 | place: USA:California | collected 2016-06-15
GGTTGTCCACGACCACTTCGCCGTCCAGCTTCAGTCCCCGTTGTGCGATCAGCCGCAGCGCCTCGCTCGTCGATTCCACGACGCCGGCTTGCTTGGCGAGCTGCGCGACCGGAAATCCGTTGCCGGCGCTGTGCAACGTCACCGCCGGCATGTTCTCGGGCATCGCGCCATCCTTGAAGCGCGCCTCGAACTCGGTGAGCGCGGCGTGCGCCGCCTCGCGGGAATGGAAGCGCGCCACGATCTCCTGCGCCAGCATCACCTTTGCGTCGCGCGGATTGCGGCCCTCAGCGCACTCGCGCTTGAGCGTTGCGACCTCCTCGAGGGGACGAAACGACAGTAGCTCGTAGTAACGCCACATCAATTCGTCGGAGATCGACATGAGCTTGCCGAAGATTTCCTGCGGCGGCTCGGTGATGCCGACGTAGTTGTCGAGCGACTTCGACATCTTGTTCACGCCGTCGAGCCCCTCCAGCAGGGGGAGGGTGAGAATGCACTGCGGCTCCTGGCCGTAGTGACGCTGCAGCTCGCGGCCGACGAGCAGGTTGAACTTCTGGTCGGTGCCGCCCAACTCGACGTCGGCCTTGAGCGCTACCGAGTCGTAGCCCTGCGCCAGCGGATAGAGGAACTCGTGCACGGCGATCGGCTGACCCTCGCGGTAGCGCTTGGCAAAATCGTCACGCTCGAGCATGCGCGCGACCGTGTATCTGGCGGCGAGCCGGATCATGCCGTCGGCGCCGAGGGCCGAGAGCCATTTCGAGTTGTAGGCGACTTCGGTCTTCTTCCGATCGAGGATGAGGAACACCTGATCGGTGTACGTCCTGGCGTTGGCAGCGAGCTCTTCCGGCGTCAGGGGCGGCCGCGTGACGTTTCTGCCGGTGGGGTCACCGATCATGCCGGTGAAATCACCGATGAGAAAGATGATGTGATGGCCCAGATCCTGCAATTGCCGCAGCTTATTGAACTGCACGGTGTGTCCCAGGTGCAGGTCGGGACGCGTCGGGTCGAAGCCTTCCTTGATGCGCAGGGGCTTGCCGCGACGGATCTTCTCCGCCAGCTCGGCCTCGACGATCAGCTCGTCCGCGCCGCGCTTGAACACGGCGAGTTGGCCGGAGACGTCGGGCGAGTCGGGTTTCATGGCGTTGAGGGTCTGCTACAATCCGCCAGCCGCGCGTCGCGGCGATGGAAGCGATTGGACTGCTTTGGCGAGGAAACTGCGAATTCTAGCGCAAAGCGACGCTGCGGCCGCCGGCCGCGTGTACGTGGCACGGGTTGTCATGGCCTTGGCGCTGATGGCGCTGGGCGGCGTGGCGGCATTCGGACTGGCGCCCGACACGACGCTGGACACCGTGCCGAGCGAGCGCATCGTCCGCGACCTCGCGCTGCCCCCAATGAGCTCGCCCGAAGCCGAGGAGAGCTACTGGCGCGAGGAGCAGATCCGCCGCGGCGATACGCTGGGCAGCGTGCTCGCCCGGCTGGGCGTCGACGATGCGGCGGCGCAGAGCTTCCTGCGCGCCGACAGCAGAGCGCGCTCGCTCTACCAGCTGCGGCCCGGTCGATCGCTTCGTGCCCTGACCGACGGCGATGGGCGGCTGATGGCGCTACGTTCCCTCGCCCCGAGCGGTGAGCTTCTCGCTGTGGATCGCGCCGCGGACCGCGACGGCGTCCTGTTCGTCGCCCGGACCGCGATCCCGGATGCGGCGACGGGTCTGGAGCTCCGCGCGAACGAGATCCAGACGTCGTTGTTCGCCGCGGCCGATGCCGCCGGCATGCCTGACGCGGTCACGACCCAGCTGACCAACATCCTCGGGGGCGACGTCGATTTCCATCATGATCTGCGCCGCGGGGATCGCTTCACCGTCGTCTACGAAACACGGCGGATCGAGGGCGACCTCTCCGGCACGGGGAAGATCATCGCTGCGGAATTCATCAACAAGGGTATTGCCTATCGTGCGTTCCTGTGGCGCGGCCCCGACGGTACCGAGGACTACTACGGTGACGATGGTCGAAGCGCGAGAAAGGCGTTCCTGCGCTCACCCGTGGCCGTCACGCGCGTGACCTCCGGATTTTCCATGGCGCGCCTCCATCCTTTCCTGCAGAACTGGCGTGCGCACAAGGGTGTCGATTTCGCCGCGCCGGCCGGAACGCCGGTGCATGCGTCCGGTTCGGGCAAGGTGATCGTCGCCGGGCAGCAGGGCGGTTACGGTAATGTCGTGATGCTGCAGCACGGCGAAACCTATTCGACCGTTTACGCTCACTTGTCGCGCTTTGCGCCGGGCATCAAGCAGGGGGCGCGTGTGGCCCAGGGCGAGCTCATCGGCTACGTCGGTCAGACCGGTTGGGCAACGGGCCCGCACCTGCACTACGAGTTCCGGGTCGACAACGTGCAGATGGACCCGCTCACCGTTGCGCTGCCGAACGCGCAGCCGGTTCCCGCCGCCCAAAAGGTCGATTACCTGGCGCGCGTAGTGCCGCTGGCCCAGGAGCTCGCATTGGGCAGGGGGATTGTGCTGGCCGGCGGCGAGTGATCGAAGCCGGGTGTCCGAGTACTACATCGGACTGATGTCGGGCACCAGCGTCGACGGCGTCGATGCAGTGCTCGCCGATCTGTCTGCGTCACCGCGCAGCGTCGCCGCCGCACATCTTGCCTTCCCCGACGCGCTCAGGCGCGAGTTGACTGCGCTGCAGAGCTCCACCGAAGACGAAATACATCGGGCGGCGCTTGCCGCGAACGCGTTGATGGACTGCTGCGCCGGTGCGGTCGCCGCCGTGCTCCGGCAGGCGGGGATCGCGCGCCCGGAGGTCGTCGCGATCGGCGTCCACGGCCAGACGATCCGTCACCGTCCGGAGCTGGGATACACGACGCAGCTTGCCAACCCCGCGCGGCTCGCCGAGGCGACGGGCATCACGGTCGTCGCCGATTTCCGCAGTCGCGACGTCGCGGCCGGCGGGCAGGGCGCGCCGCTGGTTCCTGCGCTGCACGCTGCGCTGTTCTCGGCGCACGACCGGCATCGCGTCGTCGTCAATCTCGGCGGCATTGCCAACGTCACGGACCTCCCGCCGCCCGGACCGGTACGCGGGTTCGATACGGGACCCGGCAACACACTGCTCGACGCCTGGTGCGAGCGTCACATGGGCGAGCCGTTCGATCGCGACGGTGCGTGGGCTGCAACCGGGCAGCTCGACCCGAAGCTCCTCGCCGCGCTCAAGGCCGACCGGTATTTCGCGCGTCCGCCACCGAAGAGCACCGGCCGCGATCATTTTCATCTTCCGTGGCTGGAGGGGCATCTCGCGCTGTTGCGGCCCGCGCTCCAGCCCGCCGACGTGCAGCGAACGCTGTTGGCGTTGACCGCGCAGACAATCGCGGAGGCCATCGCAGCGCATTGTGGCGGCGCTACGGAGGTGTTGCTCTGCGGAGGTGGCGCCCAGAGCGCCGCGCTGCGTTCAGAGCTCGAGGCGGCGCTCGCTCCGCGGACCGTGGCGACCACCGCAACGCTGGGCATCCCGGTGGGTGAGGTCGAGGCGCTTGCTTTTGCCTGGCTCGCCCGCGAAACACTCGCAGGGCGGCCAAGCAGCCTGCCGCAAGTCACCGGTGCGAGAGGCACCCGGATCCTCGGCGCGATTTATCCGGCTTAGTTCGCCGGGGCGGAAATGCAAACGGGGGCTTGAGGCCCCCGTCACATCGAAGCTTGGTCGTCTCAGGCCGAGAACGACGATCCGCAGCCGCAGGTCGAGGTGGCGTTCGGGTTCTTGATGACGAACTGCGCGCCTTCCAAGCCTTCCTGGTAGTCGATCTCCGCGCCGGCCAGGTACTGGTAGCTCATCGGGTCGATCAGCAGGGTCACGCCATTCTTGTCCATCCGCGTGTCGTCTTCCGCGACCTCCTCGTCGAAGGTAAAGCCGTACTGAAAGCCCGAGCAGCCGCCGCCGGTGACGAACACCCGCAGCTTGAGCTCGGGATTGCCTTCCTCGTCTATCAGCGACCTGACTTTCATCGCCGCCGCATCGGTGAAAACCAGCGGCGCGGGCATTTCGGTCATTGCATTCATTCCAAACTCCTGGTTATCGCGTCCAACGTAGCCGATTGAGCTATTTTACCTCAATGCGCCACCTCAATGGCGATGCACCTAGAGCGATTCACTCGCCCGTTGCACGCTTGAGCTCGACGATCGCCGCGGATCCCTGTTCGGCGTGCACTAGCTTGCCCTGAACGATCGCGCCGACGTGCATTTCGAGCGTTCGGTACGTTACATCCCCGTTGACCCGCGCCTTGGCCTGCAGTTCCAGGTAATCGTTGGCGATGACCGGCCCGTCGACCGCCCCGTTGATAACCACATGCGAAACGCGGATTTCGCCCTCGATTGTCGCCTGCTCGCTCACCACCAGCGTCGCGGGCTGCTTGTCCACCGCCGCGACGTGGCCGCGAACCGTCCCATCCACGCGCAAACCGCCGGCAAAGGTCACGTCGCCTTCCACGGTGGTCCCGGCGCCGATGAGGCTGTCGATGCGTTTCTGCGGGGCAGCTTTCTTACGATTGAACATGGGAGTCTCCTAGGAGAGATTCAAGCTCCGTGTCGCCCTCGGCGTTGCCTGGCCTGGCTCCAGCACGCGGGCTTGCAGGCCACGGAGCTGCCCACCCGGGGGGACGCGGAAACTCCCCTCGACCCGCTGATAGTACTTGAACTTGAGCTTGAGGGCGGCCGCCGTGTCGGGCTGGTCGTCGGGCAGCGTCAGGGTGGAGTTGTGACCCCCCGCCGCGACGTTGGCGACGAGCGAGAGCTCGCCCGAGAACTCATCGCTCGGTTTGCCGCCCCGCACGACCAGCATGCTGAAGCGATAGGAGTTGTCGCGATCCTTTTCGGCGGACAGGCGCTGGATCGTGAACGTGCCTGGCTTGCCCGCGTCGCTGAAGAGCGTGCGCAGGAAGGCCAGCTCTTCCTTCATCTGCGCGTTCTCGGCCTGCAGATCGAGCGCCTGGCGCGACAGCGTCGCCTGTGCGCCATGCGTGAAATTGAGGTCGGACTCGAGCTCGGCGACTCGGGCGCGCAGCCTGGCATTCTCTTCGGTGACCGCGGCGGTATCGGCTTCCAGTCGCGCCTGCTTGTGGGCTACCGCACGGCGATCGAATCCGCCGAGGAATTGCCCGAGATCGAATCCCCACCACCACATCCCGGCGATCAGCGCGATCGCGGCGAACAGGGCCGGCAGTCGCCAGCGCCACGACAGATGCGTGCGCACCGCCATCCGCGGCGCACTGATGCCGAAGGTCTGGCGCAGCCGGCGGCCGACGGTGCGCAGCGCTTGCGGCATCAGGGCAGCACCGGCGGCGTGGCGAGGCCGGTGGTTTCCGGCAAGCCGAACAGCAGATTCATGTTCTGGATCGCCTGGCCGGCGGCACCCTTGACCAGGTTGTCCACCACGGCGAGGACGACCGCGATGTCGCCATCCTGAGGGCGATGAACCGCGATCCGACACACGTTGGACGCGCGCACCGAGCGCGTCTCGGGATGGCTTCCCGGCGGCATGACGTCCACGAAGGGCTCGCCGGCGAATCGCGTCTCGTAGAGCTGCTGCAGATCGACGTCTGTCTTCGTCAGGCGCGCGTAGAGCGTGGCGTGGATCCCGCGGATCATCGGCGTCAAATGCGGGGTGAAGACCACGCGCACCGGCTGTTTGCTGAAGCCGTTGAGCTCCTGCACGATCTCGGGGTGATGCCTGTGACCGGCGACGTTGTAGGCCTTGAAGTTGTCGGAGGCCTCGCTGAAGGAGAGCGAAAGCTCTGACTTGCGTCCGGCGCCCGAGACCCCCGACTTGGCGTCGGCGATCAGATGCGCGGCATCGACCACGCCCGCTTCGATCAGGGGCAGGAACCCGAGCTCGATCGCGGTGGGGTAGCAGCCCGGATTGCCGACGATCCGCGCTTTCCTGATCGCTTCCCGATGCATCTCCGGCAGGCCATAGACCGACTCGGCGAGCAGCTCGGGGCATGCGTGCGGCATCTTGTACCAGCGCTCGAACTCTGCCGGGTCCTTCAGCCGGAAATCGGCCGCCAGGTCGATGATCTTGACGCCCGATCCGGCGAGCTCGCGCGCCTGGACCATCGCGACCCCGTGTGGGGTGGCGAAAAAGACGACGTTGCAGCCTTTGAGGTCCGCTTCGGCGGGATCGGCGTAACGCAAGCCCGCCAGGCGTGCGATGCCACGCAGGCTGGAGAACATGTCGGCCACCGGCATCCCCGCCTCCTTGCGCGACGTAATGGTGCGCAGCTCGGCCTGTGGATGCCCGGCGAGCAGGCGCAGCAACTCGACTCCGGTATAGCCCGTTCCGCCGACGATACCGACCTTGATCATGGCCTGTCCCTCTCGCCTGGATTCTAACATCGGGCCCGGCGTTTTATGACAACGGAATAAAACGGCGGTTAGAGTCGCCAGGACCCACCAGAAAAGCCAAAGGCCGCCTTGCGGCGGCCCCGACATCCAGAGTCCTTTAGAAAGCCCCCGCGCTAGCGCTTCGAGAATTGCTTGCGACGACGCGCCTTGTGCAACCCGACTTTCTTGCGTTCCACTTCGCGGGCGTCGCGCGTGACCAGACCCGCCTTCGACAGCGTCGGCTTCAACTGCGCGTCATAGTCGATCAGACGACCATGCGACCCGTTTCGCGGGTGAAGAACTGGTCGACCGGCTTCTCGTTGACGACGAATTTTCCGGAGCCTTGCTTGATGAACACGCGCGCCACGGCACTCTTGCGCCGGCCGGTGCCGTAATAGTAAGTCCCGATCATGGCGAGTCTCTAGATTTCCAGGGATTTGGGCTGTTGGGCGGCGTGCGGATGCGCAGGGCCGGCATAGCACTTGAGCTTCTTCAGCATGGCGTAGCCGAGCGGTCCTTTAGGAAGCATGCCCTTGACCGCTTTCTCCAGCGCCCGACCCGGAAAACGTTGCTGCATCTTCCCGAAGGTCGTCGTCCGGATGCCGCCGGGGTAGCCGCTATGGCGGTGGTAGAGCTTGTCCTCGCTCTTGGTTCCGGTGACCTTGATCTTCTCGACGTTGGTCACGACGATGAAATCACCGGTGTCGATATGCGGCGTAAAGATCGGCTTGTGCTTGCCGCGCAGCCGCAACGCGATCGCGCTGGCCAGCCGCCCAAGCACCTTGTCGCTGGCATCGACCAGATACCACTCGCGCTTGACATCCTGCGGCTTGGCGGAATAAGTCTTCATTTCGATGAGATCCGGATGAAAAAAGCCGGGAAAACGTCCGTCGCAAATGGCCCTGGGACTTCCCGGCTCCACATTTTGCAAAGTCTTGAATGATAATATGAGCCTGCCGAGGTGTCAAACGAAGCCGGAACGCGAGCTAAAGTGCCTGGATTTTCCGCACTGCAAAAAAAGCGGCCCTGAGGGCCGCGTAAAACATTCCGCCATAGGAGGAGGATGGAGGAATGACCTGCGGAAGAGACGTTGAAGTCTCCGGCCCGCAAGGGTGATTTAATGCTCGCATATTGCAGCGCAGCAGGCAAGAGTCCCGCTGCGGTGCGTGGGTCAGGTGTTTCTTTGATGCGACAGTGCTCGAAAATAGTAAGCAAGCGCTAACTTTCGGCATATGGAGGCGGCGTGAAAACGCGAATCAAGTGGACTGAAGGGGTGAGTTTCGTCGCCGAGACCGGCAGCGGCCACGCGCTGGTCCTCGACGGCGCGCCTGAGACGGGCGGCCGGAATCTGGGTCCACGACCAATGGAGCTGGTGCTCGCCGGTACGGCGGCGTGCACCGCATTCGACGTCGTCTGGATCCTGAAGAAGGCGCGGCAGCCGATCACGGACTGTGTCGTCGAAGCCGAAGCCGAGCGCGCCGCGGACGATCCCAAGGTCTTCACGCGCATCCATCTGAGGTATCGGGTCGCCGGGAAAGGGCTCAAGCGCGCGCAAGTCGAACGCGCGGTCAAGCTCTCGAAGGAGAAATACTGCTCGGCCACGCTGATGCTGGCCAAGACCGCCGAGATCAGCTCCGAGATCGCAATGGACGAGAGCGGAGCGACCTAGGTCCTTGCGGCACGGCCGCGGAAAATAATAGGGTCAGACCCGGCTTTTCGCCGTCGGTCCGAACCGTGGAGGTACGTCCCTGAAAACTCGAATCTGACCCTCAGTCGCGCAGAAGCCGAATCAGGCTCGAAGTGTCCCAGCGACGGCCGCCGCGAGCCTGGATTCGCGCGTAGAACTGATCGACGATCGCCGTGACGGGCAGCGCTGCGCCATTGGCGCGTGCCTCGGCGAAGCAGATCGCCAGGTCCTTGCGCATCCAGTCGACGGCGAAGCCGAAATCGAATTTGTCCGCGGCCATCGTCTTGCCGCGGTTGTCCATCTGCCATGATTGCGCGGCACCCTTCCCGATCACGTCGAGAACCTGCTCGATGTCCAGACCGGCGCGGATGCCGAAGTTGATGCCTTCGGAGAGTCCCTGGACCAGGCCGGCGATGCAGATCTGGTTGACCATCTTGGTGAGTTGCCCCGACCCCGCCCCGCCCATGAGGGTGACTGCGCGCGCGTAGCAGGCAAGCACGGGCTCGGCCTGCGCGAATGCGTCCGCGTCGCCGCCGACCATGACCGTCAATTTGCCATTTTCCGCGCCTGCCTGTCCGCCGGAGACCGGCGCGTCGAGGAAACGCACGCCGCGCGCTTTCGCGGCGGCATACACTTCGCGGGCGACGGTCGCCGAGGCGGTCGTGTGGTCGACGAGGATGGCGCCCGGTTTCATCGCCGAGAGCGCGCCTTCCGGGCCGAGCGCGACCGTGCGCACGTCGTCGTCGTTGCCCACACAGAGCATCACCAGTTCCGCATCGGCCGCGGCGCGCGCCGGTGACTCGGCGGCGCGTCCCCCGTACTTCGCTGTCCACTGCGTCGCTTTGGCGGCGGTCCGGTTGTACACCGTCACCGCGTGGCCCGCGCGCACAATGTGCCCGGCCATCGGAGAGCCCATCACGCCGAGACCGACAAACGCTGTCTTCTTAGTATCCATTTCGCTGCTCCAAGTGAAACGGCGAACGGGTGAACGGGCGATGCTGACGTCAGGGACAGGAACCTTGGTTCCCTTGTTCACCCATTCACTTATTCACCGATATTGACAGTGCGGCCCGCGCAGCGGCCGCTGCGGCACGTACGCGGGCAGGCGCGGTCCCGCCGGGATGATCGCGACTTGCCACCGATCCTTCCAGGGTCAGCGCGGCGTAGAGATCTTGCGCGACCAGCGGCGAGAACTGTCGCAATTGATCGAGCGGCAGCTCGGAGAGGTCGCAACCGGCAGCTTCCGCGTGCCTCACGGCCCGGGCAACCGCCTCGTGCGCGTCGCGGAACGGCGCTCCCTTGCGCACCAGGTAGTCGGCAAAATCGGTCGCGGTGGCGAAGCCTTCACTGGCGGCCGCGCGCATGCGATCGGGCACGGGTGCGAGGCCGGTCGCGACGAGCTCGGTCATGATCGCGAGACAATCGGCCAGGGTGTCCACGGTATCGAACAGCGGCTCCTTGTCTTCCTGGTTGTCCTTGTTGTACGCCAGCGGCTGCGCCTTCATCAAGACGAGCAACCCGGCGACATGGCCCACGATGCGCGCGCTCTTGCCACGCACCAGCTCGGCGACATCCGGATTTCGCTTCTGCGGCATGATCGAGCTACCGGTGCAGAACTGGTCGGCGATGATCACGAATCCGAACCTCGGATTCGTCCAGAGAACGAGCTCCTCGGCGAACCGCGAAAGATGCATCATGATCAGCGCCGCGGCTGCCGCGAATTCGATCACGAAGTCCCGATCCGAGACCGCATCGAGCGAGTTGGGGCAGAGCGCCTCGAATCCGAGCTCGGTGGCCACACACTGCCGATCGATGGGGAAGCCGGTACCGGCGAGCGCAGCGCTGCCCAGGGGCAGGCGGTTGACGCGATGCCGGCAATCGGCGAGACGCTCGGCATCGCGGGCGAGCATCGCCTCATAGGCGAGCAGGTGATGGCCGAAGGTTACCGGCTGCGCGACCTGCAGGTGCGTATACCCGGGCATGATCGTGTCGGCGTGTTTCTCCGCGAGGTCGATCAGCGCGGCGCGCAAGGCGCGCAGGCTCTCGGTGAGAGCATCGATCGCATCGCGCAGCCACAGGCGCAGATCGGTCGCGACCTGGTCGTTGCGCGAGCGCGCCGTATGCAGTCGCTTGCCGGCGTCGCCGACCAGGGTGGTGAGCCGCTTCTCGATGTTGAAGTGCACATCTTCCAGCTCGCGACTCCAGACAAATTCGCCGCGCTCGATCTCGCCCTTGATCTGCTCGAGGCCGCGCTCGATGGCGGCGACATCGACCCCGGACAGAACGCCGGTAGCAGCGAGCATGCGCGCGTGCGCGATGGAGGCGGCGATATCGACGGCCGCGAGCCGGCGATCGAAATCGATCGATGCGTTGAAGCGCCGCATGCGTTCGGACATCGGCTCGCCGAAACGGCCGGACCAGGCCCGCGCCTGAGTCGCGTCGGCGCCCTGCTTGTCGAGGGACTTTTCTCTGGACATTACTTGCCTCGCCGGAGGCTCTTCCCCACAATAGCCGGGCGATGATCGGTTCAAAGCCGCCGGCGGGAACGGAATCCGGCGACGCCGGGCCGACGACGGCATGCGATGCGAGCGATTATAAATCAAAAAACCGGCCGACCCGACCTGCCCGAGTTGCGCAACCTCGGCACGGTGCTGCGCATCCTGCTCGCGGTCAATGGAGCGGCGCTGGTCGTTGTTTTCGCGCGTGAGTCGCATTGGGAAGCGCTGGCCGATGCCTGGTTCGAGACCGCTGCGATCGTCGAGCCGCATCTGCTTGTGGGAATGCTTCTTCTCTACGTGCTGGCGCCTGTGCTCGAACGCCTCCCCTATCAGACCGGTGCGATGACGATTCTGGGGCTGGTGCTTGTCGAGACGCTTCTGCTCGACGTGGCGCTGGGCAAGCTCGGTATCGACGTTGGCCCGTCCGGCATCCTTCGGCACGCGATGTTCTCGCTGCTTCTCACCGGCGTGTTGCTCGGCTATTTCTATCTGCGCGCCAGAGCGTTGTCGCCAGCCATCGCCGAGGCCCGCCTGCAGGCGCTGCAGGCGAGGATCCGGCCCCATTTCCTGTTCAACAGCATCACCGCGGTGCTTTCTCTGGTGCGCACCGAGCCGCGCCGGGCCGAGACCGCTCTGGAAGACCTCGC
>WNGK01027886.1_pt1 | contig 11196 bp, 19 predicted proteins | sample 5400601 | NCBI WGS metagenome assembly WNGK01 (sample SAMN13153376, study PRJNA577476) | soil metagenome | isolation source: 60 cm soil or saprolite under Garry oak tree replicate 1 | place: USA:California | collected 2016-06-15
TGGAACCCTCTCGAGAAGAGCAAGATACGAGAAGTTTTTGCTTTTCAGCACGCAATACTGCTCAAGTGATCAGCGCGAGGATGCTTGTCTGATAGGGCTTAAGCACCTCGAGGAACACCTGAAGGGAACGGAAACTAGGGATCAAAATACCCCGAGAAAACTCGTTGCTTCAGAATGGATAACTCTCGATGGTGCCTTTGATGCGGATACGATGGACCAATGGTGATTCCCTAACCATAGCGTTGAGAGGCAAGCATATATCACAGAGGGGAGTGAAGGATGCGATGCTTTACGGTCGTACCACCTATGATATGCTTGCACCTTACTGGTCTGCTCAGACAAACGATGACCATGGACCAGCAAGCAAGTTGAACAGCGTGCGAAAATATGTGATCTCTTCAACGCTGGAACAAGCATCATGGAATAATTCAACAATTATTAAAGGGATATCGTAGGGAAATCGCCAAGCTGAAACAGCAGTCAGGTGGAGATATGCTCATAATCGGTAGCGCTACTCTGGTGAAGTCGCTGATGGAGACTGCACTTATCGATGAGCACCGGTTTTTAGTCCAGCCTATTATCATGGGACGTGGAAAGCGTTTCTTCAAAGACGGGATGGGCATGACCAAACTGAAGCTTGTTGAGAGCAAAACGCTCACCTTAGGCGTCATGGTTATGACCTATCACCCTGACAGCTAATACCACTGGGGCGATGAACGCATCAAGGGAGAATGGCCGAGAGCGCTTGGTTCAAAGACCTGGCCAGGAAGGTGCGGGAGGTGGAAGCAGCTAAGAGCTGCTTGGCAAAAGACAGATCAGAGGTGCAGGAGAGCGTATGAACACAGTCATTTCACAAGACGGAACCACGGTCGCTTACGCCAAACTCGGCCATGGGCCGGCAGTTATCCTGGTAGCGGGGGCCTTTTGTTCACGGACCAGAAGGTCCGGACCAGAGCTTGCCAAACTCCTTGCGTCACGCTTTACGGTCTACAACTATGACCGGCGGGCCGCGGCGAGAGGGGCGATACCAAGCCCTATGCCGTCGCGCGTGAGATCGAGGATATCGAAGCACTCATCGACGAAGCTGGCGGGTCGGCCTACCTGTATGGCATTTCCTCTGGAGCTGCCCTTGCCCTGCACGCGGCCGTACAGCTCGGCACGAAAGTCAAGAAGCTGGCTATGTACGAGTCGCTTGTATATTGTCGGGGCCATTCGGCTGTCGGGCACAATGCATTGCGTTCACTCTATTAGGGAGTATTATGAATAGCAGGGAAGAGAATGCTCTTGTAGGCAAGGCTGCTATTCGAGCTTGTTGCCAGAGACAGCCTCAACTGAGGAAGAAGCGAGACTTCCTCCCCATCATGTTCCCTCGTGAGTACAGGCAACACAGCCCTCTTCACTCAGAGCAAGGGAAGAGAAAAAAGACATCCCCAAGACCCGAGAGGAGTCTTGGGGATGATCGCGGAACCGACCGGAACCGACGGGCATCGAACCATCGGTCGCACCTGGCACGCATCCCCCTTGAAAAACTCTTCTCAGGCAGAGGCGATCTGCTTGTCTACCAGGAACATGTTGCCACTTCCTCACCGCGAGAAGACCCGTTCATCTCTGCCCTTGACGACCCGCTGTTGGTGTCTCTGCCTGATCACCCTCAAGCTCAAGCTGATCCTCGCTGGAAGATCCCACCCTCCGCGTGGGCAACCGTGCTCCAGCGTATCGAGCAGGGGGAACCGCTCCGTCACATCGCACGTGATTACGGCGTGTCGTATGAGGCGGTCCGGCGTGTGCTGCGTGCCGCCCGTCGCCACTAAGTGGCACCTGAGAGTACGCATCACCCAAGTGGCCAGCATAGCAGGCAGCGTCTGAGTGGGCTGACAAAGGCTAGAGCATGTCCGTCGTGTGCTCCAGATCCATCTTCACACGACAAGTGTATCACGGGAGGGAAGAACCATCACAGGAAGCACCTGGCTTGCAAACGGAAGCCAGCCGGGAAGCAGGTGCGTCTCACGGCACACTCAACGGTACCATCGATAAGGACGCGCGGCGTGTTTTCTTCCTGGTTCACAAACGGATGGTGCAAGTTGAGGAACCAGCACAGGGGAACATCGCCTCCTTGACACACAGCAGTATAGCAGGTGAGGGCCGGTCAGACCTGGACAAAAGGCGGATTGCACTTGGGGAACAGACGGAGAAGCCATCGAGATCTAGGCAACCATGGCCTTCCTGTAGGCTGTGAGATCCTGGAAAGAAGATGGCACAAACAGATCGCATCGGCGACATGCGAGGGTGAAAACTGTCTCTTTTGAGAAAGGATGTGCTACGTAGCCGGCACAGGCTGTTTATGCTGAAAGCGGAATGTCCATATATTCCGCCTCGGTCTGAGACTGAGGGAGAGGCAGATGTTCTTCACGCATCATCTGAAGATGTTCTTGTAAGGCTTCTTTCATCAGTTGCTCGACTTCTTCTCTCGTATCTCCAACAGCAACGCAGCCTGGCACATCAGGAGCATACGCGCCATAGGAGTTTTCGCCTTTTTCGATGATGACCAAGATTCTTGCCATCTCAATCCTCTTTCTCCAGTTGGGCTTGTTTCAAGACACTGAGCAAGGTTCCAACAGGCATGTCCTTGCCAGGATGCCCAGAGACCGTTACTATTCCCTTCTTTGTCGGATGCTTATCATGTCGATGATCTCCACGTACCCGCGCAAGATACCATCCATCAGCTTCTAGACGTTTGATGACATCACGTACCTTCACACAAACGGCCTCTCTTCCGTCCTTTAAGAAAAAGTATACCGCATCCACAGAGAATGTGCTATAGGAGTTTTATCAGCATCAATCAGATGAGGCAAAGGGACAATCGCCAAGTCGTCATCGGTAGACGATGTTGACCATCGTAACTGACAACACAGCCTATCCCAATCTCTTGACTTTGTCATTCATGTTGATTACAATCATTCTAAAGCATTTGAATATTCAAGGTTAATACAAATGGGCAAAGAAGCCGAAGATAAAAAACAGCATATTGTTCCCGAAGATATGTTCATGATCAAGGATCTGGAGACGCTGAAGGTGGCAGCTGACCCCCTGCGTCTGGAGATCCTCAACTTTTTGCGAGGCGAGCCGCGCACCGTCAAAGAGATGGCAAAGCAGCTCAGCCTACCACAAACCAAGCTCTACTATCACATGGGTCTGCTAGAGGAGCATGGGCTGATTCGCGTGACCGGTACGCGCCTGGTGTCGGGTATTGTGGAGAAGCAATATCAGGCCACAGCCTATAAGCTGACGGTCGATCGCGCTCTGTTCTGGATGACTCCCGCCGAAACAGAGGATTATCAAGGGTTGGAAGTCTTTCTTTCGGCGGTGCTGGATTACACACACAGCGACATTATGCGCAGCGTGCGCGCCAGGCTGGTTATTCCTACCAGGGACGCACCGCCAGAGCAATCGCTGGATGTTGGGCGCTGCTGGTTTCGGCTCACCCCGGAGCAGGTACAGTCGTTCCAGCAGCGGCTCGAAGACCTCTGCATGGAATATGGAGCATTGAGCAAGAACGCGCCAGCTGCGGGCACGCAGTTCTACGAATTCTTACAGGCGTTTTATCCAACACTTGAACACTCTCCCACTGTCAGGGAAGGGCACATGGAGCGTGGACAATGGCCCACGCCGCCACCGAAAACCGACGACTAACAGAAGGAGCATGCTATGGCATCCGCCGACACCAACTCCCTCAAACGCACGAAAACCATCGACTTCTGGAAGTTCTGGACGGGCGAGACGATCTCCAACCTGGGCAGCTCATTCACCCAGTTCGCCCTACCGCTGCTGGTCTTCAAGCTGACCGGCTCGGCGCTGAACCTGGGTATCACCACGGCCGCCGCCTTCCTGCCCTATCTGCTCTTTGGCCTGGTAATCGGCGCGTGGGTGGACCGGCTGAACCGCAAGCGCATGATGATTCTGGTCGACATTGGGCAAGCGCTGGTCATCGCCTCCATCCCGGTCATGTTTTTGCTCGGCGCGCTCAACGTCTGGTGGGTCTTTGGCGTGGCCTTTGTCAGTACCACGCTCAAGATTTTCTTCGATGCCGGCGAGTTCGCGGCCATTCCCAGCCTGGTCGATCAAGACGATCTGGTGACGGCCAACGGGCGTATCCAGGCCAGCTTCTTTGGGGCCAGCATCCTAGGGCCGCTGCTGGCGGGTGTGCTGCTTTTTGTCATGTCCCTGCCCACGCTTATGTTTATCGACACCAGCTCGTTTCTCGTCTCGGCCTGCACCTTGTCGCTGATCTTCACCAGCTTCAACGTCGCCGAAAAGCGCGAGAAGAAGAGCATCCGGCACGATGTTGCCGAGGGGCTGCGCTATGTGCTGCATCATCCCGTGCTGCGCAATATCTCGATGATGATGGCAATGGTCAACTTTGTTGGCAGCACCACCTACGCGCAGTTGGTGCTGTTTGCTGAGCGGCAGCTTCATGCAACCGACAGCCAGTACGGTCTGATGAATGCGGCAGGCAGCGCGGGCGTGGTGGTGCTGTCGCTACTGGCGGGGCAATTCCGCAAACGCTGGAGCTTCAGTCGCGTGGCGCTCACCGCGCTGGCGACGGAGGGGCTGTTAACGATTGCGCTGGCCTTCACGCCCTGGTTCTGGCTGGCTGTGCCGCTTTGGGCGCTGATTCAGGGCATAGGCATTCTCTTTAACATCAACACCGGCTCTTTGCGCCAGGGGATTGTGCCCAACCAGATGCTGGGCCGGGTGCTGACGATTGCCGGAGTGCTGGCCTGGTCGGCGATCCCGCTAGGCACACTGCTGGGCGGCGCGATCATCAAAGCCACTGGCAATGTGATGCTGGTCTACGCCGGCATCGGCGTGCTGATCTTACAGATGAGACGCTTCGCTCCAGAGCAGGTGTGTGAGAGTCACAGAGACGCAACCCCACTCTCGCTGCGATTTCAGTCGCAACGAGAGTACGCACAGGTATATAGAGGAGGTGTGATCGCTCCCATAAACACCTTCCGGGTCCACATATTCCCCACTGGACAATTCCCATTTCTCAATGGTCGAGCGTATGATGCCGGGTTATCGAGAATCAGGAACCCCTCCGCGCGGTCCCGTCAATGGCCCCCGGATCTCTGTGAGTGCATAACCCCGCTGGTGGAGGGCTGCAAGCAACTGTTCCACATGCTGACGGTCACGTGTCTCCAACGTGAGAGTCACTTCCACATGCTGCACTGGCAGCGATTGCATCATGGGCAGATAATTCATTTCCCGTACGTTGATCTTCAACTCTGCAATGTGTGTCAGGAGTTGATTCAACGCGCCTGGACGATCTCCAATCGCCGTACGCACGATGGCGATGCGTCCCTGGCTCAGCAATCCATGGGCGATGAAGCCGCCAAGCAGGTTCATGTCGATGTTCCCACCCGAGAGGAGCACCACGACCTCTTTGCCTGCCAGGTTGAGCAGTCCGGGGCGCAACAGCGCTGCCAAGCCTACCGCTCCCGCACCCTCAACCTGCAATTTACAGCGTTCCTGCAACAACAGAATGGCGTTCATCGTCTCTTCGTCTTCCACCGTGACGACCCTATCGACGAGGTGCCTGATGATGGGGAATGTCAGCTCCCCGGGGCTTTTCAGGGCGATCCCATCGGCAATCGTGCTGATGGTTGGCAGTATTCGCACCTCTCCAGCATCCAGCGAAGCACGGCAACTGGCCGCACCCTGCGCCTGGACCCCAATAATAGTCAGGCCGGGTTTGCGTGCGCGTGCGGCGATGGCGATGCCTGAGATGAGACCTCCACCACCAATAGGAACAAGAAGCGCATCAACGGAAGGAAGCTGGGTGAGGATCTCCAGGCCGAGAGTGCCTTGGCCAGCGATGATGCTGGGATCATCGAAGGCGTGAACGAAGGTTGCCCCCGAGGTCTCCTGGAGCTCACGCGCATGAGCGGAAGCTTCCTCAAAGGTGGCACCGTGCAGAACCACCCTGGCACCATATTCTTGTGTCGCCATCACTTTGACCAGAGGAGCCTGCTCAGGCATCACGATGGTGGCGGGGACCGCAAAGGACTGGGCGGCAACAGCGACGGCCTGAGCATGATTGCCCATGGAAGTCGCAATCACCCCGCGCCTGCGTTCCTCCTCACTGAGTTGGGCAATCTTGTAGGTAGCTCCACGCACCTTGAAGGATCCTGTTCGCTGCAGATTCTCAGACTTGAGATACACGTTGGCCCCTGTCATAGTGCCGAAAGTGCGAGAATGTAACATGGGCGTCACATGAACCGCATCACGAATCACCTGACTAGCATGCTCGATCTCTTGCCATGTTGGGACGTGAGGAGCGGGCCGGAAGTTGGCTGGACTCACTGAAGCGTTCTCCTTTCTCGATCGGAGAGGACATCGCTGTCAGAGCATACCCCTGGTGCAGCTCTGACATGAATTCTGGCACATGTTCCTTCGCTCTATGGTTCAGTATCAAGCTCGACTTGGACATCCGGGGTCGCAACTGCGACCGTACCGTAGAGTGGTCACCTGCGCTTGAAGGCCTCGATGAGCTGGGTGCCTTGCTCCTGGGTGACTCCCTTGAGGTGAAAGTGCAACCGCACCGCATTGAACAGGCTCACCCCTGACCGAACCGGCCTGCTGGGATCGAGCACTGCACGGATGGCGACAGTGACCGCTTGCAGCGGCACCTGGTGTGCCCTGGCCAACACCTGCACGAGTTCGACGCCACAGGTGGCGACACCTGAGAGAAAGAGTTCACCAGGCGTGATGGCCTCCCCGGGGCAGCCGTTTTGGAGAGGTCCGTCTACCACGAAATGGTGGGTGCGCGCACTGCAGAGCACCCGCCCGAAGGTCTCCGTTGAGCGAGCCTTGAGGTCATACTGCCGTACTTCTTGCTGTACCATCGTTCGCTTCCCTTCTGTGGCCTAGCGACTTGCGCATCAGTCGCGCTGCATCGCTAGACCGCAATCGGCTCCGCTGAGTCGGGCCAGAGGGATGCCAGGAGTTCTCTCATTGGTTCGATGCATGCACTCCTTGTTCTAGGAGAGTGAGATGCTCCTGGTTCGCCCTGTCATTGCCTCCTCAGCGAACCACAGCCGTGCGGTCTTTTCCCCGCATGTAACAGTACTGAACACATTATACGCTATGGCGATGCAGCAGGGTGTGGTACCTCTCCGTCTCCTACACGTGATAGTATAAAGAGGATATCTTCCGTACGGGGGAGCCACATATTTTTCACGATGTTCACGAGAGGAAGGACTGGAAAGCGATGCGTGTCTACAAATTTATTCACTCGTGCCTGGTGGTTGAGGAGGGTGGAGACAAGATTTTGTTTGACACGGGTATGTTCTCGTTCATGGAGGGCCAGGTCATGCCGGACGCGTTCAGGGATGTGGGGACGATTATCATTACGCACAACCATCCCGATCACGTGGATGTGGCCGCGTTGAAAAAGATCGTGGAGTTGAGCGGTGCGATGGTGATCACCAACAGCGAGACCAAGGACGCCCTGACCAAGGAGGGCATCGAGGCGATTGTGCTGGACGAGGGGAGCTATCAGAGCAAGGACTTTACGATCCGCGCGGTGCCAGCCAACCATGAGAAAATACTTGCTCCCACGCTGCCACAGAACACCGCCTATATCATCAACGATAGCTTCCTCAATCCGGGCGACTCGTTCGCTACCCTACCGTCTACCCTCAGGGGTATCAAGGCCTTGGCGCTGGTGGTTGCGGCACCCTGGACCACCGAGGTCACGACGGCGGAGTTCGCCGAGACGCTAGCGCCGCAGATGGTCATTCCCGTCCACGACGGCTACGTCAAAAGCTTCTTCCAGAAGATGCGCTATGACAACTACGACCGCTATTTTTCCACGAAGGGCATCAAGTTTCAACACCTGGTCAGCCCGGGCGACGGAGTTGAGATAGAATAGGGTCTCGTTGGCTTTCTCGTCACTTCGCTTAGTTGGGGATGCATGCTCTGGGAGCAGATGCATCTCGCATCGAGAAACGTGTACTGGCTACTTGGTACATCCGATCAAAAAAGGCACTTTGAGAAGCGATTGATGAAGGAGAAAAGGGGAGCAAATGTCGAGCTGGGAAGAGGGTGTCTCTTGGACGAGGGAGGCTGTGTTGGAGCGCGAGAGCGCTCCCGAACTTGCCTGCAGGGTTCTCGAGAGTGAAATAGCGAGTGAAAAAGGCGGAGTTGCGACAACTGGGTGAGGTTGGCCTAGATTGGGCGTACCTGGCACGTATTCCGTTGGAAAAACTCTGATCTGGGAGAGGCGATCTGCTTGTCTACCAGGAACACGCTGCCACTGCCTCACCGTGAGATGATCCGTTCACCTCTGCCCTTGACCATCCGAGGCTGTTGTCTCTGTCTGACCTCCATTATGACGTAGCTGATCCTCGCTGGAAGATCCCGCCCTCGGAATGGGGAACAGTGCTCCAGCGGGTCGAGCAGGGGGAACCGCTCCGTTACATCGCTCGTGATCACGGTGTGTCGTATGAGGCGGTTCGGCGGGTGCTGCGTGCTGCTCGTCGCCGCTAAGTGGGACATGTCAGCACGGATCAGCCAGGTGGTCAGGAGAGCGCCCAGCGTCTGCATTGGCAGGCGAAGGACGGAGGGGTTCCGTCGTGTGCTTCTGGTGCCAGTGGCACACTTGCAGTGTACCACAGCAAGGTGCAGCAAACACGGGAAGCACCTAGCTCAAGAACGGGAAAAGGCGGGAAGGAGGACCAACCGTGGGTTTGCCAAGCCTATCCACCCGCACTTTTGGCGGAAGCGAGCTGGTTTTCTAGCCTCCGAGGCAACACGTGTCCCCAGTACACTCTCGCCGACCAAATACAGAACGTCTGGATCATTTGGGGATCGTGGCCGGCGGCTATTCACGGGATCATCGTGCCGATCTCAAGCAATGGATGCTCACCCTCACCACCACGCATGATGGAGATGTTCCCCTCCTTCTGCGACCGCTGGATGGTAACAGCGCAGATAAGGAGCAGCCTCATCCGTGAAATACCACTGCTATGTTAACTCATGATCTATTCTTCCTTGAGTTTTTTCCGTGCCGACCGGCGGAAGTTCTTTTTTCCTGTGCACGCCTTTTAGCTGACGATGTTTTGGGAGACGTCCGAGCCTCTTGCACACGGGCATGGTTCTTGACGCCACCACCATTAGTGATGTTCCCGAAATTTGGAACCGCCAGTAACGAGCCCCAGCCAGTACTAAAGTACTGCTGGAGAATGTTGAGGAGCAGCGAAGCCAGACGGTAAAGCGCAAGACCGGCAGCAAATTGCCATGCAATGAAAATGGTGACGAACGCTATGACAAATGGCAGAAGAAATTGCGCAATCTGGGTTAGTTGCATCGCAGCATCTCGAATTTCAGCGACGGTATGCGGCTGCGCCATGCGCATCTGTACAAAGGTTGCCAGCCCGGTCAGGATTGGCAGAATATGGGTCGGATCGGGAAGCCCCAACGAGATGTGCCAGGCGACATTGAACACGGCAAACCAGTTGAGGTCGATATTTGGCAGACTCGTTAGCTGGGGCAAGAATGGATAGATGATGCTGTTAAGATGAGCGAGCTTTGCGTGGTTGAGTACGATTTTCAGTGCTGAGAAGAGGCCAATAAGTATGGGAGTCTGAACCAGGAGCGGCAAGTAGGGAGAGGTCGGGGTAATTCCGTGCCGCTTATACAGGGCCTGTATCGCCTCATTTTGGGCTCGCAGGTCTTTTGCATGCTGCTTACGTATCTCTGAGAGCTCTGGTTGAAGGGCAAGTGTGGCCTTCATCGACCGGAGTTGCCGACGGGTCTGGGGAAGCAGCAAAAGGTAGATAACGAGGGTCAAGATGATAATCGATAGGCCAAAATCACCGAAGAAGTGATAGAGTACCATGAGGGCATTAAAGATGGGATAGGTAAAAATGAGGTTGAAGAATGAGATAATCGGGTTCACGCATTCCCTCCTGGCTTCTTGCTTTTGCAAAGCTGGCTTTGCCTGCGGCTCTAAAAAATCTGTTCGGCAAGAGAGAACCGCAACTGGTGTCTCACCATAACGAATCCGCAGATCGGAGAAAAACAGGGATGACCGAAATCTATATCGAGCTGGGTGGCAAGAAGGCCATTGCCTGGTCGCTGGAATGGCCTGGTTGGTGCCGCATTCGTACAAGCGAGTGGGGAGTGCCCTCGGTGCTGGCTCCTGTCGAAACCAGGCCGATCGATGTCGTGACCGCGCAACGTGACGCTCCTGCAGGCGGTATGGGACATGCTGGAAGAGGTCGTCATGGCCGAGCCTTCGGACCTGCGCAAAGGTCCGCGTAGTGGAGGTCGAGACCGAGACGGCATATGGCACCACGTCATCGAGGCCGAGCGAGTATATGCGCGCAAGATCGGGGTGCGACGACCGCCCTTCGAGGTGAACGACAAAAGCGCCCTCAAAGGCATGCGGGAAGGGATCGCTGCTGTGCTCTCGAAGCCCTCCAGCGGCGAGCCGCTAGTTGCCGGGGGATGGAACGCCAGCTACGCGGTCCGGCGCATGGCCTGGCATGTGGTCGATCACCTGTGGGAAATCGAAGATCGTCGAAGCTGATAGCTGTGGTGCGCAAGGGGGGGCCAGGGCAAGCGTCCTGGCCCGAATTTGGCAGAAACGCCTTGCAGAGCCTCCTTGTCAGGGGAGGATGCAGGCGGTAGAATGCAAAGAGAGCGCGACGCGCTTGCAGAGAACTGTGAGGAGGTATAACGAGAACACATAGCAGGAGAAAAAGGAATGGCAACACAGATACAAAGCGTTCGGGCCGCCGTCGTGCAGGCTGCCCCGGTTGCCTTTGATCGGGAGCGCACTCTGGAGAAAGTTCGAACGTTGACCGCGGAGGCGGCCAGCCAGGGAGTACAGATCGTTGTCTTCCCGGAGGCCTTTGTCTCGGCCTATCCACGGGGTCTGACTTTTGGGGCTGTGGTGGGCAATCGGACTCCAGAGGGACGTGAGCAATACCGCTGCTACTGGGAAAGTGCGGTCGATGTTCCCGGCCCTGCTGTTGACATCCCTGCGGACATTGCCAGACACCACCAGGTCTATCTGGTTATCGGAGTGATCGAGCGAGATGGAGGAACGCTCTACTGTACAGTGCTGTTCTTCTCAGCCGATGGGCGCTATCTGGGGAAGCATCGCAAGCTTATGCCCACCGCATCTGA
>WNGK01007778.1_pt1 | contig 11194 bp, 12 predicted proteins | sample 5400601 | NCBI WGS metagenome assembly WNGK01 (sample SAMN13153376, study PRJNA577476) | soil metagenome | isolation source: 60 cm soil or saprolite under Garry oak tree replicate 1 | place: USA:California | collected 2016-06-15
GGGCTGCACCCACGTGGTGACGGCCTCGTCTTTCACGCGTTGCCGGAATGGAGAGGAGGCCGTACGCAGGGGCCAGAGCCTTGGTGCAGCTCCTTGAGCGTCGCATGCGAGAAACCGGTGCCGACGTGCCCGACGTAGCGCCAGTCGCTGCCGTCGCGGACCGCCAGGACGAGGGAGCCGAAAAGGAATCCCCAGGTAAGTGGGGCTACCGGAGAAAAGATCCCGGGCCTGCCTCGCAGTGACGCTCAACGACCGGCAAGACTACTTCGGTCAGACGGTGAACATAGCCTCACGTGTGCAGGGGCTTGCCGCATCGCGGTCGATCTTTGCTACTGAGGCTGTAGTCGAGCACCCGCGCTCCTTGTCGGTTCTCGAGACCAACGGGCTTGAGCCGATGCCCCAGCGGGCATCACTGCGCGGCATTGCGGACGAGTTCCTGGTTTATGAAATACCGTGAGCGGCATCTTGGTCCCACCGGGGCTTGCCAGGACGAGTTGAACCGCTTGAGGTCCGACCGTGTTAGCATGACTGTCCCGATGGGAAGGGAGTGTGGTAATTTTTGAGTGGATGGAGTTGAACCGACTACCGCTCGTCGTCACCTTCGAGCTAAGCGAGCAACGCAAAGCGATCGTTAACGACGCTCTCGCGGGCGCAACCGACGTCATTTATCTCACCGAGCTCGATAACGCGGGACGCGCCGACGCGCTGCGCAACACCGGCGTGCTCCTGACATTTAATACTTCAAAAGAGCTGCGGTCCGGCGAGACCAAGCTGTTGGGCGGCGCACGGCTGATCCAATTCATGATCGCTGGCGTGGACTTCATTTCATTGCGCGAGCTTCCGGAGGGTGTGCCGGTGGCAACTAACGGAGGTGGCTATGCCGAGTCCATGGCTGAGCACGCGCGGCGTGGCAGGTGAGGAGGCGCCGCAGATGCTCGCGCGCTTTGGGCGGGACGTGATCGCCGAAAAACCCGACTTGGTGCTCTGGCAAGTCGGTTCCAAACGCCGTCTTGCGCGGCCGTGATGTCGTGAAGATCGCCGAAGTCATTCGCGAGGGGGTGGGCCGACTCAAGGCGATTGGCGCCAACGTGATCCTGATTGATCCGCAATTCGCGCCGCGGGTCATTGAGAAGCCCGACACCGAGCAGATGGTTGCTCTGATCGCCGCGACTGCAAAGCGGCAAAACGTCGATCTGTTCCGCCGTTTTGCGGTGATGCGCTATTGGCGCGAGGTGACTCACGACGGCAAATCGGCGAAGCGCATTGCAACATCGCTCGGTGTCGGATGCGGAGATGCGCCGTGCCCAAATTTGCAGTCAACTGCAAATCCCGATTGGATGCGGTGCAAACGCATTCCTCAGAGGCCGTCATGCGCTTTGGCATCATGATCCCGACCGCCGCGGATTCGTGGCAGGTGGTGCGGCGCGCCGAGGAGCTCGGCTTCAGCCGTGCTTGGTTCTACGACACCCAGATGCTGAACGCCGATCCGTTCGTCGCGATGGCCGCCGCGGCTATGAAGACGACACGCATCCGCCTCGGCACCGGGGTCCTCATTCCATCGAACCGCCTCGCGCCGGTCGCAGCCAACGCTCTTGCCTCGCTCAACAAGCTGGCACCGGGGCGGATCGACTTCGGCATCGGCACCGGCTTCACTGGGCGCCGCACGATAGGGCTTGGTGCGGTCAAGCTCGCCGATATGGAAGAATACATCCGCGTCGTGAGGGCGCTGTTGCGGGAGGAGACGGTCGAGACCGAGATCGAGGGCAAGCGGCGCCTCATTTGCTTCTTGACCCCGGAGCTTGGCCTGATCAACACCCGCAACCCCGTTGGGCTCTATATCGCAGCCTCCGGGCCGCGCGCGCGGCAATTGACATTGAAGCTCGGCGCCGGTTGGATCAACAACATCGGCCCTGACATAGCTCCAGCGGTCGCTCTGATTGGCGAGATGCGATCGGCGTGGTCCGCCTCCGGCCATGAAGACACCGCGCTCGACGCTGTGGTGCAGGTCAGCGGGGTCGTGCTCGAAGAGCATGAGCCGGCGGATTCGCCGCGCGCCATCGCGCAAGCGGGACCGCGCGCCGCGATACTTCTGCACCGCGTCGCCGACGAGGCGTTGATGGGCTGGCCCGCAAGCGTCGCGGTCCCTTCCGCGGTGGCAGACACAGTGGCCGGATATATATCGAGGTGGCACGACAATTCCAGCCACAAGGGGCGCATTATCTCGACAACCACCGCGGTCACTTGATGTTCGTAAGGCCCGAGGAGCGGCCGTTTGTCACAGCCGAGCTGATCCGGCTCACAACGTTCGCGGCGACCGAACGGGAGCTGAAGGATCGCATCGCCGCGCTGGCGGCCGCGGGATACACCGAAATCGCGATCCAAATCGTGCCGGGCCAGGAGCACGCAATTGAGGATTGGGGCCGCATCGGCCGAGCTTTTGCGTAAAGACGCGTCGCAAATGCCGATGTGCGGGTCGTCCATACGGATTGCTAGTGCTGCCGGCATGGCAGTTCTGAGGTTTGCAGTTAACCCCTTTCCAGAGTACCGAAGCTGGTGTGATCAGCTAGCACGATTTGAGGCGCGGCAGACGCTGAGGGGTCTGACAGGCCTGCCGGATCTTCCTCGCTCGAAGGGGTCATGCCCGATGTCACGGCGGCGGCTTTGCGTGGTCAGCACGCGGGTCTTGCCGGTGCCGGCGCCAGCCAGCACCAGCACCGGCCCGTCCAGCGCCTCCACCGCCAGCCGCTGCTCCGGATTAGGTCCGCGAGATAAGGGACGCCCGCCGCCGCGCGCACCCGCGCGGCGATGCCGCCGGGCGCGGGCCCCGGCGGTCGCACCGATTCACGCTTGGAAGGCTCAGTCAACGCCACCAACCTCCATGAGTCTGGCCGACGTAAGATGGCATCAGGCCGCTTTTACGAGCAGAAGGGAGAATCCCACGTGGGCCGCGGCGGTGAATGGCTGTCAGGAAAAGGCGGTATCGATCTCGGCTGCTGCGCGTCCGGATAGGGCTTGATTAAATTTCGAAATTCAAACCTTAAATAGGGGTACGTTGGTCAAGTATCACTGGAGATTACGATGGCCAAGGCGGACACTCCGAAGGACCTGCTAGACGCTCTCGATCTCATCCGTGGGACCCGCGGTCCCAAACCGGAATCGCTCGATGCCGTGGAATCCAGGCACGTGGCGCGGGTGCGGACCATCTTCGAGGATCGCAACATCGTCGCGATCGGGATCGCGGAGAAAGAAACGGAAAAGAAGAATACGGGCGAGCTCGGTTTATGCTTCTACGTGGAGAAGAAGATCCCCAAGTCCCGGATGAAGGTCAACAAGCTGATTCCGCCGGTGCTCAGCGTGGCGGATCGCAAGGCCGTATTCACCGACGTCCAGCAGATCGGCAAGGTGCGTCCGCAGATCAACAAGCGCAAAACGCCGCTGTCGAGCGGCTTCAGCGTCGGCAACGACAATGAAACCGGTACGCTCGGCGCGATCGTGAAAAAGGGCTCGAAATTCTTCCTGCTCAGCAACTCCCACGTCCTTGCCGACAGCGGCAAGGGAAAGTCCGGCGACGAGATCATCTATCCGGGCGAAGCCGACACCAGTGGCAAGACGCAGAAAGTTGCCGAGCTGACGGATTTCGTCCCCTTCAAGGTCGGCGACGATTTCTTGAACCGGGTGGATGCGGCCATTGCGGAGGTCGACGAAGACTTCGTCAGCCAGCTCGACTTCTCCATCCGCGGCGCCAGGTCTCCGATCGATAACATCGAACCGGCCCGCGGCATGAAGATCGTGATGCGCGGTCGCACCTCCGGGAATTCCGAAGGCACCGTCGAGGACGTCCATTTTAGCATCGTGCTGTCCTATCAGGGGGTCGGGAAGGTCGGTTTCATCGATCAGGTCAAATGTACACGCTACTCGAAGCCGGGGGACTCCGGCTCGATCATTGTCGACAAGGCAAGCGGAAAGATCGTCGGCCTGCATTTTGCCGGATCGAGCGACGGGAGTATCTTCAATCCGATTTCCGAGGTGGTGAAGGCACTGAAGTTCCGTTTTGCCGAAAGCTAGCAGAGCAACCGGAGGACCCGATGGCGAACGAGGATGATGCCAACAAGGCGCGCCAGCAGCACCGAACCGACCTTCTGAAAAGGGGTGTCCACGCCGTCGGGATCGAAGAGGGAAAGCGCCACGGCAAGCACGGCTGGGTCGTCGTGGCTCACGTTGTGCCGGATGCCAAGGTGGAGCTGCCGTCCGCCCTCTCCTATTCCACCAAGCAAGGGAAGGTAGAGGTTCCGCTCGTGGTCACGCGCAGCGAGCCCTACAAGCCGGAGTGAATGTCACACCACTGGAGGTCACCGAGATGCCCAGTTTTGTTCTTCGCCGATCGGTTGTCGAGCCGAACGGGCCGTTCGTCGCCGAGCCGCAGAGCGTGCAGCCGGTGGGCGAGCATCAGCCGCTTCCCAAGGATGAAATCTTTCTTCCCGAGGCGATATTCCGCAATTGCAATCTCCAAAAGTACAAGAAAGTCCCGGCGCCCGCGCTCGACGTCGATCAGGAGATCATCGCCTATTGCTCGCCGGACTCGACCTACGCGGTGACCAAGCGGCTGTTCGACAACGCAAAGAAATCCATCCTCATCGGCATCTACGATTTCTCCGCCGACTACATGACGGAGCTGCTGCTGGATGCCCTCAAGCGCGGCGTGAAGGTCACGCTCATGCTCGATATCGACAGCAAGGAAGAGCAACAGCTGTTCAATGATCTCACCGATTCCGGCGTCGACGGCGTGCCGGCGCCGTCGTGTGCGAGCCACCGCGTGCATTTTTTCAGCTCATCGCACGAGAAGGTGATCGTCGTGGACGGCGAATGGTCTCTGGTGCAGAGCGGCAACTACAGCGAGAACAGCATCCCGTTCAACGTCAAGGACGGCGGCGACCGGGCGCATTTCCGCTTCGGCAACCGGGACAGCGGGCTTGCCATCCATTCCAAGAGGCTGGCGAAGTTCTTCACCACCATCCTCGACAGCGACATGGCGCTCGAGCTCAATGGTCCGCAGGCGCTCGCGCAGCTGGCGCAGGCGGCCAACGCCTTCCTGGTCGAACGCGCGCCGACCAAGGTCCCGGACACGCTGTTTCCGAGCAAGACCTTCAAGCTGACCAAGCCGCTCAACATCCAGCCGGTTCTGACCCCGGACAACTATATGGACGTGATCCCCGACAAGCTGCGTGCGGCCAAAAAGTCGATCCTGATCGAGCAGCAATACATCAAAGGCGACCAGGACAACATCACGGACCTGCTGCAGGCCATCAAAGACGCGCGCGCGGCCGCTGGTGGCAAGCTCGATATCCGCATTATCCTGGGCAAGCTCTTCGGCCAGAAGGACCTGCCCAAAGAGCGTGCCAATCTCGACCTTCTCAAGAGTGAATACGGCCTCGTCCTGGGCAAGAACATCCGCTACATCGACATCTCGCGTTTCGTGCACTGCCACAACAAGATGGTGCTAGTGGACGGGCAGGGCGTGCTGGTCAGTTCCCAGAACTGGTCGAACTCCGCGGTCTCGAAAAACCGCGAGGCGGGCATTTGGCTCACCCATGCCGGCATCTGCGATTACTTTACCCGGATCTTCGAGAATGATTGGAAGACCGCATTAAAGTCGCCGCCGGTGTCGCCCACGGAGGTCGTGCAACCGCAAGCGTTGCGCGCCGGCGGCTACGTGCGCGTGGCGCCCGCCGACTATCAAGAGGTGTGAGACTGATCGGAGAGCTGGCTCGAGCTCATGGCGCTCCCTAACCTGGCTTTCGTCGAAATCGGCGCGTATCGCAACCGCGGTTCATCGTCGTTGAGCCGAGCCAGCTCCCGCTGGTCGACTGGCGGATAGCTAGGCAAGTGATCACGGCACGATTGGGCAGGGAGAATCCAGCACTCGATGAGCGCCAATTGCGGGGACGCTTTGTGGGGGACAGGACACCCAGGCGAAGTTGAGCTAGTGGGAACTTTGGCCGCGCTGTCCTTCGGAGAATTTGGAGCCCTCGCAATCAAATTTCTTCTCATTCCGATCGGCGTCATCGGATGCATCCTTATCGCGATTGCAAAGCTGAGCGGGCGGCAATCAGGCCATCGCGCTCCTCGGCAAGTGGCCCAAGCTCAATCTCGGCGCTGCAACATCACGCATCGCATTCTGGCTTTTCCTCTATGCTTGGCGGCGCCCGGCAGCCAGGACAGCCGGTGTTTCGCCTGGGCCAGGTTCTCGATGTTGGCCTTGAGTTCGGGATCTGTGGATAAAATGCGCTGGCTTGCGCTTGCAATGTCGCCGTCGCTGTAACGCATTTCACTCGCCGAATTCGGCTTCGATCCGTCGTCCTGATTACGGCTTGCCGGCGCCCACCAGCGAACACTGCCGGTGGGCCTCAGGTGTTTATGCGCAGCTTTGCAATGTGGTCCGCAGTCCGGAGCGCGAGAGCAGCTAGCGTCGCGGTCGGATTTGCGGTGGAACCGGTCGGAAAGATGCTGCTGCCGACCACGAAGAGATTGAGGAAATCGTGGCACTTGCAGTCCTTGTCGACCACCGAGCTGTCTCGGTTGGATCCCATTCGCGTCGTGCCCATGATGTGACCCGAGCCGCCGAAGGTGAGCCGCTTATCCGGCGGTTCCGGCGGCTGCAACTTCTGGTGCTCCTGCTTGATACCCATGGCGTTGAAGACGGCAGCATGAAGCTCGATGATCTTCTTGAAGCAGTTCCGCACATATGGATCGTCGACCATGTAGTTGATGCGCGGGCGCTGGATCTCGAGATCGTCCAGCACTGGTTCGAGCGATGGATTGTCATCCTTGAATGCCAGCGCGACATAATTGTTTTCATCCGGCAGCTGCTCGCAGGCGCTGTTCAAAGTGATGTGTCGAAGCGATTGCCTGAGTGCCGTTTGCAATCTCTTGCCGGCATATTTCCTGTTGTGCACATAATCGAGAATCGTCCCGGGCCACCAATCCCCGGCAGGGGTGGGATCGTAGCCGGGTTGATCGACGCGAAGAATCACGTTGCCGCGTGGCGCGCTGGTGACGTTCGACATCCACCCGTCATTTTTGATCGACGTCTTGAAGGCCGCATAGGCGCGGCGGAAGGCGCCGTCGCGGAAATCCTCGATCTGGGACGTCGTCTGCGGCCCCCGGAAGGGATAGAGGTCCATCGGGGCGAGCGCGTATGACTGCTTGATGGGGTGATCCATCAGATACTTCCCGAGCTTGGGGCTGAAGTTTTCCGGCCCGGACCGCAGCATGATCATCGGATTTTCGATGGCGTTTGCCGCGAGCACCACGAGGTCCGCCGACACGAAACCGTCTGCTCCGTCGCGGACGCGCCGCGCCGGGTCTTTGCCCTCGTCCCACTTCCAGCGGCGATAGTGCACGCCGCGCACCTTCTTGCCCGTCTTCCCGGTTTTGTCGTCCTTGGCGTCCTCGATGTCGAGTTTGACCGCGATCGCCTGGGAGTAGAGCTTGGCAAAGCCGCCGGTCGATCCGTCTCTGATCAACGCCTTGTTCAGGTGAATCATCGCATCGTAGCGGGCTCCGGTCGGACACAGCGGGATGCACGACGAGCGTCCGTCGCAGGCTTGACGACCGGTCTTCTTGTCGTCCTGGGACAGGATCGCGTGCGGCACTGTAGTCACATGCAGCTCGATATTTTCCGGCCGGAATTCCGCGACGCCGGGGAGACTGGTGTTCAATACGACGGCACGCTGTTTGGGCCTGCCCGGGATGTTGCCTCCGATCTTGTAACTGACCTCCTTGTCCATATAGCTTGGGACGAGGCCGCTCATGGGATAGCCCTTGGCGGGGCCGCCGAGATCCTTGTAGAGACGCCGATCCGGCGGATCACCCGATACCCCCATCTCATTCTCGGCCTCGACGTAGTATCTCTCGATATCCTTGTAGCTGATCGGCCAATCCTCACCACGGCCAAACCGCTTCTTCATCTCGAAATCGCTGGGAATCATCCGGACATAGATTCCCTGCCAGTGCCACATCGAACCGCCGACCAGGCGCCCGTAATAGCTTACGAACTTGTCGCCTTTGTATTTTTCGGGGGGCGGATAGACGTAATAGTTTACACCCTCGGCGGCTTCGGCATTGATCCCGTCGGGAGACTTGCGCGGATTGGGCTGCGAAGCGAGCACGTTGTCTCCGCAAAACGGCGCGTCCGTCGCCTTGGACGGCGAGCCGATGAAGTTGTTGATCATTTCGTAGCGGCCGGCACGATCGGCAGCGAAGCCCCCGGCCTCGAGAATGCAGACTTTCTTTCCGGCTTTGACCAGCTTGTAGGCAACGAGGGCGCCGGCAACTCCTGAGCCGACGATGACGACATCGTAGTGGTCCGCGGATTCCTTGAGCATGGCATCACCTGTTCCGCGACGGTTCAGATCGAGGCTTCAACGCTGCGAGCCGCCCAGTAATTACGCTTTCCGCCCGGCATCATCGGCGCATGCGCCTTGACGACTCGCCAGAGCAGAGATTGCTCGTATTGCTCGGTAGTGCCGTAGATCCAGATCTGCGGCCCCGTCCTGACGAACTGGCCGGAATTCGGAGGCTGTTCCTTCCGCGCCTGAAGGAAGAAAGCCGACACGTACCACAGATAAATCACCTGCTCGGCCGCGGCACGAATGTCGTCGCCGTCGGCTTCCTGATTGTTCATGATCCGATCGGCGAGATCCTCGCTATTGCTGGAGCCGGAATAGGCTTTATGGACTTGAACCAGGCGTTGAAGCTTCGGGAAGTAGTCCGGCAACTGGGCGAAGCGCTCGAGATATTGCGCCGCAAGCCGCCGCTGCAGCGGTCGCTGCCCTGTCAAGGTTTCCGATACGGCGACGAAGTCGGCGAGCTGGTTTTCGTCGAGATCGGGAACCTTGCTGAGTGCTTGCTGTACCCGGCACTGTTCGTCGCCCTCTTCCCAAAGGTCTGCGCGCGCTGTGCTGCTTTGGCCGACGCTGGTGGCGATGATTCCTGTCGCCATCGCAAGGCGGAGGAGCGCCCTTCGATCGAGTGCGACGGGCGTGTCGGCGCTGTTTGCTGATTTTTGATCGTCCATATCGCCTCCTTGCCCGCTCGTATCGGCAGGGCGCTTCGATCATCCGCGTAATCACATTGTACTGCGAACCTCTCGGAACCGAGTTGCCGCCGGATACCGCGACGCTCCGTTCGCCGGAGCACCGGCGCGAGCGCGGGCCTCGAAGCCTGCCCCTGCGAAGGTGGGGATGACGGGCCCGTGACTCGCGTGTCGCGCCGTCGCCCTTCGAGGCTCGCGCCGCGCCTGAGCGTGCGGAGCGGGCTTTTGCTGCAATGGGTGTCGATATACAGTGGGTGGATGAATATGACAAGATACCGGAATTGGTCCGATACGTCGGGGGGCTGGACCGCGGGTCTCCCGATGCAATGCCACAGCCGCGGAGGCGGGACCGCCGAGGATCACGTCCGGCTTCAACGCCACAAGCTCGACGGCGTAGGTGCGCGTTCGCTCGATGCTTCCCCCTCCCCAGCGATAGTCGATGCGAAGATTGCCGCCTTCCGCCGAGCTTCTGCAGTCCTTCGCGGAAGCCCCCCAGCCGAAGCTGAGTTTCGGGATCACGCTCGCCGCCCGACATCAATACGCCGCCTGCTTCTGGTTGCCCGCGCGGTGGCACAGGAGCAAACAGAGGGGGGCTGCTCCCTGCCAGAGCGGTGGAAGCCCACTGCTGGTGAGATCCGTTCATCGCTCCGTCGATCACGGAATCCGCACTAATTTCCGGAACGGTAATTGCTCGATTTGCCTTCCCGGAACGACAATTGCCTAAAATGAATTCCCTATAATCTCCTACGATTCGCATCTAAAACTGGTTCCCGTGTTCATCAGACGCAAGGACTTCGAAATTGCGCCCGCGATGCGAAGTGGAATGGATCAGGCAATGACGAACGAGACATGTCGCAGATCGAAGGACGTGCCAACTGTCGAGGTCACAGTGAAATACCTGCGCGCGTTGCGCAAGACAGTTGGGCTTCAGATTGATCCAGAGACTGCCGAGGTTGAGTGGATCTATGCGCAGACGCTCGACCCGTACGGCGACTACCCGGACCTACCGGAGGAATGCCAGTGTGTTGGGCGAGAGTACTTCGCCCGAGAGCAAGCCATACAGAAGCCGGAACGAAATCGTCGGCACCACGAAAAGATCTATCGCGACGATCCCGTCGGCATGATTGCGCAGAAAGGTCGTCCAGCCTTGGGACGGCGGTCGCCTCCGCCGCGCCATGTACTTGGCTACACTCGTCTGCCCAACATCGATGCCGAGCTTGAGCAGTTCGCCGTGGATCCGCGGTGCACCCCATAGCGGGTTGGCAAGGCTCATGTCACGGATCAACTGGCGTATCTCCGGCGGCACCTTTGGCCGTCCCCTGCGGGTTCTCGATTTCCAGCGCCAATAGGCTCTGAACCCTGCGCGGTGCCAACGGATCACGGTATCCGGCTTGACGATCGCCAGCGCGCCCCGAACATCGGGGAACAGCCGATAGAGGCCGACCAATATCAATCGGTCGATGCTGCTGAGGAGAAGCCTCTTTGGCGCGGTCCGCCGCAGGACGTTGATCTGCTGGCGCAGCACCAGGTTCTCCGCCTCGAGCGCCCGTCTCGATCGGAACAGCCCGACAAGCGCCCACCAAGTCAGTCTGCAAAAGTCCCACATCGGACAACAGCATCGCCCGATTCGCAGCCACTCGCCAGCCGAACGAGTTTTCCGATAGGGACAGGGAGGCCTCCCGATGAAACCCCCAACTCCCAAGCTCGCGCGCTGCGCCATCTACACCCGTAAGTCGACCGAGCATAACCTCGACCTCGAGTTCAACTCGCTCGACGCCCAGCGCGAGGCCTGCGAGGCCTACATCAAGAGCCAAGCCCACGAAGGGTGGCGGCTGATCTCCGACCGTTATGACGACGGCGGCCTGTCGGGCGCCTCGCTCGACCGCCCCGCCCTGCAGGCGTGATCGGGGAGCGGGTGCGCGACAAGATCGCCGCCTCCAAGCGCAAGGGCATCTGGGTCGGGGGGCCGGGTCTCTGCTCGCTGTCGAAGGTCCTGGGGTGACCGCAGGATCCTAGCCTCCTGGAACTTGCCCAACGATGGCTACGACTCGCTTTCCAAGTAGAAAAAATCCAAAACCATAACGGGTTTAAGGGCGATGC
>WNGK01014862.1_pt1 | contig 11194 bp, 12 predicted proteins | sample 5400601 | NCBI WGS metagenome assembly WNGK01 (sample SAMN13153376, study PRJNA577476) | soil metagenome | isolation source: 60 cm soil or saprolite under Garry oak tree replicate 1 | place: USA:California | collected 2016-06-15
CGCGCTGGTTCGCTCTGGGCAATGCCGCCCGCAACGGGCTCACCGCGGCGCTGGCGGCGCAGCACGGCTTTTCCTCGGATCACAAAGCGATCGAGGGTCAACTCCTCCCCGACGTGTTCGGCATTACGCCCGATATCTCGGCCCTAACCGACGCGCTCGGCGAACGCATCGCCTTGAGAGAGGTCTCCTTCAAGCCGTGGTGCGCGGCCCGGCAAACGATGGCGGCGACACAGGCGCTCAAGGAGATCATCGCGGGCGGCGTCGCGCCGAGCGCGATCGAGGAGGTCACGGTCGAAGTGCTGCCGCCGCACCTAAAAATGATCGATCACGGCGTCGTCGCCGGCGATCGCGTCTCGCATCTCACGAGCGTGCAATATTGCATGGCGGTGGCGGCGCTCGCGCCCAAAGCAGCGTTCGACATCCAGCAGGCACCTGCGAAGATACCATCGGCCGTTCAGGCCTTAATGGCGAAGATCAAAGTTCAAGCGGACGAACGCTTGCTCGCCGAATACCCGCGCAGCTGGCCCGCCCGCGTGCGCGTCACCGCGGGCGCGGGGCGCCAGGAGCGAACCGTGACCCATGTTCCCGGCGATCCCGCCCTGCCGTTCGACGGCGGCAGCGTGCGGGAAAAATTTTTTCGCTTCAGCGAACCGGCTATTGGCCTGGGAAACGCCGAGCGCATCCGCGCCCGCTGCAGCAATGCCCTCGCGAGTGGCGAGTTTGCAGTGTTGGTGGACGACATCGAGCAGGTCACGTGCCGTGAACGTCGCGATTGACGAGCGCCTGTTCCGTCCTCCCCGGGCTTGACCCGGCAATCCATCTTCTAGAAGAAGCATTTTCCATCGATGCGCGGGTGAACGGGATCGCTCACTGATCCGTTTGGGGCACCCGTCCCGCGCATGACGAGCCGAAATCCATGCGCAACAGCAGCATCCGCGTCGCCACCTTCGCCGGACCCGGCGCCGAGCCGATCATCCGTTCGGTGCCATGGCCGCAAGTCTCCAAAAATGCCGCGCTCATTCAGATCGGCGCCTGCGGAGTGTGCGGCACCGACCTGCACATCCTGAAAGGTCACTGGCCGAAGCCGTTGCCGTGGCCTTTCACGCTCGGCCACGAGCTCGGGGGCGTGATCGTCGAAGCCGGAGCGCAATTCACCGAGGATTTCATGGGCAAGCCGCTTGGTGTCGGCTCGAAAGTGATGATCCCGCCGCTGATGCCATGCGGACGGTGCTATTACTGCGTCCATTATCCGGAGCGGGCCAACAAGTGCCTGACGCCCGTCTATTACGGGCGCTATCTCGGTTTTGATAAGCCGCCGCATTTGTGGGGAGGCTTCGCCGAATATGTGTATGTCGACCTCGACATGCTGCCCGGCACCAAGATCTACAAGCTTCCCGACGACATGCCGCTGCGGCTAGGCGCATTATCGGAGCCGCTGACCTCCTGCATCCGCGCGTTCAATCGCGCGATCCGCGCCGGCGGATTTACCTGGGGCGACATCGTCGTGATCCAGGGCTCGGGGCCCATCGGCATTCTCGCGATCGCGGCAGCGCGCGAAATGGGCGCGGGGCGGGTGATCTGCGTCGGCGCGCCCGAGACGCCGCGCCTTGAACTCGCGCGAAAATTCGGCGCCGAAGCGACCGTCAGCATCGAGGAGATCACGGCGCCACAGCAGCGTATCGAGCGCGTGCGCGATGTCGTCGGCGGCTTCGGCGCCGATCTCGTGATGGACTGTTCCGGCCACCCGAGCGCCGGCCCGGAGGGCATCGAGATGCTGCGCGACGGCGGCACCTATGTCGAGATGGGCCAGTTCACCGATGCCGGCTCAATCAATACGTCCTGGCACCGCATCTGCGCCAAGGACCTCAATGTGCTCGGGTCATGGGCCTTCACCGCGAACGATTTGCCGCTCGGCGTGGATATGCTCCACCGCGCGCGCAACAAGTATCCTTGGCTCGACATGCAGAGCCTCTACCCGTTCGATGAAGATGGCGTTTCCCGCGCGGTTAAGGACGCGATGGCAATGAAGACGGTGAAGTCGACCATCGTCCCGTGGCCGGAGCTGGTGTGAGCGCATCCGACGCAGTTACTAGTCCGGATGAGCGACGCGCGCCTTCAACGTGCTACGCGCGGGAATGACCGCAAGGCGCGCGTCGATCACACCGATTAGCTTACGCTCTTTGATTCATGCAGTTCTTCACGTAATCACGCCGCTTCATAAAGTGGATCGCCGAGTATTTCTTCTTGGCCTGCGCCTGGCACTGCGCCTTAACCTCGGCCATTCCGGATTTCTTCGTGGCAGCGTCGGCAGAGATGGCAAATGAGCCGGCCAGCAAGCCAGCCGCAATGATGGTCATTATCGATTTCATGGGCAGTCCTCCTCTAGGCGCGAAATCAATGCAGCAACGCGATCGGAGTTCCACAAGAGATTCCTGACAATATGTTCAGGAAACGCGTACAAAGCGGGACCGAGATTCGGATCAAACGCGCGTGCATTGGCGCGGCTGGTCCCCACGCTCTAGGAGAGTTTTCTCTTGAGCAGCCACTCGGCGTTGCCGGCGAAGATCTTGTGGCGGTCGCTGTCTGCGATCTCAAGCCGCCTGATCGTCTCGATGGTCGGCGCGATCGGGCCAAGCGGCGTGTCGGTCGCAAACACCACATGGTCCGCCCCGAAAAACTCGAGCCCGCAGCGCACCGCGTGAATGCCGCCGCCGAACAGCGCGGTATCGCCGTAGAAGTCGTGCATGTAATCGAGATGCGGCCGCTTCAGCGAGGGAAGGATCTTTGAATAGTCCTCGTCGCTCGTCCGGCTGCCCAGCACATCGAGGCCAGGCCCGACACGCCCGTCATAATACGGGATCATTCCGCCGAGATGATGGGTGACGATCTTGAGCCCCGGATAGCGGTCGAATAGGCCGCAAAACACCATCCGCAGCATGGCGACCGATGTGTCATAGGGCCAGCCGAAGCACCACCACATCTCGAAGCGGGATTTCTGCTCTTTGGCGTAATCCGGCATGCTCGCGGTGCGCGCTGGATGCAGCCAGATCGGCAGATCAAACTCCGCCATCGTGGCGAAGATCGGCTCGAAAGCTTTCTCGTCGAGCGGGCGGCCCGTAACATTAGTGAAAATCTGAACGCCTCCGGCGCCGAGCTCCTTGACCGCGCGGCGCGCCTCCTGCACCGAGCCTTCTACGTCCGTCATCGACAGCGCGGCGACAAAAGTCGGGAAGCGGTCGGGATGGCGCGTACACAGCTCGGCCATGGCGTCGTTGCCGATGCGCGCGAGGTTGAGCCCGGTCTCGCCGGCGGCAAGGTCCTCGATCGGCGGATTGGGCAGCGAGATGATCTCCCGATAATCGCCGAACTGGTCCATCTCACGAAACCGCTCGTCAAGATCGAACAGCTTTTTGACGCCGCGCAATCGAGCGGCGATATTGCCGAGCCGCGGCGCGATACGATTCATCTCCCCGAAGAACTTGTCCGGAAAGATGTGACAGTAGATATCGACGATCGTGTCATCGGCCATTAAGCACCTCCACCGTCCTCATGCGAACTCAGGCTGCGGCAAGAGGAACCGCTTTCCCGCTTACGCAGGAATGAGCACTGGAGAGGCAACGAATCTCCGCGCGTGCCGCGAAAGCGCGGACCAAGTTGACAACAACAGGACTCGCTTCAAAACTTCGTCCGATCGGCGCCCTTGAGCCCGAGCATCGCGCGCGCCTCGTTTGGCGTCGCCACTTGATAGCCGAGCTCCTCGATCAGGCGGCGCGCCTTCGCGACCTGCTCGGCGTTGCTTACCGCGAGCTTGCCGCGGCCGATATACAGACTGTCCTCGAGACCGACGCGCACGTTGCCGCCCATCATCACCGCTTGGGTGGCGAATGGCATCTGGTGGCGGCCGGCCCCGAGCACCGACCAGGAATAATCGTTGCCGAACAGCTTGTCGGCGGTGCGCTTCATGAACATGAGATTGTCCATGTCCGCCCCTATGCCACCGAGAATGCCGAAGATCAGCTGCAGGAAGATCGGCGGTTTGAACCAGCCCCGGTCGACGCCGTGGGCGAGATTGTAGAGGTGCCCGACGTCGTAGCATTCGTGCTCGAACTTGGTGCCGTGTCCTTCGCCCATGAGCTTTGAGATCTTCTCGATGTCGGCAAAGGTGTTGCGAAAAATCGTCTCCTTGGTCCCGGTAAGATAGGACTCCTCCCAGTCGTATTTCCAGGTCTTGTAGCGGGCAACCATCGGGTAGAGGCCAAAATTCATCGAGCCCATATTGAGCGAGCACATTTCCGGCGACAATTTCATCACGCCTGCCAGCCGCTCCTCGACCGCCATGGTCGGCGACCCGCCGGTGGTGATGTTGATGACCGCGTCGGTTGATTGCTTGATGCGCGGCAGGAACTGCATGAACACCGCAGGGTCGCCGGTGGGGCGGCCATCTTTGGCGTTGCGCGCGTGCAGATGCAGGATCGCGGCGCCGGCCTCCGCGGCGCCGATGGCCTGCTCAGCGATCTGATCGGGTGTGATCGGCAGGGCCTCCGACATGGTCGGCGTGTGGATCGCGCCGGTCACCGCGCAGGTGATGACGACCTTGTCGGATTTAGCAGCCATTGTTCTCTCCCGGCCTACATCGCTTTTTCAGTGTCATGTTGTGCGGGCATCCGCGGCAAAGCGCAAGCGCCGCTCGAGCGGGAGCAGCTGCCAGCCGAAGCGCTCGGCGAAAAACCCCCAGATGCCCTTCGGCGCCAACAGCATCACCGCGATGGCGACGGCGCCCAGCATCAGCAGATAGAGGGCGCCGAGATCTGCAAGCGTCTGCCGCAGCAGGAAAAAGACAATAGTGCCGATAATCGGCCCCTCCACCCGGCCGATGCCGCCGATCACGGTGATGAAGATGACGAATGCGGTCCAGTCGTTGACGCTGAACGCCGTGTCAGGCGAAATCCGCAGCTTCTGCAGAAAAATCAACGCGCCGATCATCGCCGTGCCAAAGGCGGTCAGCACATAGACCACAAGTTTGACGCGCGCGACGTCGACCCCATTGGATCGCGCCGCCAGCTCGTTGTCGCGGATCGCGGTGAGTGCCAGCCCATAGCGCGAGCGTAACAACAGCACGATGGCCGCAAGAACGGCGACCATGAGCGCAAGCGCCACCCAGTACATCAGAAATTCCCGCAGCTGGCGGCTCGAGGCCATCGCGGTCACAATACCCGCGGGCAGGCTGATTCCGGAGCCGCCGCCGAGGGCGGAGATCTGTGCGGCGACCAGGCGAAAAACTTCGGCCACGACCCAGGTGCCAATAGCGAAGTAGTGACCGCGCAGTCGAAACATCAAGCCGGCGACCGGCAGCGCGAGCACGGCGGCAACTGCCCCCGCAACCGGCACGGCAAGGAGCGGATGGAGTCCGGCGAGAATGGTCGACGCGAACAGCACATAACCGCCCAGCCCAACATAGGCCTGCTGTCCGACCGAGACGAGGCCGGCATAGCCCGCAAGCAGGTTCCACAGACTCGCGAGAGCGACATAGGCATAGATCTCGGAGAGCAGCCGCAGGTCGTCGCGCCCGCCCCAGGCCGGTGCCGCGGCAAGCAGCACGAAGGCAGCGGCGAAAGCAGCGGTGCCGATGCGGCTCGAGCGGCTCGCATGCTCGACCCTGAAGGAGGCGATCATCCCTTCACCTTCGGGAAGAGGCCTTCCGGGCGCAGCGCCAGAATGAGAAGGAAGGCGAGATGCCCAGCCAAGAGCTGCCAGCCGGGATTGATCTGCGCGCCGATTGCCTGCGACACGCCAAGGATGATGCCGCCGGCAAGCGTGCCCCACAGGCTACCAAGGCCGCCGATGATCACGGCTTCGAAGCCGAAGATCAGCCGCGCGGGCCCGATCGCCGGATCGAAATTAGTGCGCACGGCAATGAACACGCCGGCGACTGCGATAACCGCGAGCGACAGCGCCATGGCGAGCGCAAAGACATGCCGGTTATCGAGGCCCATGAGCTGCGCCACCGACTGATCGTCCGAGGTCGCCCGCAACGCGCGGCCGAATGCGGTGCGATAGAACAGGAGCTGCAGGGCGCCGATAACGGCAACCGCAACGACGAATTGCAGCAGCGGAAGCACGCCGATCCACACGCCTTCCGTCAGCTGGAAGCTCGCGACCTCGATCGATTCGGCCCGCAGCCGCCGGCTATCGGCGGTAAACAGTTCGAGCAGCGCGTTCTGGATGATGACGGAGAGTCCGAAGGTCACGAGCAGCGGAGGCAGCACGTCCTCGCCCAGCGTTCGGTTGAGCAGCGCGCGCTGAAGGCCGTAGCCGATCGCCGCCATGATCGGCACCACCACGATGATGGCGACCAACGGGTTGAGCTCGAGCGCGTCGCTGGTGATCAGCGCGATATAAGCAGCAAGCACAATCAGATCGCCGTGGGCGATATTGACGAGCCGCATCACCCCGAAGATCAAGGCCAGGCCGGCTGCGAACATGGCGTAGAGCCCGCCGATCAGCACGCCTTGGACGACAATGTTAACCCATTCCATGGCCGTTACATTTTCGAGGCTCTAAAGGAGAGGTCACGCGCCGAAATAGGCCGCCGAGATCGCGTCGCGTGTCAGCGTTGCGGCCGAGCCTGTGAGCGCGACTCGGCCTTCCTGCAGGCAATAGATTCGGTTTGCCACTCTGAGCGCCTGCACAATGTCCTGTTCGACGATGACGAGCGAGCTGCCTTCGGCGAGGATCGATGGCACCCGGGCATAGAGCTCGCGCACCACGATTGGCGCGAGCCCGAGGCTGATCTCATCGCACAGGAGAAGCTTGGGGTTGGACATCAGCGCGCGCCCAATGGCGACCATCTGCTGCTCGCCGCCCGAGAGCAGAGCGCTCGGCGCATGCCGCCGCTCCCATAGCGCCGGGAACAGCTCGTAAATCCGAGATAGGCTCCATGGACCCGTCCGACCGAGCTGGCCGCCGATGAGCAGGTTCTCCTCGACCGAGAGCGATGAGAAGAGGCGGCGCCCTTCCGGAACGAGCGCGATGCCGCGCCCGACCACCGCATGCGCGGGCACATCGCCGATCGGCTCGCCGTCGAACAGGATCGCTTCGCGACGCGACGGGATGAGGCCGGCAACGCAGTTGAGCAGCGTCGATTTGCCGGCGCCATTCGCGCCGATCACCGCGACCACTTCGCCTGCCATCACATTGAGCGAAGCGCCGAACAGCGCCTGGAAGTCGCCGTAGAAAGCATCGAGCGACCGGAGCTTGAGGAGCGGCTCAGGCATCCGCAGGAATCCCCATATAAATTTCGCGCACCGCGGGCGAGACGATCACGTTTTGCGGGGCACCCTCCCCGATGAATGAGCCACCGTGCAGAACGAGCAAACGGTCGACCAGGGCCATGAGCGCGTGCACAACGTGCTCGATCCAGATGATGGAGATGCCGCCCTGCCGAATGCGCCGGATCAAGTCGACCAGGACCGTGCATTCGTGCTCGGTCATGCCACCGGCGACTTCGTCGAGCAGGAGCACGCGTGGCTGCGTGGCCAGCGCGCGCGCCAGCTCAAGCCGCTTGCGGTCCAGGAGCGTGAGGCTGCCCGCGAGACGGTTGGCCTTGGCCGCGAGGCCGCATTGGTCGAGCAACTCGACGCACCGTGAATATACCTCGCGCTCGCCGCGGCCGCCACCGAACGCCGCCGCCACCACCAGGTTCTCGAACACGGTCATGCCGTTGAACGGCTGCGGAATCTGAAACGAGCGGCCAATACCCATGCGGCAGCGCCGTTCCGGGGGAAGAGGCGTGATGTCCACACCTGCGAAGATCACGCGCCCAGCATCGGGCGCAACCGTGCCGCTGGCGATGCCGAACAGCGTGGTCTTGCGCGCCATTCGGCCCGATAATACCGAGAGCCTCGCCTTCGGCGAGCAGGAGGTCGATCCCGTCTGCCACGACTACAGCGCCGAAGCGTTTGGAGATTTTTTCGAAGGCGAGGATGGGAGGCATTCAGTCGTCCGCAGCAGGCGCGGCAGCCTCTATCACAAGCACCCAGCACTCATTCCCGCAAGCGGCTGCGGATTGTCTGCCGCTCGTTCCCGGACAAGCGGGGATCCGGAGGCCGCAATCTGGCGCTGGCTCCCCGTTTTTCGGCCCGACGCGCGCAAGCGGCTAGGCCAGGAGCTGCAGCTCGCCACCCACCGGAATCTCGGTCGCGGTCTTGTTTGTCGTGATGACCAGGTCGAAACGGTCGCCCTTGCGCTGCCACTGCCCGGCAACGAGCGGAGTCTTAGTGACATTCTTGACGGGTTGGCCGGTCCACTTCACGGGACCGACCATCGATTTGTAGTCGGTGGCGACGACGGCATCGAGGATCGCCTTGGGGTCCAGCGCCTTCGTGCGCTTGAGCACGTCGATAGCAACCTCGAACAACGCGTGCTGGAAGCCGATCGGTTGCGTCCACGGCCGTTTGGTGGCGGCTACATAGGCATCGGTCAGCTCTTTCGCGCTCTGACCGGTGAGACCGGACTTGAACGGATGGTTCGGTGTCCACCAGATTTCGGTGGTGAGCCCATTACCGCGCGCGCCAAGCGACTCGATGACGGAGGGAAACAGCAGCGCCTTGCCGATGGTGACGATCTTCGGCCGGAAGCCTTGTTGCGCTGCTTGTGACCAGAAGGTGGCGAAGTCGGGCGGAATCATATTGCCTGTGACAATCTCGGCATTGACGGCCCTGAACGCCGAAATTTGTGAGGTGAAGTCGTTGTTCATGAGCTGATAACGGCCGGGATCGGTGAGCCGGTAGCCAGCTTTGGCGAGCGCCGGCGGCAAACCGCGTTGCGGATCGCCCCAGGCGTTGCCATCAGCGTCGTTCGGAAATAACCCGCCCACGATCTTGTTGGTTGGTGCCGAGTCCCACAGCGCAAGAAACGCGCCGATCACGTCTTCGAGTCCCCAGAAGAAATGGTACGTCCAGGTGAAGCCTTTGGCAGGATCGCCCTTGCGTCCAAAGAAATAGGGCTGCCAGGGACAATTCGTGGTGATGCAGGGGACCTCGTTAACCTCGGCCTGATCGGCGACCGGATTGGTTGTGTCGGGGGTCGCCAACGCGACGATCAGATCGACTTTGTCGCCGAGAATCAGCTCTGATGATCTGGACCTGGTAGGTGCGCCCGCCACTCTGCAACCCGGTGGCCAGAATGCCGCGGACCTGCTCGAGGATGAAACCATCCGCCTCGCCGAAGCCGGCGAGCGGCCCCGTCTTCGGGCTGACGTGACCGATTTTGATGACGCGGCTCTGGGCGTTGGCGGGAATGATCCGCAGCACCGCCGGTGCTGCGATCGCGCCGAAGCCGGCGCGGACCAGCCCTCGGCGCGAAATCCCGGAGCTAAGATCCTGCGATGCATCGTTGCTCATATCAGCCTCCCGTTTCGCGTTCGGCTACGCATCCGTATCCGCCGCCCGAGCGTCCTTGAGATGGTGCAGCACCTTGGCGCGCAACGCAGCCTGCGCCTCGGCGCTCCATGCGCGAAAGCCTTCGCCCGATTTGAAACCGAGCTTGCCAGCCCCGACCAGCGCTTCAAGATACGGCGAAGGGTGCGGCCGGCTGTCGATGTCGGGCAGGACGGTTTTGTGGATGGCGAGCGTCAAATCGGTGCCGACGAGATCGGCGTTCTCGAGCGGGCCCAAAACGGCCAGACGTCGGCCGAAGCTCGCCTTGACCACGGTATCGACGGTTTGTGCATCGCAAATCCCGCGCTCCACCAGCGCGACCGCCTCCCGCCACAACGCGTGCTGAAGGCGGTTGCCGACGAAACCGGGCACATCCTTCTTCACATGCACCGGCATTTTGCCGGCAGCCTTGTGCAGATCGATGGTCCAGTCGATCGCCTGCTGCGACGTCCATTGCGTGCCGATCACCTCCACAAGCGGGACGAGATACGGCGGATTCCACCAATGGGTACCGAGCGCACGCGAGCGGTCGCGCAAGCCGTCCATGATCTTGGTGATCGGGATCACCGAAGTGTTGCTGGCGAGGATTGTATGCGGCCGCACGTTCCTCTCGACCTCGAGGAACAGCCTCTGCTTCAGCGCCAAGTCTTCGAGCACGGCCTCGACGACATAGTCCGCCTCGTGCACCGCGGCGGCGAGATCGCCGGTCGGCTGCACACGGTCGACTGCGGCAACGTCATCACCTAGCCCGCGAAGATTGGCGAGAATGCGCGGCTTGACGCTATCAAGGTTGGCTGCAACCGAATCGTGGATCGACACGTCGTGGCCGCTGAGCGCGAACACCTGGGCGATGCCATGGCCCATGAGTCCGGCACCGATAACGGCGATGCGCGCCTTTGCCATGGTCAACCCGCGGTGTAGCCACCGTCGGCGTAAAGGATATGCCCAGTGTAGAAGTCCGATGCCTTGGATGCGAGGAACAATAATGGACCGGCGAGATCGGATGGCTCGCCGAGACGCCCTTTCGGGACACGGGTGAGGAACCCCTTGCGTACCTCGCGCGAGCGTTCGCTGTCCTCGAACATCCATTGGGTGAGCGGCGAGCGAAACACGGTCGGCCCCAGCGCGTTCACGGTGATACCGGTGTCGCCCCATTCGCAGCCGAGCGCCTTGGTGATGCCGTCGACCGCCGACTTCGACGCGCAATAGGCCGTGTATCCAGCCGGATGGCCCAATAGGCCGCGGGCCGACGACATCAGGATCACTTTGCCGCCTTGGCCCTGCTTGAGCATCTGCCGCCCCGCCGCGCGCGCGATCAACCAGGTTTGCGTCACGTTGGCATCCATGACGTCGAGAAAGTCTTCCGGCTTCTGGTCGACGATCTTGGAGACCTTGTTCTGTCCGGAGGCGACGACGAGAATATCAACGCGTCCGAATCTGCTGACCGCCACAGCGACGATCGCGTCGCAATTTGCTTCCGAGCTAGGGCGCTTGGCGACCGGCTCGACTTTCCCGCCGAGCTGTTCGCATTCGGCTGCGACTTTTTTCAGCTCGGCAGCATTATTGGCGCAGAGCACGACATTGGCGCCCGCAGCCGCGAGCACCTTCGCCGCAAGCGCGCCAAAGGCGCCGGTCGCGCCAGTGACGATCGCGGTCTTGCCGCGAATCTCGAACAGGGAAAGCGGATTCTTCAGGAAGTCCTCGGACATGGCTCACTCGCATACGACAAACGTGTTCCCGTCGTCATTGCCGGGCAT
>WNGK01062918.1_pt1 | contig 11194 bp, 9 predicted proteins | sample 5400601 | NCBI WGS metagenome assembly WNGK01 (sample SAMN13153376, study PRJNA577476) | soil metagenome | isolation source: 60 cm soil or saprolite under Garry oak tree replicate 1 | place: USA:California | collected 2016-06-15
CTTAAGGGTGCGAGTTGGCGATGCGAGGCAGGGGTTTGGTCAAAGTAGGCACGCAGGCGTTCGATGGACGGGCCGGGCTCGGTGCTCAGGAGATAGCGAAATTCGGCGCCGGGTTGATTGAGGAAAAGAGATTGGGGAACCTGGTTACCTGTCTCCTGGACCTGGCACCCACAAGGGGTGCCACTACATGTAGTGGCACCCCTTGTGGGTGCCAGGTTAGTTTTTTGCCACTTTTCCCTCGCCCAGGAAATCGTGTGCGTGCTTTGTGGGGGGCATTTTTGTGCGATGATGACAATTGCTCCTACGTGGGCAGCAAAGACATCTGCAAGGTGCCAGAGATGGTGTATGGTGTAGTCTTTGAGCAGGTGTCCGCGTTCTTTAGCAGCATTGGTACGGGCCAGGAGTGGATCGGGAAGGACCAGGCCCAGCCAGCCATGGGGGCGCACTATTTGCAGCCCTAGATTTAAAAAAAGGAGATAACTATCTGCTTGACCCCGCTGCTGCGCGGATCGATAGCCGCTGAGGTCTGTATTTTTAGCGGCAAGATATGGTGGATTGGCCAGGAAGAGGTCGACGCAGGGCTCACCGTCCCACGGCAGTGCAAGACCGTCGGCCTGGTGTATGTGCAAGTCTGTGGGAAGACAATGTATGGCGCGCAATTGCATCTCGGCCAGAAAGCAGGAGACCGGGTCGGGGTCAAAGCCCCACACATTGCGTGAGATGAGCGTGGCAAGTTCTTCCTGGGAAAGGTTGGTGCGCGTGCCAAAGGAGACGAGGCGATGGGCTACTCCGGCTAGAAAATTGCCACTACCGCAAGCAGGATCAAGGACGCGTATTTGCGTGAGATCATGGTCGGCAGTGTAGCCACAGGCATCTAAGATGTGTTCAACTAAACGGGGGGGGGTTGAGAAATGACCACGGCTTCTACGTTCTTTTAACGGTAAGGTGGCTTCATACCAACCGACCTGTTCTTTTAGAACCCCGCTTATTGCCATACCCCCTACTCGCCCCTTACTCACTCATAAACTCGAGGGCTTCACGAGCGGCCATACGACCAGCTTCTTTAATGCTGGAGGCTGTGCCTATGCCCAGTAACAAATCTTGCTCAAATACGCCGACAGTAAAGACACGATCATTGTTGCGCCCGCTTTGATCCAGGACACGGTAGCGCGGCAGGTTTCCTGAACGCTGCAAAATAATCTTTTGCAGCCGGCCCTTGGGATTAGTATCGAGCGATTGCTGGCTCAGCTGGGAGACCATAGGCAAGATGACGCGGGCCACAAAGTCACGGGCGACCTCTGGTCCCTGGTCAATCTGGATGGCCCCAACCAGGGCTTCCAGCACATCAGCACAAAGAGAATCACGCGAACGATCATTGAAGGTGCGAAGATTAGCGATATCGACACGAATATAGGGGAAAAGACCAAGCTTCTGCCCAATCCTGGCCAGGATACGGCGGCTGACAACCTCGGATTTGAGGGCAGTCATCTCGCCTTCCGATGCATTGGGGAAGTTACGGTAGATGTGCTCGACCACGTGAGCGCTAATAATGGCATCACCCAGGAACTCCAGCGTGTCATACGAGTCCTGTACGGGTGATTCCGGACAGCAAGAGTGGTGCGTGATTGCTCGTTGCAACAATGAGCGGTCACGAAAAGTTACCTGAAGCAGCGCTTCTAGTTCTGCAAGCTTGTCTACGTTCTCCATGTCCATATGGAGCTATTATATCCCAGGATGAGAAATGCGTCGAGTCCGAGAGAGGGGGGGCGTTCCAGCAAGCAGGCGCCAGGGCGAGGACAAGCCATCGCCCCTACTATGGACGGGCTTCGCCTGCCGCTCCGTGCGTAAGCATGGTAGAGGCGATGTGTCCTCGCCCAGTTATTGACCACTGCTACTGGTGACAAGCTCTTCGGGCCTGGGAGCTACTTTGACTTCGATGTCGTCGTAGCGTTTGACTTTGTAGATGATGGTTGAGATGACCCAGCAGGCAATAAAGATGCCGATGATGATACCACCAAGGAGGCCAAAGTCGAGATTACCAAGGTAATCCCAGATACCTCCACTCAGCTGGAACTCCATAGCGATAATGCTCATCACTTCAATCGTGCCCACCACCAGGGCTACGAGCACAGAGACCAGGGTGATGTTCAGATTGTAGTAGAGCTTACGTACCGGTTTGACGAAAGCCCAACCATAGGCTCCGAGCATCAAGATACCATCGGTGGAGTCCATCAGGCACATGCCCGCCGTGAATAACGCCGGGAAAATCAAAATGTAGAGTATAGGGAGGCCTTTTCCTGCCTCTACGGCAGCAATACCTAGAATTCCGACCTCGGTAGCAGTATCAAAGCCCAGGCCGAAGAGCACGCCAACAGGATACATCTTCCAACTTTTGTCTACGAGTCTGAGTAGTGGACGGAAGAAGCGCCCCATGAGCCCGCGCTGGTTCAAAAACTCGTCGAGGGTCATATCGTTGTACTCTTCACCCCGTTTCACCTTGCGGAACATCTGTAAGATTTCCCAGAGGACGAGCATGTTAATGATGGCGATCAGGAACAGGAAGATAGCGGAGACCGAGGTGCCGATCAGTCCACCGGCATTTTTGAGCGCTGGAATGCTGGTTTGAATGATTGTTGCTGCAATGGCGATAGCGATGGTTAAGGCAACCACTACGGTGGAATGGCCGAGCGAGAAAAAGAAGCCGACCGCGACAGGCCGTTTATTTTCCTGCATCAATTTCCGAGTGACATTGTCAATGGCCGAAATATGATCTGCATCCACAGAATGGCGCAGGCCAAAGGTATATGCCAGTAGCGCAACGCCCAGCAGTGCGGGATACTGAACGGCAAACCCTGCAAAGGCAAGGATCCAGGCCAGGATATTAAAACCGATGAGAAGTATGTAGAGTCCGATGACCTTCCCGCGAATGTCGTGGGAGCTGTCATTGAAAACACGAGAGAGTGCTGAGACGCTAAAGTTACTGCTCATTAAACCTCCTGGCGGTGCTATTCTAAATAGTTAGTGTATACAATGGGTAGATTTTCGGGGGATGTGTGAGAGCCTGGGAGGCTCTCCTGCCTGCCCTCAGGCATGGTTCACTCCGCACCCCCGTCAAAAGGCGGTCGCCCCTTGGAACTCCTTTCCATTATAAAGCATAACACGAAATTTTCCTTATTGCAAGTTTTTTGCAAATGTGAAATTATTCAGAAAGGCTTTTCGCCGCCTGCGCCGGCTCGCTCATTGATGTGTGAGTGGCGGACTTTGCAGCCTGCGGCTGCAAAGTCCGCCACTCACACGAAATATTTGCGAACTGCCTGCGGCAGTGAGGAATCAAGAAGAGAGGCGACCTGAAGGGTTACTTTCTTTTTTAGTGGGCTAACATGAGTGCTGCCAGTGGTATCAGGAGGATGCCGAGGCCGATGAGCATGTAGCCGGTGGCCTGGCCAATATGGGGGGTCAGTTCTTGCAGGCGTTTTGAGACAGTGGCATAGACTGCAGGGGTGAGCAAAGCAGGTAAGAGGAAAGGAATCACCATGGTAACGGCATACACAATAGAGTAGACGACTCATGAATCAAGCACCAGTTGTTTGCCCGACTTCGATAAGATAGTTATCAGGATCACGCATGTAGCAGCGAATCTCCACGCCATGGTCCTTTGGCTCCGTAAGGAAGTGGGCCCCTTTGCTTCGCCACTCATCGTAAGTGGCTCGGATGTCTGCAACACGAATATTCAAGAAGCTGGAAACCTCATTCAGACTCTCAGGGACGCGCAGAGCGACGGTTGGTTTATCATCGGTTGGGCCGCCACCGACGTTCAAAATCAGCCAACTATTGGCAATATGGATGATGGTGGGTTCACCACTGCGGACAATAGTGCCTCCAAGAATGCGCAAGTAAAACTCCGCCGATCGTTGCACATCTGCAACCGTCAAGAAGTGTGTGAGGACAAAGCCTTCTTTGGGAGGCAATTGATAGTCTTCACTTGTAGTCATGATCTTTTCCCTTGCAAAAATAGTGATTGGTCAAGAGCTCATTCGTAGAATATACTTTATGTGAGTTTCTTGTCAAGAAATGTGCACCAAGCTGAATGATAGAGACCTTCGTCATCTGTCATGTGATGATGGAGATACATGAAGTGGGCGAGGGCGATTGTCCTGCCACTCTGTCCATGCCAGAGCTTTGAGGGTAATCCAACAGACGGCGGTCAAGGCCGCGAGCATATCAATGATCATCATTACCAGGCCTGCCCACTGCTGGTCAGAAAGGTGGGAGATGCCCCACAAGGGCAGTTTTGAAGCATAATAGGGATAGAGGAGGGTAGGTGACCAGAACAGTGCTGCCACGAGGGGAACGGTGCCTAGCTGTCCCAGAGCAAGGTAGGCTAGTTTTGCGAGTGGCCGCATCTTTGTGAGTCCAGGCACCGGCTCGATGATTGGCAACCAGAACAACAGGCCAGCCGTGACAAAGCTGAGATGCTCTACTCGGTGAATCGGGTCAGATTGGAGGGCCAGCAGGTAAAGCGATGGAAGGTGCCAGGTGTAGAGGCATATCAGCCATAGACCTAATGCGCAGTATGGCGAGAAAATGACGCGTAACAGTGGGTATGTGTAGCGATTACGCAGGAGTGGCTTGAACACCGCTCGTGTCACGGGAGCGACAAGCCGTGGAAATAAGCCAAGGAGGAGAAGGGTGGGAGCGATGGTTAACAATAGTTCGTGTTGCAACATATGCGCTGATAGTAAGCGCTGTTCGGCTATGGTATCCAGTGGTGATTCGAGAGCAATAAAGATTACGGCTAATCCTATGGACCAGGCCCATGCAGAGGGCATATTGTAGTGTCCAGCTTTATGCCAGAGTCGCCGGACGAGTAAGACATAGATGCACTCTGCTGCTACCAACCCGATCACGATGGGTATATCTAGATGCCAGGAAAAAAAGGGATCATACATACTGACTGACCTGTATATGAAAATGCGGCACGGTTTACATCTTATCCACGTTCAACACCGGCGTACCTGAAGGTAAGTTTATTGGTTTGAATAAGTGCTGGCATATGCCATCCCTCTCTGTTTTCAGGAAGCCTGATTGCTTAAATAAGTCTTTAGCTGATCGAGGTATGCTTTTAACAAACGTTTTTCTTCCTGGCGCTCCTCTCCCGTGGGCGTCCTGTCAGGTTCAAGCACACGCTGGAGTGTGGACGTCATCATGTCTACAACTTGCTCGTCAGAGAACCTGAAATCATCTGGCAGCAGGCGATCGATCGTGGCACAACCCCACGAGATGGCGGTCAACAGGAAAACCTGTTCGCGCAGGCCGACATCACTGCGAACCAGGCCGTGTTGACGCAGAATTTCCATTAGCGTGATGTATCCCTGTAACTGGGCCTGATAGGACGCCGTGCTAAACTCGTGTGTGGCCAGTTCACCGATAAATTCGGCATCTCGCAGGAAGAGGGCCTTCATCAACGGGTGCTTCAAGGTCGCCAGCATCGAATACTTGATCATTCCAGCCAGTGTCATCCCCTCAGGGTCGTCCTCCATGTTTTGCCCGATCTCGGTGAACAATCGCGTCTCTTCGCGGTAAATCAAGGCCATGAAAAGCTCTTCACGCGTTTTCCAATGCAGATAGATGGTGCCTTTGGCTACCCTGGCCTGTTTCGCGATATCCTCAATGGTGGTCTTACGATAGCCCCATTTCTGGATCAGCTTTCCTGCCGCGTCCAGAATGCGCTGTTCCCGCTCCTCGCGCTTCGACAACTCCCTGCCCGCCTCTTGTTCCTCGATACGTTGACCAGCCAACTTTCCTGCTACCTTTCTGCTTCTGACTGATTGACCAGATGCACGAATGACTAAAATTGTTTATGTGTTCACAATTGTATGCATGAGAGGGGCAAAAGTCAAGCTCGGGCCTGGCACCCACAAGAGATGCCACTACATTTCTCTCTTCGAACGGCTATACTGTTGACTTAGTGTTTTAAACTATTATAGGGAGGCCCCACTGAGGTGACCTACAAGTGGCACCTTTATAGGCGCGAACTTAGCAATGAGAGGACGCTGAATCGGCTCCCGAAGCTGGGCGACCACAAGGGATCGCCCCTACTATGGACGGGCTTCGCCTGGCAATACATGCGTAGTATGGCAGTAGGACCTTTTGCGGGATTGCACTATCAATGTCATTGGTCAGCAGAGTCATCTCATACACGAGGCAGCCGCACATAGAAAGATTAGTAGTAGAGTTATGTCAATAAAACAGCCGGCTTCACCACCAGGCGTTCCTAAGACACGGGATCAATCAATAAGGCGTGGCAGGTACTCAACTATCTTATGAATAACACCGACCCCACGGTTGCGGGGCGCCCGCTCTCGAATGTAAAAACCCACCTGCACCAGGTAGCGCTGGGAGGGAAACCGGGAATTATATACCTGGGCACACATTTTGGTTTATTTATCAGTACCGATGGTGGAAGTAGCTGGCCGCAGCAGCGCGGAATACTCAATACAATGATGATAATGAATATTGCGGTCAGTCCGGCTAACCAGCAGGTGCTGGCTGTTATCGGTCGTCCAACCTCTGGCATTGGCAACCAGGCAGGCATCTACTTCAGTTCCGATGGAGGGGAAAACTGGCATTTGGGCGCCGCTCCTGCCAGCCTATCACCGTCAGCTTATCTTTTCACTGTGCAGGCTGGTGTAGCCAACCAGGGTAATTTCTATGCTTTCTACGAGTATGGCGGGTGGTACGAGACACGGGACATGGGAGCGCACTGGCATCCCATTACAAGCGGTGCGCTATCAGGCATGCAAACACCCTCGTTGCTCACCGACCCTGCTGATCCCAATCACCTTTTGTTGGGAGGAGACCAGGGGCTCTTCGAGAGTCGGGATAATGGGAGTCATTGGAACCCGATCAAAGCTATCAGAGGAAATGTGCAGAACATAGTGGCATCGAGCACGAAGCCACGCTTGATTTTTTGTACCACCGATCAAGGTATCTACCGCTGGCGCGAGGGAAGCACACAAGTTACGCAACTGGCCCATCTGCCTATGTCTACCCCACCAACGCGCCTTGTGGTCAATGCTACAGGCAGCACATTGTATGGTCTGTCGGGGCAAGACCTGTGGTCCTCAGACGATAGCGGGACAACATGGAAGCACCGCTGGCAATTCGACCGGGGAGACCTGATTTCCCTGCTTGTTGATCCTCAAAATTCTGACCGCCTCTACGTGGGATTTTTCCTGCCACCAAAAGTGATATTCAGCATCGATGGAGGGAATTCGTGGCAAACACTGACTGATTGAGAAAATCTGGTATCGAAGGAGGAGAAAGCGCTATCGAGCGGCGGCGAGCGGGTTTATCTGATAGGGATAGTGGCTGTGCCAGTACTCAGTTCCGTTGCTGGCGTTGAGCGCGTACAGAATACTTCGTCCATATCCATCGATGCTCGCCAGGTAGACAACCCCGTCCAGGACAACCGATGGCGTAAAAGAGATCCCAACGTGGGGGTTACGCCATAAGGGCTGGTGCCAGAGGACTGCGCCATCCGCACTGCTGAGCGCATAGGCTCCATCTGTGTTGATGTACAAGACGTTCTCTGCAATGGTGGCAGGGTAGTGTCCCGGGAAGACAAATTGGTATTTCCAGTGCAGACTTCCGTTGTTCTTCTCCAGGGCATAGAGGCACCAATCGCCCGAGCTGACATAGATATTCTCGTTGTGGATGACTGCTCCAATATAGCTGCCCATGGTGTACCGCCAACGCTCTGTCCCTTTTTCGGCGTCCAAGGCACAGAAATAGCTTTTCTCCGGGTGGTCGACCGAGCCGCTTGTGCCGGCGTAGAGCAGATGGTCGGCGACGACGAGTGGTCCGCTCATAATCGTTTGCGCATCAGGCTGGTAGAGCCAGTAGACCTCACCGTTCTGTGCGTTGATAGCATAGACACCCATCTGGCTCATCGCGTAAATTGTGTCCTCCACAAGTGCCTGGGGAGAGAGCCATCGCGTATCGAAGGCGATGCGACGGAGCACGGTGCCATCCTGTTCGTTCAAGGCATAGGTGCCGTTATAGACGATACCGTCCTTCACTATCGGGACTGCGAAATCCCCAAATGGTATGGAGACTTTCCAGGCATCGGTAGGCGTTCGCCAACGCAGCGTCCCATCTCCGGCATTGAACGCGTAGGTATATCTGCCAGAGCCAGAAGCACAGACATAGACGACGCCATTGACCACCCGCGGAGTTCCGAAGAGCATATGTGGAGGCGGAGGATAACTCACACCGGGTTGATATCCGTATTCCCTGGTCAGCGTCAGCTGCTGGCACCAGCGTACCGTCCCATCGCTGGCATTCACCGCGTACAATTGGCCGTAAGTGGCCACGTAGAGGGTCTCTTGTGCCCCTACCTGAGCGACAGTAGTCAGGACAGGAACCGGTGGCAAGTCCTGACACCTGTTCAGAGCCACCTCATCCGAAGGGGATGTCGTATCCTGGTGCATTGCCAAAATCTCCTCTCTCTTTGCTTGCTTCTCTTTATCGCCGATTCATCGGCCCTGGTTCTCATCCACGAATTTCCCCAACGCACCACTTAACCTTCCCCCTTCTGCTTCATTTTCTCTTGAAGAGCCGCATAATTTGCTCGGACTCTCTCTGTACTAGGATGTCCTTTTCCCAGGACTTTTTCAAAGATGCCCAGCGAACGGCGGTAGAGCGGCTCCGCTTCCGCATACTTGCCCTGATCCTGATAGAGGCCGGCCAGGTTGTTGAGCCGGGTGGCCAGATTGGGATGCTCGGGGCCTAGCGTCTTCTCGCCGATGGAGATGGCCCGCCGGTAGAGCGGTTCCGCTTCCCCATACTGAGCACGATAATATAAGTAGTAGCCGACTTCATTCAGTAATCTTCCCGCTTCGGGGAATGTCAATTGCCATTGGTCAATGAAAAGAGCACATGCCTGGGCATGGGGCAGATATAAGTAGTAGCCGACTTCATTCAGTAATCTTCCCGCTTCGGGGAATGTCAATTGCCATTGGTCAATGAAAAGAGCACATGCCTGGGCATGGGGCAGATATTGTTGACAGCGTGACCAGTTGCGGTAATCGGTCTCATCGGGAAAGGCACGGTTGAGGGCGCGCACGGTGTTCTCTGCCCAGGCTTGCTGGGTCGCTGCATCCATACTGGTCTTGAGGATGGCCTGCACGAGACGATGGACTACTATCGTTTGTTCATCTGGCTGGCGCTTCACCAACGAGTAGCGCAGCAGCGTGCCTATGGCCTCATCGAGGAGCGAAGCATCAGCAGCTATGGCTTGCAGGCGCAGGCCAAGTTCAGATGCACCGTCGAGAATCAGTTGCTCGGGAATGGCATCGGGGGCGAGAAAGGCACAGAAGCGTAACAGGTCGGCGGCTACCGGGTCGAGCAGTTCCACCTTTTCAAAGGAGAGGGACCAGGTTTTGGCCACGGGCTCAGGATGCTCTGTGCCGCTTCCGCCGCGCCGCTGCAAGAACCTGACCTGGCGCTGCCGGTACTGTTGTAGGTAAGTAGAGAGGCGACTTTGCGTTTCCTCGATATAGGCTCCTGCCTGATCCAGGGCCAGGGGCAAGCCATCCATCTCCCTGGCCAGGGCTTCGGCAGCAGCACGGTCGGTGGCTGAAGCCTGATCAATGGTCCCACCAGGGGCAAGCACTCGGGCACGCCGCAGGAGGAGGAGCATGCTTTCTTCAAGATCCATCTTTTCTACCTCGATGCGTTGAGCAAGGGTGCCAGGCGCCGCAGCGCGGGTGGTGAGCAGGAGGTTCCCATGGTCTGCCGCAGGGAGGAATTCTTCCACGAGCGAGAGATCATCCGCGTTATCGACGATCAGCAGCCACCGGTCATGGGTGGTGAACCAGCGTTTGACTGCAGCCACGATTTTTTTCTGGTCCTGCTCCTGTTGCTCAGGAAGGGCGAGCAGCGCTGCCAGTTCCACGTAACTGGTGATGAGGGCGTCACGGGCAGCGGCGTTCATCCAGAGGATGGTATGGTAGGTATGGTAGTAGCGATAGGCGTACTCGACGGCGGTCTGGGTTTTCCCGATGCCACCCAGGCCGCTGATGGCCTGAGCCTGAACGAGAGCTGCTGCTTTCGTTGTGGTGAGGTTTTCACGCAGGTGTTTGAGGAGCTCCTCGCGTCCGGTGAAGAAGGGGTTGCGCCGGAAAGGCATATTCCAGAGTGCTGGAAAGGCGCCTGGGAATGTTTGTGGCTCTGCGACAGAGTGCTGAACTTTGCCTGGAAAACCTGGCGCTTGCGGTGGTTTGGCCCGTTTGGGCTGATCTTGATCATGCCGGTGCACTTCTCTCAGGAGCTTTTCCTTCGCTTCTGCTTCGTCTAAGTCAACAAGGTCAATATAGACAAGGGGTCCGAGAAGTCCCTCAACTTGACATGGTCGTACGCGTATTGGCAGCAGGAAGCCCTGTTGGCCGGTCGGGTCCTTGTGGTAAGCAGCTTGCCACTCGACGGTGGTGTAGGGGGAAGCAAAATAGTCGGGCGAGAGAACGGCAATTGTGCGTTGCGCTTCCCTGGTTGCCTTGTCCATGGCATGTATGAAGCTGGAGCCGGGTTGAAAGTCCCAGGCTTGAATGACGACGGAATAGTTGGCCTCTTCGAGTTGGTAGGCGATCCATTCGGCCCATGGCTGATCGAGGCCTCGGTAGCTAATGAAAAAGTCTTTGAGGACTTTATCCATTGTGTATGCACCTGCTTTCGCATGTGGTCTATTTTAGTTAAACATGAGTGTATTGTACCTGATAAGGCATAATCCATCAAGCTTGAGGAGAGGGCTTGTGCGGTCGCCATGAGGAGTAAAGTGAAGCGACCTTACAGGACTGGGGCGTGGGGCTGCGAGATCCTTCGCTGCGCTCAGGATGACAGCGTTGGCCGACGGCAAAGGGTGACCGGGCGGGAACGTGGGGCTGCGAGATCCTTCGCTGCGCTCAGGATGACAGGGTTGGCGGATGGCAAAGGGTGACCGGGCGGGTGGGTGGAAGTTGAGCCTGGCGGAGCACATCAACAACTAGAATCCGAAGGGTTCATGCGCTTGCAAAGAGAGTCACACGCGGATCGACGGTAAGCGGGTGCAGAAGAAACGACAGTACTCAAGAAGTCCCCATTCCAAATAGGGCACATGCGCTGGAAATGCATCCTCTTCCTTTCTGCTCCGCCTTGC
>WNGK01007781.1_pt1 | contig 11191 bp, 10 predicted proteins | sample 5400601 | NCBI WGS metagenome assembly WNGK01 (sample SAMN13153376, study PRJNA577476) | soil metagenome | isolation source: 60 cm soil or saprolite under Garry oak tree replicate 1 | place: USA:California | collected 2016-06-15
CGGCGCATTTCCATATCTTGAAAGCATAGAGAGGAGAGGGCAAGCCCATTGAGAAGCCGACCATCTGTTCTGTTCCCAACCTTGAGTCCACATTTCGATCACTCAGGCTGATTCCGTCGAACCTTCAGCCTATTTACCAGGCTGTGCGAGCAAGTTGGTAAAGAAGGTGAAGAGCGAGCAGGTTTTGAGGCGAAGGGTGAGCACTCGGCGCGAAGCATGAGCACTGGTGTGGAGTCGCCTGGGGAGACCGCTCCATATCTGGTAGACTTCTCCTGAAAGTTGTAAATACAGTCCCTTTTGTTAAGAGGTCCTATCCTCTAATACTCCCCAACCAGGCCTCGCAGTCTGTACCTAAAAGTCACACGAAGTTCCGGCCTGGCCGGGATGGCGCTTGACAGAAGCTGAACTTTCTCGTAATTTGGGAATGGCCAGAGACATCCGTTTCCCCTGCTGAAACGTTTGACTCTCACCATCGCCCTACCTTGAAGGAGAAATATCTCTGGAGGAGAAATATCTATGAACGTGTCTTGGCCCGCTCTCTTGGTGATCTGTGGGATGCTGCTTGCCATCGTCCTCGTCCTGTTCTGGCATCCTCAGCGTTTCCGGACAAAAACGAGTACATCCGCTGATCGCGGGCGCGTCGACACCGTTTTCCGCGATGATGACCGGTATTGGTATGCAGGCTTCTTTTACAACAATCCCGACGATCCTGCGCTGTTTGTCCCGAAGCGCTTCGGCCTGGGGTGGACCATGAATTTTGGTCACCCTCGGAGCAAGCTGGTCCTGATTGGATTGCTGGTGGGGATGCTTGTGCTGCTTATTCTCCCGATCCTCATCTCTGGCACGGCACCCACTGGATGCCATTCGTTTGGATGCTCCCCATAGCCATAAAAAGATAGGATCGAGGAGTTTCAAGAGGAAGCGAGACCATGCCATTTTGGGAGCTGACTCCGGTGGTTTTCTCGACGCCGCCTGCGTTGGCTGCGCACCGCACAGACGATGAGGAACCAGGCCGTTTCTGCCCTTCTGTAACCGCTTCCCTGCACTTCAGAACAGCGAACGCTCGCACAGGACCTCATCATGGAGTGAGCAATCGACGGTAGAGGAGGAAACCGCAAGCGTCGGCCAATGAAGAACCGCTCGCGATTTCCGTGTGCATTCGCCTCCTGCTCCCGTGCCCTTGGAAGAAGACCCCGCACCGATTCTTTTCCTTGCGTATGGAACGCTCCCATGCTCCTACCATCTGCTCTCCCAGCCTCGCGCGAGCTTATGGACGCGGGAGTCGTGCGTGCCGCTTGATCCAGCTCCCAATCTCGTCCACGACCTCTTCCGCCACGTGACCGGCCATGGTGTAGGTGGCGGGCGTGGCCTTTTGCCCGCCTTCTACGGGCATAAAGAGGTGGCTGAGGCCGGGATACAGGAGAAATTGCACGTCGTCGCGCCCACCCAAGGCGTCCTGCCAGATCTGGAAATCCTCTCGCGTGACCTGGTAGTCGCTGCCGCCGAGCAGAAAGAGCATTGGCTGCTTGAGCGTTTGCGCCACTTGCTCCGGCTGATAGGCGTTCAAGTCGAGCCAGTAGGCCGCCGGGACGCCCAGCGGCAAGTCGGAAGCTTTGGCCGTCGGCAAGCGCTTGGGATCTTTGACCAGCTCCACTTGTTGTTTGAGGACTGCGAGCTGCTGCTGCCGCGCCACTGGATCGGGTATACTCAGCGAAAGCACAGAGGTCATCTGATCCAGGATCACATCCTCAAACGGCCGCGCCGACCCCGCCAGGATAATCAGGCCCCGAATCTGCGGGTCGGCAGCGCCAATGCGTGGAGCCAGGAAGCCGCCCAGGCTATGTCCCAGCACAAAGATCTGCTGCGCGTCTATCTCTGGCCGCTCGCGCAAGAAGGCCACCGCGGAGAGCGCATCGTCAAGGACCTCTTCCTTGACCGTGAGGGTATCCAACTCACGGTTCATTTGAGCGCCATAGACTTTTGTGCGTTTCTCGTAGCGCAGCACGGCGATGCCCTGCGAGGCCAGTCCCCAGGCCAGATCGCGGAACGGCTTGTTGGGCGGCAACGTCTCGTCGCGGTCCTGTGGTCCCGAGCCATGCACCAGCAGCACCGCGGCATTCGGCCCGTCACCCTGCGGAATGCTCAATGTGCCTGGCAACACCCATTGTCCGTGTCCTACCTGCACCTCCTGCTCGTGAAAACGCTCGGGATGCGCATACGGCGGCGGTTCATAGGTCGCCTTCACCTGCTGTTCAACGGTTCCTACAGGCGTAGCCGATAAACTGATGATTTCGCCCGCATCATTCAAGACGATGTTCACGTCGAGGCTTGCCCGCTCGAAGACGCAGGTGACGACCTGCACCAGGCCCTGTGGGGTCTGCATGGCAGCGGTGTGTCCTACTGCCTGAAACGTTCCATACTGTTGCTCCAGCCCCTGCCAAGTGGCCTGGATGGTTCCCACAGGCAGGAGCGGTTTGAGGCGATCCGAAAGGCGTTGTCCCACGGCGGCAAAATCACCCTGGGCCATCTGTGTAACGATCTGTTGAGCTGTATCCATCATGTCTCCTTTCTCATGACAAAAACGTGATACGTTGATGCGTGTTTGCGCTGACCACGCGTTCGAAGCGTGTCGTCAATCCCTCCTGGCGTCTGATCACTAGGACGATGCAGGAGACGCGTACAACACACGCAGGTGCTCTTTCGTTCATCTGACTTCTTCTCGACGAGGAGCGATCAGGGGGCTGCCCTTGCTCTGCCAGATGGGGTCACGCAGGACGAGGAGGGTGACAAGAGCCAGTGTCGCTACCCCGTAGATACCAACCCCGAAGGAATAGACGGGGTTAAACGGCTTGTAGCCCAGGAAGACGATGAAGGCCGTCGTCTGGTCGTTGAGGGCGTGCAGATACGCTGCGAGCAGAATGCTGCCGGACCTGAGCACGGCGTAGCCCAGGACGACAGCGAAACCGACTAGGAAGAGCACGGTCAGCAGCAGACCGAGCAACGGATAGCCCGGATAACTGAAACCCATGAGAATGAGCGGCCAGTGCCAGACTCCCCAGATCACGCCCACCAGCAGGACGCCGCGCACCCGTCCCATCTTCAGCAGTTCGCTTTGCAGATATCCCCTCCAGCCGTACTCTTCGCCGAAGGCGATGACGAGCGCCAGAATCGGTGCCAAGAGCATCGACTGCACCGCGATCAGAATCAAGGAAGGAGCGGGACTGAGTCCTGGTGGTGCGGCAATGGGCGACGGATGGACCGGACCCAGGCCAAAGAACGCATTGAGCACCACCTGCAGCACGTAAAACGCGACGATGGCCGGAGCAAAGAGCAGCCAGTCTCGCCCGTTTCCCCAGGACAGCCAGACCCGGCTCATCGCCTCGCGGCCCGCCACAAGGCGAAGCCCGATGAGCAGGAACAGGCCCACATACGCGAGTAATTGAGGTACGATGGCGGCGACCAGCGTCACTGTCCCTTGTGACGGACCCAGCCACGCTCCCAAGTCTCCAAATACAGAGATGACGGTGAGCAGGAGGAAGTAGAAATAGAACCAGCGCCCTTGCCCGGCGGGTCGTCTGTGGTAGAGCGGACTCTCAGGAAAAAAGAATATCCCGAGTACGATGGCGCTGAATGCAGGGAAGAGCATTTGCAGTTGCACGATGTTCATGGCTCCCGGCGTACCCAGACCGCCGTGTACGTAAATGAGCAGGTCGAGCAGCCAGGTTAAAACAAAGGTGAGGCCAAGGAACGCTCCAACATGGCGCCAGTTGGGCTTCCCTTTGAGTTGTTCTGAATGATTGGAAGGGAGTTCACTCATTTCTTGTGTACCTCAATGTTGGAAGAGAACAGGCAAAAGATTCAGCAGCAGCGATCCTAGCAGAAGTCCGATCAGGACCAGCAGAGCCCGTGAGTGACCAAAATTCATGGTCCACCCTGGGCCGGAGCGCTTTTCAACAAAGAGTGCCGGGTCGTTGGGATTGTAATAGAACAAGCCACCTTTCCAGGCACCATCGGGAGTGGCGTCGCCGTGCGTGGTCAATTGCGATCCTGTTCTTCGCAGCAGTCGCCAGCCACTCTGTCCATAGCGCAGGACGAGCACCAGCATAAGCGTAAGAAGTGTAACATTCAATACTATCGGGAGTACTGCCATCGGCCCCACGAGAGTGCCTGACGACGAATGACTGGTTGTGAGAAGATAGCTGATGCTCAGCAGAGTCATGGTTCCCGTCTTCATCACCAGGATCAGTCGTACCCACATACGCCGATACGCCTCTCCTGCCGCTGCGGTCGAGGGAGCCACACGTGCCATGCTCACACCAGCACCTAGCACCGTGAGAATCGCCCACACGCTCAGTTGCACACCAATCAGGCTGAAGAAGGTCCAGGGCGATTTCGTGGCGAACCGGGTGGCATGACCGGCTGGGTCGAAATGGAGAGGGATAGCCGACGGTGCTGTGGGATAGCGCATTGCCAGGAGGATCGCCGTGAGGACGATGACAGAGAGCGGCACCAGTTCCCACCACGAGAAAATCAGTGTGCCGGAGGACCGGGGGCGCAACGATGCTACACGCGTCGTGTTGCCTTCTGCTGGTAGCCCAAACGCGAATGCTTGCCGATGAAACGCCATATAGCTTATCGATATCATGATGGAATAGACCAGCACGAACACCGGCAGCATGAAGGAGAGAGAGGATGGCGAGAACAGGAATGTGATCATGCAGACACCAGCTACCACCAGCCCGATCACCGCACTGCTGATGTGCCAGCGCCGAAGAAGGATTTGCACTTCAGGATGGTGGCGTGTGTCTTGCGCGATGGTCACGCTAAAGAGATTGTCGGGTCGCTGGAGATGCGGAAGGGCAATCGAGACGCTCGTACTCAGAAGGATGATCACCGCACCAGTCAGCAGGAGGCTCACCATCAAAGCACCTCATTTCTGTTGTGTAGTGGATCAGCAAAGATCTTGTCTGCCAACTGTCGCACCTCGTCCAGCGCAATGCCCGATAAGAGTGCCTCGGTGCGTATGCGCTCCAACTGCTCACGCACGAACACCAACGCCTGGGGAGGGGGAGCAAGTTTCGCGCGATCCACCGGCACAATACTCGCCCGCGATCCCTGGCGCAACCGGATAATCCCCTGGCGCTCGAGCTCCCGATAGGCGAGCGCGATGGTGTTGAGATGCACGTTGAGATCGATGGCGAGCTGGCGCAGCGACGGCAACTCATCCCCCGGCGCCAGCACGCCCGTCGCCACGTGGCGGCGCACCTGCTCGACGATCTGTCGATAGATCGGGTCTTTGCTCTGCTCGTCGATGAAGATGATCGGCTCCATATAACTATACTAGCATATCTGGTACAGTTATGCAAGTGGATGGTCCCCCTTCCCCCAGGGCTGTTGCAACGTCTTTTTTGCCGCCTTCGGCGGAGGGGGAGAGGGAAATGCGAGGGCACCTTGCGCTCCGCAAGGGGACTGGCCGCCCCCTTGACTGTACATCCCAGGATGATGCCGGGCGGAATCGGCAGAGGTATGCCATGGGGCAAAGTGGTCTCTGCAACACGGACTTTCGGCATGAGAACGGCCCGCAGAATCCTGGGATTGACACAAAAAGATGAAGTCAAACAATACAAAAGAAAGCCAATTTACAAGGTGTCGATGGAAGAAGCCAGTTGCGGAGCGGTCTCCCCAGGCGACTCCACACCAGTGCTCATGCTTCGCGCCGAGTGCTCACCCTTCGCCTCAAAACCTGCTCGCTCTTCACCTTCTTTACCACAAGTCCAAGTGGTAAATGACCTGAAGGTTCGACGGAATTCACTCCAATGATCGAATTGTGCGCTCAAGGTTCGATCAAGGCAGAAGCCACACGGATTGAGTCGCTTCTGGAGCAGGGAATTCGATGTGAGAGATGAAAATCTGTGCCACCTCTTTTCTCCTGAAAAATGTCCTGTTGCATGAAAAGAAGCCGGACATTGGAAATGGTGTCGAACCTTCAGCGCAATACTTTTGGCCTGAAGGTTCGACACAGGGGTTCTCAATCCAGCATTTTCGTTCGAACCTTCAGGTCATTTACCACCAAGCACAGAGTAAGCAGGTACTCGTGCTGATTTGGGATAACGCCTCCTGGCACGTGAGTAAGCAGGTCAAAACCTGGCTGCGTGAGCACAATCAGATGGTGCTGCAAGAGGCTTCAACTGGCAAACAGGGCGTCCGCATTATTCCGTGCTGGTTGCCTACCAAGAGTCCTTGGCTAAACAAGATCGAGCCAAAGTGGGTCCATGGGAAGCGCGCCATTGTCGAACCTGCTCGGCTCTTGACAGCGAGCGAGGTCAGACAGCGAGTCTGTGACTACTTTGGCTGTGAACAAGCTGAGCTTCTTGTACAACAGGTCTAAGGCTGCATGAGGCGGCACGAGGAGGTCACATGGTCTTTGGAGTGCGCCAGTCGCGCACCAGGATGACCAGTGCGGCAAGCCAGCAGATCCAGGTCGGGAGAAGCACGAGCACCCCAGTCAGGTCCAGCGTCGAGTGGCCCAGCGCCTGAAGGAACAGGGAAACAAAAACAAAGAAAAACATTCCTATCGCAACAAGGATCGCTGGTTGGCTATACCAACGGACTTGTGGCTGTTGAGCCTTTCGCTGACGGAACTTTTTTACACCACTGTACAGATAATACAGCCCTATCAAGCCAACTAGTGTTATCAACGTCAGGTCGGAAAGAGGGCTATTGACAGGCACGAAATGCGGAAGGATCGCTAAAACAACGATCACAAGCCACCCAAGCCCCTTAGACCAGGCACCGGATTTTTCGAAGAACGATTGTCTCATCATGTACCGTCCTCTGCTCGCGTAAAGAGCGTGTTTTCTGCTCTTAGAAAGGACACGGAACGTTCAACGCTGTGGTTTCACAGAATCCCCAAAAAGAGGAAAAGATCTAGAGAATAGATTGGAAATGCATAAATATCAATGCATATTTTGGCAGCCTCTGAGCGTTTCTGTTCTCTTTTTGGATTCGTGCTCCGTATCAATGTTATACATACTCATACTATATACTTCATTAAGGAGAGGGAGATGTATATATACAGCCGAAGCACGATCAAATCGAATCCGCTTTTAGAGACTTACCGCGTCGCGCTCCTGGTTATGGGGATCGCGGCAGCCCTTGCGTTGCTTCTCGCCGTTTTACCTGTGATTGTGATACTTGTGGGAGGACATGCTACTTATGTAGTCAACGCGCTTACCATAGATCTTCCTGTGTTTGTCTTGGCGCTGGTGAGTATTTCTCTGCACTATCGATACTGGAAACGTATCGAACGACGTCGTCTGGCCGCAGCGGAAGGCGATCATGCTCTCCTGGCTGAAGAGCAACCCGCGCCCGACGCTGCCGCGCTGGCACTTCCAGCGGCCTTTAAAATGAGCATGAGTAAAGCTCAGATGGTGTTCCTGGTCGTTTTTCTGGAACTGGTAACGGTTGTAATCAGCGTCTATGACTGGTTTATCATCGCTGGTATCCCATTCTGGCTGTTCCTTATGGGGGTGACGGTACCGGTGTTGCTACTTGTGCCGCTTATCTTTGCCACAAGCAGACAAGTGCTCGAAGTAACTGAGGTGGGGTTGCGGCTGCGCGCGTCACGCGCGTCAGGATTTCGCGGCATGGTGCGCTGGAATGAGGCGCATCTCTTCGCGGTCTATAACGCCCCAGGTGTGCGGAGAAGCGGAGCAGTGCTTACCTACGAGCTCTCGAGCGCGTCCAGCATTGTGCGCTGGACGCGGATCCTGCGCCCAAACGCATTGGGCCTGCACATGGACCCCGGTATGCCACTGGCTGAACATAACCAGGCGATGAAGGCACTCTGCCAGTTGATCGTCGCGCAGACGGGACTGCCGCTGTATGATCTGCGCAAAGAACGCACATGGGAGGAGAGGGAAGGTGTCACTGACCCCCGATTTGAGCGGCCTCCTGCACAATAATGCCACTATTCCTCCTCTGAGCGCATCACGCAGCACAATAAAGCCCTGCACTTCAACAGGGTGCAATACTCGCGGCATGCGAAGAAGGAGGAAATGAAGGAGGAAATGTCGAACAGGTCTGCATGCGATTCAAACGGGGAAAGGGGGCATGCGGGGAAAGGGCATGCGTATTATCCCAAGCTTCCTTCCCACCAAGAGCCGCCTTTCTCAACCGGAGTGAGCCGAAGGAGGTCTCGGGTTCGCGTGCGATGATCGAACCTGCATGGCTTTTGACTGCAAAGGTCCTCAGGCAGTAGGTTTGTGGCTCCTTTGGTTGTGAACAGGCTGAGCTTCTTACACAAAAGGTCTCGTGAAGACGCACTAGACCAGGATTTTGATGCCTATCGATGTGCTAACAAGCATACGTACTTTGTTGAGAAACGTTTTGTAGCCAAGGGAAGTGTGTAACCAATATGACCGGTTTAGAAGATCAATTTGAGGACCTGTATGGGCCCCTGGCTCCATACAGCGACTTCAAAAAGGGCGACCATATCACCTATCATGCCGAAGGCCAAACCCGCACCGGTACCATCGTGTGGGTGGCCACTGCAACTCGCATAGCTGGCCGGGATATCCCAGTGCAGTACATCGTGGAGAGCGACCAGCATAGCGGCATTCCTGACAGCGTGTGGCAGTCGGATGTCGTTATGGATCCTCGCGAGGTAGCAGGACAAGAAGAACCTGCCATGGTGAAATGTCCCTATTGTGGAGGCCTCCACTATCCCAACCTGTTGGAGCTCTGCCCCAACAATCCACACCGCAAGAGGTAACATGTGGTATCATTTCAATTGTTATTGTCACAATTGAAAAACAGGGAAACGCCATGATCGATACTGCTGAGGAAACAACCTGCTTAGCATGTGGAGCTCCAATTATCCAGATTGGAGGCCGGGGCCATCGGAAACGGCTGTACTGTGACGATCGCTGTCGGCAGAGGGCCCATAGGGCAAAAGAGCAGGGCAACGTCACCAGTGTTATGCATGACGCCACGCTGCAAGCTCGCATCGTTGAACTTGAGCAGGAGCTGACCAGGTATCGCCACCTCGCTGATATGTTAGACCGAGCAAAGAGGGAAGCCCGGTTCATGGTCCTGGGTGAGCAAACTGAGTATCACGACCTGATGGACTTTGCCGTTTTTGGAGGGTACAGTTACTGGCATAGTTTCATGAACCGGGCAAAGGATGAGACCCTTTTGCGTGCCATTGCCACAGCAGAAAACTACCTGGAAGGGCTGATTGCGTTACGCGAGGACCCGCGTCAGCGAGATTTAGACGAACTCTCGCGCCAGGTGAAGGACTTGCAGGCCAGGCTCGACATCGAGCAGCGCTATCGCGAGGATACCCGGGTGAGACACTTCAAGTCATGGCTTCGTCGAAGGCCTCGCCCGCAAGATGCTGATTTTCTCAAGTTATTCCTAGAGGACAGTCGGCTGCCTCATCATGCCTCACGTTCTATGTATATCGCCAGACTCAAGCAGTATGGGTATACTGCTGAGGATATCGCCTTGTTTGAAGAGGCCTGGAAGGATATGCTCTTCGATCAATCGTGATAAAAATACGTCACGATTGATTATAGCTGAAACGTTGCAATTGGCCGAGCTGGGGAGCACTCGTCACGCACCTGGTGGATGATGGTTCGGAATCGCTGCCGGGGGCTAGCTGGTTTTATCAATGGAGGCCTCCATGGACGAGCGAGGGCATCACTTCGAGGAGGGTGCAGACAAGCGCTTGTGCTGTACGCGCTGCCTGCGTGGGAGGGCAATGCGCAAAGGAAACAGAACATGAGCAAGATTCTTGCAACAATGAGACAGCGCGTATTGTACGAAGCTCGCGAAATTTGGTGCAACGGCTTTGTGACTTTTGATACAGAAACGACTGGCCTCGAATGGGAAGACCAGATCATCCAATGGGCCGTCTGCTCACAAAAGGGGGAGGTCCTCGGGAGTGGCTTTGTCAAGCCAACCGTGCCGATCTCCGAAGGAGCCTTCGAGAAACACGGCATAAGCGTCGAGCAACTCACCGATGCACCCTCGTTCGCGGAAGCTTGGCCGGTGATTAGTAACCTGCTCGAAGGCCAAACGGTCGTGATCTACGGCTCTGATTTTGATGTTGGCAAGCTCTGGTCATCGGCCGAGCCATATGGGATCCAGATTCCATACGACTTCGTAAAAGCTATTTGCGCCATGCACCTGTTCGCCCAGTTTTATGGCGAGGTTCACGAGTACTATGGGACCTATACTTGGCAGAAGCTGAACGAAGTCGCCATACCTTCCCTCAAGATTGAAGTTGCGGGCTGCGCACACGATGCAGCGCACGACGCTGCCGCGACTGCGATGATTATCAAGAAGTTGGCAGAACTGGCAGACCAGGAGCTGCTCCCTGGCTGGCATCCTCCGGTCCTTGTCCGCTGCGTGGGCTGCGGTCAGGTTGTGCGGGAGTGTGCAGAAGTAGATGAGACCTGGTATTGCCAGCAATGCGGCCTGGAGAAAGGCGTATTTCATCGCTGTTCGGGCTGTAATTACGTGATCGAGGCTCCGGCTACCGGTTTTCCCTGCGACGATATTTGTCAGTCCTGTTATCAGAGACTCCATCAAGAGAAGATGTTGCTGACGGGGACCTGGCATCGTTGCCCGGACTCTCCCTACCACATCGTTGAAACGCCGGACCTAGATGAACCCTGCGAGAACTGCAAGTTACAGCGTAAATGGAAGCGCCAGCGAGAAGAGGCGGAGCGTGCGCGGCAAGAGCGGATTGAGCGCGAGCGCAAAGAGCACAGGCGTGTCTATGCCAGAGCCTATCGAAAGGAACGGCGCGAGCGTGAGCAGGAGAATCGCCGCCGGGCAGAATTGGGACTTCCGGAGCTTCCGCAGAAGAAGGCCCGGCCAGTCGAGGAGATTATTCATTACCATGGTCATCAATTCCAGCGCCGGAAAGATCAATATGGGAGGGCCGAAGTCTACTGTTTCAAATGTGAAGCGGTCTGGAGCAAGCCGCCCCGCTGCTACTGTGCTGAAGTAAAGACCTATCGCTCCTGGACTGCCGTCCCTGAACATCTCAAGACCCGGACCCAGCTGCTCAAGTTGCAGCTCAAACCAGCCAAAGGCCAAAAGGCGGCTGCCGTCATCGACGGTGCTTTTGACCGCTATCGCCTCTATGACGAAAAGATGTGCGTGCCGGTGGAGCGCAAAC
>WNGK01022274.1_pt1 | contig 11191 bp, 13 predicted proteins | sample 5400601 | NCBI WGS metagenome assembly WNGK01 (sample SAMN13153376, study PRJNA577476) | soil metagenome | isolation source: 60 cm soil or saprolite under Garry oak tree replicate 1 | place: USA:California | collected 2016-06-15
GCTCTGCAACCAGTTCGCCGATGGGGTAGTCCACCATCGCCGTCGCGATTCCGGTTTGCAGGCGGAAACAGTCCGCCAGATTGGCAGCGACGTTGTATTCGCCGCCGCTGACATGAATCTGACATTCGGTCGCTTTGCGAAAAGGAACGATGCCTGGATCGAGGCGATGGACCACCGCGCCCAGCGATAGGAAGTCGAGCTTACCCTCGCGAGGAATCTTGAGGCCTTCATTCATTCGACGCTCCTTGACACGGATCGAGGTCACTCAGACCCGATCATTGAGGCGTCACCGCATTCTTGGTTTTGTGAACGACCTTCCTGCCGATGTGTTTGCTTCGTCGTCCGACCGTCTTACTCTTTTCCGCAACTGTGTTCCCCACAGTTTTGCTCTTGTCCACCGTTTTCTCGCCGACTGTTTTGCTTTTATCGACGACGTCGCTGCCGATTGACTTGCTCTTGTCGACCGTCTTTTCGCCGATGTCCTTGCTCTTCTCGGTGACACTCTTGGTCTTACTGACCACCGTGTGCTTAAAATGGCGGCGACGATGACGCCGGCGATGATAAGTTGTGTCCGATCCCGAAGATCTGGCTTGCATGTTCTGATTTTCCTGCGCCGCAACCTTGTGCGCCGCGGTCAACTCGCTTCCCACAAGCGCAAACATAAAAGCGAGCGCGATTACAAAAAGCTTTTTCATGGTGCTTCGCCCCTCTTCCCGGTGATTGATTTATGCGAACTGTTTTGAAGACAGCAAGAATCGCATACCGCGTCGCTTTGAGTCCAGCACTTTGCGGTCCAAATACAGGAACGACTGAAAAAGCTGAGAACTTTGCAACAGATTGGTAACTCCCTCTCCCTTTGTTGTCAATATCCTTGACGCAGAGCGCGGTTTTGTTATAGAAGCACCCACGCGTTTTACCAAATTGCCAACTTAAGGAGTTTTTATGAAGAAGATTCTTGCGCTTGTGTGTTTTCTCGTGGCTGTGGCTGCCTGCGCCACGCAGCCGCCGGGAAATAAGGACACCATGTCAAACGCGAACAAAGGCGGCGAAATGAAATCCACCGCTGCTCCCTCCGAAGCCGATATCATCGCCAAGGAAAAGGCCGGATGGGACGCAATCAAAAAGAAAGATTGGGACGCGCTGGGAAAGTTGCTGGCCAGCGATTTTATTGACGTCGAAGACGACGGTGTCTATGACAAGGCGGGCAGCATCGCTTCGTTGAAGGATTTTGACCTGTCGGACATCACCTACTCAGATTGGAAAATGCTGACGATCGATAAGGAGGCAGTAATTCTGACGTACAACGTAAACCCAAAGGCAACCGTCAAGGGCCAACCAGTCCCGCCAGGTCCTTATCACTCCGCGGCCGCTTATGTAAATCGCGATGGAGAGTGGCTGGGAATCTATTACCAGCAGACACTGGCTCGGACAATGCCGCCGTCACCATCGCCAACTGCGAGTCAACCCGCGAAATCAGCGGCCACGCCAGGCATGAAGATGGCGGATGCCGGGCCGGACCCGATTGCTAACGAGAAGCTTGTTTGGGATGCGCTGAAGAGCAAAAACTATGATGCCTTTGCAGCTTACCTGGCTCCGAATGCTATGGAAATCGAAGCCGGCGGTGTCTATGACAAGTCAGGCTCGGTAAAAGGCGTTTCGATGTTCGACGCTTCCAAAGCGGAACTTAGTGACTGGAAAACTGTGAAGTTCGATAATGACGCTTCACTGGTTACTTATACAGTGAAGATTCCGGGGATGAATCCGGATCAAGAACGTCACTCGACAGTTTGGGCCAGTCGTGATGGCAAGTGGCTGGCGCTGTTTCATCAGGGCACTCCGGTAGCGAAACCTGAGCCTGCGAAGTAAAAAACTCATGCTGTAGCACCGCAGCGACCGTGCTGTTTTCCACTAGCCCAGGCGTTGACGCCTGGGTTGGTGAACTTGAATTCTTGAGCCCGATTTATGGGGCTGCCGTTAATACTTTCAGGCAAGATACTGCTAAAGCAGTTTATGCCGAAGCCTCCTGAAGGAGTCTGTCGGAATAACTAGGTCTTTGTACTTCTCCGTGTTCTCCGTGCTTCCGTGGTGCATCTTTTTTCTTAGCAATTTCAACACGGAGACACTGAGCTCACGGAGTTTACACGGAGAAATCGGATTATTCCGACAGACTCCTGAAGGAGGCTCGTGAATTAATCGCCGTCGGGTTCCCAGGCGTGAACGCCTGGGCTAGAGAAAAGCCTGCTAGACAAGGCACTCCTTGCCCGTGGTTGCTCACGACCAAATGCCCGGAATGTTTGTGTTGCACGACGGGCACTGGCCCTTTGCAGTGACCTTCATCTGCCGAATCAAATAACCGTAACGCTCGACCAACAACTCATCGCAAGACGGGCAGTAAGTATTCTCCCAACGCCCAACTCTGCCCGGAAGATTTCCTGCATAGATGTAGCGCAGGCCGGCGTCGCGCCCGATCTCGCAGGCGCGAATCAACTGTTCGACCGTCGTGTTGGCGTTCTCGGTCATCCGGTAATCCTGATGAAACGCCGTTACGTGCCAGGGAATATCCGGCGAAACTGAAGCGATGAAATCAGCGGCGCGTTTCAGTTCATCTGCTGAATCGTTAAAGCCGGGAATGATCAGCGTGACGATTTCTTCCCAGAATCCGCGCTCGTGAACCATCTTGACCGTATCCAAAATGTTATCGATCACGCCGCCAAGCTGCCGGTAGTTCTTGTCGTTCATCGATTTCAAATCGATCTTGTAGCAATCGGTCCAGGGGCGGATGAAATCCAAAACTTGCGCCGTCGCGTTGCCATTCGAAATGAAGGCGGTGCGAAAGCCTGCCGGCTTCGCTTTCTTGAATACTTCGATCGCCCACTCAGCCGTAATTAGAGGTTCGTTGTAGCTGGTGCCGACCAGCGACGCGCCATAAGCCTGGGCCATCGCCACCAACCGCTCCGGGCTGACGGCATTCGGCGTGGAAACGGCCTCATCGTCCCGCAGCGCCTGTGAGGTGAGCCAGTTCTGGCAATAAGCACAATGCAAATCGCAGCCGAGCATGCCGAAGGTCAGCGTATCCGAACCCGGCAAGGCGTGAAAGAAAGGCTTCTTCTCGGTAGGATCGCACTGCAAAGCCGCAACGTAATTGACGGGCACGCGCAAGTGTCCGTCTTCATTGAAGCGAACTTTGCAGATGCCGCGCTTGCCGGACTTTATCAAGCAGCGATGCCCGCAGGCGTAGCACCGCAGCGCCTTATTCTCCAGATGCTCGGTAAGCTCCGGCGCGCCTTCGGCGGTCATCTCGTCCAAAACTTCAGCGAGTGAAGTTGCTGTAGCACTCAATGGCATAATAGATTTACTTCAGAAATTCCGATGAGGAATTATACTCCCTTTGATGCGCGAAATGGATTCTGGGCTGGCTATCAGATAACTAAGTTCCTTCGTGTTAGAATAAGCAGCGAGGACGATCAGAAATGAGTTTCGTTATCGAAGAAGAAGAGGTTGATCGCTTACCAATCAATATCGATCCGGAGATAATGAGCGGCACGCCTGTGTTTGAAGGGACGCGGGTTCCGGTCGACGCCTTATTGAATAACCTTTCCGCCGGAGTTTCGCTGGACGAATTCCTTGAGAATTTTCCAACTGTATCTCGCGAGCAGGCCTTAACCGTACTAAGTTTCTTCGAATCCAAGTCTTAATCACGTCTTTCAGACCCCGAAGCAGATCAAGATGGCGAGACTGCCTAACGCGGAGCGAGCTGTAGTAGATATCGGAAAGCTTCGCGACTACTCGCTTAACCCTGAACACGATGAGGGCAAGCACAAAGCTCGCGTATTCAAAGCTGCCCTCGGTTTCATCCGGGCTGACGCACAGAGGTTACGCGAAATGGTAATCGAGGCTGCCCGTACGGAAGACGCAAAACCTGGAAAAAGAATACCGCACGGACAAATGTACGTGCTTGACTTCACCGCTCTTGGCTTGCATGGTAACGTCGTTATTCGCACGGCTTGGATAGTTGAAGTTGATACTGACTTCCCTCGATTGGTAAGTTGCTATGTTATAGAGGAAAAGTGATGGGCGAAATACAATTACTCGATGTCGTTGCCTTACTTGAGGACGTGTCCGAGGAGGGCTTGCACCGCGGCGAAGTTGGAACGGTAGTTGAGGTTTTTCCCGCAAAGGATGATCGTCCCCGAGCGCTCCTGGTTGAGTTTAGTGATCGATCAGGCCGAGCTTATGCGTTTGCCGACTTGCGCCCCGACCAATTGATAAGACTTCAATATCGCGAAGCGGCACGTGACGCAGCATGATCGTCGAAGAAATCACAGTCACTGCCTTCCAACAACATACCCGCATCGTCGGTTGCGAGCAGACGAAGCGCGCGATCTGCATCGATCCGGGCGATGATTCGGAAGGAATCGTTCGCGCGATCGATAAGCATGACTTCGATCTCCAAGCGATTGCCTGCACGCACGCGCACATGGACCATGTGGGCGGCGTCGCGGCGCTGAAGAAACGAAAGCCGGAGGCGAAGATTATTATTCATCCGGCGGACGAGTTCATTTACGATGAATTGCCGAATCAGCCGGCCTGGCTCGGCATTCCGCGTTCACAGTGGGCCGAATATGGGTTTGATTACGAGCAACCGCCGAAAGCCGACGAGCATTGGAGCCACGAACAAATTTATGAAGTCGGCGAGTTGACTTTCAAAGTAATCCATTGCCCCGGTCACACGCCCGGACACGTCGTGTTGTTCGAACCTAACGAAAAAAAGGTCTTTGTTGGTGACTGTCTGTTCGCAGGATCTATCGGCAGGACTGATTTACCGGGCGGCTCAACCGAGCAATTGATGGATTCGCTCCTCAATAAAATCCTGCCGCTGGGCGACGACGTGGAGGTTTATTCCGGCCATGGACCGATTACGACGATCGGCCAGGAGCGCCGTACTAATCCTTTCTTAACCGGTGTTTACAGCGTTGGCAGCACCGGCCGATTCTAAAGACAGCCATTAGGTGTCAGTACCGCGAGCGGTAGCGACCGGGTATTCATCAACTCACGGTCCAAACCTCTGTCTATACTCGCTCGAGGAAATAAACGCCTTGACCATCTCCGCATTTTGGAAGTTGCCGTTGAATTGATTCAGCTTCGACAGCCAGAAATCATAGCCTGTATAGTCCGTGTTCGGCCCAGAGTTCGGATCGCGGCGTAAGTATCCGAAGTACTGCATCAAGACAAACGCGCGGTTGAATTCCTGGATGTTCAGCGTCGAGTTCTCTGCCACCCGCCGTAACGCTCGCGCTCTGGCTGCGGTATCGGTCGTGTTGGTCGCGCCGCCGAACTCATTTATGGCGGCACTACGATCAGTTGCTGAAGGCGTCACGCCCGCGTTCCCAAAGAGCCTGTCGACAAATTGCGCCGGCGTCATCGTCGTCGGAAACGCCGTCGTGAAACGCGTTCGTTGCACAAATTCTCCCGCGAAAGCCTGCTTGTTATTCTCCAACACCGTCTCCCAACCAGTAGCGACCGGATCATAAATAAACTCAACTTGAGTGGCAGAACCCGGTCGCTACCGCTCGCGGTTCTGTAACAACCGGCATGAAAAGAATCCGAGCAAAGATAAACTCATTGGTCTAGCGAAAGGGTTTGGAGTGCCTGAAGAAGAAGTCTTCGCGGTTGCTCGGGAAAATCTTTGGATGAGCCCACCGCGCGCGAGCAAAGGCTACTGAGTTACTTCCGCGAATTGCCGCGCGAGCGCCAAGACGATTTCATGCGCATCGCGCACACTCTACATCGTGAGCACTCGGTCAAGGCGTTGAATCCCATGAAGAACAAATCAAAGGACAAGAAGTCTAGCTAGTTCAGTGCGCCAAGGATTTGTAGCTCTCATTCACGCCCTGCTTTAGCTGGGCGGTGGGCGAACACAACCTCCAGACTTAAATTTCAATGGTCGTGCACTGGCACCCAGCTAAAGCAGGGTGTGAATGAGATGAGAGGAACATAAATGCTCGGACTCGACCCAGCCGTAAAACGGCTGGTCTATCAACCCTTCGGGAAAGCCGTCTGAAGACGACTAACATCAGATACTTGATGAGTCAGAGAGATTGGGCCGCTCGATTGCTACGAAGCGGCCCGAGATGTGGCGAGTGAATTGATCGTGTCTGACGGCTGGCCGGAATCCGCCGAATTACTTCTCGACAATATCTTTCTTCTGACTGACCACGAAGGCTAGCAGGTCGTTCTTTTCCGCATCGGGAACTTTGTACTTGTCCAAAGCTGCGACCAGATGTTTCGCGGCGGCGTTCCAATCTTCTTCGAGTCATTGCTGAAGCCGGAGAAGAATCTCTGGAAGCGTGGATCGGTTGCCAATCGCGTAATGAATTCGTCGACCACGGCGGCAATCGCATCGTACCCGCCGAGCCGCTGATAAAGCGACTTCGTTTCCTGGGTGGGGCCGGCCATCGAAGCATTCATTTGTGCTTGCGGCGCCTGACCTACAGCCACTACCGCTAACGCGCTCAACAAACAAAGAGTCACGACAATCTTCTTAACGATGAACATCACTAGAGGGTCCTCCTTTTGTAAACGAATGACCGGAGCCATTCGGGTAAATGGTTGAAATTTGAAACTGCACGATCTGTTTCTATTTACGAATGCAATCGCGGTTTGGATTTCATTTGCGCAAGTTGTTAATTTGCGCGGCTCCTAACTCGGGCTGCTGAGATAAATTGCGCCCGTGGGCTGTGCCGATCCATGCTTTGGTTCCAGCGTGATCGCGATGACGGCTTTCTCGCGCGCCTCAGGCGGCATTAGGTCGCTAACCGTCGCGCGCCCCGACGCATCCACACTAAAAACTTTGCCGGCCATCGGCAAATGACCTTTGGGAATGAACCAAAGTTCATAGGCCATGCCGGCCGGCGCCGCCGGCAGTGCATCGGTCATTAGCATCGCGCTGCCGGTCTGCTGATCGAAAACAAACGTGCCCCGAGCTTTCTGCGCCACGGCTGTCCCTGTCAATTCCATCTTTTTGGCATTCGCTGAACTGAGTAGCGCAACCAGGTCTCGCTGATGTGCCAAAGCGTCGCGGCTTCTCGCGAGTTCGCGCTGTTGGGTGGCGACTTCACGAGTCAACCTCGCAATCTCTCGCCGCGATGTCACATCACGTCTCCATAGCCATAACACCCCGCTGATCAAAGCGACGAAAGCTACAGCCGCGGCAATCTTCAGAAGCGTCGGCCAGAGATTACTAGAGCGTCGCGGCGGCATCTGCACGACTCGCGCTGACCTTTCTGTTGTTGGTTTCGCCGCCGACAGGATTCTCGCACGCAGTGCATCGGACGGCGCGGCCGGCGTTGCCATGTGCGCAAGCAAGCTCGCAGTGTCGCGCCAATCGGCGACTTCTGCGCGGCACTCCGCACACCCGCTCAGATGATCTTCGAAGGCTCGCGCGTCTGTCGGGTCGAGCGCGTCGAGCGCCTGTGGCGCCAGCATTTCTTTGTAGTCTTCGTGGACCATCACATTCTAAAAATCTCGCGGATCTTCATCGCCGGCCTGGGAACTGATCTCTTAAGAGCTCGCGCAGCCTAATCATTCCGGAACGCACTCGCGTTTTCACCGTTCCCAGCGGAATGCCGAGACGCGTGGCAATCTCAGTTTGCGTCAGCCCTTCGAAGTAAGCCAATAGCAGCGCGCGCCGCTGCTCTTCAGGTAGTTCAATGAGCGCTCGTCGTACCACCACAGATTCCTCCGAGCGCAACGTTTCTGCGCTTGCGTCGCCCATTACGTCCCTGGGCTCTGCTGCTGCTTCGGCGGCGATCCGCTCGCGCGATCCGTGAGACCGCAGCCGATCAAGCGCGCGGCTGCGAGCGATCGTTACCAGCCAGGTAAATGCTCGCCCGCGGTTTTCATCAAAATCGTTTGCCCGCCGCCAGACTTGCAGAAACGTTTCCTGCAAAACATCCTCCGCCTCGGCGCGGTCATTCAATATACGGACGATCAAGCCAAACAGGATTAGCCGATAACGATCATAACAGGCGGCCAGCGCAGCCTCGTTGCCGCGCGCCATGGCCCGCAAGAGATCGCTGTCGGAAATCTTTGATGGTTCGGCTGGCAACAGGTAATTCTCGCGAAAGTTCAATTTGGCGCGGAAACCACAGGACTCAGCCTCACGGATGCGCCCTCGCGATTCGCGCGTACTCGGATTCGGCGATGACCTGTACCATCGGCATTCGAGGCGTAAGTGATTGTGTAGGCCGTGCGTAGCTGCGCGACAACGTCATCGTAAGCCTTTTGCAAATCTTCGAGTCGCTTGATCGAATAGAAGACACCGCCCGAGGCGGTCGCCAGTTTCTGTCCTTCTTCAGCCGCGCGCGTCGTGATCGTCAAATACCGCGTGCGCAGCGGATCGACCGTAATCGATGGCTGGGGCACGCTTGATTCCGGAATCAAACCCGAAGGTACGTAAAGCGGATAAATAAGCGCGCCCGATTCGCTGGTCGCTTCGATGATGGCGGGAAATGGCACGAACGATTTGTTGTCGTCGCCGTCGGAGAGGATAACTATGGCGGTGCGCTCGCCTCGCAAAGGCTTCAGCGTGTCGCTCAAGATATAGCCCAGCGCGTCATAGAGCGCCGTGGCGCCGCCGGCTTCGATGTCATCGAGTTTCTTCGAGAGCATGCTGCGATCGGTTGAGAAGCCTGAGATTATCTGAATGTCTTCGCGAAAGCTGATGATGGAAATGCGATCCTGCGGACTGGCGGTGTTGAGAAAATCCCGCGCGGCCTTGCGAATGAAATCGATCCGCTCTTCCACGCTGCCGGAGACATCCAGCAACAGCAGCAAATTAAAAGGCTCCGTCGCCGGCGTAACGTTTACGATTTTGCGTTCCGCGCCATCCTCGTAGACTGCGAAGTCCGCAAGCTGCATGCCGGCGATTGCGCGTCCGTGGTAATCAGTTACGCTCGCGTTAACGCGCATCAACAGCGGCGTCACTCTGGTGGCCAACTCTCCCGGCGGACGCAGGTTGACCAGCGACGGTTCGCGCTGCGGCGGCGGTAAGGTCCTCGCATAATCGCCAAACAGGTGCGGGCTGACTTTGCGAATCGCTTCGATCAAAGGCAGGTTGCCGCTGCGAACAATCGCCCGTGCAGCTTCGGTCAAGGGGCGCTCGCGCAAATCATTCGGCGCCATGCTGGGATCGACATTCAGCAGGATGATTCCGCGCTGCGTCGTGAAATTCAGTTGCACAAGTTCTGTATTTCCTGATTTCTTACTCGTCTCAGCAGCATCGTCTGGGCTCGACCCGACGGTCTTTTCAGTTTGTTCGGCCTTAACGGTCCGATTTTCGTTGTCTGTTTTCTCGCTCTCCGCCGGCTGCTTCTTATGTTTGCTTTTCTTGGTGTGAGGGCCGAGTGCGCCAGAGATCGAGAACGAACCAGCGCGGCCTTCTTTGACGCGCGGCAATTCGACGTCGCTCAGAAAGCGGGGCCGGCTCGATTCCCAAATGAATTTGAACTTGACCGCATCGAGCGGTACGTCGGCATGAATCGTTCCCGTATTGGTGAAGACGTCGGCCATTTCGAAGTCTCCGATCACATCGACCATGCCGCTTTCGCTTTCGATCCTGACTCGCGCACGCTTGGGAATGTGAACTGTCAAATCTATGCGATTCTGGGCCGTCCGTTCACGCACTGCTATTTCACCGCCGGAAACGCTAACATCGCCCGGTTCGACAGCAGCACCTGACGAATTTGCTTGCAACGTAGCCTTGTCCTTTTCACTGTCCGAGGTAATTACTGTGACGCGCCCACTGCGATTCTTGATCGTCAAGAGCGACTTGGCATTGACTGTGAATTCCTTCTCGTATGCCTGGGCGCGCGATTGGTTTGGCGCCAGCGAAATCAATAGACTCGCAGCCACGAGCAGCGAAACAGGTTTGAAAGTGTGTCGGGACAATCTGCGAGAAGAAACGGAGCGGTAAAACATCGCCAACGATCTTGCCTGCGACCATATCCGCCGGTCAAGCGCGCGCGATTCCATCAAGGCAGTTTTAACCCAGAGGGCGCGGAGTTGGTTTTTCTTTTGCGTTCCTTTGCAAATCTTCAGCGTCCTCTGCGTTTCAAAACTCGTCTTGTCTCTCCTAACTTGATCGAGTCTGTTAGAATGCTTCAAAACGAAAAGCAAATGAATCAGCGGTTCAATTCATTCAGTGATTTCTGGCCCTATTATCTCGGCGAGCACAGCAAGCTCGCAACGCGCTTGCTCCATTGCGTCGGCACGCTTAGCGCTCTCGGCTTTGCCATTCTGTTGATTGCGGTCGGTAAATGGTGGTTGTTTCCACTCGCATTGGTTCCAGGTTACGCTTTCGCGTGGGTTGCGCATTTTTTCATCGAGAGGAACCGGCCCGCAACTTTCACGCATCCGCTTTGGTCGTTCATGGGAGATTGGAAAATGCTGGCGCTGATGCTGACGGGCAGATTGAAGTTTGCTGATCCTCCCTCTCCCTTTGGGAGAGGGCAGGGGTGAGGGCTTAGCAGAGCAGTGTAAGAATTCACATCCTTATTTCTTAATTGTGGGCGGCGCGGGGAGGATTAAAGGTCGCTTGCGTCACTAAGCCCTCACCCTAGCCCTCTCCCAAAGGGAGAGGGAGCTTAATTAACTTATTCAGAGCTGACTGAAGTCTATGCTACGACTACATGCGAGAAAGCAAATCCCAACTTAAGGAACGCACCGAAAAGATTATCAAGCTGCTTAAGCGGGCACATCCCGACGCTAAATGCGCGCTCCATCACTCGAATGCCTTTGAACTGTTAATCGCCACGATTCTTTCCGCGCAATGCACGGACGAGCGGGTCAACAAAGTCACTGCCGATCTATTTCGCAAATACCGCAAGCCGGAAGACTATCTGAAGGTGCCGGCTGCCGAGTTACAGCAGGACATTCGCACCACCGGCTTCTTCCGCAACAAGACAAAGTCAATCCAGGGCGCCTGCAAGATGCTCTTTGAAGAATTCGACGGCGAGGTGCCGCAGTCAATGGAAGAGCTGCTGAAGCTTCCCGGAGTCGCGCGCAAGACGGCGAATGTGGTGCTTGGCGTCGCCTACGGCAAGGCTGAAGGCGTGGTCGTAGACACGCACGTCGCTCGGTTGTCCCATCGACTCAAACTCACCAGGCACAAAGACGCCGGTAAGATCGAAAA